>Ga0209698_10005005_pt1 | contig 14397 bp, 9 predicted proteins | sample LitLauG_LLR_2012_FD_187203 | JGI IMG/M metagenome (GOLD analysis project Ga0209698, IMG submission 187203) | Freshwater sediment microbial communities from Pennsylvania, USA - Little Laurel Run_MetaG_LLR_2012 (SPAdes) (version 2) | ecosystem: Environmental > Aquatic > Freshwater > Creek >...
CGTCCCAGCCCCTGTCAATGATCGAGACCTCAATGTTCTTGATCGTGACCGGCGGCTGGTTGATGCCGAGCACGCACGATCCCTCGCACGGCGCGGGGCACACGCGGCCCGTGAACTCGGGGAAGTTGTTCGTTTTATGCAGCCGATCGAGCGCCTCGCGCCACAGGCCGCGATAGACGAGGTCATTCCACTCGGGGATGAGGTTGTTGATCGGGCAGCCGCTTGCCATGCCGCTGATGAGCGTGCCCGTGTGGCAGAATGGAACACCGCAATCCATGCATCGTGCGCCCTGCGTCTTGAGCGCGGGCTCGGGCATGTGGAGATGAAATTCATTCCAGTCGCGGACGCGTTCGAGCGGCGGACGGTCCGCGGGAATTTCGCGGAGATATTCGATGAAGCCTGTAGGTTTTCCCATGGTCGTTGCGAAGTTGTCGTTGTGCCCCTAGCCGCCGCCTATGCGCGCGACATCGCGTGCATTGGCCTCGAAGGCTGCGTTGAGTGCGTCATCTCCGCTGAGACCGTCGGCCTCGGCTTTCTTGAGCGCCTGCAGCACGCGCTTGTAGTCCTTCGGCATGACCTTCACGAACTTCGGCATCGCCTCCTCCCAGAGCGCGAGCACCTTGAAGGCTTTCTGGCTCTTCGTGCAGTCCGCGTGCTTTTTGATCAGCGCGTAAAGGGCGTCAATTTCTGCGCGGTCCTCGACCTTTTCGAGTGCGACCATCTGCGTGTTGCAGCGCGTGGCAAAATCACCGGCCTCGTCGAGCACGTAGGCCACACCGCCGCTCATGCCTGCGGCGAAGTTGCGGCCCGTGCGTCCTAGGATCACGACGCGACCGCCGGTCATGTATTCGCAACCGTGATCACCGACGCCCTCGACGACTGCATCCACGCCTGAGTTTCGCACGCCGAAGCGCTCGCCCGCCATTCCGCGCAGGAAAATCTGGCCGCTCGTCGCACCGTAGAGTGCGACGTTTCCCGCGATAATGTTGTCCTCCGCGGCGAACGTGGACCCCGGCGGCGGATAGACACAAATATGTCCGCCGCTCATTCCCTTGCCGACATAATCGTTCGCGTCGCCTTCGAGTTCGAGCGTCACGCCCTTTGGAATGAAAGCGCCGAAGCTCTGGCCAGCGCTGCCTTGGAAGTGCAGATGCACCGTGTCATCCGGCAAACCGTGCCAGTGTTTCTTGGTGATTTCATGGCCAAGGATCGTCCCCACCACGCGGTTGACGTTCCTGATCGGCAGCGTCGCCTCCACCTTTTCGCCGCGCTCGATTGCGGGTTTGCATATGTCGAGCAGTTGCGTGAGGTCGAGCGATTTTTCGAGACCGTGATCCTGCGCCTCGGTACAGAAACGTCCGACTTCGGGGCCAACCGGCGGCTGATAGAGGATCTTTGAGAAATCGAGACCCTTCGCCTTCCAGTGATCCACGGCTTTGCGCGCTTCGAGCACGTCGGTGCGTCCGACCATTTCCTCGATCTTGCGGAAGCCGAGCTGGGACATGAGTTCGCGCACTTCCTGCGCGATAAACTTCATGAAGTTCACAGCATGATCCGGATCGCCGGTGAACTTTGCGCGGAGCTGCGGATCCTGCGTGGCGACGCCGACGGGGCAAGTGTTCAAATGGCAGACACGCATCATGATGCAGCCGAGTGTGACGAGCGGCGCGGTCGCAAAACCGAACTCTTCCGCGCCGAGCAGCGCGGCGACGATCACGTCGCGTCCGGTCTTCATCTGGCCGTCCGCCTCGACGACGATCCGCGAGCGGAGGTTATTTAGCACGAGCGTCTGGTGCGTCTCGGCGAGGCCGAGTTCCCACGGGATCCCGGCATGCTTGATCGAAGTTTGCGGCGAAGCGCCCGTGCCGCCGTCAAAACCGGAGATGAGCACCACGTCGGCATGCGCCTTCGAGACGCCCGCAGCAATCGTGCCGACACCGACTTCGCTCACGAGCTTCACGCTGATGCGCGCATAACGGTTCGAGTTCTTCAAATCGTGAATGAGTTCCGCGAGATCCTCGATGGAGTAAATGTCGTGATGCGGCGGAGGCGAGATGAGTCCGACGCCCGGGGTCGAATGACGCACCTTCGCGATCCATGGATACACTTTCGCGCCGGGAAGCTGGCCGCCTTCCCCGGGCTTTGCACCCTGTGCCATTTTGATCTGCAGTTCCTTCGCCTGCGACAGATAGAGGCTCGTCACGCCAAAACGGCCGGACGCAACCTGCTTGATCGCGCTGTTTTTCGAGTCGCCACGCTCATTCGTCCAAGTGTAGCGCGCGGAATCTTCGCCACCTTCGCCCGTGTTCGACTTGCCACCAATGCGGTTCATCGCGATGGCGAGCGCCTCATGCGCCTCGCTGGAGATCGATCCGTAGCTCATCGCGCCCGTCTTGAATCGCTTCAGGATGGACTCGACCGACTCGACTTCCTCGATCGGCACCGGCGTCTGCACCTTGAAATCCAATAGCCCGCGCAGCGTGTAAAAATTCTTCACCTGTTCGTTCACAAGCTTGCTATACTGCTTGAATGTCTCGTAGCTGCCGCTGCGCACGGCCTTTTGCAACGTGTGGATGGTCTGGGGGTTGAAAAGGTGCGACTCACCCTCACGACGCCACTGGTATTCGCCGCCGACGTCGAGCGTGTGACCGTTCGCCTGGCGATCTGGAAATGCGTGACTGTGGCGTACTATGGCCTCCTTGGCGATGATGCCGATGTCCGATCCCTCGATGCGCGACGCGGTCGTCGTGAAATACTTGTCCACGACCGCTTGGTTGAGACCCACGGCCTCGAAGATTTGCGCGCCGCGATAGCTCTGCATCGTCGAGATGCCGATCTTGGACGCGACTTTGATCACGCCCTTCGTCGCGGCCTTGATGTAATTCTTGCACGCGGTCTTGTGATCCACGCTCACAAGCAGGCCCTGCCGGATCATGTCGTCGAGCGTCTCAAATGCGAGGTAAGGATTGATCGCGCCGCAACCGTAGCCGATGAGCGTGCAAAAGTGATGCACCTCGCGCGGTTCGCCGCTTTCGAGCACGAGATCCACCTGCGTACGCGTGCCCCTGCGGATTAGGTGATGATGCAGCCCCGACACTGCGAGCAGCGAAGGGATAGGCGCATTGTCCTTGTTCGTCCCGCGATCGGAAAGGATAAGGATGTTTTTGCCAGCGGCGATCGAGCGATCGGCTTGCGCAAAAATTTCATCGAGCGACTTTTCCAGCGCTTCTGAACTACCTCGCGGATTGAACAGAATCGGGATCGTGGCGGCTGAGAATTGTCCATCGGTCACGGCTTTGAGCTTTGCGAGTTCCTCGTTGCTGAGGATCGGTGTCTTCAACTCGATAAGGTGGCAGCTTTCCGGTGTCGGATCGAGCAGGTTGCCTTCCGCACCGATGGTGGTAACGGACGACGTGATGATCTCCTCGCGGATGCAGTCAATCGGCGGGTTCGTGACCTGCGCGAAGAGCTGCTTGAAATAATCGAACAGCAGCTTCGGCCGCTCTGAAAGCACGGCGATTGGCGTGTCAGTACCCATCGAGCCGACGGCTTCGACTCCATCGCGCGCCATCGGCACCATGAGCATGCGGAGATCCTCGAACGAATAGCCGAACGCCTGCTGGCGCTGAAGCATCGTCTTGTGATCCGGTGGCGCCACGGGCTCGCCGTCCTTGATGTCCGCGAGATGCACGAGATGCTTGTCGAGCCATTGCCGGTAGGGCTTTTCGCCCGCAATGCTGCTCTTGATTTCATCGTCAGGCACGATGCGGCCTTCCTCCATGTTCACGATGAACATACGGCCCGGCTGCAGGCGCCCTTTCGATGCGACGTTCTCCGGCGCGACCGGCAGAACGCCGGCTTCGCTCGCCATAATCACGAGGTCGTCCTTCGTCACATAGTAACGCGAAGGGCGCAGGCCGTTGCGATCGAGCGTCGCGCCGATCATCGTGCCGTCGGTAAATGCCACCGAAGCCGGGCCGTCCCACGGTTCCATGATGCATGAATGAAATTCGTAGAACGCCTTTTTCTCCTCGCTCATGGACTCGTGACCGGCCCACGGCTCGGGAATCATCATCATCATTGCGTGCGGCAGCGAGCGCCCGCCCATGACGAGAAGTTCGAGCACGTTGTCAAACATCGCGGAATCCGATCCCTGCTCGTTCACAATCGGCAGAATCTTTTTCACATCATCGAACAAAGAACTGGCGAGCAGCGACTCGCGCGCCTTCATCCAGTTAATATTCCCGCGTAACGTGTTGATTTCGCCGTTGTGGGCGATGTAGCGATACGGATGCGAACGCTCCCAGCTCGGGAACGTGTTCGTAGAGAAACGCGAGTGCACGAGCGCGAGCGCGCTTTCCATGTCCGGGTTCGAGAGGTCGCAGAAGTATTTCCCGACCTGCTCGGGCATCAGCATGCCTTTGAAAACGAAAGTGCGGCACGACATGCTCGGCGCGTACCAGAACGGATCCACGCCCGCCGCGCGGATGGCCCGGTGTGTCAGTTTCCGCAGCACGTAGAGCTTTCGCTCAAAGGCTGTGTCGTCGGCGATGCCGGGCGCGCGCCGGATGAACACCTGCTGCATGAACGGCTCGCTCGCCTTCGCCGTCTTGCCGAGCGAGGAATTGTCTGTCGGCACATCGCGCCAGCCGAGGATCGTGTGACCCTCCGACTTCGCGATCTGCTCGAAAAGTTCGCGCCCCTTTTTCCGGGTGGCCGCGTCAGGCGAACCATACAGGCTGCCCACTCCATACTGTCCCGGGGCCGGAAGTGCAAAGCCCGCAATCTTGCCCAGAAATTTGTGCGGGATTTGCATGAGAATGCCCGCACCGTCGCCCGAATTTTTTTCGCAGCCGCAAGCGCCACGGTGGTCTAGGTTCACAAGGATGGTCAGCGCATTCTGCACAATGTCGTGCGATTTCTTGCCTTTCATGTGAACCACAAAGCCGACGCCACACGCGTCGTGTTCAAACTGCGGATCGTAGAGTCCCTGTTTCTGCGGAAGTCCCTGGTTCTTCATTTCGATGTTGTCTTGTCTGTGCAAAGAGCCATCTGCGTTCATATCTCAATTATTCGTCGCAACCACAAAAAAGATGCTTCGTGCGGCGATGGCTGGCTCTGTGATCTTCTGTCTGCTTTAAAATGGCCGCGCCACATATCACCCTCCCGCCCGTCGCAACAGAACTTTCGTCGGGATTTTTCTGACCGCCACAGCGCGCGATTCCCTTCGTGGAAACCGTAACCTCGGCGACACCTCCCGCGTCCGTCCTCATGTTACGCAAAGATGATTCACCATGAACGCAACAGCCCTCGTCTGGCACGCCTTGCCGTTCGGTCCTGCCGAAGGTAGCACATCGCGCATGAGCGATGCCGTCCCCGGCGACCACGCACTCGTCCGCTCGACGCTGTCCGGCGACGAGGGCGCGTTTGCGGAATTGATCCGCAGGCACAAGGGCCGCGTGTTCGGTACGTGTTCACGGTTTGCGCGGGACTCGCACCAGCTCGATGACTTGTGCCAGGAGGTCTTCCTCCGGGCGTGGCGCAGGCTGCGCACATTCCGCGGTGACGCACCATTCGAGCACTGGCTCGCGCGGCTCACCATCACGGCCTGTTACGATTTCCTCCGCCGCGAACGCCGCCACCGCGGCCACGCGGAGTTCGACGACTCGCTGCTTGAATTGCGCGACACGGGAATTGACGCCGCAATCGCCGCAGGCCGCGCTCGCGATCTGCTCGACTGGGCGATGCAAAGACTTTCCGACGAGGAAAAACTCGTGCTCACACTTTTGGAAATCGAAGAGCGCACCGTACGCGAGATCGCCATGCTTACTGGCTGGAGCGAAAGCAATGTCAAGGTGCGCGCATTCCGCGCCCGCGCGCGACTCCGCGAAATCATCGAACGCAGCAATGAACACTGACAACCCAGGCAACCCCGACGATCCGCTCGGCGCGCTCTTCCGCGCGGCGCGCGGGAATGCAGACGACATTGGCAGGCTCGAATACGGATTTGAGACACGCGTACTGGCGCGCGTGCGTGAGGAACGCAGTTCATCGTGGCTCGCGTGGGCTGCGAGGCTGTGTCCGTTTGCGGCTGCACTGGCGATCCTCGCGGGCGTGTGGGGCTACGTTCATTGGGATGACTCGCCCGATGGCGAAAGCGTCGTGGACGCCGTGCGGCTCGCGGGCGTTCCGGTACTCGACTACTACCTCAGCGGGGATCAATGAAACGGCTCAAGGGCATCCTCATCGTCGTGCTGATTTTCCTATGCGGCGTGTTTGTCGGCGCGACGCTCGGTGGCACCGCAGCGCTGATGGATCTCGTGAACAAAACCTTTCGCGGTGGCCCGCCGAACATCCGAAAACTTCTCATTCAGCGCGCAAAGCACGACCTGAAACTCGACGAGGATCAAAACCATCAGTTCTGGCAAATCCTCAACGACGCCGGTGCGGAGCTGCGCGACGTCACAAAGCCCGTGCGCCCGCAAATGGACGCCGTGCTCGAAAAGGCAGCGCAACGGATGCGCGAAGTGCTCCGGGAGTCGCAGCGCCCGCGTTTCGACAGTTTCGTGAAAGAATCCCGCACACGCTGGCTGGAAGCGATGGGCGACATCAAACCCGACGCACCGAACCCCGGCGATTCCGCAACACCGCGCTGAAACACGCTCACGTTTTCCTTTCACAGAACGCGGATTTTCCGCTCTCATCCGCGCGCCATGAGTGACCAGTTTGACGTCCGATACATCGCACAGCTCGCGCGGCTGGATTTGTCCGACGCGGAAATCGCAAAGTTCCAGAGCCAGCTCGGGCAGGTGCTTTCCCACGTCGAAAAACTCGGGAAGGTGGATGTCGCCGCAGTCGAACCGACGGCGCACGCGAACCAGATCGTGAATGTTTTCCGCGAGGACGAGCCGCGCGATTGGTTCACGCCCGAAATCGCGCTGGCCAACGCGCCGCGCTCGGCGAATGGCCTGTTCATCGTGCCGAAAGTGATCGAGTAGCATACATTCACCAGCACCCGGATGTCACTTACCCTGCTCTCCATCTGCGAACTCCGCCGCAAGCTCCGCTCCCGCGAAGCCTCACCGCCAGAAGCACTCGATGCGCTCGAAACCCGCATCGGCAAAGTCGAACCCGTCATCCACGGCTACCTCTCGCGCGACTACGCGGCGGCCCGTGCGCTCGCGGAAAAAGCCGACGTGAATCTCCCGCTCGGCGGCGTGCCAATCGCGATCAAGGACGTGATCAACGTCAGTGGCGAGCCGTGTTCGTGCGGCTCGAGAATTCTCGACGGATACAAGGCAAACTACGACGCGACAGTAATCGCAAAGCTGCGCACCGCGGGCGCGATTCCATTCGGACGCTGCAACATGGATGAGTTTGCAATGGGCAGTTCGACCGAGAACTCCGCCTTTGGCCGCTCGTGCAATCCGTGGGATCCTTCGAGAGTCCCCGGCGGTTCGTCCGGCGGCTCTGCCGCAGTGGTCGCCGCAAACGAGGCATTCGCCGCGCTTGGCTCCGATACCGGCGGCTCGATCCGCCAGCCCGCCGCGCTCTGTGGCTGCGTGGGATTGAAGCCGACGTATGGCCGCGTCTCGCGTTTCGGCCTTGTCGCGTTCGCCTCATCACTCGATCAGATCGGACCTTTCACAAAAACGGTCGGAGATGCCGCACTTCTGCTCAACGCGATTTCAGGCCGCGACCCGCTCGACTCCACGAGCCTCGACGAACCCGTGCCCGACTACGGCGGACTTCTTGGCCGCGACTTGCGCGGCGTGAAACTCGGGATGCCGCGCGAGTATTTCATCAGCGGCATTGACCCGCAGGTGGACGCCGCCGTGCGCACCGCCATCCGGCAATACGAATCGCTCGGCGCGGAAATCATCGAGGTATCGCTGCCGCAGACCGAGCACGCCGTCGGCGTCTATTACATCATCGCGACCGCCGAGGCCTCGGCAAACCTTGCACGCTTCGATGGTGTCCGTTACGGCGCGCGCGCGGGTGCGGGCAACATTCTCGAAATGTACGGCCGCACGCGCGAGGAGGGCTTCGGCCCCGAAGTGAAACGCCGCATCATCCTCGGCACCTATGTGCTCAGCAGCGGGTACTACGACGCATATTACCTGCGCGCGCAAAAAGTCCGCACGCTGATCCGCGACGACTTCACGCGCGCCTTTGAAAAAGTGGACGCCATCATCTGCCCCACGACTCCAGAACCCGCATTCAAGGCTGGCGACCGCAGCGACGATCCGCTGAAAATGTACCTTGCGGACATCTTCACTATCGCGTGCAATCTCGCCGGTACCTGCGGCATGAGCATCCCCTGCGGCTTCGCGGAGACGGATGGAACGAAATTGCCCGTCGGCCTGCAACTCATCGGCCAGCCATTCCAAGAGGCGCGCCTATTGCAAATTGCACACGCCTACGAGCAGTCCACCGACTGGCACAAAGCCGCCGCGCCCATCTAGCAATCTCTCCTCAGGCCGCTCTGGACTTCTCGTTCAGCTTGTGACCGAGCATCTGCATCGTCTGCTGCAGCGCTTCCACTTGCAGCGGCTTTTTCAGCACGGTGACAGGTCCGAGTTTCAAAATGTTGTCCAGCATCTGACTGTCCGGGTAGCCGGTGATGATCACAATCGGCAGACCGGGCTGCATCTCCTTTGCCTGCTTGTATACCTCGTCGCCGGTCGTGTCCGGCAACTGGAGGTCGAGGAAACAAAGTTCAAATTTCTGCTTCTGCATGGCAACGAGAGCTTCCTTTCCACTTCCCACGACGATTCGCGAGAAACCCTGTTTTTTTAGGAACAACTTGAACATGCTTTGGAGGCCCGTATCGTCGTCCACCACCAGCACCGTCGGCTGCCCCTCCTCTTCATTCCGCAAAATGTCCCTGTCCAGCGCATCCTTTTTCACGCGCCAGCGACCGCCAATCTGAATCGCAGGAAGCTGCCCCCGCTGCACCAAATAATAAACCGTAGGCAGTGGAATGCGCAGATATTCGGCGGTCTCTTTGACCGTCATCAAATTGTGCATGGGATGTGCCTGTTGAAGATTTGTGTCGTTGGTAGATGATCGGGGCATACTCAATCTTTTCAATAGAATGATAATTCTTAGGGAAGGTGTCAACACCCGTTTTTCAAAATGTTGCGTGATTATTAAAAACGACGCATTCCAAACCACCATATGATGGATAATGAAGTCATAAAGTCTTTCAGACAACGCAACTCGTAGAAATCGATTGAATGATAATTTCCATAATTTTCTACTAACGATTGCGTGACGCTGCCAACGTGCCGCTAAAACCACACTTCAAATGGCAACCGCAGAATGAGTCCCCGTCAACAACAGGAACCTTCTGTGATCTCTGGGTTTGCAATTTCTTGCAGTTACAAATGGCCATCCCTCACCCAATCAGAGAGGTGATCCTCGCCGCACCGTAACCCAGGTGCATCATGAGAAATCGCATAAGCAGAACACCCATCCGCGCACAAGAAATGCCGGGTAAAACTGCTCTGGTCACAAAACCCGTGTGAAAATTCGATGGCAGTGATCGAGGCGCGCATCTTGATCAGAGCCTCCACTCCCTTCTGAACTCGGATGCGGACATTCAGTTCGCAGGGCGTGACGCCAAACGTCTGTTTTGCCTTCCGATACAAAGTCCGCTCGGACATGCGACACTCCCGCGCAAGTTCTGCAAAGCTCACGATTCGGGAACTATGCTGCTGCAAGCAGTGCAGGATCTGCGAGGCTTCATTTGCCGGCTGGTGCGACGCACAGCCTTCGTCTCGGCGAATGATTCCCATGAAACCGATGACTTTCTCACTCCGTCCGCGCAACGGGATCTTTGTGATGGTGCACCAGTCGAAGCTCCAGCGCGCGTCGAACCAGATTTCCAACCGGTCAATGACGGGCCCTCCGGTTGCTTGGAAGGACCCGCCTGTTGCCAGCACGATAAAAGGCCGCAATTTCGGGCGGGAAGAACTGGTCATCAGTGATGCCGATGAGTCCGCCCTCATACTTCAGTCCCAGCCATTCGAGGCTGGCGGAGCCGGCGGCAATCATTCAACCTTGGCAGCATTGCACAAACGATCCGTGCATGCCTGTCCTTGCATTCACGGATTCGGATTCACTCGCTTCCTTCCCATCGATTCCGCCATGAAATTGCTCTTTGCCCCCATCCTCCTCTCCGCATTCGCCGCCTGTGGCATGGAGCCCATGGTGATCGCCGACTTCGAAGGTCCGGACTATGGCGCGTGGAAGGCCACTGGCACGGCGTTCGGGACCGGGCCGGCGCACGGCCAGTTGCCGCACCAGATGCCGGTTGAGGGCTTCCTCGGCAAGGGGCTCGTGAATTCTTTCAATGGGGGCGACGGCGCAACGGGGACACTCACTTCGCCGCCATTCAGGCTTGGGCGGAAGTTCATCACCTTCCTCATCGGCGGCGGTGGCTGGGCGGATGAGACGTGCATGAATCTGCTCGTTGATGGCAAGGTTGTGCGCACGGCGACCGGGCTGAATGTCGTCTCCGGCGGCCGCGAACGGCTTGAGCCGGCGGCGTGGGATGTGGGCGAGTTTGCCGGGCGCGAGGCGGTGATCGTGATTGTGGACAATCGCAAAGGCGTGTGGGGGCACATCAATGTGGATCACATCGTGCAGACGGATGATCGTGGAAGCATTGCGCTCGCGGCGTCGCCAGTGCCGCTCGTGAAGGACGTGGCGCGCGAGATCGTCGCGGAGAAAAAGCTGCTGAACTTTCCCGTGAAGAATGGCGCGAAGAAGCGTGTCATCAAGATCAGCGCCGATGGCGCGCAGGTGCGGCGCTTTGACATTGAACTGGCCGACGCGGACGCTGACTGGTGGGCACCGCTCGACGTGAGCGCTTGGGCCGGGAAGAAACTGCGCGTCGTGGCGGATGCGCTGCCGGAGGGATCGAAGGCGCTCACGGCGTTGCGGCAGTCGGACACTTTGCCCGAATCGGAGAATCTCTACCGCGAGCCGCTACGCCCGCAGTTGCAGTTCTCGGCAAAGCGCGGCTGGAACAACGACCCGAACGGCCTCGTGTTTTTCAGAGGCGAGTATCACCTCTTTTTCCAGCAAAACCCCTACGGCTGGGGCTGGGGCAACATGCACTGGGGCCACGCGACGAGCCGCGACCTGGTGCACTGGGAAGAGCGCGGCGAAGCGCTGTATCCCGACGAGATGGGGCCGATGTTCAGCGGCAGCGCGGTCGTGGAGTTCACCGCCCTCTTTTTGCAAGCCGACATGGAGTGCGAGCACCCAGCGTTTCGTCGGCTCGTACCAGAATACCTTCGGGGCGCGATTGCCTCCAGTGATTTGCCCGATGGCCGGATTGTCGGCAAACTTCGTGAATGTGCGCCCGTCACCCAATGAAATCCACCTTCACAATCATCGCCGTCCTGCTGCTCGCACCGATCAGTTGCGTGCGTGCGGCTGCAGATGCGCCCCCACGTGTCCTCTTTTTTTCCAAAGCCGCGTCGTGGGAGCACAAAATCGTGCATCGCGATCAGCCGGAAGAATTGAGTTACGTCGAGCAGCAGATGGCGAAGCTCGGGCGCGAGAACGGAATCGATTTCACCTTCAGCAAAGACGGCACAATTTTCACGACGGAGAATCTCGCGAAATTCGACGCGCTCTTTTTCTACAGTTCGGGCGACCTAACCTTCGAACCGCGCAACGGACGCGGCGACAACTTTCCACTCATGACGCTGGAAGGGAAACGCGCGTTCCTTGATGCGATCGATCGCGGCCTGGGCTTTGTCGGTTGCAACACGGCAAATTACACGTTTCCCGAGCGGCTGAGTCCGGGCGAAGCGGACACCTCGGAAAATGCGTGGCGCTATGCGCGCATGCTCGGCGCGGGTTTCATGGGCCATAACGATGTCCAGAAGGGCTATTTCACCTACCTCGATCGCAAGTTCCCGGGCATGGAAGACGTGCCGCAGGATTATGCGCCGGTGGACCAGTGGTATGCCTTCAACCGCCTCGCGCCCGACCTGCACGTGATCCTGGCGCTCGACGCGCACAAGCTCACTGGCAATCTTTACGAGCGTGAGAGCTATCCGGTTGCGTGGGCGCGGATGCAGGGGAAAGGCCGGGTCTTTTACACTACGATGGGGCACAACGCGGAGATTTGGCGCGACCCGGTGTTTCTGCAAATGCTGCTCGGCGGCATTCGCTGGGCGACGCATCGGGCCGAGGCGGACGTCACGCCCGACCTCGCCAGCGTGACACCGCGCGCAAACGAAATCCCCGGGCGCGCGAGCAAGTTCATCGCCGAGCATCCGCCGGTCGCGGACGCGCATTTTCCGAACTTCAAAGTGTGGCTCGACAAGCCGTGGCCAATGAATGGTGGCAAGCGCGTGCTTGTCTACACGAAGTCTGCGGGCATCGAGCATCCGCTCGTCTATCGCGACACCGCCTGGCCGAGTCCTCTGGAGAAGCTGCTGCTGGAGTTCGGCGATGAGCACCACGTGGATTTCGTCTTCAGCAAAGATGGCACGCAGTTCACTCCGGAAGCGCTCGCGGGCTTCGATGCAATCCTCTTCTTTACCAGCGGCGACCCTACAAATCAGCCGCGAAACGGACTCGGTGACAATTACCAGTTGCTGCCAGTATCGGGCCTGGACGCGCTGTTGCGAGCAGTGCGCAGCGGCAAAGGCTTCATCGGCATTAACACCGAAGCCACCTCTCCCGTGCTGCGTGCCTTGCTCGGCGCGAAGGTCACGCCGGATGCCACCCCGCGCGTCGAGCCAGCCGATGGCATCGAATTGAACGTCGTCCAGAGATCTGCCGACGGCTCGCCCGCCACCAGGACGCGCCGCGAAGGCGATGGCCGCATCTTTGTCACGTTGGGCGGCCACGACGAAACGGAGTGGAAGTCACCGGCTTTTCGCAATCAGTTGCGGGATGCTATCCGCTGGACGACTCACGAAACGGAAACTTGGCCAGCATCCACCTCTGAACGCCCTTAATGGCGCCTCACTCACTTTATGAAACATACAATCACAACCTTCACCGCGCTGGCCGCGTCTCTGTCGCTCCACGCCGCGCAGGAGGTGCATGGGCTCGCGTCGATCTTGCCGGGCGCGACAACGGTCGCAGCCGCCAGCGCACCGCCGGCTGCCAAATCCATCGCCGCGAATGCGTCTGCGTCGGCGGGTGTCGAAGTCTTGTATAATGGAATCCAGCTTCCCGAAGCGTGGCCGCCGATGGAGCCAATCAAGGACCGATCCGTGCGCCCGGTGCCTTACCTGCAGAGTCGGCCAAAGGTGGTGCCGATCGATATAGGTCGGCAATTATTCATCGATGACTTCCTTATCGATGAAACGACGCTCACACGCCAGTGGCATCATCCGGAACGCTATTCCGGCAATCCGATCCTGAAGCCGGAAACACCCACGGAACTTAATGGCGGCAAGCTGCCCGCTGCGGCGATGATTAGTGACGGCGTGTGTTTCGACGCGAAGGCCGGCGAGTTCAAGATGTGGTATCACGCAGGCTGGCGCGATGGAACGATGCTGGCAACCAGTCACGATGGTCTGCACTGGACCCGGCCGGAGACGGACGTGGAGCCCGGCAACAATCGCGTGCTGCCGAAACGGGAAAAGATGGTGCGCCATGGAACGGGAATTTGTCTCGACCCTTACACAACGGATGCGTCGCAGCGTTTCAAGATGCTCATTTATGAAGATGCCAACAACAAGACTTCGGCCTATGTCTCGCCCGATGGCATTCATTGGCAGCTCAAGGGCGTTCTGCCGGAGTGCGGAGATAATGCCACGATGTTCTACAATCCCTTTCGCAAGAAATGGGTATTCAGCATCCGCGTCTATCACGATGGACGGTCGCGGAATTACATCGAGTCTGACGACTTCCTTGCGGGCATCCAATGGGACAAGAAGAAGGAATCCCCGTGGGCGCATCCCGATGTGCTGGACAAGCCGGATCCTGGCGTGCTGGCACTGATGCCCTCGGCTGCGGATATTGCCGCCGAGGCGTCCGCGACGGGAAAGTCTGTCGAAAACCTCACGAAGGATTATCGCAGTCAATACGGCGATCCGGTCCAACTCTACAACGTCGATGCCATCGCGTATGAGAGCGTGATGCTCGGCGTCTTCGGGATCCTGAAAGGGCCGACCACTTCCAAGGCGTGGGACAAGCGCCATACCGCTAAGATTCTCGACTTATATTCAGCCTTCAGTCGCGATGGCTTCCATTGGGATCGCCCAGACCGTGAACCTTTCCTCGCCTCCAGCCGAAAGCCGGGCGATTGGGAACGCGGATACCTCCATGCTGGAGTCGGCCTCTGCACCGTCGTGGGCGACCGGCTATGCTTCTACTACAGCGGCTGGTCGGCAGAGGCTCCGAAAGGTCCTTCGA
>Ga0209698_10005006_pt1 | contig 14396 bp, 14 predicted proteins | sample LitLauG_LLR_2012_FD_187203 | JGI IMG/M metagenome (GOLD analysis project Ga0209698, IMG submission 187203) | Freshwater sediment microbial communities from Pennsylvania, USA - Little Laurel Run_MetaG_LLR_2012 (SPAdes) (version 2) | ecosystem: Environmental > Aquatic > Freshwater > Creek >...
TTTGCCCCTGCCTCCGATGCATCCCAACCGTGGACCGATGTTTTCTTCACGAAATGAACCGTGTGCTCCGTACCGTCGGCGGTCGCTACCACTACCGTCTTCGTGCCGGCATCCACTTTCTTCACTGTGCCTTCGACCGCGGTCACCACGTCGTCGGCGGCGAAGAGCGCCAGCGCGCCAAAACTTAGAGCGAAAAGAAATTTTTTCAACATTCCTCTATTTTCGCGCGTTTTAGACGCGTCGCGCCAGCAGCAGGGTCATGTCGTCTTGAAGTTCTTCAGTCGCCGTCCATTCGCGGACGCTATCGAGCACAACTTCCACGATCCGTTCGTCATCCAGGTGTGCGTGGCGCGCGATCAGTTCGATGAGTCGCTCTTCGCCGAACATCTCGCCGTATTCGTTTTCCGGCTCCGTGATGCCGTCGGTGAAGCAGACCAGCAGGTCGCTCGACTTCAGCTGGATGCTGCTTTCATCGAAGCGCGCAAACGGAAACGCGCCCACCACGGTGCCGTTGACGTCCAACCGTTCGGCGATGCCATCGCGCACCAGCAGCGGAGGCAGATGGCCCGCGTTTGTGTAGGTCAGCACGCCCGTGGTTTCGTCGTAGAGGCCGAAGCAGAACGTCGCGTATTTCTCGGGCGATGTATAGGCGTGGAGCTGTGTGTTCAGGCGCGAGACCAGGTGCGACGTGGAAAGAATCACCTTGGAATGGTTCCCTTCGCCGTCGGCCGCCGCGCCGATTTCGAGCGCGCTCTGCAACTGCGAGCGCAGCGAGCTTTGCAGCGTGGCCATTAAGAGAGCCGCGGAAATGCCTTTGCCGGCGACGTCGCCGATGGCAATCGCGATTTGCGAATCGCGAATCGTCTCGTAGTCGTAATAATCGCCGGAACACATGCGCGCGGGCTGGCAGACGGCGGTGAGGCGCAGCGACCGGTGCTGCGGAACCACGCGCGGATAAAGCTGGCTTTGGACTTCCCGCGCGATCTCGACCTCGGATTGAAGACGCTCCTTCTCCTTGGCCACCACCAGCAGTTTCTCCAGATTTTCCGTCATGCGATTGAAAGACTGGCTCAGGTCGGCCAACTGATCCTTGCCCTTCACTTCAATACGGTGCGAGAAGTCGCCCTGCATCACGCGCTCGGTGCCTTCGTACAAGCGATGCACCGCGCCGGTGATGGTGCGCGTCATGGAAAAGCCGATCACGGCGGAGACAATTTCTAAAATGGCGAAGAAGATTGCAAAGGCGACCAGAGCCATCTCGACGGCCTGCTGCGTGGGGTCGTTCTTGCGATTGAAGACCGCGCCCAACACGGAGGAAATGCGCGAATGAATCGCAATCTGATGCGGTCCTGTTTCCGCCTCGCCCGGCTTTTCCCAGGAATGCACCGGAATATCGGCGGAGGGGATAATCTCCACGTCGAAGCGGTTCGCCGGAGGCGCCAGCATGTGCATATCCGGATTCTTGGTCACGCGCCGAAGGCCCTGTTTGTCGGATTGGACAAGATAGACCACGCCGAGGTTCGGCACCAGGGCGCCGAGCGTTTCGCCGGTGAGAGGGGCGGTCAGCGTGACGTCGCCAGTCGGAGTTACGCGATGGCTCCAGGCGTAGTATTGGCCGTCGCGCAGCAGGATGCCACGCGTCTCACCCCAGCCTTGGGTCGGATCCGGAAGCGCGCCCTGGTCGGGATAACGAATGCGGTTGCCGTTGTCGCGAACCAGAATTTCCAGGCCGGGATGGTGTTCCTTGAAGAACAACTCCGTCATGTGCTTCATGGCCGCGGGGCGTTCGCTGGGCGGAGTCGCGGCGATGCTGCGGGCGGCCACGTCCAGCGATTCGATACGCCGGTCCAGTTCGCTGGTGACGAGGTAAATCGCCAATTGGTTGATCAGCAGATACCCGCCGATCCACGCCAGCGCGACGATCAACACCACCGGCACGGCGGCGATAAACACGTAGGTGACATAGAGCCGGTTCCGTAGCCTCCACACGGCTTTTCCCAGCAGGTGAATGCCGAACCAGATCGCCGTGATGAGGAGTCCGATGTAGGCGGGCAGCAGTAGCCAGGCCACCTTCGCTTCTCCCGCGATCAGGGCGAGCGCGAGGAAGACGATGAACGCAATTCCAGAGCGGCCCAACCAATTCACGGTTCTCTGGAGGACGGGAGGCACGCTTTTTATACTCTCGACTTGGCGATTTCCGGCAATTGCGTTTCGGGCTCGATGTAATGCTTCGTCAGGCCCCCTTCAAGCAGGGCAAACGCGGCATCTACATCGTCGGCAAAGGAGAACAGTTCCAGATCTTTTTCAGCGATCATGCCGTGGCGCACCAGCGCCTCGAAGTTGATGATCTCTCTCCAGAAAGACGTTCCGTAAAGGATCACCGTCATCTTTTTTTCCAGCTTCTGCGTCTGCGCCAGAGTCAGGATTTCGGTGAGTTCGTCCAAGGTGCCGAAGCCGCCCGGAAACACAACCAGCGCCTTTGCCAGGTACGCGAACCAGAACTTCCGCATAAAAAAGTAATGAAATTCGAACGACAATTCCGGAGTAATAAACGGATTTGGCCGTTGTTCGAACGGAAGGCCGATGTTCAAGCCGATGGTTTTTCCGCCTGCATCCTGAGCGCCGCGGTTGGCCGCTTCCATGATGCCCGGGCCTCCACCGGTGCAGATCACAAAGCGGCGTCCGCTATTCTGCAGCCCGTTGGACCACCCCGTGATGCGCTTGGCCAGCGCCCGAGCTTCGTTGTAATAGCGCCCCAGCGGCCCCATTTCCATGAGCCGCGCCGATCCAAAAAACACGATGGTATCGTGAATTTTTTGCTGCCTGAAATGCGACAGCGGATACAGATATTCGCTCAAAATGCGCAACGAACGGGCGTCCGGCGTATCGAGAAATGGCTGGTTGCGATAGGCGAGCGCGGAATGGTCTTTACTCTCTTGCATGGGTTTTATCCGGCGGCGCGGACTCCAACTCCGCCACACGCTTCTCCAATTCTCTCATTGTGCGCAACAGGGCAGGCAGTTTGGGGAACGCGGTGATGGAGCGCAGCCATTCCCGAGCCTCAAACGCGGGCGATCCACTCATGACCGCGCCCGCATCCACGTCGCCTCCTATGCCAGATTGGGCGTAAATCACGGCATTTTCGTGTATGGTCAGGTGGCCGGAGATGCCGACTTGCCCGGCGAGCAGCACATTCTTCTCTAAAATGCTGGACCCGGCGAGGCCGGTTTGCGAGCAGATGATGTTGTCCTCGCCCACCACGCAGCCGTGGCCCACCTGCACTAGACTATCGATCTTCGCGCCGCGCTTGACCCTCGTTTCTCCGGTGGAGGCGCGGTCGATGGAGGTGAGCGTCTGAATCTCCACGTCATCTTCAATCACCGCGACGCCGCTTTGCACGATTTTGTAATGGCTGCCATTGGCTTGTTTGGCGAAGCCGTAGCCGTCGCCTCCGATCACAACGTGGTTTTGCAGCACCACGCGATGGCCGATGCGGCAGAACTCGCGGACCACGGCGTGTGAATGGGCCAGGAAATCGTCACCGATCTGCGCGCCCTCATAAATCGAGACGTGCGGATGCAGTACCGCGTTGGCTCCGATCACTGCGTGCTCGCCCACCGCTACAAACGGCCCGATGGACGCGTTTGCGCCGATTCTCGCCGTCGGCGCGATGGAGGCCAGCGGATGAATCCCTGGCGCGGGCTTGGGAGGCTGATAAAACATCTCCAGCGCGCGCGCGAAATCGAGGTAGGGATTTTTCGAAATCAACTGCGCGGGTCGCAGACCTTCGATAAACGTCTTAACAAGGATGGCTCCAGCGCGCGTGTGTTTGGCTTTGGGCGCGTATTTGGAATTGTGCAGGGACGTGAGCTCGGTTTCCGAGGCCTGCTCCATGCCGCTGACACCCGTAATCTCAATGGACCCGTCGCCGCGCAATTCGCAACCCAGGCGGGCGGCGAGATCGGAGAGTTTCATGTCCTTAGTGTAGAGGGAGCCAGCAGCCAGTAGCCAGGAGCCAGAATGGCTTGCTAAGAATTCTGACACTAAGAATTATGACTCCTGACTCCTGGCCTCTTTTCTGTTATTCTTTAAACGGATGTGCTTCCTGCCTCCGCGCCTGCGGATGTTCTGCAAGTTCCCCAGCTCTTTTCTTGTGTCTAAACCCAACCCATGAAGTCCACCGTACAGATTAACCGTGGCGTCGAATCCCTATTCGGAACCAGGGACGAGAATATACGCCTGATCGAAGACGGACTGAAGGTACGCACGCGGCTGCTGAACGACTCGCTGGAAATTGAGGGCGAGGATGGGGCAGTGGAGCGCGCGTCGGCGATTGTGAACGACTACGCCGCTCTGGTGCACGAAGGACATGTGTTCCACAACGGCGATCTCAACAGCTTTCTGCGCGTGGTGACGGCCGACCGCGAAACCACGCTGCGCGGATTGGTGGATTCTGGCAAGCAGCGCAGCTTCGGCAAGAAAATCGTCGCCCCGAAGACCATGACGCAGCGGCGTTATGTGGATGCGATCGAACGCCAGGATCTGGTGTTCGGCATCGGTCCAGCGGGCACGGGCAAAACCTATTTGGCGGTGGCGATGGCTGTTTCGGCGCTGCTGGCCAAGCGCGTAACGCGCATTATCCTGACGCGTCCAGCCGTGGAAGCGGGCGAAAAGCTCGGGTTCCTGCCGGGCTCGCTGCAGGAGAAAGTGGACCCATACCTGCGTCCCTTATACGACGCCCTGTTCGACATGTTGGATCCGGAAAAGGTGAAGATGTTGCTGGAGCGCAACACCATCGAAGTCGCACCGCTGGCGTTCATGCGCGGGCGCACGCTGAGCGACGCGTTCATCATTATGGATGAGGCGCAAAACTCCACGCCGGAGCAGATGAAGATGGCGCTCACCCGCCAGGGCTTCAATTCCAAGATGGTGGTGACCGGCGACACCACGCAGATCGATCTGCCCAATGGTTTCCGCAGCGGATTGATTGAAGTGGCCGACGTGCTGCGTGGTGTCGAGGGCATCAGCTTCGTCCAGTTCGACGACAAAGACGTTGTGCGCCACAGCCTGGTGCAGAAAATTGTGCGCGCTTACGAAAGATATAACGAATCCATTGGCGTCAACCGACAGTTGTCGCTGAAGCTGGCGGACCCGGCCCCGGAACCCGCCACCGAATCGACCAAGCCGGACATGTCCGGCGAGATTTCACCGGCCTAAGGGCCACGCATGTCTTCCGACGATCCTCATTTGTTGTTCCGTCACCGTTCCCGCCGCGTGCGGCGGACACCTCTGCGCGAGTTTCTGGGTGAGGTCGCGAGGAAACTGTCAAAAGGCCGAGCCATAACGTGTTTGATCACCACCGACGCGGAGTTGCGGCGCTTGAATCGCGAGTTTCGCGGGAACAATTACGCCACCGACGTGTTGTCGTTCCCTCCCGATGAGATGGCCATTTCGCTGGATCGCGCGTCGGCGCAGGCCAAGGAACTGGGCCATTCGCTGGATGAAGAGCTGCGCATCCTCATGCTGCACGGACTGCTGCATCTGGCCGGCATGGATCATGAAACGGATTCGGGCGAGATGCGCCGGGCGGAGACTCGCTGGCGCAAGAAGCTGGGTTTGCCATGCGGGCTGATCGAGCGGAATAAATGATTCTGGCGTTAACCATTGTCGCGCTGGCGACTGCGCTGCTTGTCGCGCTGGTGACGTGCGTGCAAATACTGTACCTGGAATCGCTGCGCATCCGCGCGCGGGAGCTTCCGGCGCTGCAATATTTCAAAGAGACTTTGGACGCCAAGCTCGCCATGGATATGGAGCGCGGCTCGCTGGCGTTTTCCCTGGTGAAGCATATCGGCCTGGGGATTATTGGGTGCCTGGCAATGGCGGCGGCGATGGTGGCGGGCAACGGCGTGGGCGAGTCGCTGGCGATTGCCGTGATCTGCACGTCCGTCTACGTCATCATCGGCACCTATATCGTGCCGCAGCTTTTTTACCGGCGCAGCACGGGGCACGCGCTGCTACCCGTGGTGCCGCTGCTCCGCGCGGTTCTGTTTCTGGTCGCGCCCCTGATGTGGGCTCTGGAATTTTTACAATCCCTATTTGAGCTGGGCGATTCGCGCACGGCCGAAGAGCCGGCGCGTCCCGAGGAGCACATCGAAGCGCTGATCTCGGCGGGCGAAGAAGAAGGCATCATCGAAAAGGGCGACCGTGAGTTGATTCAATCCGTGGTGGCGTTCGGCGATAAGACGGTGCGCGAAGTGATGACGCCGCGTCCGCGGATTGTGGCCGTGAGCGAGGACGCCTCGATTGAGGAACTGCGCCAGTTGGTAATCAACGAACAGTTTTCGCGCATTCCAGCCTACGATGGATCGATCGATCAGATTACGGGCTTCGTCCACGTGCGCGATTTATTCGAGCTGAACGACGAGCAGCGCGCCAAGCGCAAGGTGCAAGACATCATGCGGCCTATCCGCGCGATTCCTGAGTCGAAGCCGGTGAACGATTTGATGCGCGAGATGCAGGAAGAGGGCGCACACATGGCCGTCGTGGTGGACGAATACGGATCGACCGCCGGCATCGTAACGATGGAAGACATGGTGGAGGAGATCGTCGGCGAGATTCACGATGAGCATGAGCCGGACCGCGATTATCGCCACGATCCCGACGGCAGCTATGTGGTGAGCGGCAGCTTCGACCTTGGCCGGCTGGGCGACCTGCTGGACTTTCATCCCCAGGACGACACCGAATCGACTACCGTCGGCGGGCTGGTCACGGAGTGGCTGGGCCACGTTCCAGCCGTGGGCGAAGAGACCGAGCGCGACGGCATCAAAATTCGCGTACTGGCCGCCAATCATCTGCGCGTAGACCAAGTCCGCGTGGCCAAGGCGGCGGAAAAGAGTGCATGAAAACCGGATTTGTATCGATTCTAGGACGTCCGAACGCGGGGAAATCCACGTTGTTGAATGCGGTGCTGGGGCAGAAGCTGGCCATCGTCACGGCCAAGCCGCAGACCACGCGCACGTCGATTCAGGGCGTAGTGACGGCCGACGATTATCAGATTGTGTTCGTCGATACGCCGGGCATTCACCGGTCGAACACGCTGCTGAACAAGCGCATGATGGATACCGTGCGCGCCTCGGCCCAGGCCGATGTGGTGCTGTTCCTGATCGACGTGATGGAGCCCGTGACGCAGGAAGATCTGGAAGCCATCGACCTGGTGAAGAGGCTGAAGGCTCCGGCGATTGCGGTGCTGAACAAGATCGATAAGCTGCATGATAAGGCCAAGCTGCTGGCGATCATCGAAACGCTGAAAGAGGCGCATGAGTTCGCCGAGTTTATCCCGCTATCGGCCGCGAAGAACAAGGGCGTCGACGTACTGCTGAAGGAAATCGTGAAGCGGCTGCCCGAAGGCGAGCCGATGTACCCCGAGGATCATCTGACGGACCAGCCTTCGCGATTCCTGGCCGCCGAGATTCTGCGCGAAAAAATACTGCATCACACCGGGCAGGAAGTTCCGCATGCCTGCGCTGTGCAGGTGGAATCGTGGGTGGAAACGCCGAAGCTGATCAAGATCGCGGCGACGATCTACGTGGAAAAAGCGGGGCAAAAGGCGATCCTGATCGGCGCGGGCGGCGCATTGCTCAAGAAGATCGGCACGCTGGCGCGCTTTGAGATGGAAGCCGCGTTCGAGCGCAAAATCTTCCTGCAGACGTTCGTGAAGGTGAAGGCCAACTGGCGACAGGACCCGGAGTTTCTTGCTGCCATCGACTGGCGCGGCCAATCCGGCGAGTAGTGTGGCACGATTGTATATATGACGCGTCTCTCCTCTTTATTTCTCGCCGCTGCGCTGTCTGCGCCCGCGGTTGTCGTCGCTCAGGCACCGCAAGCGCCCGCGCCGGTGAAGCACACTGAGGACGATCGCATCTACGACGAGGTGCGACGGAAGCTGGCCAACGACGTGGACGTTAAGGGTGCCGGGATCGACGTGGTGGTGAAGAACGGCGCAGTCACGCTGAATGGACGCGTCCACAATGAGCGCGGCAAGGAGAAGGCCGAAAAGCTCACCAAGAAGGTGAAGGGCGTCACCAGCGTGCAGAATAGTTTAGTGGTCGCGGAAAGCGAAAAGTAAGAGAGAAAGATTCTCTCCGTTATCTCTGCGGGGCCTCCGCGTTCTCTGCGTGAAATCAATGCCGGAAGTGCCGCACGCCGGTGAATACCATCGCCAAACCTAACCGATCCGCGGTTTCGATCACTTCGGCGTCCTTCACCGACCCTCCGGGCTGAATTGCCGCCGTGATGCCGTGCTTCGCGGCCTCCTCCAACCCATCGGGAAACGGGAAGAACGCGTCGGAGGCCAGCACCGAGCCCCTTAACGGCAGCACCGCCTTCATCGCGCCGACCTTTACCGAATCCACCCGGCTCATCTGGCCCGCGCCGACGCTTAAGGATTGTCCGGCGCGGGCGTAGACAATGGCGTTGGACTTGACGTGCTTGCACACCTTCCAGCCGAACTCCAGCGCGGTCCATTCTTCGTCTGTCGGTGCGCGCTTGGTTTTCACCACCGCTTCCGCCCGGCTCAGCCGATGCGCATCCGGCGTCTGCACCAAAAATCCGCCGGTAATGGACTTGACCACCGGATCGAGCGGCGCGGCCGTGACGCGCAGCAGTCGCAGATTCTTTTTCGCGGTGAGAATCTTGAGCGCACCCGCGGTATAGCCCGGCGCGGCGATCGCTTCGATGAACGTCTTGGCGATCTCTTCCGCCGTCACTTCGTCAAGCTCGCGGTTGAACGCCAGCACGCCTCCGAACGCGGAGACGGGATCGGCCTCGAACGCGCGGCGGTAGCTTGCGGCGAGCGTGGCCGCCTCCGCGCATCCGCACGGATTTGTATGTTTGATAATGGCCGATGCGGGCGCGTCGAACTCGCCGATCAACTGCCAGGCCGCGTCCAGATCCACCAGGTTGTTGTAGGAAAGCTCCTTCCCGTGAAGCTGCACCGCCCCGGCGATGCCTGTCTTGCCCGTCGCATAAAGCGCCGCCGATTGATGCGGATTTTCGCCATAGCGAAGCACTATCGCGCGTGGCGCACGAATATCCAGCGTCGAAGGCAGCACATCTCCCGTCGGAGGAATTTCGGCCAGCCGCTTCGACACCGCGCGATCATAGGCCGCCGTCGCAGCGAACGCTTGTTTCGCCAGTTTCCAATGCGTTTCGGGAGAAAGTGCGCCGTCGGTAGCCCGCAATTCCTCGATCAGCGCGTGGTAATCGGCGGGCGAGGTCACTACCGCGACGTCCTGATAATTTTTCGCCGCGGCACGGATCATTGTCGGGCCCCCGATGTCGATGTTTTCGATCAGGTCGCCCAGCGGCGCGTCGGGATTGGCGGCGACTTTTTCGAACTCATAGAGATTCACGCAGACCAGGTCGATGCGAGGGATACCATGCGCTTCAATCGCGCTCATGTGCTCCGCGCGGGAGCGCATGGCGAGGATGCCTCCAGCGATTTTCGGATGGATGGTCTTCACGCGGCCGTCCAGCATTTCGGGAAAATCCGTGACGCTGGCCACCTCGCGCAGAGGCGAGACGGCAGCGTCCTTCAAAATGCGATAGGTGCCGCCGGTAGAGATAATCTCGACGCCCAACGACGTCAGCGCCTGGGCGAAATCTACAATTCCAGTCTTGTCGGTAACGCTCAAAAGAGCGCGTTCAATGCGTGGCATGTCGTTATGCCCGTCCCTTAGCGACTTCCGCCAGAAACTGCCGTGCGCGTTGCTCGAACACTTCGTACCTGCCTTCGGCGATCGTCTTCGCGTCGATCAACTCCGCGCCGACGGCAACCGCGGCCGCGCCCGCGCGCAGAAAATCTGCAGTCGTCTCGATGCTGACGCCTCCGGTGGGCACCATTTCAATATGCGGTAGAGGAGCTTTCAGGCTCTTGATATATTTCGCGCCTCCCATGTTCCCGCATGGAAACACCTTCACGAAATCCGCGCCGGCCTCCCACGCCGTCACGACCTCGGTAGGCGTCAGCGCGCCGGGCATGATCACCTTCGAATAGCGCTTGCACATTTCAATCGTCTTTACATTCAGGGCGGGCGTGACGAAAAAATTCGCACCGGCCAGCATGCAGATGCGCGCCGTTTCCGGATCGAGGACCGTGCCTGCGCCCAACACCAGCTTGTCGCCGAACGCATCGGCCAGTTTTTCCAGAGCCTTGATCGCGCCGGGAACGGTCATCGTTATCTCAGCGGCGCGGATGCCGCCCGCATAAACAGCCTCTATGGCGCGCACGGCGCTTTCGGCCGAGGACGTGCGGACGACGGGGACAACTCCGATCTCCAGAATGGAGCGGAGGATCGCATCTTTCTTCATTTTCTTTTAGTGTACCCTCAGAAGTTATGCAACTCGTAACGTTTCGCCACTCGGGACGTGGCGCGATGGCCGGAATTCTGGCCGACGGCAAGGTGACGCCTCTGGGTGAGGACATGTTGACGGTGCTGTTCGGAGGCGTACTTCCGCAGCCTACCAGCACGGAATCCTGGGATCTTTCGCAGGTGACCCTGCTCGCGCCGGTTCCGCGCCCTCCGAAGTTCATCTGCGTGGGCCTGAATTATCGCGACCACGCCATCGAATCGAACATGGCGATCCCAAAGGTCCCGACGATCTTCAGCAAGTTCTCCAACGTCGTAATCGCACCTGGCGAAACCATCGTGTTGCCCAAGGAATCCACGCAGCCGGATTACGAAGCCGAGTTCGCCGTGGTGATCGGCCCCGGCGGACGGCGCATTTCGGCGGCAAACGCCATGGATCATGTGTTCGGCTACACCATTGTCAACGACGTCAGCGCGCGCGATCTGCAACTCGCAACTTCGCAGTGGCTGATGGGCAAGACCTGCGACACCTTCGCGCCCATGGGTCCGGCGATCGTCACCAAAGACGAGATCGCCGATCCGCACAACCTGAATATTTCGCTGGAAATCGGCGGCGAGGTTTTGCAGAACTCCAACACACGCGAGCTGATTTTCAAGATTCCCGAATTAATTGAATTTATTTCAAGCGTGGTGACGCTGGAGCCGGGCGATATCATTTCCACCGGCACGCCCGCGGGCGTCGGTTTCGCGCGCAAACCGCCCAGATATCTGAAAGATGGCGACGAGTGCATCGTCCGCGTCGAAGGCTTGGGCGAACTGCGCAACCCGGTGGCAGCCGAAAAATAGAGCCGCCATCCGCAACGTAGCGCGCGCCGCCCGGCGTGCCGCGTCGACCGCCGGGTCGACGGTCGCGCTGGCCGAAAAGCACCACTTTCCCGCGTGAAATGAGCCAGAAACCGCAGTTCTTCCCTCCGCATCTGTACAAGCGGAGGTTGGAAAAAATGCGGCACTTTAATTTAACGATCGCTGCAATTACGATGGCAGCAGTCTCGGCCTGGGCCAATACACCGGCGCGCCCCGGCACGGTGAATTACGTGGAAGGACAGGTCGCGATGGGCGGCCAGAGCCTCGACGCAAAATCCACGGGCGCTGAACTGGGTGATCAATCCATCGTGACGCTGAGCGGCAAAGCGGAAATCCTGCTCACGCCCGGAGTCTTCCTGCGGCTGGGCCCGAACAGCTCGGCGAAGATGGTTACCGCGAGCCTGACTGATACCGAGGTCCAGTTGGAACAGGGCCGCGCCATGATCGAGGTGGACGAACTGTTCCCGGAAAATCATCTGCGCGTACTGGTGGGAAATTTCGCCATGGATTTACAGAAGAAGGGGCTCTATGATGTTGACGCGGCCCAGAAGCAGGTTCGCGTGTTCGACGGCGAGGCCCTGTTGACCAACAACTCTCTGCGCGTCGAGATCAAGGGCGGGCATGAGGTGAACCTCATTGCCGGCGCGGACGCGAAGACCCGCGGCTTCGACAAGAAGGCGTTCGAAGACGATCTCTATAACTGGAGCCGCCTGCGCAGTTCGTACCTTGCCGAGGCGAACGTAAGCCAGGCTCGCGTGCTGGTCGCCGGACCTGGGTTCTTCGGTGCGGGCTGGTATTTCAATCCGTGGTTCGGTGCGTATACGTTCATCCCGGCCGACGGATTCTTCTTCAATCCTTTCGGGTGGGGCTACTATTCACCACTGTTCGTGTATCGTGCGCCGCGGGTTGGGTTCTACGGTGGACATCGCGCGTTCGTTGCGTACGCGCCTCCGGCAGCGTTCGTCGCGGCATCGCATCCGGTGATTGCACCCGTCCATATGGCGTCAGCGCCAGCGGTCCATGCGTCGGCGGGATTCCGCGGCGGACGTCGGTAACATTTGCGAGTCTCCTCCAACTTTATGCGCGGCCGGTTAACCGGTCGCGCTTTTTTATTACTTCGTCGAGAATCTCTCGAGGCGTTTCACCGGCCACTTCCGGCTCACCCAGGAACCGGAGCGCGGCCAGCAGCAATTCTGCCGCGCGAGTTGGATCGAGAGGCTCCGCGCGCGTCTGCTTGCTCAGCTTTTCTCCCGCCTCGTTCGTGACCACAGGGATGTGACGGTAGATCGGCACAGGATAACCTAGCAGCGTTTGCAAATGGTTCTGCCACGGCGTCGAGTCCAGCAGATCGGCTCCACGGACAACGTGCGTAATGTTTTGCGCCGCGTCATCCACCACCACCGCGAGTTGATAGGAGAACAGCCCATCGCTGCGCAGCACCACAAAATCCGGATCGTAGTGGACGCGCCAACTTATCGGCTTCGAAGGATCGTTCATGCCATTTCGGCAGGTGCAAGCCGCAGATTCTTTGCGCGAACAGGAGCACGGATACGCCGCGCCCATCTCCTTCAGCCGCTCCAACGCGGCTCTGTAAGCGTCGGTGCACGTGCTTTGATAGAGCACCGGCTCGTCCCAATGCAAGGCGAACGCTTCCAGCGTTTCCAGGATCAAACGGTCCGCGCCGGGGACCGTTCGCGGCGTGTCCACGTCTTCGATGCGCACCAGCCACGCGCCGCCGTGCGTCCGCGCGTCCAGATAACTGGCGACTGCGGCGGCCAGCGAGCCGAAGTGGAGCGGCCCGGTGGGCGATGGTGCGAAGCGTCCGCGATACATTACTTCCGCGCCTTCGGATGCGCCCGATCGTAGACAGCCATCAGGTCCGTCAGCGACACCTGCGTATATTTTTGCGTGGTGGACAAGCGCGCGTGTCCCAGCAACTCCTGAATTGCCCGCAGGTCTGCCCCATCCGCCAGCAGATGCGTCGCATACGCGTGACGCAGGCTGTGCGGATGCAGCGATGGATCGCCCGACACGAGATTCGCATACAGCTTCACGATGCCGCGCGCCCCGCGATCGCTCAGTCGCTTGCCGTGATGATTCAGAAACAGCGCCGGATCAGCCGAATTACGTTCAGGGAGATACGCGGCGAGTGCCGACGCAGCTTTCGATCCATACGGCACCTGCCGCTCCTTGCGGCCTTTGCCTCGCACCAGAATCCAGCGCTCGGCCTGGTCGAAATCGCTGAGATTCAGGCCAACCAGTTCGCTGATGCGCAGGCCGCAGCCGTAGAGCAGTTCGAACAGCAGTAGATCGCGCTGCGGATGCGGACGCGCCAGCGTGTCAGCAGCGACTCCTTCCACCAGAATGTTGGTCTGTTCGGCGGATGGCACGGAAGGGATGCGGCGAGGGGCCTTCGGCGTTCTCACCAGTCGCGCGGCATTGGTGGCGATAGTTCCTTCGCGCAGCAAAAATTTAAAGAAAGACCGCACGCAGGCCAGCTTGCGGCGGATCGAGATCGCGTCCAGCCCACGTTGATACAAAGCGCCGAGCCATTCCCTTAACAGCAAAGAATCGATGTTCATTGGTCGCGGTGGATCGGCATCCGGCGGTGTCAGATACTCGACGAACTGGCGCAGATCGGCATCGTAATTCCGCAGCGTATGCGGCGACACATTCGCCTGGCGCAGGCTGTCCAGATAGCGATCGATGCCGTCGGCAAGCTCAGACATAGGCGTACAGATATTCGTCCAGCGCGGCCCTCGCTCGGCGGCAGACTTCGGCCTGGCGCAGTTTTCGATCTTTCGGCGGATGTTCCAGCTTCGGCAGCAAATCGAACGTGATATTCGCCGGCTGATAGTGCAGAGGGTCCGCGCCGGAAACGTAGGCGACCAGCGAGCCAAGCGCCGTTTCACGCGGAAATACCCGCGGCGATTCTTCCATGGACGCGATGCCCGCGATCAACCCCGTGGCGATGGATTCCACGTAGCCTTCGACGCCGGAAATTTGGCCCGCGAATAAAATGTTAGGTTGCGTGCGCAGGCGCAGGCTGGCATCCAGCAGCGCGGGAGCATTGATATATGTATTTCGGTGCACCTGGCCGTAGCGCAGAAACTCGGCGTTCTGAAGGCCCGGGATCATGCGCAGCACGCGCGCCTGATCGGCGAA
>Ga0209698_10005008_pt1 | contig 14396 bp, 12 predicted proteins | sample LitLauG_LLR_2012_FD_187203 | JGI IMG/M metagenome (GOLD analysis project Ga0209698, IMG submission 187203) | Freshwater sediment microbial communities from Pennsylvania, USA - Little Laurel Run_MetaG_LLR_2012 (SPAdes) (version 2) | ecosystem: Environmental > Aquatic > Freshwater > Creek >...
ACAAAGGCGTGCGCGCGGTAGCCGCTGTCGTCCTCAAGACTGTTCTTGAAGAATACGAATCAGCGTTCCGCGATGCCGGATACAACCCGGGAATGGTCATGCCCTCGATGCTGGCCGCTCTTGGTGCCGCTGATGCTGAGCGCCCCACGCTGGTGGTCAAAGTGGATGCGCGAACCATCAGCATTGCGATTCTCGACCAGGAACAATTGTTGCTTTTTCGCACACTGGAAAATCTGCGCGGCGTCACCATCACCGGCGATCAACTCGCCGAGGAAGTGTATCCGTCGGTAGTTTTTTTCCAGGACACCTACAAGCTGAACATCGAGCGCGTGTACGTAGCGGGCTTGCCAGAAGCCGGCGGCGCAGCGCCAGCACTCAAGAACCAGACGGGAGCCATGGTCGAGGAACTCGTGGCAACATCGCAGATCGGTTCGACCACCGGCACAGTTCCCCGCTGGCGTATGGCGGGGGTAGTAGGAGCACTGATTTCGTAAGTAGCTATTAGCTCTTAGCTTTTAGCTAGGAGCCAAGAGCTAAAGGCTAAGAGCTAGAAGCTGTTTCTATGCGTCTCGACATCAATCTCGCAACCCGGCCGTACGAAGATGCCCGCGAATTCTGGATGCGCTGGGGACTGGGCGTCGGCATCCTCGGCTTGCTGACGCTGGTTCTGTTGGGATGGACGATCACTGGCTGGATCAACGCCGGACGGGATCGCCACAACATCGCCGAGTTGCAACGCAAGATCGACGAGCGCGACCGCGAGCGAGCCTCCGATCAGGCAGTTCTCGAATTGGCTGCCAACCGCAGCACGCGCGATCAGTCACAGTTCCTCAACAGCCTGATCCAGCGCAAGTCATTTTCCTGGACCCGCGTGTTCGAAGATCTGGAACGCGTGGTGCCTGATAATCTCCACGTCGTTTCGCTGCGCCCGGAACTGAATGAACAGAACCAGATCCTGCTGGAAATGAAAGTGGCTGGCGACACGCGCTCCGCCGCCGTGGAACTGGTGCACCGCATGGAAAGCTCGAAACACTTTGCAAACGCGCAACTGGTGCAGTCACAGGCAGGTGAGGGGTCCGGTGTCTCTTCGGTGGTTGTCGCGCTTTACGTACCTGATGCCGCGGACCGGAGGGCCAAGTAATGCCTGACTTTTCCGGTTCACGCCGCAAGCTGACAATCGCGATTGGCGCCATGCTGGCTGCCGATGTAATCGCCATCGGCGTCCTGGTTTCGCCGCTCGTCGGCTCCGCGGAATCGCGTACTTTCGAGCTGAACCAGTTGCGCGCCGAACTCACCAGAAAAACCCGCGAAGTCGAACCGCTCCGTGGCATGGACAAGAAGATCGTGCTGGCCAAGGATCAGATCGGCGGGTTCTACAAAGACCGCTTCGCTGCCAAAGACTCTGATTTGACGAATGAGCTGGGAAAACTCGCAGCGCAAAACGGTGTCCACATCCAACAGGAGAAGTACAAGGAAGAAGAACCTGAAACCTCCGGCGTCATCCCAGTGGCGATTGAAGGAAGTTTTTCCGGAGACTACCTGCAGCTGGTTCGTTTCATCAACACCCTAGAGCGGTCGAAACTCTTTTTTGATGTCGACAGCATTGACCTGGCCGGCGAAGCCGCCGGACCGGTGCGTTTGGAAATTACCATGCACAGCTATTTGTGGCCGGGTGCATAAGTGGAACTGGGAACTCAAAATCGGAAGCAAGTCATCGCGGCAGCCGTGCTTGGCGGAATCGCGCTCCTCACCATGGCCTACAATTTTTGGCCTTCGTCGACCTCTGTTGCACCGGCGGCAGCAACGCAGACCGCCTCCGGGCCCTCCAAGCCCGCCATGCGGCGCACATCATCCGGGAAAATGGTGCCGGTGGTTGAGCCCCGGCTGGACCCGACTCTCGATTTGCACCTGCTTAGCACGAGCGAAGAGATCAAGTACGCCGGCAACGGCAGAAATATTTTCGTAGCCGGATCTAGGCCGATCGAAAAGGTTCTCAAGAGTCCCGTCACCGATCAACGCTCCGCCACGCTGACCCCTCCCGTACAAGCACCTCCTCCGCCGATTACGCTGAAGTTTTTTGGTTTTGCCAATCGCCCCGGAGAGACAAAGAAAGTCTTCCTGTCCCAAGGCGAAGATGTGTTCATCGCCGCCGAGGGCGATATCATCGATCGTCGCTATCGGGTTGTGCGCATCTCGCCGAACGCGGTCGATGTCGAAGACGTGCTCTACAACAACCGTCAGAGCCTACCCCTGACTCAGGGATGAAACCTGTAATCTGATTTCAAGGCGAGCTATGCGGCTTGACTCCAAATTCCGAAACGACAAGATCAGGAAATCCGAGCGCGGCTACATGCTGATCACGCTGATGCTCGCGGTTGCGCTGATGATGATCGCTCTGCTCGCGGTGCTCCCTTCCGTCCGCCAGCAGGTCCAGCGGGAGCGCGAAGAGGAACTGCAGCATCGTGGCACCGCGTACATGCGCGCCATCCAGCACTTCTACAAGAAGTTCGGAAAATATCCCACGCGGATCGAGGAACTGGAGAACACGAACAACCTTCGGTACCTGCGCAAGCGCTATAAAGATCCGGTAAATCGCGACGCCGAGGGCAAGGAAAAAGATTTCAAATTCCTGCGCCAGCAGGACGTTCTCTTGAATAATGGCCCGGTTTTGGGCCAAATCCCGGGACAGACCCCTGCGAACACACCGGGCGGCCCCAACCCGTCGCAAACTTCGTTTGGATCGAACCCCCAGAATGCGCTGGGAGGAGCGGCCTCACTCTTAGGCGGAATGACAGCCCAGACTGGCGGGCTTCAACAAGCCGGCGCCACGGCAACTCCGTCCGACGAAAATGCCGACTCAGCCAATGCTGCAGGGAGCGAGGGAAACGCGAACGGAACGGGATCGACGCCGAGCTCCAACGGGGGATCTTCCTCAAGTTCCGGCTTCAACGGCCCAACCTTCGGTGGGGGGCCGATCATTGGCGTGCGCAGCGAAAACAAGAAAGAAAAGGCGGTCCACATCTTCTTTACAAAGAATCATTACAATGACTGGCTGTTTATCTACGTACCGCAGGGAGACCGCGGCGGCCTTCTGACTGGGCCGGTTAACCCGAACATGCCTACCGGAAATTTGAACGGTGCGGCCCCTGGCCAAACATCGCCGAACGGCATACAACCCGGGGTGACGCCGAACCCCGCGGTCCCAAACGCCCCTGCGCCACAGCAGCAAAATCCCGGCCAGACCTCACCTGATCAGTAGTGTGCTGAATCCTTCGCCCAAAGCAAAAGCCCCGCACCAGCGGGGCTTTTCACAATCCAACTCGTTTCGTGATTATACGTTGAACGAGGAGCCGCAACCACAGGTGCTCTTCACGTTCGGGTTCTCGAACTTGAAGCCTGCGCCTTCGAGGGTTTCGACGTAATCGACATGCGCGCCGCCCAGGTACATCAGCGAAGTGGCGTCGACGTACACCTTCAGGCCGTCAAAGTCGAATACCTTATCCATCATGCCAGCGCCATTTTCGAACGCCATGGAGTACTGGAAACCGGAGCAACCGCCGCCCACAACCGACAAGCGCAAGCCCGACGGAACCGGGGACTGAGCCGCCATGATCTCTTTCACCTTGGCGATCGCGGACGGAGTCAACACGGGAGCTGCGGTCTTGGGTTGGGTTCCTGGTGTGGTTGGTGCGGTGGTTGTGGCCATCTGCTTATCTCCTTGTAATTATTCATTATAACAAAGGTTACGACCGGCCCAGCAAGCTCTTTTCCGAAGCCGGAACCTGCCTGGTACGTCTATTTAGATGCTGCCAAAAACAAGAAGTCGCGCCACCTCTTGCCAACGGGTCTATAATCGTGCGCAGTAGGGGCCTGTACCCGAACGCCGGCGAGACCACGAAGTCTCCCCGGGGCGAAATATAGGACTTCGGGAAATGGCTCGATCTCAGCTCCGAGGTGGCGTATGACTCCTATGTTCGGGCTGTTGGTAGCGTGGGGTATTCTCACGGGGATCCTCATCATCCTTCTGATCTACAAAAGCACTCTCACCATGCATGAGGACGATTCGATTTGCCTCAACGAAAACGAATCGCAGATGCAGAAGGAACAAACCGAGGTTTTGGCCAAGATGCGGAAGATCGGTCCTATCGTCAAGGTGCTTGGCGCCTTGTCGGGGCTGATGATTCTGGTCATCGCGGGTTTGTTCATCTATCAGGGACTGAGCAGCGCGACTACGCTGCAGTAAAAGCTCGAGGATTCTCCAGCGTCCTAGCCACCACGGTTTGGGAACCCTTTGAGAGCGTGGGCGAAGTGTGCCTGTTTGCTGCCTTCCGCATCTCCCTGCCGTGATAATCTGCGTTCATGCCTAAGCCAGACGTTATTGCCATTATCGGCGGCGGACCTGCGGGAGCGCTCGCGGGCGCTCAACTTGCTTCCAGCGGCCGCAACGTCATTCTCTTCGACGAGAAGATGGCTTGGGAAAAGCCCTGCGGCGGCGGAGTCACTCACAAGGCTCTGCAGCAATTCCCTTTCCTCGCCGATGCTGGTGCCGGCAATCCGGCCGGCAATCCAGTGGATGACTGCGAGTTGATCAGTCCTTCCGGACAGCGCGTTCGTTTTCACCTGCAACATCCGGTCGCGATCTTCTCGCGGCTGGCGCTGAATGGGCTGTTGCTCGACCGCGCGCAACAGGCAGGCGTTGAGGTTCATCAGGAACGCGTCACGCGGATTGATCGTTCAGGCGAAGGGTGGCGACTCTCAACTCCTGCGCGCACTTACGAAGCGTCTTTTGTCGTCTTTGCGGCCGGAGCGCGTAATCCGTTTCGCGGGCAGTTTCTGTCGCCAATCTCACCGGAAGATCTGATGGTGACAGCCGGTTACTTCATTCCCGGCCAAACGCCGTTGATTCAGATCCAATTCCTCAAAGACCTCACGGGCTACATCTGGGTTTTCCCGCGCGTGGATCACGTTTCCGCCGGCATCGCCTGCAAAATGGGCGAAACGTCGACCGCTGCACTGCGCCAAACCCTCGAACAGTGGCTCGACGAAAATGGCTTTCAGCTCGATGGCGCAAAATTCTATTCGCACATTCTTCCATCGTTTCGACCGGAAACATTTGACACGCTCGAAGTTTGCGGTGACCACTGGGCGATGATCGGAGACAGCGCTGGTCTGGTCGATCCGATCACCGGTGAAGGCCTTTACTATGCGCTGAAGTCTGCCGAACTCTGTGCCGACGCACTGCTCGCGGGACAGCCAGAAAACTACCGCAACCTTCTCGAAGATGAAGTGCTGCCTGAATTGCGGCTGGCAGCGCGAGTTTCGCAGCGCTTCTATCGCGGAGAGATTTTCGGCGGCGGCGTTCTGGAGCGGATGATCTCTCTGACCGCGCAAAGCGCCAGCATACGGGACCTGATGAGCGATTTATTCGCAGGAACTCAGGGATACCGCGATCTGCGCGCGCGTCTTTATAAAATTCTTCCAGCCGTGATGACTGAGGGCCTGATTGGAAGCCTGCGCTGGTCCAGACCTGAAAGCCTACGCGCGCCCAAGCCGCGAAGCGGCGAAAAAATGCAGCCCACGCCGTAAGGCGTGGGTGGAAAGGAGAAAAGTGAGCAAGCCCTGAAGGGGCGGAAGAAGACTACATCCGGATCAGGCAGCCTTTTCTTTCAAATTCGCAATGTCGTCGAGCAGCACCTTCTCGTGCCCTTCCGGATTCACCTTCTCATAGACCTTGCGAATCACGCCCTTGGGATCAACCACGAACGTAGTGCGGTCCCAGTACTTCATTCCCTTCCATTCGGACTGCCCGATGCCGAGCGCCTTCATCAGGCTGGCATCCGTGTCGGCGAGCAAATCGATAGTGAAGGCAAATTTGTGGTGGAAGTTCTTGTGCGACGTAACGTCGTCCGCACTGACGCCAACGACTTTGATTCCAGCGGCGTCAAAGTCCTTCTTGGTCGCGGTAAACGACCGGCCTTGCACCGTACAACCCGGCGTGTCGTCTTTCGGGTAGAAATAGACAACCAGCCATTGGCCGACAAGATCGCTGAGCTTGGTCGTCTTGCCATCCTGATTGGGAAGCGAGAAATTTGGGAAGGGATTGCCTGCAGTAAGCATCGATGAGTCCTCTCTAGTTGTGAAAATTGTAGCGCAAATCATCTCAGCCGTTAGCGGGCGCCCTCGAGCCGATTTCGACCCAGCTAACGGCTAAGAGCTAGAAGCCAAGAGCCGTCTTTAAGCGGCCGGCATCATCTTTTTCATCCGCTCGTTCATTTCTTCCGGAGACACATCCTCGACGTGGGTTGCGATTCCCCAGAAATGTCCAAACGGATCGCGCAGAAAACCCGACCGGTCTCCATAGAACTGGTCCTGAACCGGCTTCAGGATCTTTGCCCCTTCGGCAACGGCCTTCTCCACCACCCGGTCCACATCCGGCAGGTAGACATACAAACTCACCGGACTCCCGCCGATCTTGGTAGCGCTGCCATGCCCCGGCGTGGCCATCTCCGGATTTTCGTCGGCCAGCATGATCATCGAGTCGCCAATCTTCAACTCAGCGTGCGCGATGCGGCCGCCTGGACCGTCCATGCGAACCACGACCGTCGCACCAAAGACCTTTTTGTAATATTCGATCGCTTGCGCCGCGCCCTGAATCACCAGATACGGCGTGACAGTGTTATACCCAGCTGGAATGTGCGGTACTTTGCTCATGATCTTCTCCTCGAGGATACGGTTGAGGGTTGAAGTGAAAGCGCGCAGACAAGCCCTTCGGGATCGTCCTTCGCCCATAAGAACACAAATCGGGCCACCGCTCAAGGCGTCGGCGTCTGCCGGTAGCACCGCGGCACCGGGCGGGTGGATCGCACTCGTTTCGACAGCAGTAAAACGAACGTCCCTTCCGTTGACTTGCCCCGCCATCCCGCCTACCATGATTCGATTCTTTGATCTGCAAATCATGATCGGCCAAACCATTTCCCATTACCGCATTATTGAGAAACTTGGCGGCGGCGGCATGGGCGTGGTCTACAAGGCTGAGGACACGCGGCTGCGTCGCTTTGTCGCCCTCAAGTTTCTGCCCGAAGAGGTTGCCCGCGACCCGCAGGCTCTCGCCCGTTTTCAACGCGAAGCGCAATCGGCGTCCGCCCTGAACCATCCGAATATCTGCACGATCTACGACATTGGCGAGCAGGATGGGCAGGCCTTCATCGCCATGGAGTTCCTGGAAGGCGTGACGCTGAAGCATCGCATCGCCGGCCGTCCGGTGGAAACCGACATATTGTTGGGGCTGGCGATCGAGATCGCCGACGCACTGGATGCCGCCCACACGGAGGGCATCGTTCACCGCGACATCAAGCCCGCCAACATTTTCGTAACCAAGCGCGGCCACGCGAAGATTCTCGATTTCGGGCTGGCCAAGGTTACCGCCGCGAAAGCCAAAGCTCCGATCGATGCCACGGAAACTGCCATCGCTGAGACGCACCTGACCAGTCCCGGCATGGCGGTGGGGACGGTCGCGTACATGTCTCCGGAGCAGGTGCGAGCCAAGGAACTCGATGCCCGAACCGACCTTTTCTCCTTCGGAGCCGTGCTCTATGAGATGGCGACCGGCATGTTGCCGTTTCGCGGCGAAAGCTCGGGCGTGATCCAGCGTGAGATTCTGGATTCAACGCCGGTTGCCGCGGTGCGGATGAATCCCGATATGCCGGTGGAGCTCGAACGCATCATTAATAAGGCGCTGGAAAAGGATCGCGATCTGCGTTACCAGCACGCCGCCGATCTGCGCGCCGATCTGAAGCGGCTCAAGCGCGAGACGGACTCCAGCCGCACAGCTGCGCCCAGCCGAGCGGAGACAGCGGCTAGCGGTTCGAGCGGAATGCTCAGCGGCCCACAGACTCCTGTGTCTATGAGTGGGGTGACAGCAGTTCCCGCGAGCGGCTCTGCGCAGCCCGCGCATGGCAGCAGTTCGGCGGTAGTAGCCGCCGCAAAGCAGCACAAGTTTGGAGTGGTCGGTGGAGCGATTGCGGCTCTGGCCGTGCTCGCTGCCGCGGGCGTCGGCGTCTATTCGATGCTTCATCGCGCTGCGCCCACGCCGTTCCAGAATTTTGGCATCTCGCAGCTCACCAATTCCAGCCGTGCGGTCGTTGCCGCCATATCGCCCGATGGCAAATATGCGCTGACGGTCATGAACGACAAGGGGCTCAACAGCCTCTGGCTGCGCAACGTGGCGACCGGTAGTGACACTCAAATCGTCGCGCCTGCGGCCGCCATTCCCAGCGTCGCTTTCTCGCCCGACGGAAACTATATCTATTACCGCAAAGCCGAGAATGCCATTGCCAGTACTTTCAACATTTATCGTGCCCCTATCTTAGGAGGTACGCCAAAAACCGTGGCCCAAGACGTCGACTCGGCGGTCACCTTTTCTCCCGACGGACGCCGGATGGCCTACATCCGTGGCAACGATCCCGAAGTCGGCAAGTATCGCCTGCTGAGCGCGAACCTGGATGGCAGCGATGAGAAAGTGCTTTACATTGCGCCCATGAAAGGCCTGGCGCGCTCTCTGAGTTGGTCTCCCGATGGTAAGAAAATTGCCTATCCCGAATTCCAACTGGCAGGCGCATTTGGCGGGCTGAACCTGTTCGATATCGGCTCAGGAAAACCGCAACTTCTTACTTTTCCTGACAAGCAGCCTTTCGAAGTCGCGTTTTCGTCTTCCGGGGACGGCTTGTTCGCCATTTATCGGCAAAAGGGACCCAACTTTGCTCACGGTCAAATTGGATATCTAACTCTGGCGGACGGCCAGTTACGTCCCATTTCGCGAGATACAAACAGCTACGCCAGTTTGAGTCTTTCCGCCGATGGCAAGACCCTCGCCACGGTGCAACAGAAAATCGTCAGCAACTTCTATATCTTGCCCGGACAGGGCGGCGCGTCCGCCGACGTCACGCCCATCGCTTCCGACGGGGAACAAATCCGGTTTTTTAATTGGGCGGCCGATGGCGGCTTGCTCACTTCGGACCACACGCAGTTGGAACACCGGGATGCCGACGGAAAAAATCGGCGTCAGTTGGCCGGCGACCCGGCAGCCGGCATTCTCAGTTTGTGGCAGTGCGGCGACTACATCGTTTTCCCCTGGCTATTTCACGACAATGCGAACACGGCCGCTATTTATCGGGTCAATGCAGATGGCTCGCATCCGCTGAAGCTGGCGGATAAGAATCTCGATTCGTTTCCGGTGTGTTCGGCGGGCCAGAACTGGGTTTACTTTTTCTCCAATGTTAGTGAGCTGGGGCGTGTCCCGTTGGACGGCTCTGGCCCGGCGGAAGCGATTGCGGGCAGCAGAGTGGAAGGAGCGTTTCTGGCGGGACGCGGAATCGGTATTTCGCCCGACGGCAAAACGCTGGCCTATGTAGTCGGACTCGTAACTTCACCCGATACTGCTCCTGCAGAAAAGATCGCCCTCTTGAGCACGGCAACCCTGGCTTCACCACGATTTCTGGCGGCCGATCCGCGAATCGCGAAGGGCGTGCAATTCACCGCGGACGGCAACGCCGTGGCCTATCCCATTTCCGAAAACGGGGCCGATAACGTCTGGATTCAGCCGCTCGATGGCTCACCCGGCCACCAGATCACCCACTTCGATTCCGAACAGATCTCCTCGTTTCACTGGTCGCCAGACGGGAAGAGACTCGGGATTCTGCGGGGACACACAGACTCGGATGTGGTCCTGCTGCAGGAAACCAAGCAGTAGCTTGTGCGCGGCGGACAACCAGTCCGCCGCTGTTGAAGTTGTTTTATGTGAGGCACCCCGGGAGTCGGATACCCCACACCTAGATGGACAGGCCGATCAATATTTGAGAATTACCTGTTTCGGCAACGATCCACCATAGTGGCATTGTGGGGTCAATCCCCCGGAGACATTGGTCACTGTCCACGCCGGGGTGATAGTGACAAACTCGTCGTTTTGGACCCACTGGTTGTAAAACCCGATTCCGCCAAGGGCGTCGGCGGGGGGGTAGTCGCTGCACTGGGTGATGGAATAGACCTCCAGGACGGCGCCAAAGGCCCAATTGAAGGTCTGGCTAAAATTTGAGGTGTTAAGAGTAGAGATATTTCCATTTTCTTTATCAACTATAGTTATGGTCCACGAGGAGCATTTTTTGGTTCCCACAGCACAGTTGTTGTAGACCCAGCCCAGGAGATGATCTCCGGTATTGACGGGCTGCGGCGTGGCCTCTTGGACAGTGCCCGACTTGCAGCAATTCCAGCTGGCGATGCCCCACGCTGAGCCGTAATCGGCGTTCCACCCCAGCACAGGCTGAATGATCGTCACATCGCCACTGTACTGTTCCAAGCCGTTGAAGAGGTACACGACTTGGCCGTCGTTGGAATTTGGCGCCGGGGGGACGTCCCACTCCGCCATGATTTGGCCATAGTTGGCACTGGTGTGGATGCTCGCATATTCAATCCAGGAATGGCCGATGTAGGGTGGCTTAGACTCCCCGTCCCCGGCGGGCTGCACATCCCCGACTACCGCTGTTCCGTCGGCTTCGAAGTGTGGATAGGCGCACTCCTGGATCCGTTCATAGGTTCCATTCGCGCGCTGGATTGCGCCTTCATCCTGCCGGAAAACGTCCTCCTTTGCCAGGTGGTTGACGCAGCTGGGATGGAAGTAGCCGAATGGTGTGACGACAAAATCTGCCGGAACGGCCGCTGGGCGCTTTGATCCAGCGAGGTGCTGAGCTTGGGCTGCGGTCATGAAGCTCACGGCCGATATGGCTGCTATCGCTACTACAATTATTCTTCGCCAATTCTGGTTTTGCATGAACTTTTCTCCTTCCCCTGCAGGGGATTGTTGTTGGGCCCGGACTATGGTCCTCATCAAGACGGATGGCGGTCGAGAGTCTTGCGATTCGGCTATGACGAGTCCCTGGCGGCACGCGGGTGCCGCCAGGACTCGAATTTGAGATGGGCTCAGTGGAAGTTGAACCACGTGAATTCCATCTTGTCGGCGCCGAAGGGTCCGACCGTCGACAATAGATTGTTATCGGGTTGGGGGTTGTAATTTTCATACATGGTGATCTGACGGTTTTGGATCTTGTCGTAGTGCTTGTAAATGTTTGTCGTGGTCGTTGCGCCCGCGTTATGCATAAACGCGAGTAAGTAAGCGGAGAGTTCGGAGTACACCCCACTCACCAATGGCCGTTCCATGATCCACTCCGCTTCGCTGCCCTTAAAGTAGGTGCCGCTGAGCGCGGTGGAGACCAGCACAGCTTGCGAAGAGGTAAAGTCCCAGAGGGAGAACCAGCCATAGGCGCCGTTCGGTTTACGATGTCCGGTGCTATCGCCGATAAAGACGCTGACTAAGAGGTCGTCTCCACTATTGACGCCCAGACCGCTCCCCTGCTCCGTGGGCTGGTTCGGCAGAAGCTCGGTCCAGGTGGAATAGCTGGCGATCAGAATGCCAAAGATCTCGATGGCGTCCTGTTCGCTTCCCGCCTGCACCAGGTCACTGGTGCCATCACCATCGAGCCCGACCCACATGGACGAGTAAGTGGTATAGCCCGGCTCGGCCAGGCCGATTGGCGGTACATTCCACTCACCTTGCACTCCATCGTAGCTGCGCTTCGCGCCGTGCGCTTCGTAGCCGCTCCAGTTGGTTGAACTGTAAGCGCCAGCCTGGACGTTGCCCGAGTGCGAGATGTCGGACCGGCTCACCGAATGCGGAGGGATGAGGGTGATCGGACGGGAAACCCGATCAAGCCACAGTGCGTAGTCGTCGGGCGATGACACGGCATCGGGACGCGGCAAGTATCCGCGGCCGAGCAACTCTTCATCAGAAAGCTGCTGCGCCTCTCCTTCGGTCAGGGCCGGCAGGACGCGCGAGCCCTTCGGCGTCGGCATTACACTCCGCGGCGTCGGCATATCGTCTGTCGGAGAAGAACTGGCACGCAGGTGCAGCGGATACCGCACCACCTTGCCGTTCTCTGTGCAATCCATTTGCACCCTTGCCTCTTGCGATTCCTGCCGGGCGCTCGCGTGAATCTTAAGGTAGCCGTCGACATTGGCATAGAACCTCAGGGTTTGGGCCTTATCACTGACACCCTCGGCATGCAGGTCGCAGGCGGCGTCGGGCCTGGTCTTCAGAACGATGGGGGTCTGGACGTTGGGCGCGATGGTGAAGCCTCTCTCCCTAGCGATCTTCGCTACGACGACGGCCACGTCGGAATTCTGAGCTGATGTGGAAACTGCGAGGCCGCAGAGTAAAGTTGCGGTTAAGGTCAGGGTGAGCCCGATACGGCTCAGTTTGGAAGTGTGTGAAAGTTGAGTCGGATTGTTGCTGATTAGCGAGTTGTCGTTCGTCGGTTTCATTTTGATTCTCCGGAATGATTTAGAGTTCGATTTGGCCCTGTTTCAGTCACGTCGTTATCTGCCAACACCTCTTACTTTGGTTGAGTAGCCCCAGTGATTCAGGGAGGAGGATCGTGTCCCGGCGAAATCAAGCCCTTCAGAAGACGGTCGCTGGGCTGGTTCGCCTGATTCGGAGCTAGTTTGCTTCCGCAGAGCGGGCAGGCATCGAAACGCACCGCTGCTCCGCTCACCATCAGGGTCATACCTTGCCGCTCAACCGTCACCTCGGTCCGTACTGTGCGGGTGGTGCCCCGACCAGACGTGTCAATGCGGAAGAAACTTGCCCGACCGAATAGCCACTGGTAAAGTCGTTTCACACGGCCCTCGCTTCCACGGTCGCGAATGTTGCTGCAGGCACAAAAAAAAGGCCAGTGATACGTTCTGAAGAGTTCTGAAAAGTTGTGAATGTCCTCGATGTCAATGCAAACAGGGGGGATGTTTCAATTCGGGGAGTTTCAGATCGATGCCCGGGCACGCACTCTGCGGCGGGAAGATAAGATCGTTACGCTCAGCTTCAGGGCGTTTGATGTGCTGTTGTACTTTGTGCAGAACCCCGGAAAGGTTCTCAGCCGGGACGAACTGATAAAGAATGTCTGGCCGGATTCCTTTGTGGACGAGAACAGCCTGGCGCAAAGCATTTCCATGCTGCGCCGGGCACTCGACGAGAAGCCTGGTGACAACAACTATATTGTCACGCTGACGGGACGTGGTTATCAATTTGTCGCCCCGGTGCGTCTCGTTGCCCCGGAAGATGGAACGATTCTCCCAGCAGACGCATCCGCCAGCAATTCCAGCGGACTCATCTTTCAGAAACAGACCATCCGGACCAGCGTCATTACCGAAGAGCAAGAACAGGCAGAGCAAGGACCGCTGAGTTTGCCAGCGTCCCGGATGCGAGTGGTGGGGCTGTTCTCCGCTGTCGCCGTAGTCGCGGTCGCGGTTCTGGGACTCTATGCATGGAAGGCATCCCACCGCGTCCCGCCCATGAAAGAAGCTGACTTAGTGCTGGTCTCCGACTTCGTAAACACCACCGGAGAGCCGATCTTTGACGACACCCTGAAACAGGCTCTCACCGTCAAACTTGCGGAGTCACCCTACTTCAACGTGGCGCTCGATGCGAGAACCAGACGAACTTTACGCTTGATGGGTAAGTCGCCAGACGAACGCGTCGTACTCCCCATCGCTCGCGATGTTTGCCAGCGAGAAGGGGCCAAGGTGCTGGTTGGTGGTTCGATTGTGAGGCTCGGGAACAAGTACAGCCTCGACCTGAGCGCCCTGAATTGTCTTACCGGAGCAACCGTCACACGCCAAGAGACTGATGCGCTCAATAAGGAGGAGGTGCTCACTAAGCTTGGGCAGGTTATCCCTCCGTTGCGGAGAAGCCTGGGCGAATCCCTCGGCTCGATACAGAAGTTCGACACTCCTATCGAACAGGCGACTACCAAATCGCTGGCAGCGCTGAAGGCCTACACATCGGGTGATGAGAAGCGAGCGCACGGGCAGGATGCTGAGAGTGTCCCCTCCTACAAGATGGCGATTGAACTGGACCCCGATTTTGCCATCGCCTATGCCAGGCTGGCCACGGTTTACGGCAATCTCCAGCAGCCGGCGCTAGACAACGAGTACATGCGCAAAGCTTTTGAGCGTCGCGAGCATATAAGCGAGCGGGAGAAATTTTATATTCAGGCCCACTACTATGTTGATGCCACCGGTGAAACCGACAAGGCAATCGAAACCTACAAGCTGTGGGCCGAAGTGTATCCGCATGACTGGATTCCCTGTAACAACCTCTGCAACGAGTACTTTCGCATTGGCCAGCCCGATCTGGCAATTGCCGCCGGCCAGCAAGCCTTAAGGCTGAATCCCAGCCACCCCCTTCCCTATAGCACTCTCGCCCACGCTTATCAGTCTGCCTCGCGTTTTGCCGAGGCCAAAGCTATTTGTGAGAAGGCGAAGGCCGAGAAACTGGATAATTGGGTCATCCATAG
>Ga0209698_10005009_pt1 | contig 14396 bp, 9 predicted proteins | sample LitLauG_LLR_2012_FD_187203 | JGI IMG/M metagenome (GOLD analysis project Ga0209698, IMG submission 187203) | Freshwater sediment microbial communities from Pennsylvania, USA - Little Laurel Run_MetaG_LLR_2012 (SPAdes) (version 2) | ecosystem: Environmental > Aquatic > Freshwater > Creek >...
TTGGAATTGGCAAAAATTTCCTCGGATCGTTGGCAGAATCTGCGCAAAACCGATTCCGTCTCCCAGCAAGAAACCGACACGCAGACGAACGCCTACACGCAGGCGGTGGCCAACTTGGCCGCGGCGGACGCCAATGTCCGCCGGCTCGAACAGTTGGAGTCGTTCAAGCACGTATACGCTCCGTTCGCCGGCGTGCTGATCAAGCGCAACGTAGATCCGGGCGCCCTCATCAACGCAGGATCGGCGGGCGTGGAGCTGTTCATTCTCGCGCGGGTTGATCCCCTGCGCGTATTCGTCAACGTTCCGCAGGCCTACTCTCCGGCGATTAAGGACGGAATGCCGGCCTACGTCACGCTGCAGGAGATTCCTGAGCAGAAGTTCCGAGGAACGGTGACCCGCACGGCCCAGGCGATTGATCCCGCGACCCGTACCCTGCTCACGGAAGTGGATGTTCCGAACAAAGACGGTCGTCTCCTGCGTGGGTCCTTCGGCGAGGTACACTTTTCGCCCAAGATCAACGCCCAAAAAGTTACGGTTCCGGTGAATGCCATGCTCTTCCGTCAGGAGGGTCCACGCCTGGCGATCGTCGGAGCAGACAACAAGGTGCAATTGCGGCCCATCTTGATTGGCCGCGACTACGGCGCCACGCTGGAGGTTCTGGGCGGCGTGGGCCTCGAGGACCGCATCATCATCAATCCCGCTGATTCCTTAGAAGATGGCCAGAAGGTCAATGTCGCCGCGGAAAACCAGGCGGGGAATCATTCATGAAGTGGTTGGCGGCGGCGCCGCTTGGGGTGATCGTGTGCCTCACGGGATGCGCCGTAGGCCCGAAGTATCAGCGCCCGCCGGTGCCATCTCCTCCTGCATGGAAGACCGAAGCGCCTTGGCGCGAGGCCGCGCCCAAGGATGCCATTCCCAAGGGAGCCTGGTGGGAGGCCTTCCAAGACCAGGAACTGAACGGCTACGAGCAGCAACTGCTGGCCGCGAACCAGTCGCTCGCCGCCGCACGAGATCGCCTGGAGCAGGCGCGTTCGCTCGGGCGCGTCGCCTCGGCCGGGTTGTTCCCAACCGGTAGCGTAGAGCCCAGCGCCTCGCGCAACCGATACTCGGGCAACCGACCCTTAACTCCTACGCCCGGTGCTGCGCTTTCGCAAAGCGCGTATCAGATTCCATTCGCCGTGAACTACGAAGTGGATCTCTTCGGGCGCGCGCGCAAAAATCTCCAAGCAGCCAACGCCAGCCTGCAAGCTTCCGCGGCCGATCTGCAAAACGTGCAACTGGTCCTGACCGCGGAGCTTGCCGCTGACTACTTCAGCTTGCGCGAACTCGATTCCGAAACTCAGGTGGTCCAGGAGTCGGTCAAGATTCAGCAGGAGGGCCTGGTCCTGGTAAACCATCGCCATGAAGGCGGTATCGCCTCGGGACTGGACCTGGCGCAACAGCAAACCCTGCTTGATTCGACGGTGACGCAACTTTATTTGCTGCAGCAGCAGCGCGCGCAATTCGAGCATGCCATCGCCGTCCTCAGCGGAAACGCGGCGTCCACATTTACCGTTCCGGTCGCACCCTTGCATGCCACTCCGCCTCCAGTTCCTTTGGGAATGCCGTCCGACTTGCTGGAGCGGCGCCCCGACGTCGCCACCGCGGAACGAGCCATGGCCCGGGAGAACGCACTCGTAGGAGTGGCCAAGACTTCGTTCTATCCGCAATTCACCATCTCCGGCGCGGGCGGTTTCCAAAGCGTCAGCCTGGGCTCGCTGATCACCACACCCAGTGCCTTCTGGTCGTTGGGGGGAGATCTCTTGCAGCCCATCTTCAACGGCGGACGCAATCGATCCAACCTTGCCGCCGCCAAATCTGCCTATGACGAGTCGGTGGCGAACTATCGCGAGTCGGTGCTTACTGCGTTCCAGCAAGTCGAAGATGGCTTGTCGGGTCTCAATTCCTTGTCGCAGGCAGCCGGAAGTCAAAGCGCCGCTGTCACGGACGCCCGGCGTGCCCTGGAGATCGCCAACAATCGGTATGTCGGCGGACTTACGACGTTCCTGGACGTGATCACCGCACAATCCGTGTTGCTGACCAACGAGCGACTCTCCACTCAGTTGCTGGGCCAGCAGATGGTGGCCTCGGTCTATCTTGTAAAGGCATTGGGCGGAAGCTGGGATGCATCCGCCATTCAGGACGAGCAGGTTCATCCGAAGGCAGTGCAGGCCCTTCAGCAGTAATGACACAGCCAACATTGTCTGAAACTCAATTTTTGTTTGCTGAGTCCGAAAGCCTCACGATGGTCACCGGGACCAGATGGACGAAGGTAACCTCCATTGGCCCGGTCGCCGGAGATACCATAGTCGGAGCAGGCCGTTCTTCCCCGACGGGATGCAGGGCAGACTATTCTCATGCGCAAATTAGGCAGGCTTCTTATCTTGCTTGCGGCGGGGGCGATGATCACCATGCTCGCCGCGTACGGCCAGGAAGACGCTCCGTCTCTGGGAGACGTCGCGCGTCAGGCGCGCTTGCAGAAACAGCAGAAAGACGCCCAGCCCAAAGACGCGCCATCGAAAGATGCCCAGCTGGCAGACACACCTGCACCGGCCAAAGACGCGCAAAGCAAGGGTGCTCCGAGCAAAGAATCTGCCAGCAAGGTCGCGTCCGCGAAAGAGGGCCAGCCTAAGGGGCCTAAGAAAGTCGTTACCAACGACGAAATCCCGGAGCACGTTGGTCCGACCTCAACTTTGCCCGCCCACTCCAAAACGCCGGATACCTACAATCCGCCACCTACCGACGGAGACGGAAAGGCTCCACCCGAGTACTGGAAAAGCCAGATTCTGGTGCAAAAGGCCAACATTTCTTCCTTGCAGAGCCAGATCAGCAATCTCAAAGCGTCGATCCAATATACCGGCGCGGGCTGTGTTTCCGGCTGTGTGGAATGGAACGCGCAGCAGCAGCAGAAAGAACAAGAACTGGAATCCATGAAGTCAAAGTTGGAACAGATGCAAAGCCAGCTCGAAGAAATGCAGGACGCGGCCCGCAAGCAGGGCTATGGCACCGCGGTTTACGATCCATAGAGGGCTTACGATACGATGAGCGAGACGCCGCCCTGCGTGGAAAGCAGAGGCGGCGTTTCCGATTGCAAATACATTGGCGGCTATTCGCTCTTCTTCGCCGGGTACGGATTCGGATATTTCAGCACCGTCGCCAGATCAATGCCGCGAATAATACCGGCAGAGTGGTAGAGCAGCCCCCACGAGTCGATGGTGGAGTTGTCCGGGAAAATGCAGGCTTCAAGTAGTTGGTCGATCCCGCCCTTGGAGACCCACGCGCCGCCGGCAAAATCGGTAGCGCCGATCTCCGCCCCGCCGAGCTGGGAACAGTAAAACGAAGCCGGATTGCCATTTCCCTTGCCGTTCCATTGCACCTCGGCGTAGTAGGCCAGCGCCGCGAGAGTCGGCTTTTTCGTAGTCAGCGTTTCCAGCGACAGATGAATGCGGGAACCGTCCGAGGCCGTGTACTGGCAGAATCGCTCCACTCCGGCCAGCCACAGCCAACTGGTAGGATCATTATTCGTGCCGTAGACCGCATGACGCAATTCCACGATCCCGCCGGTCGCCTTGCAGTAGGCTCGTGAATCCTTATCGTCGTCGTCCCTGTCGTGTTTTCGATTCGTGTCTTGCCCAGCCGCATGCAAAGCAATTCCGAAGAGGACCAGAATTGTCGCCGTTCTTAGGGCTCTTCCCAGCTTGCGCATGAAATCCCCCTGTGTTTGGTGTTGTGAGCAGCGGCGAGTCTACCATGGCGCTCTCCCTTCGGGCAGACATTCCGTCGGTGGAGAGCCTGACCCACCGTTTGCGCAGCTCTTAGCGTCCCTTGTGTGGCCATTGGGCACGGCGCACTCAGCAGGAGCATTCCCTCGACGTTGCGTTTGCCATTCCCCAAAACAGCCCAGTGTGCGAAATTAGTTGCGTGCCTCTAGTCGTCCGTCCATCGCCCATTCACTCGGTCGGCGTCTACACCACGACTCCGATCCGCAAAGGTGCTCGCGTGGTCGAATACACCGGGCCGCGCATCACTCCGGAAGAAGCCGACCGCCTTTACGACGGCGCCTCCCGCACCTACCTATACGGCTTGGATGACGGCAAGACCGTGATCGACGGTGAAGGGTTGGGCGCTTACCTGAATCACTCCTGCGATCCCAACTGCGAAGTCGATGAGATCAAAGGGCGCGTGTGGATCTTTGCCTTGCGCGACATTGCCGCCGGCGAAGAACTCGTCTGGGACTACAACCTCTACGACGATGAAGATCCCGCTCCCTGTTACTGCGGCTCCCCGAAGTGTCGCGGCACGATGTATTCCCGGGAATGGATGGCCAAGATCCGCCGCCGTGAAGCGCGAAAAAAGAAACGCCAAGCGCAAGCTGCGTCCAGCGGACAAACCGCCCAGGAAATCTCCGAGGCCTGAACTTTCAAGGCTCTAGCCGCGCAGCGGCGGCATGTGAAAGCCCGGCACGGAAGTGCCGGGATAGAGCGGGAGAATCAGGGCGAGTCCCGAAGGGACGGCACCCAGCCCCGCAGGCCTATCGATGCTCCGGCGCCTTCCCATGCTCCCGCCATCCCTCAATAATCAAATATAGCACGGGAATGAAGAGCAGATTCAGGATGGTCGACATGATCATGCCGCCGAATACGGTCGTGCCCACCGAGTGGCGCCCGTTCTCACCCGCACCCGTCGCGACCACGAGTGGCACCACGCCCAAAATGAACGCGAGCGAAGTCATCAGAATCGGCCGCAGACGTATCGTTGCCGCCTGAATCGCCGACTCCACTAGCGGCACTCCCCGTTCCCGTAATTGCTCGGCGAACTCCACGATCAGAATCGCGTTCTTGCTCGACAGCCCAACCAGCATTACCAGTCCGACCTGGCAGAACACGTCATTCTGCAGTCCGCGCATCCACTGCGCCCCCAGTGCGCCCAACAGCGCCATCGGCACTGCCAGCAAAACGATGAATGGCAGCACGAAGCTCTCATACTGCGCCGAAAGTGTGAGATACACGACCAAGGTTCCCAGCCCGAAAAGAATCAGCGACGTGCCGCCGGCCTGCAACTCCTCCAACGACAATCCGGTCCAACTGTAAGAAAATCCCTGAGGCATCTTCGCCGCCAGTTGTTCCATAGCCGCGATCGCCTGGCCCGAACTGAATCCAGGCTTGGGCGAGCCGTCGATTTCGGCCGACCGAAACAGGTTGTAGTGGCTGATCACCTGCGCCGTCGATGTCTGCGTGATACTGATCAGGTTGTCCAGCGGTACCATCGCGCCGCTGTCGGAACGCACATAAAACTGTCTCATGTCTTGCGCTTTCGAGCGGAACTGCTTGTCCGCCTGCACGTAAACCCGATACGACCGGTTGTTGAAGTCGAAATCATTCACATACGCCGAACCCATGTACACGCCCAGCGTGTCGGTGATCTGCGACAGCGGTACGTGCAGGCTCTTCGCCTTTTCCCGGTCAATCGTCACCAGATACTGCGGGTCGTTCGCGGTGAACGGTGTGTACAGGCCGACAATTTCTTTGCGCGTGCCCGATTGCTGCATGAGTCCATATGTCGCGCCCGCCAGTTCTTCAAGCTTGTGCGAAGCCTGATCCTGCATTACGAACTGGAACCCTCCGAACTGCCCCAGTCCCTGGATGGCGGGCGGCAAGGTCGCAAACACGATTGCTCCCGACACCCCAAACAGGCGCGGCCGAACGCGGTTCACAATCGCCTTGGCGGCGTGCTCCTCGCCCTTGCGCTGCGCATACGGTTTCAGCGGCACGAAAATAAGTCCCTGGTTCCCTGCGGCTCCAGAAAAGCTGAACCCGGCCACGGAAAAAGTTCCTTCGGCCTCGGGTACGCCAGCCAGCAAGTCCGAGACTTGTTTGCCGATCGCTTTCGTATACTCCAGCGAAGCTCCAGACGGCGCCTGAATGACGATAATGAAGTAACCCTGGTCTTCATCCGGTACGAAGCCCGTAGGCACGCGTGTGAATACTAAGTAGGTAAGCCCGAGGCCGGCGAAGAACAGCATGACCATCGCGAGCTTGTATTTCAATATGTGCCGCAGCAGGCGGCGGTACCCATTCGTCAGGGCCTGGATGCCGGCGTCAAACTTTCGCAGCCACCACCACTTTTCTCCGTGGGCCTCGCGCAACAAAATCGAGGCCAGCACTGGCGCCAGCGTCAGTGCGTTGAACGCTGAAATAGTGATCGAGAAGGCGATGGTCAGCGCAAACTGGCGGAACATAATGCCCGTCGTCCCGGGAAAAAACGCAACCGGCACAAAAACGGCAACCAGCACCAGCGAGGTGGCGATGACGGCGCCCGTAATTTCCCCAGTTGCCGCCGACGCCGCTTTGCGCGAATCGCGCTCGCCTTCTCGCATGTGGCGCTCGATGTTTTCAATCACCACGATGGCGTCGTCGACCACCAGCCCGGTCGCCAGCGTAATCCCAAACAGCGTCAGTGTATTGACCGAGAAACCCAGCAACTTCACGAACACGAACGTGCCGATCAGAGAAACCGGAGTGGCGATGAAGTGAATCATCGTGGTTCTCCAGTCGCCTAGAAAAAGGAAGATCACCAGGATGACCAGCAGAATCGCCGCACCCACCGTATAGGTCACGTCGCGAATCGATTCACTGACCGCGTCCGTCGTGTCGAACGCGAGCTGGTAATGCATCCCAGGAGGAAAGCTTTTCGAAAGCCGATCGAGTTCAGCAATGGCGCGGCGGTCCACATCGAGTGCGTTCGCGGTCGAGAGCTGCGTGACGGCCACGCCCACCGCATCCTGCCCGTTGAATTGCAGATCGGAAGAATAGCTTTCCGCGCCCAGCTCGGCATGACCCACGTCTTTCAGACGAACCAGCGTGCCATCGGTATTGGTCTTCAGAATGATGTTGTCGAACTGCGCTGGCTCGCTCAGCCGCCCCACCGCCCTCACGCTGACTTGGTATTGTTGTCCCGCAATCGCTGGCTGTTGCCCGACCTGTCCAGCGGCGACTTCGACGTTTTGTTCCGACAGCGCGTTGACCACATCGGGCGCCGTCAGCGCGCGGCCCGCCATCCGCACCGGGTCCAGCCACAGCCGCATCGAGTATTTGCGCTCGCCGAAAATGAACACATCGGCGACGCCTTGAATGCGCTTCAGCGAATCTCGCACGTAGACGTCGAGGTAATTGCTCATGAACAGCGTCGAATATTTGTTCTTATCCGAGATGACGGCTGCGCCGAAGACGAAGTTCTGCGAGGTCTTCTGCGTCGTGATGCCCACCGCCTTTACCGCGCCCGGAAGCCGTCCCTGGGCCGTGTTCACGCGATTTTGAATGTCAACCGTCGCCAGGTCGGGATTGCGGGTCAGATCGAAGGTGACGATGATGCTGCTCGATCCATCGTTGCCGCTGGTGGAAGTGATGTACTTCATCCCTTCGGCGCCGTTGATCTGCTGTTCGAGCGGAATCGTGACCGCGCTCTCCACCGTCTGCGCGCTGGCGCCGATGTAAAAGCTCGATACACCCACCTGCGGCGGCGCCAGATCGGGAAACTGCGCGATCGGCAATGTAGGCAGCACCGCCGCCCCAGCCAGGACGATCAGTAGTGCGCAAACCGAGGCAAATACCGGACGTCGAATGAAGAAGTTAACAAACATGAGGAGATCCGCCTCTCAGCGGCAGCACTTGGCGTTTAGCAATTAGCATTTGGCCCGACCGAAAGATTACAGGTCTCGACGCCGACACTCCACGGCAAAGCGCCAAATGCCAAGTGCCAACTGCGTTTCTTGGAGACTTCGGAATCAGAAATCGAAGCTGCAGCCGGGCCCCGGAATCTGCTAACTGTGCGGAATTACCGGCGCCCCGTCCAGCAGAAACTGCGTCCCGGAGACAATCACTTTGTCGCCCGGCTTGATTCCATCCTGCACCTCGAAATCGTTGCCCACGGTCTGGCCGATCGTCAAGGGCTTCTGCCGCGCCACGAACGAGCCGCCGTTCTGCGGTTCGGCCACAAACGCGAAATACTGTCCCGCCAGCCGGGACACCGCGAGGATCGGAATCTGCGGGTTCTGGTGCGTCCCAAACACGACACGCGCACGCACAAACTGCGATTGCCGCAGCGCATCGTTACCATTGGCGATTCGCGCCTTCACCAGCACCGTCTGCGTCGCATTGTCCACCTGCGGAGAAATGAAGCTCACGCGCGTCTCTGCCAGCACCTTGCCGTTGCTATCGATCACCTGCACCGGCAAGTTCATCTTAAGTTGCGTCGAGTGCTCAATCGGCACGTAGACGTAAGCTTCCAGGCTGCCCGGCTGATCAACCGTGGTCAGTTGTGTAGCGGTGGTCACGCGGTCGCCCACGCGCACCGGAATATCTCCCACGATACCGGTCCGCGGAGCCACGACTTTGAAGTAGTGCAACTGGACTTCCTGTTCGCGTACCTGCGCGTCGAGCGCGTCCATCTGCGCCTGAGCCGCGTCCAGCGCCGCTTTCGCCTGATCCAGATCCTGTTTGCTGACTACGCCCGCCGCGAACAGCCCCTGGCTGCGATCGTACTGTTGCTTGGCCCAGCTCAGATTGGCCTGTTGTGCCGCCCGCGCACTCTCCTGGCTTTTGACCGTGGCCTGCTGCTTGAGCGGATCGATTTCCATCAAGGCCGCGCCCGCCTCAACGCGGTCGCCGGAATGCACAAAGATTTGCGTGATCTGACCCTCGACCTGCGGCATGATCACGGCGGAGTCGCGCGACTTTACCGTAGCCACATAGTCACTAGCATCGTTGATCGCAACCGCCCGCGCCTCCATCACCTTGACTGGCATGCCGGGAGGTCCACCTGCCTGTGGGTTCGGCGCTGGATTTCTTGAACAAGAGAGAGTGATTCCGCTGGCCACCAGAACCGCGCACAGAACACCCGCGCGTTTTCGAAATTTGTTCGCCATCATGTTATGAGTGCCGATGTCTGCGCTGCATATCGCGACCTCCTACTCTACGCCTGCCGGACGCAAAGGGGAAGTCAACCTTATCGTTATTGCACGCGGCAAAACCGTCTGCCTCCGACGCGTCCACCGAAGGGTTGGTCGCTCTGTCATCCGGAGATCATCATCCCCAAAATCTCCTTTAGGATTTTCGCCGCCACTGTCGCGGTCATTCCCGCAACATCCTGCACCGGGTTGTACTCGACAATATCTGCGCCCACGATTTCTCCCTCGATCGCGTGCAGATGAGCGATAGCCTCCCGCACCGACATCCCTCCGGGTTCGCGATGCGACACTCCCGGCGCAAACGCCGGATCAAGCACGTCCATATCGAATGATATGTACACTGGCCCCGCCGCCTTCAACCTGTCGTATGCCGGCAACGCCCGCATCTCCACTACAACCACACCGAATCGATGTGCCTGCTCCCGCTGATGCCGGTTTATAGTGCGAATCCCAACCTGCACCAACCGCTTCGCCAGCCCCGCCTCCATAATCCGTGCAAACGGACACGCATGCGACAGCCGGTTCCCCTCAAACTCGTCATACAGGTCGGGATGAGCATCGAAATGAAAAATCGTCAGCTCCGGATACTTCTGCGCGAACGCCTTCACGACCGGATACGTGATGGAGTGATCCCCGCCAAGGGACACCGGGCGAGCGCCCTGCTCTAAAAGCTTTGCCACGCTCGTTTCGATGAATGACAATGCATCCTGATCTTCCAGCGCGAGATCGCCGGCATCACCGTAGACTCCGGCCACACCAAGATCCACACCTGTTTCCGTCCAGGTGTTCGACGCACTACACTGCAGCGCCACGCGGATTTTCTCTGGCGCATCACCGGCTCCGCGCAGATACGAAGACTGCGCATCAAAGGGAATGCCTAGTAAAGTTGGAACGCTGATTGTCTTCATGGGGTTCGCCCCGATGATCGTAAACGGGTCACGCCTTCCATCCGGGAAACACCTTAGGTCCCCGACTGGCCTGTGAATTCTTTTTCATCTGCTATTCATCTTCGCTTTATTCGCTTGTAACCGCGAACGGCTACCTTCATTGAGCAGTTTCTCTCTCAGGAGGAAATTCATGCCTACACCCGGTTTCCTGGCGCAAGCCAGGCAACACGTTGCCGTGGCCACAAGCCTTGTCGCGCTTGTCGCCAATCTCGGAACGCCGCTTCCAGCGGCTGCTCAAGACCACGCCCGGAATTCCACCCGTACCCCCATCAAGCACGTAATTGTGATCATTGGAGAAAACCGCACCTTCGATCACGTGTTCGCCACCTACAAGCCACGCCACGGCGAGCACGTTTCCAACCTGCTCTCTAAGGGCATCGTCAACGGAGATGGAACGCCTGGGCCCAACTTTTTTCTGGCCACCCAGTCTACGGCCACTGACACAGCGGCTGACGGTTATCAGCTGAATCCCTCGGGGAACACACCGTATTCGGTGTTGCCGCCAGTGCTTGCTGGCGGATATTCCACCGCGCCCTTTCCAGATGTCACGACGGCGAAGCAGTTTGAGAATGGCCTCCCCGATGACTATTACAAATACCTGACCACCGGCGGCTCGGGGCTGTCCCACGGCGACGTCGACACTCGCATTCCCAACGCGACGACCCTACCCCCAGGCCCGTTTCAGCTGACTTCCAAGACCCACCCCTACGATGCCTACGACAACAGCCCGGTCCATCGCTTCTACCAGATGTGGCAACAGTTCGATTGCAACGCAGTCAACGCCACAAGGCGGAACCCCAGCGGCTGCAAGGCCGACCTGTTCCCCTGGGTTGAAGACACAATCGGCGCCGGTTCCAATGGAAACGCCCAGTCGAGCGGCTTTACCGACACCAGCACGAGGGAAGGCTCGACTTCCATGGGCTTCTACAACATGCTGAGCGGAGACGCGCCTTACCTCAAGTCTCTCGCCGACCACTACGCCATGAGCGACAACTTCCACCAGTCCGTGATGGGTGGAACCGGCGCCAATCACGTGATGCTCGGCACCGGCGATGCCATCTGGTTCGCCGATTCCAACGGGAAAGCTGCTGAGCCCCCGCACAATCAATTCATCTCCGCAGGCCCGAACTCCGGCACCGTCGATGAGATCGAAAACCCCAACCCGCAGGCCGGCACCAACAACTGGTACACGGAAGACGGCTACGGGAGCGGTTCGTACGGATCTACCTCCTCGGGCGGCGGAACCTACACCAACTGTTTCGATACTTCCCAGCCCGGCGTCGCTGAGATCACCAACTATCTGGGCTCACTGCGCAAGCCCATCAATCCCAATTGCGAAGCGGGCCACTACTATCTCTTGAACAACTACAACCCCGGCTACCTCGGTGACGGAACCAGCGCCTACACTTCCGCTGTCATTTCCGATCCCGGCCAGACAGTCTTCGCCATTCCGCCCTCTCCGCTGCCCAGCATTGGCGACAGGCTCATGGAGAAGCACATCTCATTTGCCTATTACGGCGACCAGTGGAATACCTATCTGGCCAACCCCGACAACAACTACGTGACCGCAGATAACACCTTCTGTAACATCTGCGACTTCTTCCTCTATCAGACCTCGATGATGAGCACCGCAGCCGGTCGCGCTCACAACCTGGACACGACCGATCTCTACACTGCGATCAAGAACGGCACCCTACCAGCCGTGTCCTACGTGAAGCCCGACGGCTGGCTCGACGGGCACCCGGCCTCTTCGAAGCTCAATCTGTTTGAAGGCTTCGTGAAGAAGATCGTCGATGGCGTCCAGGCCAACAAGGAATTGTGGGCAAGCACCGCCATCATCGTCACCTTCGACGAGGGCGGTGGCTACTATGACTCCGGCTACATTCAGCCCCTGGACTATTTTGGTGACGGCACCAGAATTCCAACGCTGGTGGTTTCCCCGTACACTCGTCCTGGGCACATCTCTCACGCTTACACTGATCACGTCTCGATCCTGAAATTCATCGAAGCCAACTGGAGACTGGCTCCTGTGACGCATCGCAGCCGTGACAACTTCCCCAATCCCGTCGCCAGCGAGCGGAATCCCTACGTCCCACTGAACTCTCCAGCGATCGGCGATCTGATGGACCTGTTTAGCTTCGACGGCAACGGACGGTAGAAGCAGAATGTCCAGTCCGGCCCCAACCGGGCGCCGGGTGCCCCACTCTTGTCTCTGCGTTTTTGCAGAGACAAGTGTGGGGATTTTGACTTTGCAGCCCTGCTCCGTGGTCTGCACCTTCCGTGGCCACGATCTTCCGTTTTCCAGCCGAATCCACACGTTGGCCCGCGCATCCTTTATCCTAGTAACGCACTCATATGACGACCCCGAAATCCAAGACCTCCAGCGCCGTATTGGACCCCGCGTCCGCCAACGGCACCAACCCCGAACGCGAGCGTGTGTTCAGCGCCTACCGCCAGTGGGGATACCTCGAAGGCGACCTCGATCCCCTCGGCTTTCTCCGTCCCCGCGAAGCGCCTGAGCTAGACAAAGACGGCGAGTACGCTCGCGAAGCCCGCGCGATTTATTCGAGCACCATTGGTGTAGAGATCAACCACATCTACTCGCCGGAGCGCCGCCGCTGGATTTACGACCGCATGGAATCGACATCGCAGGGTTTCGAGGTTACGGGGAAAGACCAACAGCGCATCCTCGACCTGCTTACCCGCGCCGACATCTTCGAGCAGGTCATGCAGCAACGCTATCTCGGCAGCAAGCGCTTCTCGCTCGAAGGCGTCACCGCTCTGATTCCGCTAGTTGACGAGGTTCTCGACACGGCTTCCCGTCTGGGCGCAATCGAGTTAGTGATGGGCATGAGCCATCGCGGACGCCTCAACGTGATCGCTCACGTCGCCCAGCGGCCGGCCGAAGAAATCTTCGCCGGTTTCGAAGATGTCGACCCGCGCAGCGTTCTCGGCTCCGGGGACGTGAAATATCACATGGGCGCGACCGGCGAATACGCAACCCGCAGCGGTGGCAAGGTTCACATCCACCTGGTGTCGAACCCAAGCCACCTCGAGGCCGTTGATCCCGTGACCGTAGGCCGCACTCGCGCCAAACAGGACCGCACCGGCGAGGGCGGACGCGAAAAATACCTTCCGCTCCTCGTCCACGGCGACGCCGCGTTCGCCGGCCAAGGCATCCTCGCCGAGACCATGAACTACGCCGATCTTCCCGGATACAGCGTCGGCGGCACCATCCACGTGGTGGTCAACAATCTGCTCGGATTCACCACCAGCTATCTCGAAGAGCACTCCACGCGCTTCGCGGCCTGCATCGCGCGGCGCCAATCGATCCCCATCTTCCACGTCAATGGCGAAGACGTCGACGCCGTCGTCCGCGTGGCCCGCATCGCCACCGAGTACCGCTACAAGTTTTGCACCGACGTGGTCATCGATCTCATCGGCTACCGCCGTCACGGCCACAGCGAAGTCGACGACCCCACCATCACTCAGCCGCTGCTCTACAGGAAGATCAAAGAGCACCCACCACTGTGGGAAATCTACGCCGACGACATCGGCGCGACCGACGCCCAGGCGCGAGCCGACGCGATCAAAGCCGAGTTCGAAGCCGCGCAGAAAAAAGCCGGCAGCATCAGGCAAAAGCCCACCCTGCGCGATCTCCCGAAATACTGGGACAAATATTTCGGCGGCCTGCACAAGCCCGAGTTCGAAGTTGAGACCGGACTCTCACCCGAAGAATTATCCGAGTTGACGCGTCGCCTGACCACATACCCGGACAGCTTCCACATTCACCCGAAGGTGAAGAAGCTCCTTGAACAGCGCGCCGAGATGGGAATGGGCAAACGCGCCGTCGACTACGGTATGGCCGAAGCCCTGGCTTTCGCCAGCCTCGTAAAATCCGGCATCCATGTACGCTTCAGCGGCCAGGACTCCCGCCGCGGCACCTTCAACCAGCGCCACTCTGTTCTCGTCGATATCGAAAACGAAAACGAATACGTGCCGCTCGAAAACATCATCCCCGACCAGGCCCGCTGCGAGATCTACAACTCAACGCTCTCCGAAGCCGGAGTCCTGGGTTTTGAATACGGCTACAGCCGCGATTATCCCGAATCACTCGTCCTGTGGGAAGCGCAGTTCGGCGACTTCGTCAACGTCGCGCAAGCCATCATCGACCAGTTCATCAGCGCTGGCGAAGCCAAGTGGAACCTGCTCTCCGGCCTTGTCATGTTGCTCCCTCACGGCTACGAAGGCCAGGGGCCGGAACATTCCAGTGCACGCATCGAGCGCTTCATCCAGTTGGCGGCCAAGCACAACATCCAGATCGCGCAGCCCTCCAATGCCGCGCAGTATTTCCATCTCCTGCGCCGCCAGGCCCTGCGCCACTGGCGCAAACCGCTGGTCGTCTTCACGCCGAAGAGCATGCTGCGCCATCCCGACGCCAGTTC
>Ga0209698_10005010_pt1 | contig 14395 bp, 13 predicted proteins | sample LitLauG_LLR_2012_FD_187203 | JGI IMG/M metagenome (GOLD analysis project Ga0209698, IMG submission 187203) | Freshwater sediment microbial communities from Pennsylvania, USA - Little Laurel Run_MetaG_LLR_2012 (SPAdes) (version 2) | ecosystem: Environmental > Aquatic > Freshwater > Creek >...
GCGATCGCTGCGCCGGTCGTCACGCCGGTGCTGCCGGTCGAAACGTACATTCGCTACACGCGCGCGTTGCACCTCTCGCCGCCTGCAAGTGAGACGCACAAGCTGGGCCCCTTGCCGCAGAATTATGCGAGCCAGTTTGGCTGGCCGGAAATGGTCGCGACGGTGGCGCATGTTTACAACAGTTTGCCGCCGGATGTTCGAGGGAAGACGGCGATCTTTGTCCAGGACTATGGCCAAGCCGGCGCGATCGATCTCTTCGGGCCGAAATATGGATTGCCGTGGGCGATCAGTGGTCACCAAAGCTATTTCTTTTGGGGACCGCGCGATTACACGGGCGAAAGTATGATCGTCATGGATGATAGCCAAGAGCGCCTCGAGCAACTGTTTGGAAGCGTGCAGAAGGTCGCGAGCGTGTACCACCCATACTCGATGCCGTACGAGCATTCCGACGTGTTCTATTGCCGAGGGCTCAAGCGGCCGTTGAAGGAATTGTGGCCGCAGGTGAAGCACTGGGACTGAGGAGCTCCTCAGCGGGAAGGCATCAAAGCGTTAAATCCTGGGGGTGCGGCGTTGGCTTCCGACCCTTGGGCGTAGACCAGGCAAAGTCGAACTGTCGTAACATCCGGATTACACTCATGTTCCCTCATGGCAGGCCCCGCAGTTGAGCCTTAACGCTTTGCCCGCGTAAGCGTCACGTTGGCGAAACGTTGTGTCCGTCCGTTCTCCACATTGTCGATCAGCCACTGCCAGGTGTCGGCAGTCTTGTCGTAGCTGAAGGTTGTATGAATCTGATCCGAGGCTGAGAGCGTGAAGATGAGCGGAATCGAATCGCCCGCCAACTTGGCATGCGCGAGCCCTTCTGCCGACAAGCCACCTCCCGCCGTGGAGTCGAGCCAGAGGCAGGTATATTGTTGCATCTTGACCTCCCAACTCAGGTAGACAATTGCCTCGTACGCCGCTCCGCCGCTGGGATTCTTTTCGCGAGAGACTTCGTGCAGTTGCACGTACTCGCGGTTCAAGACCCAAGTCGCATCGACATCGTGCGTGGTCTGTTTGCCGGCGATGATTCCTTGCAGCACCCAACTGCCCGTCAGATGGTCGAGCAACTTGACTGGCACATCGGCAGGGCCCTGCGCGGCCAGGGAAACTGTACAGAATAGGACGCTTAAAAACATGCAGAAGATCCAGCGCACGAAATTCATGCAAAGTCCCCCTGTGTGTCGCGCAATGGATTGGCTCGTAGCCTTGGTTGTCATTCAGTTCGGCAAATTACGAGCCACATGATACTCGATTGTTCGTGAACCGCCCGATTACTCTGAGAGAATCAATCCTTTCAGCATGTACTGCCTGGGCGAGGATGTGAGGAACTGGTTAGCGCAGGAAACCAGCAAAAGCCGCGGGCGGGGGCGCCCGCGCCACACTATGCGGGTTGGGCCTGCATTTCTGCTACAGCCGCGTCCAGATGCGCCAGCGTCTCCCCGACCGTTAACGAGTACATTTCACGGCCTACACCCTCGCCCGACTCCAGAGCCGTTTTCAAGTAGTGTCCCGCGATCTCTACTCCGAGCGAATCGGTGATGATCTTTCCGGTACGCTTCTTGTACTCCACCCAAGCCGGATGAGGCAGGGCGACCCAAACCTTCCGCCCATCGACCAGGAACTTGTAGTCGACGGCGTCAGCGTGCCGCGTGGCGATGGCCACGATCATGGCCTGATAAACGCAATGGACCTGCTTTTTCGTCCAGCGGTCGGTGGCAGTGAAGTTCTCAAACATGCCTAAAACTATAGCGGAGAGTTCGCGACTGGGGCAAACAGCAATCGGCACCGCTATGCCCTCCTCTGACCCTGAAATCGGGCGCCCCATTTCTCGCGTCCTTTGCGAGAATTGGGGGGATCCACGATCGTGCTCGCGCCCAAGAAACCGCGCCTCTGCCTTGACCCTTTGCGCCACGCGCTGCTATACATGGCTGCCTTCGTACGAGGAATTCCAACCATGCTCAAGAAGCTGCTGCCCGGGATCGTGATTCTCCTGCCTCTCTGCCTCGCCCAAGCCGGCACGAAAAGAACCGCGGCCGCTCCGGCCCCGCAGCGCTTTGAAATCTCGTTTGCCAAGGAGGTGCGCGCCACTCCGCTGGACGGCCACATCCTCCTGCTGATTTCCAACAACAACGACCAGGAGCCGCGCTTCCAGGTCAGTTACGAGCCTCCGGACTCGCAGCAGGTGTTCGGTGTCGATGTGGATGGACTCGCCCCCGGCGCGCTCGCGATCATCGACACCACGACGCTGGGATACCCCGCCGAGAGTCTCAACGACGTGCCAGCCGGCGACTACTGGGTGCAAGGTCTCCTCAACATCTACGAAACTTTTCATCTGTCCAACGGCCATATCGTCAAGCTTCCTCCCGACAAAGGAGAAGGCCAGCACTGGCAAGTAAAGCCGGGCAACCTGTACAGCAAGCCGCAGAAGATTCATCTCGACCCCAAGTCGGGACAGACCGTCCGCATTCTGCTGACCGAAAAGATTCCGCCCGTTGATGACGAATCGAAAGTCGTAGATTCTCTCCTGGGCTGGAGCGGCGCGAACGACGAGCACGCCATCGCCGACAACAAATGGGTCAAACACATTCGGATTCAAAGCGAACTGCTGACCAAGTTCTGGGGCAGGCCGACTTACCTCGGCGCTGTAGTTTTACTACCGGACGGATGGGAAGATCACCCCGACGCGCACTACCCGGTCATCGTGGAGCAGGATCATTTTGCGCGCGATCTCCCTTGGATCATGGCCTTCCGCACCCATCCGCCCGGCGGCAGCCTGACCGGCGGGGATCTGCATGTCGCGAAGGCAGGATACAAGCTCTATCAGGACTGGACCACGGGCCGCCTGCCGCGCGTAATCGTAGTCTCCATTCAGCACGCTACCCCATACTTCGACGATTCCTATGCGGTGAACTCGGAAAACATCGGCCCTTACGGCGACGCCATCACGCAGGAACTGATCCCCTACGTCGAGAAACAATTCCGCGCCATCGGCCAGGGATGGGCGCGGGCCGTCTACGGCGGCTCAACCGGAGGATGGGAATCCCTGGCCTCACAGGTGTTCTATCCCGACTTTTACAACGGCGCCTGGGTATTCTGCCCTGACGTCGTCGACTTTCGCGCCTACGGCACAACCAACCTCTACGAAGACAAGAACGCCTACTGGATCGAGACTCCATACGCGCGCGTGCCCAGGCCTTCGGTACGGCAACCGGACGGGCTCATCCTCTCGACCATGGAGCAAATGAATCGTTTTGAACTCGTGCAGGGAACGCATGGCCGGTCGGGTGAGCAACTCGATACCTGGCAGGCCGTGTTCAGCACGGTCGGAGCCGACGGATACCCCAAGCCCATCTTCAATAAGCGCACCGGCGAAATTGATCACGAGACCGCGAAGTACTGGAAGGAGCACTACGACCTAAGCGCGATCCTGCAGCGCGATTGGAAGACACTGGGCCCCAAACTCGCGGGCAAGCTGCATTTCTACGTGGGCGAGGCGGATACGTATTATCTGGATCGCGCCGTGCATCTGCTCAAGGATTTCCTCGAGTCCACCACCGACCCTTACTACCACGGCAGCTTCGAATTCGGTGTGCGCAAGCCGCACTGCTATACAGGAGAGTTCGATCCAGCCGTAGGTCTCAACCATCATTACTGGCCGGAGATGGTCAAGCACATGGAGCAGACTGCCCCAGCGGGCGCGGACTTGAAGAGCTGGAAGTACTGAGCGCCAGGTCTCGGCCAACACGCGTGGAGTCGTGCAGGATCGTTAGCGCTCACCTCGCGCATTTAGAAAAGCGGTGTACTGCTTGTCGGTTTTCTGCACGTGTTGTTTCAGCCACGCCTGCACGAAAAACATGAGCGAGACCGGAACCCCAGGCTTGGCGGCTTTGTGCTCTTCCAGAAAGGCTGTGATTTTGCGGCGGAACATTTCGTGCTGAGTTCGGTGAGTGGACAGCCCGGGGAAGTCGTGCTTCTCCATGAGCGCCTCCGCCGCCGCAAAGTGGACCCGCGTATAGTCCACCAACCTGCTCGGAACCGGATCCAGCGCGGAGTTGCCTTCTCCCGTCCGCAGCGCCCGGATCAACTCGTTCACCGTGTCAAACAATTTCTGATGCTGCTGGTCGAGAAGCGCGATATTCACGCTATAGGCTTCGGTCCAACGAAACGCTCCGGAGGCGACGGGCATTCTCTTCCTCTCGATCAGCATATCCTCGTTCGCCGGCCCGCCAAGATCACTTAGGTATGTAGCTTCCTTTATCATGGTTGCGTGCCATCCCGGGTCTCGAACAAGACCAAACTTACGATACTTCGCGCGAGTCATCTCAGACTCCCGTGGCTGATTCACGGCTTTTCCACGCGGGTTGCGGGATTCTCCAACGCCTACGGCAAACGCGATCTCAATCTCGGCCTCACCAAAGACGATGCCAGGGCCACGGTCGAACGAAACCGTGCGGCGTTTCTCCGTGCGGTGAGCGCGGTAGATCGGAGTGGGGACAGCCGCCCTCGGCTGTCCGGTCGAGCGAAGCTCGGCCCCCTCTGGCCACTGATCACCCTTCGCCAGATTCATTCCGACATCATTCGCTCTGTCGATTCAATCCCTGACGAGCCCCTTACCGGAGACGGCCTGATCACCGCAACCCCCGGCATTCTCCTCGCGATCCAGACTGCTGACTGTCTGCCTGTGATTTTGGTTGATCCCAAACACCGCGCCGCCGGTGTGTTTCACGCCGGATGGCGCGGCACCCTGAAGCGCATCGTCGAAAAAGGCGTGGGCGAGATGTTTCGCTGCTTTGGCAGCCGTCCGGCCGACCTGAAGGCCGCCATTGGACCCGGGATTGGAGGCTGCTGCTATGAAGTGGGCGAAGAGGTTCGAACAAAGTTCGAATCGCAGTTCGCCTACGGGGCGAGTCTGTTCCGAGATGTCAAGGAATCCGATCCCGTGCGCGAAAAGTATCCGCTCCTATTTCTGACCGCCCGTGCCCCCGGCCACAGCGAACTTCCGACCAAGATCTTCCTCGACCTGATGGAGGCCAACCGGCAGCAGTTGCTGGCCGCAGGTGTTCCGAAGAAGAGCATCGAGGCATCCCCGCTCTGTACTAACTGTCACCCTGAGTTGCTGTTCTCTTTCCGCGCCGAGAAAGGCAAGACCGGGCGAATGATGGGGTTGGTGGGAATCCGCGCCTGATGCCCCACGTGTGGGGCGCACGCCCGGGGCCCGCGTCGGGTTCTCCACTTCTGCTATCGTTTATCGTCCAGACGATCCTGGCGTACGCTCCCGAGGCCGCCGTTGAAAACAAAACTGGAATTCGCGCTGCATTTCGCTCTCGCCATTTCCGCCTCCGCGCAAGTCTCCTCCAACCAGATCGACGCTATCTTCGCCTCACTCAAATCCAGCGACGCACCCGGCGCCGCGATCCTCGTCATCTACAACGGGCTTCCCGTCTTCCGCCGCGGCTATGGCGTCACCGATCTCCGCACCCAGACTCGCATCGACGGGAAGACGAATTTCCGCCTTGCCTCCTTCACCAAACAGTTCACTGCGGCGGCCATCATGCTGCTGGCCCACGACGGTAGATTGCACTATGACGACCCCCTTACCGATTTCTTCCCCGAATTTCCGGCCTATGGTAAGTCCATCACTGTCCGCAACTTGCTCAACCACACTTCGGGGCTCGATGACTATGGTGAGTTGCTGATGAAGCAGCATCCCGATACGCCGCCTGAAAAGGTCCCTCAGATTCTCGACGCAGGCGTTCTGAAGCTTCTCGAGCAGAAGGCAGCGCCAAAGTTTCGATCCGGCACGAAGTGGGAATACAGCAACTCAGGCTATGCCGTACTGGCAATGATCGTAGAAAAGGTCTCAGGCAAAAGTTTCGGCACGTTCTTACAAGAACGAATCTTCGTCCCTCTCAAAATGAAGAACACCTTGGCCTACGAGAAAGGCAAGAATGAAGTGCCGCATCGGGCGTATGGCCACAGTAAGACAGGCGGCGCGTGGCAAGAGACCGACCAGAGCCCTACGTCCGCCGTGCTCGGAGACGGCGGCATTTATTCTTCGCTCGACGACTTGGCAAAATGGGACCGCTCGCTGCGGGATCACACATTGCTCAGCGAAGCCGAGATGCAGCCAGCCCTGACCCCCGTGCAGCCCGCCGACGGTCCGGCGAGGACTTCGGAGGGCGGCCCAATCAGCTACGGGTTCGGCTGGTTTCTCGATCCCTATCGAGGCCACAAGCGGATGTCACACGATGGCAGCACGATAGGTTTTCGCACCACGATTCAGCGCTTCCCCGACGACAAGTTAACTATCGTCGTGCTGGCCAACCGCGCCGACGTAGATCCCCAGGGACTGGCGCTGACAGTGGCGGATCTTTACCTGGGATCGAAAAGGTAGAGGGTCGATGTAAAGGTAGAGGGAAGATGTGAAAGGTAGAACGTCGATGTGGGGACAGCCGCCCCCGGCTGTCCGCCGCGCAAAGCGCGGCCTTATGCCGTAGGAGGCGCCGAACTCGTTGGCGGCGCTGGAGTTGCCACTGCAACGGGCGTGGTCTCGTTCACCAGGTCTTTCAGTTCTTTGCTGGGCTTAAAGAACGGAATCTTCTTGGCTGGCACGTCCACGCGTTCGCCGGTCTTAGGATTCCGCCCGACGCGGGGCTTGCGCTGGCGGGTCCGAAAACTGCCAAAGCCGCGGATTTCGATCTTGTCACCGGCTCGCAGCGAACGCACCACGCTGTCAAAGATCGTTTCCACGATCACTTCACTATCTTTCCGCGTAAGTTCTGCCAAACGCGAGACTTCGTCAATCAAATCGGCTTTGGTCATAACACCCCTTCGGTCTGCGCGGTCTGGAACTCCAAATTAGGAATCCCGCCGCGGAACTCCGCTGGCGCGTATCTCCCCGCTAACGGGATTCTACCGCAGCACCCCCATAACCTTCTCAAATTTCAGGGGTTTAATGCAAGTTACGGGTTTGGGACACCCGCGAGGCACAGATTCAGCCCGGGTCGCCAGCCTTACTTCCACAGGTAATAGAACCCAACCTGCTGCTCCAGCATCTTCTCCCGGGTAGGCAGGTACTGGGATACGTCGCCCAGCAGCAAATCCATCAGAGTCTTGCGGTCTCTCTCTGGGCGGACCAGCGTTGGCTCGCCCTTAATCCCGACCGACTTAGCCGTATCCGACACCGCCAACTCAAAGTCTCCCACGGTGTCGACCAATTTCATCGACTTGGCCTGCTCGCCGGTCCACACTTTTCCGTTGGCGAATGACTTCACATCGTCGTATTTCAAACCTCGCCCATCCGCCACCGCCTGGATAAACTGCCCGAACATGTTGTCGATCAGCGACTGCATGTAGGCCTGTTCGGTGGGAGTCAGATCGCGGGCCGGATTGCCGGTGTCTTTGAACTCGCCAGTCTTGATCACGACGTCTTTCAGCTTGGCCCATTTCAGCAGATCGCCGTAGTTCACCCACTGCGCGATCACGCCGATCGAGCCGACAATGCTGCCCTGGTCGGCAAAAATCTTGTCCGATGCCGAAGCCACGTAGTAAGCCCCACTGGCGCCCACGGTTTCGATGGAGACGACAATCTTTTTCTTCTTCTCGTTGCGGACGCGCTTGACCTCGCGATAAATCTCCTCCGACGCGGCCACGCCGCCGCCCGGCGAATTCACGTGCAGGATGATCGCTTTGATCGACGAATCGTCGCCAAATTTCTTGAGCTGGCTCACCACCGGCTGCGGCGAAAGAATCACGCCATCGAGATCGACCACGCCGATGCGGTCGCCGAACCCGGTGATCCCAGCCGACTCGCCGCCGCCCGCGTGCAGTGTGAGGTAGACCAGCGAAAACACGGCCAGCACGAAGAGGAAAAATGCTCCTCCGCCGATCAGAACCCAGAGCAGTGTGCGCGAACGTCCTTCAGCCATGAAAGAAAGTTTAGCACCCGGGACCATGTGGGGACAGCCGCCCTCGGCTGTCCGGCGGAGGGAGGCTCCGCAGTGCTCGCGATCCGGACTTCTCAGGAACGGTCCGTATCAGGCGTGACGACCTTCAGCGCATGCGGCTGGATTGCCACTTCCACCGGGGTCTGGCAGACAAATTCTCCATCGGCATATACGTCGAGTGGATGTTCGGTCTCGACCCGCACTCTCGCCGCATGAGAGTAATCGACTTCGCGGATATTCAGATGCCGCCCGCCGTACACGGTCGGAAACATACAAAACAACTTAAAGGGGTTGACGCCGCCGATGATGCAAACATCAAGCAGCCCATCGTCCATCTTCGCCTGCGGCGCGATCTTCATCCCCCCGCCATAGAACGGCGTGTTGGCAAAGGCGGCCAGCGTGGTCGGCTGATCGCTGATGACGGTCCCGCCAGAGCCATCGGTAGGTTTCAGGATCTTCATCGGCAGCGGCGCAAACCGAAATATCGTCGGAATCAGCGCCAGCGCATACCCGCCATTCCCGCGCATCCGGCGCGGCAACCGATTCGCCCGCCGCGCCACTTCGCTGTCCAGCCCAACCCCAGCCACGCAGCAGAAGTAGTGTGGCGCGGGCGCCCCGCCCGCGTTGCCTGCCGTCGAGATCACTCCCAGATCGATGGCACGAACATTCCCGTCGCCTCTACAGAATTTCTGCCAAGCTGCCAGCGAATCGTGCACCCGCCGCAATCCGAGCGCCCGCGCGAAATCGTTTCCGCTCCCCGCTGGCACAACCAGCACCGGTAACCCAAGCCGCACCAACTGCCCAAGATGCCGGTGAATCGTCCCATCCCCGCCAAAAAGCAGGATCGCGTCAACCTGATCGGCAGGAGCCGGCATCCCCATGCGCCATTCGACAGCTTCGTCCGACTGAAATGGCTTCAGGTCTTTCGGAGAACATCCCAGCCCGAGAATGGCCGCAGCCCGCATTATGGCGAGGTGAGAGTACCAGAGTTCGGCCGGCACCGATCAACGATTCCGCGACCTCTGCGCTGCCTGAGCGGACACGACCATCGCCACCTCGGTCGTTCCCTGTGAGCACCGCACCACCTCTCCCCAAAACTCACAACTACTGTCATCATGGTGTAAGTCAGTTGGGTTTGGGGGCTCAATGCCGTCGCGACGCCAGTTGCTTACGTTGTGCGTTCTTGGGTCGAGCCTGGCTTTTTCGGCCTGTGGCGCCAGTAACCACTCTGGCAACGGCGATGCTCCTCATCTTCAGACCCAGCCATCGAATCAGACTGTTACCGCTGGCCGGGCCGCAACCTTCTCAGTGGTGGCGACCGGTACGTCTCCTCTGAGTTACCAGTGGCAAAAAGGCACGACAGCGATCCCCGGTGCGACGTCGGCAACTTACACGACGCCAGCGACCGCCCTGGCCGACAGCGGCACGCAATTCAGCGTCGTGGTCAGCAACCCGTCTGGGAGCGTCACCAGCAACCCGGCCACCCTCGCTGTGAACGCGGCAACCGGCTCAACCGATGTCCTCACGTATCACAACGATATAGCGCGTACCGGGCAGAATCTGAACGAGACCGTGTTGACCAGCAGCAACGTCGCATCGGCGACCTTTGGAAAACTCGCCCTTTACCCCGTTGACGGCTTGGTGGACGCCGAACCGCTCTACGCCTCGAATGTTGCCGTGCCCGGCACCGGAACGCACAACCTCCTGATTGCAGCTTCCGAGCACGATACGGTTTATGCCTTCGATGCCGATACGGGGACGAAGCTCTGGAGTATGTCAATGCTGAACGCGGGAGAGACCACTTCTGATGACAGGGGTTGTGGTCAGGTCAGTCCAGAGATCGGAGTCACGGCTACTCCCGTGATTGATCGTACACGCGGCCCAAACGGCGTGATCTATATGGTAGCGATGTCCAAAAACGGATCCACGTATCACCAGCGGCTGCACGCGCTCGATCTCGCGCTCGGAACGGAAATGTTCGGCGGGCCGGTGGACATCCAGGCGACCTATCCCGGAACCGGCGACAACAGTAACGGTACGAATGTGATTTTCGACTCCGCTCAGTACAAAGAGCGACCCGGGTTGCTCCTTCTAAACGGCGTCATCTATACCGGGTGGTCTTCTCATTGCGACATCCGCCCCTACACGGGCTGGATCATCGGCCACAACGCCTCTAACCTGGCGCAGACCAGCGTGCTGAATGTGGTGCCGAACGGCAGCGAAGGCTCGATCTGGATGTCGGGAGGGGGTATCGCTGCCGACAACGCGGGAAACATTTATTTCCTCGATGCCAACGGCGACTTCGACACGAATCTGAACGCGAGCGGGTTCCCCAGCAACGGCGATTACGGCAACGCATTCATCAAGCTCTCGACTTCTGGCAACCAGCTCGCCGTGGCCGATTATTTTGAGATGTTCAACCAGGCGTCGGAGAACAGCAGCGATGCAGACCTCGGCTCCAGCGCAGCAATGCTTCTCCCCGATCTCAACGACGGCGCCGGCCACACCATGCACCTCGCCGTCGGCGCCGGCAAAGACGGGAATCTCTACGTCGTGAACCGCGACTCCATGGGCAAGTTCAATCCGAGCAACAATAACAATATCTACCAAGAGCTAGCGGGAGTTTTCCCCGCAGGCGTGTTTGCGATGCCCGCCTACTTCAACAACACCGTCTATTACGGCCCTGTAGGGGGCACAATTCAGGCCTTCACGATCACCAATGCAAAGTTGTCCCCCAGCGCTGCGGCGCAGTCGCCAAACAGTTTTGGATATCCCGGCGCGACACCAAGCATTTCCTCAAACGGCAGCAGCACCGGTATCCTTTGGGCCGTCGAGAACAGCAACCCCGCCGTTTTGCACGCCTATGACGCCGCGACCCTGAACGAGCTGTACAACAGCAACCAGGCAGCTGGTGGCAGAGATCAGTTCGGCCCCGGCAACAAGTTCATCACCCCGATGATCGCGAACGGGAAGGTGTTCGTAGGAACACCAAACGGCGTGGCTGTGTTCGGCCTGCTACCGTAAGCCGGCAGAAATAACCAAACAGGAATGTGGGGACAGCCGCCCCCGGCTGTCCGGCGGAGCGAAGCTCCGCGGTTACTTGATGCTAGGGGCAAAAGGGTTTACGAAGGGCTTCTGCCACAACCACGAATAGCGAGCCCACTCTGTCACCAATCCGCTACGGACCGGGTTCTCGAGCAGATACTGCACCTTCGCGTCGATGCTCTCCGACGATCGCAGCACATGATCGAATGACTCGGCCTGCCAGACTGCTCCCTTGCGGCTAAGCATCTTGTTGATCTTGTGTGCAGACGCGCCTTTGATTGCATCCATAATCTGGGCGAGCGAATAAACTTCCATGGCTTGCATGTTCACGAGCGGTGTGAAGATCAAGTGCACGTGATCTGGCATCACCACGGCCACCCGCAAATCGAACTTCGTTCCGTTGTCGTGCAGGCAAGACTCCAGCACTAAGCCGCGAACCGATTCAGGCAGAATCCAACGCTTGTCGGAACAAAAAGTCACGAAATGTGGCGTGTCATCGCACTGGAGATGTGGCAGTTGTCTGCGATAGAAGGCTTGAGGCATGAAGAAGCCTCGGCAACAAACCATGTGGGGACAGCCGCCATCGGCTGTCCGGCGGAGCGAAGCTCCGCACGGTTTTGATCGTAGTGCCGATGCGCTAGCGGCCGAAGCGTCTTTGAGCCATTTCAGCAAGGACAAATTCCAAGTTGGGAATTGTGCCAGCAGAAAAGCCAGGCGAGCTTCGCTCGCCCGGACAGCCGAGGGCGGCCGTCCCCACATAAATCTAGACTTTGGAAGTCAGCTTGAAACTACGATTCTCTTGATGCGTCGGCCAACTCGGATTATGAGGGTAGCCTGACCGGAGGCCTTGGTTATATCGACATTAATCACCGGAGTAGTCTTAGTCTCGCCATTGACGCGCACCGAGCCTTCCTTGATTTGCCTACCCGCCTCACTGCCAGAGCTCGCCAGGCCGACAGCTTTCAACAACTTGTCAAGCTTAATCGGCGCACCGGGTCCCAGAGCGTATTTGACGCTTGCGGACGTTACGAGGAAGTCGCTAACGGATACCGTCACTTCTTCGGCATTCTCCGGCACCTCATCCTTTTGGAACTGCTTCGCCCAATCCTCTCCGGCCTTCGCTGCTGCTTCTGGCGAGTGAAAGTCCGTAACAATGCGGCGTGCCAAATCTTTCTTCGCCCGCATAGGATGCAACGCGCCACTGCCGGCATCGAATTTCATCGTTACAATCTCGGGTATCTGCACGTCCGTCAGCAGTTCGTAATAACGCCACATTCTCTCGTCCGAAATCGCCATCACCTTGCCATACATTTCGAGCGGAGGTTCGTGAATCCCTATCGCATTATCCAGCGACTTCGACATTTTCTCCGTACCCGGACGCCACCCTTCCAGGATCGGCGTGGTCAGCACCACCTGCGACTCCTGCCCATAAGCGCGTTGTAGTTCGCGCCCAACCAGCAAATTGAACTTTTGATCGGTGCCGCCGAGTTCGACGTCCGCTTCGAGCGCGACCGAGTCATAGCCCTGCACCAGCGGATAGAGCAGTTCGTGAACCGAAATCGGTTTCTCTTCCTGGAAGCGCTTGTGAAAGTCCTCGCGCTCGAGTAGCTGCGAGACGGTGTATTTCGACGCCAGACGCACGAAATCGTCAGAGGTGAGCGGTCCAAACCAGCGGCGGTTGAAATCAATGACCGTTTTCTGCGGATCAAGGATCTTGAAGACCTGCGCCTTATATGTTTCCGCATTCTGCGCAATTTGCTCTGGGCTAAGCGGAGGCCGCGTGGCCGACCGCCCCGTCGGATCGCCAATCATGCCCGTAAAGTCGCCGATCAGAAAAATAGCGGTGTGCCCCAGATCCTGAAAGTGCTTGAGCTTGCGCAGGACGACCGTGTGTCCCAGATGCAGGTCGGGCGCGGTTGGGTCCATACCCAGTTTGACGCGCAAGGGTTTTCCGGTGGCGCACGACTTCTCAAGCTTGGCGCGCAAGTCAGCTTCGCGGATGATTTCCGCCGCGCCCTTCTTCAGATATGTGATTTGTTCATCTACGGGAGCGAAGGTTGACATGAGAAAGGACATTATAAAGAAGCCTTGTGAAAAGGGATCTCGAACTCCGGAGTTTGGCTGGTCGGAGCGTGAGGTGGTCGGCGGTTCTGAACCTCATGTCCCTGTTGGAACGCTATCCCAATCCTCCGCATAACCGCACAGCCAGTTCAAACCGTAGAGGCGTTCCGTGGCAATTGAGCGCAGCGTCTGCCACTCGTTATCTGAGAGGTGGGAGTACGCCTTACCCAGGGCTGGGAAATCTTTGTCTATGGGCACGAATAGGCCGTCTTCGCCAGCTTTCTGGGCCGTCATGGCGACGATTTCGTCGAGGCGGTAGCCTTTAATGCTCGCACCCTTTTCTTTCTCTAGTTGGGTTGTTCGTGCTCGCCACAGCCACAACTCGGCGATATCCCTGACTTTTGAAATCTCTTTGGCCGGACGCAGTCTCGAATTTCGCAGAAGGCTCGCGGCGTCCTGTGGAGTCGGGGCAAACGCCATGATCTCCGTGGTAAAGGCGGGCCGGTCGTAATCGGGCATTGGATAATCAGAATGCAGTGCCCAAAGAAGCGTAGCCATGGTCTCCTCCCTCCATTGGCCGTCAGCAACTTCTTGCCTGCTCCATTCGCCAAAGGGCTTTTCAAACAGGACTCTCTCCTTCTCGGACAGAAAGGTCCACAGGCCATATTCAGTCAGCCATGAGTTAATCCGCTTATCTACATCGCCAGGAAGCCGGTCTGACTTAGGGGGCACGTCCCCCGGTGCAGGATGCAGTTGATATTCCGCCTTCGCCCGTTGCACTAATGCGGTGAGGCACAACACCCGCCTCGCAACACGGTCCGCAGTCACCGAATCACGCGCGACCCTGGCTGGTTCGATGGGATGCGTTGATGGACGAAGGAGCCGGCGCCATACGACGGCCAGAATAAGCAGGACGACGATGGTAAGCACTAGGTATTTCACTTTTTACTCCGGACAAAGCGTCTGCCTGCAATCTCAAAATTCCCCGCCAGGATGACATTGATGGCTTCGGTGTAAGCGAGGTGCTCCTGTTCGAGGATGCGGGCCGCCAGCGTATGCTCATCGTCGCCTTCCAGCACCGGCACCTCTTTCTGCACGATGATCGCGCCGTGATCCAGTTCTTCATCCACGAAATGCACGGTGCAACCGGAAACCTTCACGCCGTAAGCGAACGCTTGCTCCTGCGCCTCAAGTCCGGGAAACGCCGGCAGCAGCGACGGATGGATATTCAAAATCCTGCGCGGAAACTGGCGCACAAACCACGGCGACAACAACCGCATGTAACCCGCCAGGCAGACCAGCTC
>Ga0209698_10005012_pt1 | contig 14394 bp, 14 predicted proteins | sample LitLauG_LLR_2012_FD_187203 | JGI IMG/M metagenome (GOLD analysis project Ga0209698, IMG submission 187203) | Freshwater sediment microbial communities from Pennsylvania, USA - Little Laurel Run_MetaG_LLR_2012 (SPAdes) (version 2) | ecosystem: Environmental > Aquatic > Freshwater > Creek >...
AAAAGGCGGCTTTTGGAATTCAGCAGCAGGCGAGCGGATTCGATTGCTGCGCACGATACCACAACGAGGTCGGCGCTCTGTTCCTGCAAACGTCCGTTGGAATCGTAGTAGGCAACGCCGGTAGCGTGTCCGCGGTCGCTGGTGAGAATCTCTCGGGCGATGCATTCGGAACGCAACTCACAGTTACCGGTGTTTATGGCTTTCGGAATGACCGTATTGTGAGTGCCGCACTTGGCATCGACCTCGCAGGCGAAACCCACGCACCAGCGGCAGCGCATGCAGGCGCCTCGTCCGTTGTAGGGAACAGAATTGCGCAGCATCGGGATATCGAAGGGATGAAGGCCCAGGCGTTGGGCTGCAGGCTTGAGAATCTGGTGTTCCCGAGTCGGCGGAAGCGGCGGCATGGGTAGCGCCCGTTTGCGGGGTGCACGGAAGATGTTGTTGGAGTCATCTCCGGAAACGCCGATCTCCCATTCGGCCTTTTCGTAATATGGTTCAAGGTCCGCGTAGCTGATCGGCCAGTCATCGAGCGTGCTGCCTTCAACCGCGCCGTAGGTTGAGCGCAGGCGGAAGTCTTTTTCCATGAAACGCCAGGCCATGGCTCCGTAGCTGAGGGTGCCTCCACCGACGCAGGCAGCGTTGTTGCTATAGGCCCAGTGGGTCGGAGGGACAACGTGCTCGCGGCCGGAGGCGTCGGCGTAAACCCGGGGATTGCGTTCGTCGGGCCCGAAGGCATTGCCGAGGACGCAGGTGCGCTGGTTGCGCAGGTCGTCTTTGCGCTCATCGAAGGGCGTGAACCACTTGCCGCGCTCTAGCAGAACGACGCTGAGCCCGGCTTCAGCGAGTTCTTTGGCGACGACGCCCCCTCCGGCCCCGCTCCCGACAATGACGGCGTTGACATGCTTCAGCGACATCAGCCGGACCTGGCTTTTGGCGAGTCGTAGCGGACTCTGCCGCGAATCGGCGGATAGGGAAGGTTCAGCATCTTCCAACTCACGGCGTCGCGATTGCCGCCGTGTCGCGGATCGCCGTAGAAGCCCTGCATGGTGTGGTCGACGACATGCCCGAAGAACTCCGCTGACGACAGTTGCTTCCATGCGGCGCCCGGAACTTTGCCATCTTCCAAATGATGGAGCAGTTCCATCTGCTGATGTGATTCCAGATCGGCGAACACTCTGCCGTAGATCGATTCACTCGTCTGGTCTACGCCGGCGAGTCCTTGGCGATAGATCTTCTGCAGACTCTCGTAGGGCCCGCAAAGCTGGCGATCGATGTAGTTGACAACTCCGGCCCAGGCCGCCCCGGCGTCCTGGTCGGGCGGGACGATCTGGTCCACCATGCCGGCGAGGGTTCTGGCTTCGTCGACGGTGAAGAAGCGCCAGGGAGATTGGTTGCGGCCGCACCCTACGCTCGCTCCCGCGGCCGCTGCGGCCGTGAGAGCAGCTTGCAGAAAGGCTCGGCGATTGAGTCTGAGGCTCGGTTGCATCGCGGGTTTACCCGCTTGGACTCTAAAGGCGCATCGGGAGAGGGTCTGTGACGAAGATCACGGGTGGGAGTGACGGGACCTGAGAGGAATCACCGGCCTAGCTTTTCGAATCCCCTCTTAATCACGTCCAGAGTGTCTTCTGCCAGATTGAGGGCCCGGAGTCCTTCGCGCGTGAACCATCGCACCTCGGCGGCATCGCTGGCAGCGAGCAGTTCGCCGCTTACGGGGCGGCACAAGAAATCAATCAGCACGTAGTGATATTGGACGCGGTGTTCGGGATCGCGCAGGATGCGGTCGTACACTCCGAGCAGTTCGCCGGGCTCGACAACCAATCCCGTCTCTTCCCGCGCCTCGCGAATCGCCGCCTCGCGCACCATCTCTCCCACTTCGAGGACTCCTCCAGGGATCGACCACTGTCCCTGGATCGGCGGGTGGGCACGCTTCACCAGGACAACACGGTCGTCTTGGATGATGATCGATCCGATACCCACCAGTGGGCTTTCGGGAAATTCGCGTTTCATGCGTGAGCTCCGAGCCACGAGCTATGAGCCACGAGCAAGCATATCTGAGTTGGTTCAAAGCTCGTAGCTCGTAGCTACCGACTGTCCCTGATACGCACCCTTTTGTCCGTTAGCTTGCTAGAATCTCGATCAGAAATCCACGTATGGCTCTCGAGGAATACAAACGAAAGCGGCGGTTTGAGGAGACGCCGGAGCCTCCGCCGGAAGTGGCGAAGAAGAAGGGGAATCGCTTCGTGGTGCAGAAACATGACGCCACGCGGCTGCATTATGACTTTCGACTGGAGATGGAAGGCGTACTGAAGTCGTGGGCAGTGCCGAAGGGCCCGTCGCTTGATCCGGCGGATAAACGGCTGGCGATGCACGTCGAAGATCATCCAGTTTCCTACTTTGACTTCGAGGGAACCATTCCCGAGGGCAATTACGGTGCGGGAAGCGTGATGGTGTGGGACGTGGGCACATGGGCGCCTCTTTCGCCGGTACAAGTGGCCGGGAAATATGTTCTGGGAACCGAGGCTGATGCGGCGGCGATGCTGGCGAAAGGTGATTTGAAGTTTCGGCTGAACGGCAAGCGGCTGAAGGGAGACTTCGCGCTCGTCAAGATGAAGGGCCGCCGTCCCGGGAGCAAGGGCAATGAATGGCTGATGATCAAAAAACAAGATGAGTACGCGGTTGAGGGATATGACGCGGCGGACATTGACGAGTCGGTGCTCAGTAAACGCAGCATGGATGAGATCGCAGGGGATGCGCGCTCCAAGGAGTGGACGAGCAGCCGTCCTGCTGGGCGCGGGAGATTGAAGGCCGCCTGGCTGGCGGACGCGATCGCGAAACTGGATCAAAAGAAAAAGCAAACCGCGGAGCACGCTGAGAAAACCAACGCAGAGGGCGCGGAGAAGAGCCAGCATCAGATATCGGCCAAACCCCAGAGCGCCGCACCGGCTTCGGCTGTTCCGCCACCAGAAAAGAAGAATCCCACTTCCGCGCGAGCGGCGGCGGAGTCGATCGCAGCCCCAATTAAGCGGCCTATGCCAACCACCATTCATCCCATGCTGGCGGAGTCAATCGAGAAGCCCTTCGACGATCCTGACTGGTTATTTGAGATCAAGTGGGATGGATACCGCGCGATTGCTTTCATCGACAACGGGAAGGTGCGGCTGGTGTCGCGGAATCAGAATGAGCTGACGGCGCGCTATCCGGAATTGAAGCATCTGCCGGAGTTCGTCAAGGCAAAGACGGCCATTCTGGACGGCGAAGTCGTTGCGCTCGATGCGGAGGGCCGGGCATCGTTCAGCCTGATGCAGCAGCGCACCGGGTTTCGTCCGGGCGGGCATCGGGCGGCGGCGAAGGCCGATGTTCCCGTGTTGTATTACGCCTTCGATCTTCTGTATCTCGACGGCTACGACTGGCGGCGCGTGTCGCTAGAGGAGCGCAAGAAGAAGCTGGCTTCTCTGCTGACGCCGGGAGATTCGCTGCGCTATTCGGATCACTTCGAGGCACAGGGGAAGGCGCTGTTTGAGATCGCTCGCCAGAAGAAGCTGGAAGGCATCCTGGCGAAGAAGCGAAACGGCTTCTACGAAGAGCGCCGCAGCCGCGAATGGCTAAAGATCAAGATCCGGCATCGCATGGAGTGCGTGATCGGAGGCTACACTGATCCGGAGGGCAGCCGAACTTACTTCGGATCGCTCGTACTCGGACTATATGACAAGCAAGGACGGCTGATTCACGTTGGGCAAGTCGGCAGCGGATTCGACCAGAAGCTGCTGACCGAGATTTCTAAACTCCTCAGAAAGATCGAAACCAAGAAGAATCCGTTCTATGGGGAAGTCGAAGCCCTGCGCAAAGTGAGCTGGGTGAAACCAGAACTTGTGGCAGAGATCGAATATGCGGAGTGGACCGAAGGGGCCAATACTGGAAGCGGCCCCAAATTGCGGGCCCCGGTCTTCCTTGGATTACGGGACGATAAGGATCCCAAGGAATGCGTATTCGAGCAAGCCACAGCTCACGCATCGACCTGAGACCTACTTGATATCTTTCATCGCCAGCAACGTGCCGTAGTCCCGGCCGGAAGCATCCACGCCGCGAGCAACCATGGCAGCGAATGCCTCTCGTACCTCAGGGAACTTCGTCACCAGCGCTCTCATGACGTTGACGTTGTCCTGATAGGCCACATTGGAGTTGGATACGTCGGCGGACTCGTACTTGACAATCAAGTCCAGGTCGTTGCCTACGGCCTCGGGGAAAACCGCTGTGAGCTTGTAAGTATTGGCGTCCTGGCTGAGGGTCGCCGACTTGCCAGCGGCGGGTAAGTCAGACGGCTGCAGCGGCTCCGATTCGTCGTACAGCTTGTCGGTGGCCAGCGTGCTCATAAACGACAGGGGCGAAATCAGGCTGCGAGCTTCCAGATAATAAAACCATGCGTTGTGCATCTGGCCTTTGGCCTTGAACTGGCGAGCCCGGTCGAGAAACCAGTCGCTATCGTGTCCGGCGATCTCGGCGGATTTGATGTAGAGGCCACCCAGTTTCCAGTCGTTCCCGATCTGCCGAAGCACTTCGGAAAACATGGTTCGTCCCCTTGTCGAAGCCGCATCGAGAAGGATGACAGCGTACCTGCCCGGAGACAAGTTGGGGATATCGAATGCAGCGCTATTGGCCGTGTTTCCATTCTTGCCGAAAACACCGCAGTAGAATTCGGCGTGCTGGCCCGGAGTAACGTCCTCCGCATTTAACAGGAACAATGACTTGACGTTGGGCTGCGCCCCTCCCAGATCCGGTTGATGGTCCTTGACGGTGCTTTCGACTCCAGCAAAATCCGCCGCCAGGCTGGGGATGGCATTTTGCCGTAAGGAAGCAGTATCGCCCCTCGCAGCCATGTCGAAATAGCGCTGCCCCGCGTTGGTAATGACCGCCCGCAGCGCCGGATCTATGTCGTTTGCGGTCTGGCAGGTCTGCGCACCGGCGTTCCACGGCAGGAATATCAAAAAAATCGCCATGCAAAAAGCCCGGGCTTGGAAGCACCACGATGCCGGTCCCATAAGATCCCGCCTTTTGTTTCAGAGAGTTGCGCCGCCTTGGCTGGAAGATGCGCCTCGGTTGGCCATCGATAAGATTCTTGCGTCGCCTGAAATGGTTGACTCGCAATCGTCTTAGACGGTAGACTCGCCGCCCATTTCATGCAAGAAAGAACAGGAGGTACGTTCCCCTTAGTGGGGATAATCGGCCGCTTTTAGGGGGGAATCCAATGCTAGAATCATAGCAAAGGCGCCACCGGTTAAATCCCCCCAAAACCGAGACCCTGAGAGGAAAATAGGCTAGGAAATCGGGCCATGAGCACAGGAAATTGGAGGAAGATCGTTACCGCATTACTCCTGAGTTCGGGACTCCTGTGCGCCGGGATTCCAGCCTTCGCCGATACTAGCGCGGCGCAGAGCAAGCCTGAGGTACGCCGAAAGAGCAGGAAAAAGCCGACCGAACCGCCTCCGCCTCTGCCCTCTGGACCCACTGGAAGACCGGTGCAGCAGATGCCGCTGGATGCGATTGCGGCGGTTCCACCTCAGGTGACGTTCGAGAATAACCAGCTCACCATCGTAGCCCCGAACTCGACGCTTGCCGATATCTTGCGTGCAGTGCGCAAACAGACAGGCGCGGAAATCGAGATTCCCGCGGCGCCGGAAAGAGTAGTCACCCACCTCGGTCCCGGACCCGCCCGCGAAGTGGTGGCGGACCTGCTCAACGGATCGCGCTTCAATTACGTCCTGCTTGGATCACCTTTCGACGATGCCGCTCTCACGCGTGTCGTGCTGGTCGCCAAGTCTGGTCCTCAGGAAATCGAACCGAATCCGGTTGCGGCGGGCACGCCTCCTCCTGAAAGTCAGGCGGTAAATCCGGGCGAGCGGGAACCTGCTGCCGATGCCAATGACGCGGAAGCCGCGGACGACAACAACAATGCGGACGACAATACCGATCAACAGCCGGCCGAAGCTGAGCAGCAGCCTCCACAAGACCAGCCGCAGGGCGTAAAGACTCCCCAGCAAATGCTGCAGGAGATGCAGCAGCGGCAGATGCAACTGCAGCAACAGCAGCCGCCGGGCCAGCCTCCAGTTCCGGGTGCAGGCGTGCCAGCTCGTCCACCGCAGCAGAATTAAGGCAGGGGCGTTCGCGATACCCGCGGCTTATTGTTGATTTCCCTGGATAGCGTCCAGGCTCGCGGAGCGAGACGCAAGGCGCGAATCGCTTTCGGAGACCGCTCTCTGCAGCAGGCTCCAGTCGCGATCAACTTCGCTTTCAGAGATGCTGTGAGGCGATGGACGGTGCAATTCCGATCCCAGTCTCGCCTCCAGCAACTGGCGCACCAGCTCCGGCGGAGCATTGCCATGCATGATGTTGCTGGCGGAGACGCCCACTCGCACAAACCTCTCCCCAACCTGCATCTCCAGAATCGGATGTCCCTTGGAGTCGAGGGCGGGTTTTGCCTTGGCCTGGAGCCTCGCCCACGCCCTCTCGACGTGCGCCGCTGAGGTCTCCGGATACGCTCCGGCGAGATAGTGTTTGAGCTGCCCCCGATAAGCTTTGAGATCCTCACGGTTGACCGGCGATTCTGGGTCTTGACCAGCGACAAAAATATTCGCATTTCGGGCCGGATCGAAGTGACCCGCTCCGGTCGTGAAGTAGGCTCCGGCTACGCATCCGGCGAAGATCGGGCTGACCACAGCACTCGGGACAATATATTTCTTCGATTTGAAGAACGACTCCACCACTCCATGCGCCGTAGTGCTGCGGGACATGCTGCCCGGAACCTGCGCAATTACGATGCGCGAGAACTGCAGCTCGCGGTGGCGGGCGCTGTACTTGGTCATCATTTTCGCCATCTGCTTTGGCGTGGTGATGCCGATGTCGGCGAAGACGCTGCGGTGTAGCGCTTTTGGATAGTAAAAGTTAATGATGTCTTTGGCGAAATCCGCACAGTTGCGCGAAACCAAGTGGAAATGAGAGATGTTCGGCGATGAATTCAGGTTTTGAATGAGCGCAAGGTCTTGCTCCGGGGTCGTCTCGATCTCAAAGCCGTAAATGGTGCGGTCGTACGATGAGCCGATGAGCTCGTACCAATTGCCGCCGGGAGTCTCTCCGTTTCTGATATCGGGAGCTATGGCCTCAAGATATTTGCGGCGATAGCGGTCTCGCAGAAACGCGGTCATCTTCGCATCGGCGAACAGCGGTACGTCTTCCGGGCGCTCGACGGCGTACAGGTAGGGGATCAAGGGAATCGCCACCCAGTCATACCCGCCTACCCCATCGTAGCGACTGATAACGACGCCAGTTTCGCCTGGGGCGCAGGGGCGCAGAAGCAGCGGCGTCTCGGCGCAGACGCCCGAGAGATAGACGGCGGCATGGCCCGTCCCTGTGAAAAATCCTAAGGTGCCGAAAGGTTCTTCGAGGAGCAGAGTAGCCGACGAACCCGCGAAAGCGGAGCAAGCCATCAGTATCGTGATGACGACGACTACCGCAGAGCGGCTCAAGGCCCGGATGGAGTGTGACACCATACTTAGCTCAGCAACTCCTTGTCTCTAACTTGCTTACTTAGAACCCTTTAGCGAGAGATTAGTTGCGAGCTTTCGAAAAAACCAGTTACCGAAGTTCAAAGGCGAGCTGGCACAAGACGGCGAAGACATAGCGAAGACGATTCCCTCTTGGACAGTATTTATAACAGGTTGCGTAAGCGCGCCATCGCCCAACGAGCACTCTCGGCTACGGATTCGTCTTCATCAAGAGTCAGCTTTTCAAGGAGGGGAAGAAACTGACGCTTTCCGCTGTTCGCGATCGCGATTACGGCATTGCGGCGGAGACCGGAACGCTTGGCGCGCCGGATCGGAGAACCCCGGAACCTCTCCCGAAATTCATCCGCGGACATTTCCGCCAACCAGTCAAGGGCGGGGTTGACGAGTCCCTCCCGTGGAGAGAATTCGGGTGCCGTTGTTGCAGTGGCTTTGCGGTTCCAAGGACAGACATCCTGGCAAATATCGCAGCCGAAAACATGTCGCCCCATGCCGGCGCGCAAGTCCTCAGGAATGGATCCTCGCTTCTCAATCGTGAGGTAGGAGATGCAGCGGGTCGAGTCGAGTTGATAGGGAGCAAGGATCGCATCCGTGGGACAAGCCTCGATGCAACGCGTGCAGCTGCCGCAGCGGTCGGGCGCGGGCACATCGGGCGTCAATTCGAGCGAGGTCAGAATCACACCGAGAAAAAGCCACGATCCGATCTTCTGGTTGATGATGCACGTATTCTTGCCAATCCAGCCCACGCCCGCGTACTTCGCAAAGACGCGCTCGACAATGGGACCCGTGTCGACGTAGCTGCGGGTAATCAACGTCGGCTCCTCCACCGCCTCGCGAAGGGCCACTTCGACCTGCTGGAGGCGTCGTAATACGCCTTCGTGGTAATCCTCGCGGCTCCAGGCATAGCGGGAGATCCATCCGCGGCCCGCGTCCTGCACCTCGGTCGAATAGGGATGATCAGTGTTGTAGTTGATGGCACAGACGACAACACTCCGTGCCCAGGGGGCTACACCGGAGAGCGAGGCCCGCTTGAGCGAGCCCTGTTCGTCGCGGGCTTCCATGTACTTCATGTCGCCGGCGTATCCGGCGGCAATCCATTCGGGAAAGGATTGGAGTTCGGGGGAATCTGTGGCTGGAGCAATGCCGGCAAGCTCGAATCCGGCCTGCTGGGCGGCTCGCTTCACGATGGATTCAATCTGGAGGATGGAACTGGCCAACGAATTACCTCTGAGGAAGGGGCGTAGCGGGGAGAGTTATACGCCGAACTTCTTTACTTCCTCGTTGTAATACTTGCGGTAGAGAATGTCCCATTCCTGCGAGCCTTCGAGAATGGTCCGCTTCTGGGTTTCGATCTTTTGCCGGGCTGCGAGATCGATCCTCGCTTCCTGATTGAACAACTCTTCGAGAATCTTGCGCGTTTCCTGGCGGATGGTGTTCGGGTCTTCGATGAACTCCACCTCATCCATCTGCTTGAGAACATCCGAGACCGCGCGGGCCAGTACGTTCACTTTGTCGCGGCTGAGTCTCACAACACCGCCTTGTATTTGCGCACGAGTTCGGTTTTCACCTTGCGGAACATCTCCTGATAGTTGGCGCCAGTATTGCGCATCTCTTCCGAGTAGGCCTCGAGGATGACTCTGACTTCGTCATTGATGCGGTCTTCGAGCGAGAGTTCCTCAAGCAGCGCGGCATGCACGCGCTCGGTTACCGCGGGGACAGCCGAGGTCTCGATGAGCTTGCCAGCTATCAGTTTTTTGGTAACTTCGCGGGCTAAATAGCCCACATATTCCTTGGAAAGAAGCATGTATGGGTAACAGCGCTGCGCGCAACTCGCTTGTTTTGAATTATGAAGTGTAACACAGGGCCCCGCGGAGGCGCAGCAGGACGGGGTGCGCCTGGCGGATCCAAAAGACTAGCTATGGTTAGGTTGGCTATCATCCCAGAGTCGCGATCATCGTTTCGAGGATCGCGGCGAGCAGAAATGCGAACACGAAGTACGTAGCCATACGGCTGGCCGAGTGATCTTCCCGGGTTTCCGACATGGTTCCTCGCTGGGGTTGAGTTGGGAACTTCCAGTCCCACAGATCTACGGGGCGGGATTGTACACGGTCCGCAGCTTCAGACAGTTCCTGGAAGGGTATCACTGGACGTGGGGCGCGGGCCGGTCGCGCAGGGTGTAGACAAACTGTTTGATCTCGTGGCGCTCGCGGTCTTGCTTCTGCGCCGACTCCTTGGCCAATTGGCCGTACACACGCAGTTCTTCTTTCGACTTTTCGGAGTCTCCGATTTGCCGATAGGCCTGCGCCAGACGATAGTGCGCCTCTTCCATCTGAGGATCGGCGTCAAGGGCTTTGCGGTAATCGGAAATCGCTTCGTTATATGCGCCCTGCCCGGAGTGTACGATTCCCAATTGGAGTGCGGCTCGAGCGTGGTTCGGATCGATCCGGATCGCAGTCTTGAGGAGAGATTCCATTTGCTTGATATCGCGCTTCTCTGCGGCGGCGTTGCGCAGCTTCCATAGTCCGAGTGCGTAGTAATAGTTCGCGTCGGCATTTTGCGGTTGAAGCGCAAGGAACCGATGCAGTCTTTCGACCACGTCGCTGGAAGGAGCGATCCCTCCCTGCTCGATTTGGCCAAGGAACAGGTAAGGAACCGGGTCGTTCGGATCCAAATCCGAGGCACGGCAGATCCGCTGCATGGCTTCGTCGTAAGCACCGCCGGCAAAATAGGCAGCCCCGAGTCCGAGGAGCATCCGCGCGGAGGACGGAAAGAGGCGGCTTCCTTTCGAGAACAATTCCACGGCCGGCTCAGGAATGTGATGCAACAATAACTCCGCACCCCAATCGAACAAATGGGATTCGCTGGGATCCAACTCGGCAGCGCGTTGATAGTGCCGGACGGCTTCCAGAGAGTCTCCGAGCTTTTCGTCGACATCCCCGAGAAGATGGTGCAGATCCGCTTGATCGTGCGTTGCCAGCAGCTTCGTTGCTTGATCTCGGGCGACGGCATAGTTGCCGGCTTGGGCATTCGCCAGCGCCAGGTCGTAGGCATTTTCGTAATTTGCCGGGTCCTTGGTAGCGGCGCGCTCCAGAAACGGGATCGCCTCGCCGGCCCTGCCGCTGGCTATGAGCAACTGGCCAAGTTGATGGTTGGCACCGAAGTCAGCTGGTTGGAGCTCTGCGATTTCCCGCAACCCCTTTTCGCGCGCAGCGTCAGATGGCGCCTTGACGGTGGTCTCTCCCAGAGAGACTGTGTCTTTCGCCAGCGAATTCCGCGTGCGGGCAACCGTGTCGGAACCGTGGCCTCCTAGATTGGTGGTGTCGGTGACGCCCCCCACCGTGAATTGAGGCTGGTCAGAGAACTGAGGATCAGAAGTCGTTGATTCCTGGCTTCTCTGCTGGACTCGGAGAGTTAGATCGACGATCTTCGATTCCTGCGGCCCGACAAACACTGCCGAGACCTGTGCGTCGCCGTATCCGTCCTTCGTGGCCCGCAGACTGTAGACACCGTCGGGCAACCTAGTAAAGGAATACCTCCCCTGCGTGTCGGTGTGGGCGGTGAAGTTGTCCGCGGAACCCTCCTTCCGCAATAGGATGGAGGCTTGCGCCACTGGTTTTCCGTCAGCGTCACGAATCACGCCGTGCACGATTGATGCTGGTGGTGCAGGCTCTTGAGCAATCCCGCAGAGAGAAAGCAGGAACGCGCTCACAACCATCAGATTGAGCCGGGTGAGGCGATCGAACCTGAGCCGGGGTGGGTACAAGAAAATCATGGGGAGGTTTCAGCGATTGACCGCCGGAGCGGAAAGCCTCCGGCGAGGATTCTAGATGTTGGGAATCAGCGCGGCAACTGCGGCCTGTTGATCTGTAGAGATTTCTACGTCAGTGCCAGCAGGCAGAACGCACTCCTGCTAAGATTTCGGGACATGCCGTTGCGGCCCGCTCCGCGGCCGAAGGTGCATTCGGCATGGCTGGGGGCAGCGCGAAAAGCGAGAAGCAGGGAATGGCGAGTTCTCCTACCAGCTACGAATCGACGGCAGAGTCTCTGACGGACGAATTCCAGCGTTCCTATCAGACCCGTCCATCGCTCTTCCGCGCGCCCGGGCGCGTCAACCTGATTGGCGAACACACGGATTACAACGACGGATTCGTGATGCCGGCCGCGATCGGGTTCTATACCTGGATCGCGGCCGGCGCCCGCCCAGATCGCACTCTGCATGTTCATTCCGGCGAATTTCACGAGACCATCGACTTGTCTCTTGATTCCCTGGCCGGCCCCCCTCGTAAGCATTGGAGTGACTTCGTGCGGGGCGTGGCCGCGGTTCTCGAAAGCAGAGGCTTGCACCTATCGGGCGCCAACCTGATCATTCAAGGACAGGTTCCGATGGGAGCGGGCTTGAGTTCCTCTGCATCGCTGGAAGTGGCAACCGGACTGGCGCTGCTGGCCACTTCCCAAGTCGAAGTGCCGCAACTGGAACTGGTGAAGATCTGTCAGCGTGCTGAGCACGAATATGTCGGCACCCGCTGCGGCATCATGGACCAGTTTATTGCGGTGTTTGCCAGTTCCGGACACGCCCTCATGATTGACTGCCGTTCCCTCGACTTCCAATCGCTCTCGATTCCCGATGATGCCCGGCTGGTCATCTGCAACAGCATGGTGAAGCACGTATTGGCGAGCGGGGAGTATAACCGCCGCCGCGCGGAGTGCGAAGCGGGAGTCAAGGTCTTCCGAAATCATTCGCCCAATGTGCAAGCGCTGCGTGATGTCACCATGGCCGATCTGGCGACTCACAAAGCGGAATTGACGGACGTGGTATATCGCCGCTGCCGTCACGTGATCAGCGAAAACCAGCGCGTGCTCGATGCGGCCGAGGCGCTCCGCGCCAGCGACCTGAGCCGCTTTGGGCGACTCATGTACGAATCGCACCGCAGCCTGCAGAAAGACTATGAGGTGAGCTGCGACGAACTTGATCTGCTGGTTGAAATCGCTTCATCGTGCGGGGGCGTTCTTGGGTCGCGTATGACTGGTGGAGGATTTGGAGGCTGCACCATCACCCTCGTCCGCTCCCATTCGGTCGAAGCTTTCCGGGAGCAGGTCACCCATACATATAAAGCAAAGACTGGAATCACGCCTGATCTCTACGTATGCTCAGCGGCCCAGGGCGCCGCCCCCTGGCGATAGTGTCAGGAGCCGCGAGGCTCTTCATTTCACCTTTGCTTCGGCACCAGATGAAATGGATCGAATGAGCTCGCGAACATCTTCTTCCACAACTTGTGTCCGCTGATATTCGCGCCCTTGAGCTCTGCCGAGCGACAAACTCGAATTCCGATGAAGCATCGGGCTGTTCACCGGAGTGGCGAGCCCGACGTGGATCTCAGTGACGCCGGTCTCTTCAATAACGGTCCGAGCATCGTGGGTTCCGATTCTGCCACCGGCCATGATCGTGATGCGGCCACGCGCCGCCCGGACAAGCCGTGCCACGGTGTCCAGGCCCTGTAAGCACTCTTGCTCACCACCCGATGTAAGCAGCCGATCCGCGCCTGTGGCGCACACATCTTCGAGGGCCCGAAATAGATCTGCGGACATGTCAAAAGCACGATGAAATGTAACCGTGAGCGGCCGCGCTAACTCCACCAGCTGCCGGGTTCGTCGAACGTCGACGTTGCCATCCGGCTGCAGAATACCCACGACAACGCCGTCTGCCCTTTCGCTCTTTGCTGTCTCAATGTCGCGCTGCATGCACTCAAATTCTTCATGCGAGTAGCAGAAATCGCCGGGACGTGGACGTATGATCAGATGAACGCCCATAGAGACTCTGGCCCGCACCACAGTGAGCAGGCCGATGCTCGGAGTTACACCGCCTTCCAGCAGGTCACTGCACAGCTCGACCCGTTGAGCTCCGCCGCGCTCCGCAGCCACCGCGGATCCAACCGAATCGACACACACTTCGACAACGACCTGCTTTGTCATGACTGGTCAACGACCCGCTGAGAGGACCGAAAATAGAAGTGTAGTCGAAGAGTCGAAGCCTTGAAAGATTGGTCGGCCCTAGAGGACGATTTCGAACTCTGCTGGTGCCCCCAACGCCTCGGAGTCTAAGGTTTAGCATTTTACGGTCTGAATGTTGTTGGTTCCTCGATCGAGGAATGTTACTGCGCCAACCATCAGCACCACCGTGTGCGTGCCCTCCGAAAGGCAACTCAGCTAAATGGGAAGTTGCGGCGCGACGCTGGGCGCAGAGCCCAGGAGGCAGCTGTGACTCCCATCATCAGCACCAGATATACAAGCGTTCCTGCATCGGTGACTCCGGAGACGACGTTCGATGCGAGCGCGCCCGTGAGGTTGAAGACCACACCAGCGTAGGCCCACTCCTTCACCAGGGGGAACCGCGGAACGATTACCGCAACTGCGCCGAGGAGTTTCCAGACACCCAAGATGACAAGGAGGTATGCAGGGTAGCCTAAGCGCTCAATCACTACGCGAACCTGCGGCACTCTCAAGACGTCCCACACGCCGCCAACGACGAGTTCCAAGGCAAGCAGAGCAGTTGTTACCCAATAGATGGCATTCCTACTCATGTCGGCGTTTCCTCGCCATACTTGTGCGGAGATTGTGCTCTACTATCCCACCAAAAGCAATTCAGCCCTCAATATGTCGAAATGTCGAAACGGGGCCGTTAGCACGTTGACCGGTTCCAAAGTGAAGGATGGGTATGCTCGCAAGTTGCTGAAGATGAGGCAGGAGTGAGCGACCCGACACATAGGTAACAGATCGTACCGGACACATAGGTTACACTTTTTCGCTTTTTGGGGAGGAAGTGGATGCCGTGGAAGGAGTGTTC
>Ga0209698_10005014_pt1 | contig 14393 bp, 13 predicted proteins | sample LitLauG_LLR_2012_FD_187203 | JGI IMG/M metagenome (GOLD analysis project Ga0209698, IMG submission 187203) | Freshwater sediment microbial communities from Pennsylvania, USA - Little Laurel Run_MetaG_LLR_2012 (SPAdes) (version 2) | ecosystem: Environmental > Aquatic > Freshwater > Creek >...
GATGAAAAAGACTGCCGAAGATTACCTGGGTGAAGAAGTGACCGAGGCGGTGATCACCGTGCCTGCATATTTCAATGATAGTCAGCGTCAAGCAACCAAAGATGCTGGCCGTATTGCAGGTTTAGAGGTGAAGCGCATCATTAATGAGCCAACAGCAGCCGCTTTGGCATTCGGCCTGGATAAGCAAGACAAAGCAGATCGCAAGATTGCGGTGTATGACTTAGGTGGCGGCACATTTGACGTATCCATCATTGAGATTGCAAACGTTGATGGTGAGAAGCAATTCGAGGTGCTTTCTACGAACGGCGACACCTTCTTGGGTGGTGAAGACTTTGACCAACGCATTATTGATTGGATCATTGATGAGTTTAAGAAAGAACAGGGCGTTGATCTGAGTAAAGATGTGTTGGCATTGCAGCGTTTGAAAGATGCTGCTGAAAAAGCCAAAATCGAATTGTCCTCAGCGCAGCAAACAGAAATCAATCTACCTTACGTCACTGCGGATGCAAGTGGTCCAAAGCATTTGAACTTGAAATTGACTCGTGCCAAATTAGAGTCCTTGGTAGAAGAGTTAATCAAGCGTACAGCAGGCCCATGCTTAATGGCGATTAAAGATGCTGGCGTTAGTGCATCTGAAATCGACGACGTGATTTTGGTCGGCGGTCAAACCCGTATGCCTGCAGTACAAGACAAAGTAAAAGAAATCTTTGGCAAAGAGCCACGCAAGGATGTGAACCCAGATGAGGCAGTGGCAGTTGGTGCGGCTATTCAAGGTTCTGTATTGTCTGGAGACCGTAAAGACGTATTGCTGTTAGACGTTACTCCATTGTCATTGGGTATCGAGACTTTGGGCGGCGTGATGACTAAGATGATTCCAAAGAACACCACGATCCCTACTAAGCATTCACAGGTTTACTCTACCGCTGAAGACAACCAGCCTGCAGTGACCATTAAGTGCTTCCAAGGTGAGCGTGAAATGGCTGCGGCAAACAAATTGTTAGGTGAATTCAATCTCGAAGGGATTGCCCCTGCGCAACGCGGTATGCCACAAATTGAAGTGACCTTTGACATTGATGCCAACGGTATTTTGCATGTCACTGCAAAAGACAAAACCACTGGCAAAGAGAACAAGATCACCATTAAGGCAAATTCTGGTTTGACTGAAGAAGAAATTCAGCGCATGGTGAAGGATGCAGAAGCTAATGCCGCAGAAGATAAGAAGGCGCTTGAGTTGGTAACCGCACGCAATACTGCGGATGCCTTGGCTCACTCAACCAAGAAGGCATTGGAAGAGCATGGTGCTAGCTTAGAAGCTTCCGAAAAAGAGGCGATCGAGGCTGCTTTGAAAGAGTTAGACGAAGCCATCAAAGGTAGCGATAAAGCTGCTATTGAGGCCAAGACTGAAGCTTTGGGTAAAGTCAGCCAGAAGCTGGGCGAAAAAGCGATGGCTGCTGAACAGGCTAAAGCTGGTGGCGCAGCTCCAGGTGCAGCGCCGCATGAAGCCCCTGCTGCAGATGCTGACGTGGTTGATGCTGACTTTAAAGAAGTGGATGACAAGAAATAATTCAGAGTCATTATTCATCAGTGAGCAGTAAATAAATAACAAGTCGGCCCCGTGCCGACTTGTGTCATTGAAGTAGTTGAGAGGAATGTTGTGTCAAAAAGCAAACGCGATTTTTACGAAGTCCTGGGCGTAGCCAGAGGTGCTAGCGACGAAGAGTTAAAAAAGGCTTACCGTAAGTTGGCGATGAAATACCATCCGGATCGTAACCCGGATAGCAAAACTGCCGAAGCCCAATTTAAGGAAGTCAAAGAGGCGTATGAGACGCTCACTGACCCTAATAAGCGCGCTGCATATGATCAATATGGCCACGCTGGTGTTGATCAATCGATGGGTGGCGGCGGCTTCGGTGGTGGTGGCTTTGCTGATGCATTCGGCGATATTTTTGGCGATATTTTTGGTCAAGCTGGCGGTCGTCACTCCGGCCCTCAGGTCTACAAGGGTGCTGATTTACGCTACAACATGGAGATCACTCTTGAGCAGGCAGCTGAAGGCTATACCTCTCAAATTCGGGTACCTAGTTGGAGTGCATGCAAACCATGTCATGGCACTGGTGCTGAGCCTGGAAGTAAGCCAGAAAAATGCTCAACTTGCGATGGTCACGGCCAGGTCCGTGTGCAGCAAGGCTTCTTTTCAATGCAACAAACTTGTCCTAAGTGCCGCGGCACAGGCGAGTACATTCCTAAGCCATGCAAAACATGTCATGGTAGTGGGCAGCATAAAGAGCAGAAGACTCTAGAGATCAAGATTCCCGCAGGTATTGATGATGGAATGCGTGTGCGGTCCGTTGGCAACGGCGAGCCCGGTTTGAATGGCGGTCCATCTGGCGATCTCTATGTAGAAGTCCGAGTCAAACCTCATAAGGTATTTGAACGCGATGGCAGCGATCTCCATGTGCAAATGCCAATCTCTTTTGCAACAGCAACCATTGGTGGTCAGATTGAGGTGCCAACCCTTTCTGGTCGTGTTGAGTTTCCGATTCCTGAGGGAACTCAGACAGGCAAGACATTCCGTTTGCGCAACAAGGGCATTAAAGGTTTGCGCTCCACCCTGGTGGGCGACTTATTTGTGCATGTGATTGTGGAAACGCCAGTGAAGTTAACCGACGAGCAGAAGAAGTTATTGAAGAAATTTGATGACAGCCTCAAATCGGGTGGTGACAAACATAACCCGCATCAAAAGGGTTGGTTTGATGGCGTAAAGAGTTTTTTTAGCTAAAGAAGAATGTATGAGCTTAGCCAGCAAAGCCGTGCTCTGGTCCGGGGAATTTCCCAGTTTTCACTTCCCGAACATAGGCTTTGATGGCAGCTTCAATTGAGGCGTGGCCATCTACGAAGTTTTTAACAAACTTGGGTGGCTTACCAGGGCTAATGCCCAACATATCTTGCAATACTAAAACCTGACCAGAGCAATCTGGTCCAGCGCCAATTCCAATGGTTGGAATTGCAAGGGATTCTGTAATTTGTTTACCAAGTGATGAGGGAATTGCTTCGAGCACAAGCATTTGTGCTCCTGCCTCTTGGCACGCAAGTGCCTGTTCACGCATCAGGGTTGCCGCATCTTTAGACTTGCCCTGTACTTTATATCCACCAAGAACATGAACTGATTGTGGCAATAGTCCAAGGTGCGCGCATACTGGCACACTGCGCTCAACCAAGTATTGAATAATTTCAATTTGCCAATCTCCGCCCTCGAGCTTGACCATATCCGCACCAGCACGCATTAATTGTGCAGCTGAGTCCAGCGCTTGTAATGGATCGCCATAACTGGCAAATGGTAAATCAGCAATAATGAAGGCATGAGAATTAGCACGCGCTACACACTCGGTGTGGTATGCCACTTGTTCTACGGTGACAGGTGTGGTGGTGCTATGGCCTTGCACTACATTGCCCAGTGAATCACCAATCAAAATGGTTTCAACACCACAGCGATTTAAGAGGGCAGACATGGTGGAATCGTATGCAGTGAGCATGGCGATCTTCTCACCCTCAGTGTGCATAGAGAGTAGCTTGGTAATTGTGATTGGCTTATCGCCCTGTAGGTAGCCCATGAGCAAAGTTTACTAAACTTAATGTACGGCTTGCTGGTAACTATCTTTTTCTGTGCAGCCACAGTTTCTGCAGCTTAGTTTTTCGATGCGCTGATGGGCCACTTTGGGTAAGTAGGCCTTGAGTTCACCCCAATTGGGTAAGAAGAAATCAGGTGCGATTTCAAGCAGGGGTAGCAATACAAATGAACGCTCGATGATGCGAGGGTGTGGCAAGGTGAGCTCAGCATCGGTTTGGGATACCCCCTCAAACGAAAGGATATCGAGATCTAAGGTGCGTGGTGCATTGGCATAGGGGCGCTCGCGACCAAACTCTTGTTCTATTGCCTGGCAAATATGCAGCAAGCCATATGGACTGAGCTGGGTTTCAATTTCAATGACTGCATTAATGTAGTCCCCACCCACCGCTTCCACAGGAGCACTTTGATAGAAGCAGCTTTTGTTGAGAATTTGGAGTTCGCAACGTTGGGCTAGGCAGACGATAGCATCGGTAATTAACTGGCGAGTGTCGCCAATATTGCCACCAAATCCGATAAATGCTCTTGCCATACAAGTTCCATATTGAAGATGAGTCTACTTTACTCAAGTTCTCATAAGTTTGCTTAGCTTGGTGTTATTTCGCTCGGCGCGCTGACCTTGGGTTTTCTGCGGCGCCGTCTTTTAGCAGCAGGCGCAGTATTGCCCGATTCATTTTTCACGGCTGCCATCAAGGCCTCTTGGCCAGCAGGGTCAGCTGCAATAAAGTCGGTCCACCACTGGCCAAGACTGGCATTTTTTTCACCGGATGCACAGCGCAGTAGCAGAAAATCGTATGCCGCTCTGAAGCGAGGGGATTCAATCAGACGATATGGGTAGCGCCCAACCCGTTTCTCAAAGCGGGGCTGCATTGACCAGATTTCGCGCATATCGCTTTCAAAGCGCCGCTGGATAGTCATGCCGCTACTTTGGGTGGCAATTGTCTCGTCCATTGCATCATGTAGCGCAGGAATGACCGAAACACCATTGGCAATATTCTTTTTCCAATTTTTTAATAAATCAGGCCATAGCAATGTGGCAAATAAAAAACCTGCCGACACGGTTTTGCCGGATTGAATGCGATGATCGGTATTGCTAAGAGCAAGGCGCACAAATTCATTGGCCTCTTTGGAATCAGTGGTTTGATCGAGAATAGTATCGAGCAGTGGGAGTAGGCCATGATGAAGTCCTGCATTACGAAGGCCTTGTATCGCTGCCCAGGCATAACCAGACATCAGTAGTTTCAGAATTTCATCAAAGAGACGGGCAGCGGGAACGTCATGTAAGAGCTTTCCTAATTTAGCTATCGGAGCGCCGGTTTGTGGATCCAAGGTAAAACCAGTTTTGGCGGCAAAACGAATAGCTCGCAACATGCGGATAGGATCTTCGCGGTAGCGTTTAGCTGGATCACCGATCATCCGCAGGGTTTTCTTCTGCATGTCAGCCATACCGCCGTGATAATCCAGTATGGTCTCTGTTTGCGGATCGTAATACATGGCATTAATGCTGAAATCGCGACGGTTAGCATCTTCACCTTGTGAGCCCCAGACGTTATCGCTTAGTATGCGACCACTTTCAGCGACATGATCGCCGGCATTTTCAAGCAAAGCTCTGAATGTCGAAACTTCAATAATTTCAGGGTGACCTTTGCCAAAAAAGGTGACGTGCACAATTTGAAAGCGGCGCCCAATCAGACGGGCTTTGCGGAATAATTTTTGAACTTGCTCAGGGGTTGCATTGGTGGCTACGTCAAAATCCTTTGGGCTGATACCTAGGGCCAGATCTCGAACCGCCCCACCTACGATAAATGCCTCATAACCTGCTTGTTGCAGTGTATGTGTGACCTTAACCGCATTTTTAGAAAGTAAGTGCGGATCAATGCGATGTGATTTTTTTGGAATGCGCTTGGGGGCACTGCTGCGATTGACCGCAGTAGGTCGTTCCATGGGGTCGCGGCGCAAAATGCGTTTGATAAATTTAGTGATCATGCAAACAATTCAAGGATGGGCCAGTTACGCTTGTTAGCTTCTTGGCGCAAGCGGTCATCTGGATTGGTGGCGACTGGATGACTCACTTTTTCTAAGAGGGGCAAATCATTCATCGAGTCTGAATAAAAATAACTATAAGGCAAGTGATCTAGATTGAGATTTTGTTGTTCTAGCCAGTCATTCAGGCGAATAATTTTTCCTTCACGAAAGCTTGGTTCGCCCCTTACTTCGCCTGTGAAATCAGCCAATGGATTATTGTCAAGAGTGGCCGGTTCAGTTGCAATGAGATGCTCAATGCCAAATGCCTGCACAATCGGGCGCGTCACAAAACTATTGGTTGCAGTGATCACGCAGCAAAGATCGCCGGCATCTTGATGTTTTTTGACGAGGTCAAGCGCTTGTTGGCGCAATTGACCGTTGATCACTTCTTGCATAAATGCATCATGCCATTGTTTGAGTTGTTCACGAGGGTGCTCAGCCAAAGGCTTTAAAGCGAAACGCAGAAATTCTTGTATATCGAGCTTGCCTTCTTTGTAGTCTTGATAGAAGCGCTCATTTTGTTGGGCGTAGTATTTGCTATCGACCACACCAATGCGGGCTAAAAATTGCCCCCACTCATAATCGCTATCGCAAGGTAGAAGGGTGTGATCTAAGTCGAAAAGTGCTAATTGGGTCATTAATTTATTTTGGCTGCAAAAGCTCGCGAACAAGCGACAAGGTTACAGCACGTTTTGTTTCTAGTGAGTACGCATCTAAGGCATCAATTAAAGCCATTAAATTAGGCATATCTCGATAAAAGCGGTTTAAAAGCCAGGGCAGTACATCAGGCGATAAGACTAAACCCCTTTCTAGGGCCGCCTGTTGTAAAGCGAGTATTTTCTCATCATCATTGAGCAGAGTGGTTTGGAAAATCAAGCCCCATCCCAGGCGCGTACGCAGATCTTCTCGGAGTTTAAGGGAGCCGGGGGCTGCATTACCGGCCATAAAGATATGAATAGCTTTGCTCGCTTGCACTTCATTGAGAATGCGGAATAAGGCGCCAACGCAACGCTCATCTAGGCGATCAACATCATCCACAGTAATTACCGAGGGCGTGTCACTCAGTACAAAGCTGGATAGCTCTTCTTCAAGGCGTATCCAAGAGATGGGCTCATGTGGCCCAAGCGAAAAATGCCTTAAGCCCATTTTTTCAGCAGCAAACCCAAGCGCGCTCAGTAGGTGAGTTCGACCCGAGCCTTCTGGGCCCCACCAATAGATCCACCTTTGATTTAAGGCGTTTGATTGCGCTGTGAGGGAGTTTCTCTTTTCCCAATTGGCCACAATTTCACGCAAGGTGGACAAAAGGGCGCCATCTTGTCCCGGTAGAAAGTGGTCTAGACTGGCCTGTGGCGGGCTAGTGAGATCAAGGGCAAACTGACGTGGCAGCAAAGTATTGAGCATTACAGCTAGAAATTATTTTTGATACCAGGTGCTTTGGGTATATCGCGCCCAAAAATACTTGATGAGTACCAGGCTGACTGCGCTAATTGGTAAGGCCAATAAGACACCAAAGAAACCAAATAATTTGCCAAACAAGAGAAGGGCAAAAAGTACTGCCACAGGATGAAGGCCAATGCGCTCACCAACTAAACGTGGAGTTAAGAAGAATCCCTCTAAGAATTGACCCAAACTAAACACAATGATTGTGCCCAACACTTGGGTGCTAGGGCCAAATTGCAGAAGTGCTGAAATTAAGGCAAGCGTAACCCCGAGTGTGATGCCTACATAAGGAATGACAACCATGAGCGCGGTAAAGACGCCAATTGCTACAGCGCCTTTGATGCCCAAGATGCTTAGTCCAATGCTATAAAACACGGACATGACGGTGATCACAATAATCTCTCCCCTGAGGTATTGGGAGAGCAATCCATCGGTATGCTTGGCTAAATGATGAACCGTATCTTGGGCTCTAGTGGGCACTAATGTTTTGAGGAGTCCGAAAAAATGAGTCCAGTCAATAAGCAGATAAAACATGACAAACAAAATGAGGATGGCGTTAGCAAAACCAGCAATCACAGAGCTGCCAGATACCAAAACCGTCTCAAGGGTGGTCCCCATCAGGGCATCAGCATTTTCGTTAATGTGCTCTGTAATTTTCTCAGTAAGAGCATTTTTTAAACTACCCCAATCCACGTCAATATGAAATTGACTGAGTTTTGGACCGAGCCAAGTTTGGGTATTTTGGATCCAGCCTGGCAATTGTTCTTTAATCAGGGGAATTTCTGTCTTTACTAGCCCAATAAATAGGCCAAGAACCAAAAAAATGACTCCCAAGCCAATAATCATCGAGAATATGGCAGCAAGAGCTCGGGGCAAGTGGCGCCTCTCAAGCCATAGGCAAACTGGCCTCAAAGCATAAGCCAGGATAAATGCAGCAAGAAAAGGGGTAAAAATTTCAGCCATCTTGTATGAATCCTCTAGAATTCAATGATTCTACCGATCAAGTACCGTTTTTACTAATTCTCTAAATTTGCCATGACATCATCAAACGCATCATCCTCTAAAGGCCTTTCCTACCGCGACGCTGGCGTCGATATCGACGCGGGTGATGATCTGGTTGATCGCATTAAGCCCCTAGCCAAGAAAACCATGCGCGAGGGCGTGCTGGCGGGTATTGGCGGCTTTGGGGCCTTATTTGAGGTTCCTAAGCGCTATAAAGAGCCTGTATTGGTATCTGGAACCGATGGCGTTGGCACTAAGCTGAGATTGGCTTTTGAGTGGAATCGCCATGAAACCATTGGCCAAGATTTAGTGGCCATGAGCGTGAACGATATTTTGGTGCAAGGCGCCGAACCACTCTTTTTCTTGGATTACTTTGCCTGCGGTAAATTAACAGTAGATACCGCAGCGACGGTGGTGGCTGGGATTGCCCATGGCTGTGAATTATCTGGCTGCGCTTTGATTGGTGGTGAAACTGCTGAAATGCCTGGCATGTATCCCCCAGGTGAATACGATTTAGCTGGTTTTGCTGTCGGCGCAGTAGAAAAATCCAAAATCATTACCGGTGCAAGCATTGTTCCGGGTGATGTGGTGTTGGCGATTGCCTCTAGCGGCGCACACTCAAATGGTTATTCATTGGTGCGCAAAATTATTGAGCGGGCTGGCGCAAAGCCAAGTGATGATCTAGGCGGTCGTCCTTTGGGTGACGTGGTGATGGCACCAACAGAAATTTATGTGAAGCCCTTGCTTAAATTGATCGCAGAAATTGATGTGAAGGGTATGGCCCACATCACCGGTGGCGGCTTGGTGGACAACGTTCCTAGAGTACTTCCTCAGAATGTCCAAGCGGTATTGCACCGTGATAGCTGGCAGATGCCAGAACTCTTCCGTTGGTTGCAGATGAAGGGTGGGGTTGCTGATGCAGAGATGGTTCGTGTATTTAATTGCGGTATTGGCATGGTGGTGATTGTCTCGCCTGAGCAGGCAGAGCAGGCCATTGCCTCATTAAATGCACAGGGCCTCAAGGCTTGGACCGTAGGCGATGTGGTTGAGCGTCCTCAGGATGCCCCTCAAACCATTGTTATTTAATCTGATCCCTAATACTTTGTTGGCAGAACAATACTGCTTCCTCTAACTCCGTTGGGTTAAAGGGATCAAATGTATTTCTGCCACTCATGGCACGCAGCCAGGTGAGTTGCCGCTTACCAAGTTGACGAGTGGCGGCCAAGGCTCTGTAGCGCATTTCTTCCCAGCCAATTTCCTGATCTAGGTAAGACCATACTTGGCGATAGCCTACAGAGCGAATCGCTGGCAAGTCAGGATGAAGCTTGGGATGAGCGTGAAGTTTTTTCACTTCCTCAAGCAAGCCACTGCTCAGCATCTCGTCAAAGCGCTTTTCTAGATTTTGATGTAAGCGAGAGCGATCGCTTGGCTCTAATGAAACTAGCGTAATCCATTCTGGGATATCTGAACCTGCTCTGCCGTCTTCACTTGGTGAATCTGCCAATAAAGATGACATGGTCTTACCAGTTAACTCATAAACCTCAAGCGCACGCTGAACTCGTTGGGAGTCGTTTGGTTTGAGTCTGGCTGCAGTAAGTGGGTCAATGTCAGCCAACTCTGCATGCATCGCAGGCCAGCCGATTTGTTTGCCACGTTCATCTAAATATGCACGTATCTCTGAATTGGCTGGCGGTAATGCAGAGAGCCCATGAGCCCATGCTCGCCAATAGAGCATCGTGCCGCCAACTACCACGGGGATATGCCCGCGCATACGAATCTCAGTACAGAGTCTCTTGGCATCGGTAGCAAAACGTGCTGCCGAGTAAACCTCGCTGGGTTCAATGATGTCAATTAAATGGTGCATCACTAAGGCTTGTTCAGCTTTGGTAGGTTTAGCACTTCCAATATCAAGGCCTCGATAGACGAGGGCCGAGTCCATACTGATTAATTCAATTGTTTGGCCAATTGAAGTGGCGTATTGCGCCAGTGACATCGCGAGATGGGTTTTGCCTGCGCCCGTAGGACCCACAATACATAATGTTTTGAGGGGATTAGAAGCATGCTCAGGCTGAATGTTAGGTTCAGTTTGCATACCCCATTATAGGAACTTAAAACCAATTATCCCAAGCCAAGAGCCTGTTAATATGCTCTTCAAATTCATAAGCGGAGTGCGTGTTGGTTGATACCCTTTTACAAATAAGTGATTTATTGCTACATATCGATAAGCATTTGGATGTGATCATTGCGCAATACGGCTTCTGGGCTTATGGCCTCTTATTTGCCATTGTCTTTGCTGAAACTGGTCTGGTGGTGGCCCCCTTTTTGCCAGGTGACTCATTGTTGTTCATTGCTGGCGCTTACTGTGCCACTGGGCATTTTGATATTGGCGTCCTCTGTCTTGGTTTATTGCTCGCAGCGGTTGCCGGTAACACAGTAAATTATTTCATTGGACGCTGGATAGGTCATCGCGTGTTCAGTAGTCAATCTGCTTGGATTGATCAAAATGCCCTGCGTAAAACCCATTCGTTTTATGAGAAGCATGGCGGCAAAACAATTATCTTGGCACGTTTTCTGCCTATTATTCGCACCTTTGCACCTTTCATTGCAGGCGTTTCAGAAATGAACTTTGCGCGTTTTCAGTTATTTAATATTGCGGGCGCAGGTTTGTGGATTGTGGGATTGGTTGCCGCAGGCTATTTCTTTGGAAATATTCCCCTGATACGCCAAAACCTCAATGTCATTGTTCTCATTGGCGTGGGCGCAGCGGCCTTGCCAATTTTATTGGCGGGACTCTACAAATTATTGAAGTCAAAGAAAAAGGGCTAACAAACACCCTTGAGATAACGCCTTAGTGCAGCTTGGTTTGGCTCTCAAGCGTAGCGATATGCTCCCGGATTTCTGAGGCATCTTCTGCTCCAGGCGCTTCGCTGAGATAGCGTTGCATATCCGCTAAAGCCGGACGAACGTATTCCAGTTGTGCAAAGATCAACCCGCGATCGCGGATCTCTTCTACTGATTCTGGTAAGAGGATGACCAATCTCTCTTGTATGCCAAGGAGACGCTCCCAGCGCTCATCTTCCGAGTAAATCATTTTGAGGTTACGTAAAAAACGCGAGAGGATCTCTCTTGGACTGGAGGCGCGTAAAAAAAGATTTAAGGGTAGACTGAGTTCACCTCGATAACCTTTGGCATCAAGGTAGGGATCGAGCATTTCTTGCAGTTGATTCTTGGAAAGCGAATCGCCTGTTAATGGGTCCATGATGATTTCACCTTGTTGCAGGGAAATACGCATCATGAAGTGATTCGGAAAAGAAACCCCGCGAATATTTAATCCAATCTGCTGCCCTAATTCCATCATGAGGATAGCTAAGGAGATGGGTATGCCGCGCCGGTTCTCAATAATTTGGTGCAAATATGAATTTTCAGGGGCATAAAAATCATTAGGGTTGGGGCCAAATCCAAGCTCCGTGTAGAAGAAGTGCTTGAGGATTTGCAGGCGCTGAATCGGGGTGGTATCCGGGCTAATGCGAGTCCGTAGTTTGCTGGCCAACTGATCGATTTGATCGAGCACTCCCTGAACATCTAGGTCGGGATAGGCATGCTGAGCTACTGCTACTGCCGCCTCAGTTAAGGGAAAGTGCTCGTCCTCTGTAACCAGGGATGTGAAGTAGTCAAGCTGTTGTGTTGGCATATGCTCTATTTTGCATGACGCAGAAATTTTTGCCAGCGAATTCCAACTAAACCCAGTGCGGCAAAGTAGACGACTGCTGCTGCACCTAACCACAAGGCTAATAAGCTGATGCGCCACCACGGCGTGCTTTGCAAGGCTATCCAGTTATGAAAATGGGCGGCGCAATAGAGTACGCCTGCAAATGGAATGAGCGCAAAAAATAGTTGACTCAAATATTGCAACCAAGAGGCTGAGGGAAGGGCTCCGCGCTTGCTAAGGCCAACCCAAAGAAGGGTGGCATTTAAGCAGGCCCCCAGCCCAATGGATAGTGCAAGGCCAGCATGACCAAACCAAGGTACAAAAACCAGATTGGCTAACTGGGTGGCAACTAGCACGAGCAAGCCAATTTTGACAGGCGTGCGAATATCTTGGCGAGAATAAAAACCAGGCGCTAAGATTTTTACCAAGATCAAGCCAATTAAGCCAACACCATAGGCTGCCAAGGCGCGCTGCGTCATCAAGACATCCAGTGCACTAAATTTGCCGTAGTGATACAGAACTGCCGCCAAGGGTTCGCCAAAAATGAAGAGGGCGAGCGCGCAAGGCGCTGATAGCAAAAAGGTTAATTGCAAGCCCCAAACTAAGAGCTCACCCGCATGCTTGAGGTCATTTTGAGCATTCGCTTTGCTCAGGCTAGGCAGGAGCACGGTACCCAGCGCTACTCCTAAGAGGGCGGTGGGAAATTCCATCAGGCGATCAGCATACGAAAGCCACGAGACGCTCCCGGCAGGTAGTCGCGAGGCGATGTTGGTATTGATAATCAATGAAATCTGCGCAACTGATACTGCGAAAACGGCTGGCCCCATCAGTCGCATGACCCGTCTAGCCTCAGTATTTTGAGCGGCCGCCTTGATGGCTTTGGGCCACAAAGCTATTCTGGGTAAAAGTTTCAATCGCGCCAGAGCTGGAATCTGGATGCCAAGTTGCAAAAAGCCGCCCAAAAGTACCCCAATGCTCAGGGCATAAATCGGTTGCTCTAGATATGGAGACAGCAAAATAGCGCTCCCAATGAGGGCTAAATTGAGTAAAACCGGGGTAAAAGCTGGAATGGCGAAGCGCTGAAAGGTATTGAGGATGCCGGCCGATAGCGAAACCATTGAAATTAGTCCAATGTACGGGAACATGATGCGTGTCATAACAATACTTGCCTCATATGCTGGACCCCCTTTAAAGCCCGTAGCAATCACCAGAATGAGCAAGGGGGCGCCTACGACACCAATACATACCGTGAGCAGCAAAGCCCAAAATAAGAGCGTAGCAACGGCATTAACGAGGATTTGAGCCTTTTTTTGGTCGCCTTGAGTAGCAATTTCACCCAAAATTGGGACAAAAGCCTGGGAAAAGGCCCCTTCAGCAAATAATCTACGTAGCAAATTGGGGAGTCTAAAAGCCACATTAAAGGCATCAGTCCACTCGGAAGCCCCAAAACTACGGGCAATCAGGGTCTCCCGCAAGAGGCCTGTAATGCGGGAGAGCATCGTAAGTGAGCTGACTTTGGCAGCAGCGGAAAGCAGATTCATCGGTCGATTTTCTCTTATTTGTCAGGCGGCTGGGCTTTTTTGCCCCTTTAATGTAAAATCTTGGGTTTTGGTGGGTCCGCAAAGAAAGCTGGCAATCCCATACAAGTTTCAGTTAATCGTATTTTGTAATTTTTATATAGCAAGGTTTAAAGATGGCCAATACCGCACAAGCGCGTAAACGCGCACGGCAGGCAGTAAAACAGAACGAGCACAACTCTAGTTTGCGTTCAAAGCTTCGCACCTCCATTAAGGCGGTTCGCAAAGCAATTGAAGCAGGTGATAAAGCTGCTGCTGCTCAAGTTTTCATTGCAACTCAATCAACAATCGACAAGATTGCTGACAAGAAAATTGCACACAAAAATACTGCTGCTCGTCAAAAGGCACGTTTGTCTGCAGCTATTAAGGCAATGGCAGCGTAAGACGTAATTTGTTTTAGGCTGGCAAGCGTCATGCTTGCCTAGGCCCGCTCCTTATCAGAGCGGGTTTTTGTTTTTAAGACTAGGTTTGTGGTTTGGGTTCAAACTCACAAGCTTCTTCGATGGGTAACTCATTGTCTTTGGCAAAGTTCATAACAAAGTCGAGCGCCCTGGGATCAAGATCACCTAGTCTGGTGTCAATGACAACGCATTTCACTTTAGCAATAACAACTGGTCTGGCATAAGGCGAGTAAGTGAAGCGGGGGTCGCCAGCATCGCCTGGCGGGCGAAATGTAGCCATCACTCCGCATAGACGTTCAGCCCAATCGCTGGGCCGAAATGGCTTGCCAGAAGTTGTAATGCCTTGAATGAAAAGCTTTTTGTGGTTCAAGTTGGCGTCAGGATCGTAGTAGAAATAAGTAGCAATAAGCCTCTAAGCTTAACAGCCTCGAATGAGCTTAAGATGACTTTAGGAACTATTTTCGTGCAGTTGAATGCCCAAAGAAAAAAATGCAAGCTAAAACTTTAGTAGAAAGCTCAACAATGACATCTCTGGCAAAACCCCAAGCGCCGGGTCAGGTGAGGCATTACTTGCAATTTTCCGATCTTTCACGAGAAGAGTATGACTATTTGCT
>Ga0209698_10005016_pt1 | contig 14390 bp, 15 predicted proteins | sample LitLauG_LLR_2012_FD_187203 | JGI IMG/M metagenome (GOLD analysis project Ga0209698, IMG submission 187203) | Freshwater sediment microbial communities from Pennsylvania, USA - Little Laurel Run_MetaG_LLR_2012 (SPAdes) (version 2) | ecosystem: Environmental > Aquatic > Freshwater > Creek >...
CGGTGAGAGCTTCGAAATCGTTCTTGTGGACGACGGCTCCAGCGATCACACCTTCGCCATGCTGCGCGAGATCGCGGCTGTCAACCGCCGCGATCTCGCGCAGCATGGCGAAGGTGTGATCGCTGGAGCCGTCGTCCACAAGAACGATTTCGAAGCTCTCACCGTGCGCCTCCATCACCGCCTTCAGGCGACCGTAGAGGTCGGTGACATTTTCCTGCTCATTATGCAGGGGCACAACAATTGAGTATTTGGGCACAGTTTTTCAATTATAGACCAGTTCCGATTCCGGGCAGGTAACTTTCGGTGGACGGTGATGTCCTTTTGGCGTAAAACCTATCAGATATGCCGGATGATCCGATGCGCGGAGCGCTCAGTCCTGAGCTCGAAGTCCTGCTTCCGCCGCTGGCTGAAACCATGAAGTTCGCGACGCAGGCGCTCGCGCAATCCCGCGCCCTGGCAGACGTTCTTATCGCCAAAGGGTTGGTCACGCAATCTGAGCTTGATGCCGCCATGAGTCCGGCGCGCGAGTTGACGGAGAAGCTCCTGAGCGTCTTAGACCAGCAGATTAACAAGCAGTCGTAGTTCGCGGGGCACCCGAAGCCAACCTCTCTCTTTCGAAAAAACCGGTTTCGACGCCGCTTTTCATCCTTCGCGAGCCCGGATCGAGTGAACCGGGAAAGAACTACACTCGGCGTCATCCCGACCTTTCGCTAACCCGTTGAAAAGGCGAGGCTGGCATTTGGCAGCCGTAGTGCAGACGAGAAATTTCGCGTGGCCAACTAGGGTGATGTGTGGATTGCCGCTTACAGCCCTGAGCGCGAACATAAACAGCCTGTGCCGCAGAGCTGAGCTCTTGAGGTTATTCTCCGGCGCGAACCTGAATCTCATTTCGAAATCCTAAGAACCAAGACTTTTGTCCGACGGGGAGCCGCCAACCAAACAACTCCCCTGCGTCTTGCAAGTTCGGTGGAATGCTCAAAAAGATGCTCCGAGGAGTGCGGCCATGCGATTGCTCAGCGCCCGACTCATCATCTCCCTCATTCTGGGCGTGACCCTGGTGTCGCTCTGCACTTCCTATTACCAGGTGGTCGTGACCAAGCGCGGGATGCGTCGCGACCTGCAGCATCGTGCCGAGGTGCTGGGAGAAAGCCTGGCGGGAAACGTGGAACATGACCTCGCGCGCGATGCCAAACAATCGATCCAACGCACCGTGCAGCATTTCGCCAACCGGGAACACCTGATCGGACTGGCGGTGTATGACTCGCAAGGCAAACCCATTGCGGTTACGAAAACCCTCGAGTCCCAGATGGCCAGCGCGCCCGGCATCGTGTCGCAAGCTCTGAAGGTGGATCAGGGCGCGAATACGTTTCTCAAGTTGCAAGGCGCTTCCGTCCACATTTACGCGCTTCCGCTGCATCGTGACGGTGAAGTCATCGGGAGCCTGGCCATCGTGCACGATGCCGGCTACATCCGCAGCGAAAGCGTCCGCATCTGGCGGGAGACGTTTCTGAGCGCCCTGGCCCACGTGGTGCTGATCGCGCTGATCACGCTGCTGATCGTGCGCTGGAGCATTGCCGGTCCCATCGCGCGCACCGCGAATTGGATGAAAGCGCTGCGCACCGGACGAACCTCCGCGGCCCGCGTCAAAATGCCCGACCTGGAACTGTTTCGCCCGCTGGTCCGCGAGGCCGCAACCATGGCCGCGAGTCTCAACACGGCGCGTTCTGCGGCCGAACTGGAAGCCCGTCTGCGGGAGTCGGCGGAATCGTTGTGGACAGCCGACCGGCTGGCGGTACGCGTGCGCGACCGGCTCGAGGACGCCCGCCTCTTCGTTGTCTCGAACCGCGAACCTTACTCGCACGTGCACCACGGCAAGACGGTGGAAGTCCAGGTTCCTCCCAGCGGGCTGGTCACCGCGCTCGAACCGGTGCTGCGCGCCTGCGGCGGAACCTGGGTGGCGCACGGTTCGGGCGATGCCGACATCGAAACTGTCGACGCCGGCGGACGGCTGATGGTCCCGCCGGACGATCCGCGCTATACGCTGCGCCGCGTATGGCTCACCAAGGAAGAGGAAGAAGGCTACTACTACGGCTTTGCCAACGAGGGGCTGTGGCCCTTGTGCCATATCGCGCACACTCGCCCGCTGTTCCGCGCCAGCGACTGGAAACATTATCAGGAGGTCAATCGCAAGTTCGCCGAGTCGTTGCTGGAAGAAATGAATGCTGTCGAGCGGCCCGTGGTGCTGGTGCAGGACTATCACTTCGCCCTGCTGCCGAGGATGATCAAACAGAAAAGACCGGACGCACGCGTCGCCATTTTCTGGCACATTCCCTGGCCCAATCCCGAGGCCTTCGGGATATGCCCGTGGCAAAGCGAACTGGTGGACGGTTTGCTGGGCGCCGATCTGATCGGGTTCCACATTCAATCGCACTGCAACAATTTTCTGTACACGGTCGACCGCGTGGTGGAATCGCGCATCAACTGGGAACGTTTTTCGGTGCAACGGCTCGACCACCCGACCCTGGTCAGGCCGTTCCCCATCAGCGTGGCCTTCTCCGATGCCCCGGATTCCCCGTCCGAATCGGCCTACGAGGAGCGGGCCTCCCTGCTCAAGAGCCTGGGCGTCGAAGCTGCGCTCATGGGGGTCGGAGTCGACCGCATCGACTACACCAAGGGAATCCTCGAGAGATTTCTGGCCCTGGAGCGATTGCTCGAGAAGTATCCCCAATACCAGGGGGTGTTCACCTTCGTGCAGATTGGCGCGCCCAGCCGCACCCACATCAAGCGCTACCACGACTTGCAGGCGGAGGTGGAGGCCGAGGCCGAGCGCATCAACTGGCGTTTCCAGATGGAACGATGGAAGCCCATTGTCTTGCTGAACCGGCAACATAATCACACCGAAATTGCGCAGTACTACCGCGCCGCCGACCTCTGCCTGGTCACTTCCCTGCACGACGGCATGAACCTGGTGGCGAAGGAGTTTGTCGCCACTCGTCACGACGAGTGCGGCGTGCTGATTCTCAGCTGCTTCACGGGCGCGGCCAACGAACTCCGAGATGCGCTGCAGGTGAATCCCTACGACATCGACCAGACCGCGGAGGCGATTCGCGCCGCCCTTGAAATGGAGCCGCGGGAAAAGCAGGCGCGCATGCAGCACATGCGAAAAATCGTGCGTGAGCGCAACGTGTATGGCTGGGCCGCGCGGCTGATTGGGGATCTGTGCGACGTGCGCCTGGACACGGCCGAGGCCGGCAACGGAAGATTCAGCACCTCGGCAACCGCGGGGTAGAGACCCCCGTCCGGCACGGAATTGCCGGTGTTAACCATTTTGGTTGACAACTGTTAACCAAAGTGGTAAACGTTACTGTCATGACGCGCGGCAAGACTTCGGGAGACGTAACCGCTTTGCTCGACGAGATCAAGGGCGAGCGCACGCTGACGAAGTTCGCCGAGGACCTCAGGGTCTCGAAGGCCTATCTCAGCATGGTGATGTCAGGCAACAAACCGCCGAGCACCAAACTCCTGAAGCGCGCGGGCATCCGCCGGACGGTCAAGATCAATTATGAGGTCTTCCCCGGCGCGAGGAAGGAGACTTAATCATGCGCATCGGCAACCTCGAAGTGGGGTTTCACCGTACCGTCCGCGTTCCGGATGGCCGGCAACCGTCCAACCTGCCCCCCAGTTTGGGCCGCATGGAGCTGCACCGGGTGGGCAAATACGCCAAGCGGTGCCCAGCGAACTGGGAGATAAACGCGTACTTCATGGCACTGCATGAGACCGAGGCGATGTGGATGTCGTTTAAGACATTCGGTCCTCCCACCGCAATGCTGGTGGGGGCCGGCGGGATCAACGCGCTTACGGGTGAAAAACTTGGTATCACGCTCGAAAAAGACAACTACCTGGTCGCACCCCCGCAGCCCTGGCTGGATGGCTGGAAGGATGAGGACGGCACCGTTTACCAGTTCGTCGCAACCGCGTACCGGAAGGGCGAAGGGATGACCGTAGCCGAACAACTCATGGGGGAGCAGTCGAAGACCGGGGCGATCGGCATCGCCTTCTTCAACCCGAAGGACCCAGCCGAACTAAAGTCGAAGCGCACCCCGAGCGAGGGCTACAGCGACTCGATGACAGACGATCAGTTCCAATGGGACCATCCGTTTCTTAGCGCTTGCTTGCCGAGCGCATCGCTCAAGAGCAGGGCGCCCGCGGCCGCGGCGTCCGAGGGATTTGCACTACCGTTTGGCCTGGACAACCGGACGCGAACTACCTTCGACGAGATGGGCATCGGGCGGGGCGGAAAAATTGTCCAGAAAGTATATCCGGATCCGCATGGACTCGAGGTATGGGAGCAGGATCCCTCGGCGACGTTGGCCTGCTACCTGGTCAACGCCCGAGCGTTCGAGGAAATCACGGGCAAGAAAATGCCGAAGCCGATTTCGTCAGAAAACTACTCGGGCCATTGGTTCGGCTTACAAGACAAGGCTGAGGGCGATGTTGCGGGTACGGACAAGTTCACGGGCCTCAAGTCCGCTGTCTTTCCTGGAAAGGTCACACCGTCAGACCAGAAGCCAGCGCCGGAGCCGGTAATTACGAAAGCTTAGCCGTCGGCGTGCTGGCTTCGGCAAGTCCGTCGGAGTCAGTGATAGTGAAGGAAGTGGAGGCGCGGGACGGAATTGAACCGCCGTGCAGGGCTTTGCAGGCCCTCCCCTAACCGTCTTGGGTACCGCGCCTCAGTCGTGCATCCAGCACACACCTGCGTAAACGCCTAGGGTTACTGCTTGCTTCCACATGTAGGGGGAATCACAGCCAGGGAGGAACTTCTGCGCTGGTTTGAGCTCGAAATCAAGATGAGTATACACGACGGCTCATCTTGCTGATGCGTTTTTGTTTCGCAGTTTCCCCGGCTACTGAGGACGAGGAGCCAAGGTTTTGCGGGCGAAGCTCAACTTCCCTTTTGCCACTTCCGTGCCATTCACACATGCGACCACTTCGACTACGGCGAAGTCGGCGATGAACTTCAACACCTGAACGTCCATTTCCATGCGGTCGCCCGGAACTACGGGTTGGAGAAATCTCATTTCGTTGATGGAACCAAGCACGAGAAATTCTCCCGGGCCGGTTCCCGTTCCCATCGACTTCGAAAATAAAATGGAAGCGGCCTGCCCGACGGCTTCGACAATCAAGGTTCCGGGCAGCACCGCGTACTCGGGGAAATGCCCGAGAAACTGAATCTCGTTGCCGGTAACATTTTTGACGGCGCGGATGTTTTTTCCCGGCTCCAGCGAAATGACGCAGTCGACCATGATCATGGGAAACCGCTGCTTGAGCGCGGCCCGCACTTCTTCGAAAGTCATTACCGGAATGGCCATAGAAGTCTTTCAGCGCGCACGCAGAATCATCGCAGTGGCGCGCGGCAGGAATCGCGATCCCTGGGGAACCGCGGCCGCATCCGACGCCAGCCGCGAGGCGCGCAGGCCGGCAGCCTCCGCCATCTGCAGCGGACGGCTCTCCCAGTTGTATTCGAACACGTGATCGCGCTGCGGCGACTCCAGCGCCGTGCTGAAGAACACCATGCCCTGCGGCGTAACCCGGTGAGCCATGGTGGCAAACAGCGGCACCGGATCGCTGAGGTGCTCGGCCAGCATGCCGGAAATCACTCCTGGGTAGCGTTCGCGGTTGCCTTCGCCATCGATTTTCAGCGCGTCCTTCACCTCAAAGCGCACGCGATCGGAGTGTCCGGAAACTCCCAACAAGCGATTGGCAACCGCGATGGCGGGCGGGCTGATATCGGAGCCCTCGAAGCGCAAGTCCGGACGCTCCTCGGCGGCGAGCAGGCTCAACACACCGTGGCCGCAAGCCAACTCCAGCACCGTAGCATGGCGCGGGAGCCGGCGCACAAATTCGTCGCGGAACATGGCGATGTGGCTGATCATCGACGGCCAGAAGGGATAGATCAGGATCGCCGCCCACATGTAGGGGATCATGTAGCCTTCGTGCTCGTACACACCCGACATGATTTCCGGCATGCGTTCGGGAGTGTAGCGGCCCTCGCGTTCGTAGATTCCTTTCGCCTTGGCCACGCCCACGCAGTATTCGGCATAGCCGCGCGCCGCGGCGTCGAATACCTCGGCGCCGTAGGCGGCTTCGGCCCAGCGTGCCAGAGGGTCGAGCACCCACGAGCACAGGTCGCGGTTGGCTTCGAACGTCGCCCGGGCTGAGGGCGCGAACATTTTCGCCTTGCGGTCCATGGCTTCCAGGAATGCTTCTGCAGTCTTCATGTTGGCGCTCACTCAATCCTCGGACCGTCCGTGCCGCACCAGTCGCGTCATGGGACGGATCAGATCGGTGCCGTCCCAGGGAGAACCGAACACGTGCATCTGGCCGAGCCGGACGATGCGGTCCACGCCACGACGCCCCGCCGCTTCCGCCAGGATTTCTTCCCGGCGACGATCCTTCACCGCCAGGCCCAGAGTCTGCACCGTTCCATCGAAGCGGGAGACGGCCTCCAGCAAATCATCGGCGAGCATCACGGTGAGCGTCCGGCCCTGCGTCGGCTCGGGAATATGGATCCCTTTGCCCTGCAGGATCGTCCAATCGGCCGACTGGGGAAAACAGGCGCGGTGGGCGACATCCTCGAGGAGCCAGGAGGCGCGCGCCCGGCAGATGGCCGAGGTCAGCGCCGGTTCAATCTCCAGCCGGGGATGTGCCCGGTTCTCTTCCTGAAATGCACGTTGCAACTCTGCGAAGAATTCCCCCGGGTCGGTCCCGCCATCCTGCTCGAGAAACAGAGTCTGCGGCGACGAACAGGCTTGCTGATCGAATTGCCAGACGTCGCGCGCAACGCGGCGGCACCAGGCCGACCTCTGGTTCGGGTCACCCCACGTGCCGAAATCCATCGCCGCCACGGACAGTCGTGGGCCAAAGACTACCACCCGGGCCCAGTGCGGAAAAGGTAACGCCCGTACCTGCGAAACCGCGTCTTCTCCGCCCCAGATCATGGCGCCATCCACGGCCCGGGCCATGGCCTCATGGAGATCCGTACGGGAATGGTCGAAACTGGCCAGAAAAATGCGGTCCGTCAGCAGGCGGTCCCGATCGACCTGCCGCAGTTTTTCGATGATCAGGCGGGTGGGCCCGATCAGACCGCCGGGCACTCGCACCAGGCAACTGTTCCCTCCCAGCAAAGCGCAGGTCAGCGACAAGATGGGCTGGATTTCGATATTGCCCGCCGGCCAGTGACCGACGACGCCGAGCGGGAAGGCGCGCAGCCTCACTCGTCCTTGGTCGTGCCACTCGCCGCGCACGGCCTCCGATCCCAATTCGCGGGCCAGGATGGGCTCGAGCGTGCCCCGCCGCAGCCACAGGCGCAGGAAGCTGACGCCGGGGATCTCGCGCACGCCCGGACCGTCGAGGGCCGCGGCCCACTGCTCGAACAAGTCGAAGACCGCTGCGGGAGCGGGACTCGCCGCATTTTCGCGCAGCCGCCGTGCTGCTGCCGTGATCTCGGGCGGAGACGCGATGGTTGAAAGGATGTCGCTCATGCACCGCCCCCGCGCCGGGCCCGGCTGGTTTCGAGGTTTCCGCAGCCGCGCACTTCGACTTTTGGCACGCGCCTTAAGAACCGGAAATGCGTGCCGCGCCTTCCGCAGGCGCAGCCATCGTGGCCGATGATTTCTCCCAGGTCGTCGGTCAGGAGGAGAAATCCGGGAAAACTGGTGGGCAGCACGCTGCATACCTCGACCAGGCCTTGCCTGCCGGGTTCGGCCGAAGCCAGCGTGAGCGGATCACGGATGATCACATCGGCGAAGCTGGGCACATGCTTGTACCCGCGCTCGCAGTCGGGGTACACGACCCCAACATTTTCGACCATGCCGTAATAATCGATGACCCGGTTGCGGGCACAGCCAAAAGTGGCCGCAACATCGCGGACGAAAACGTCCGGGGTCACGGCCTGCTGCTCCAGACGCTTCCAGCCGCCGCTGTGCAGCACATGCACATTGGGCAGGGACAGCCTGATGCCTCGCTTCTCTAGAGGCTGCACCAGTTGCGTCCAGATCACGTAGGTAAACCCGTAGACCAGGACGGGCGAGTCTTTCCATTTATCGGAGCAGGCCAGGAGCTTGTCCACATCGAGAGCGGATTCGCCGGGTTCGACCGGGCGCAGGCACGAAACAATTTCTGTGGCAAACGATCCCAAGGCCTGAATCGCGGCGCCGCGCGCGCCCAGTTCGGATTGCCGGCCGAGATTTTCCTGGGTGTCGATGACCAGATAGGGCCGGCGAGCGGCTCCCACGAAATCGCGAATGATGGCCACCACGCCCTTGGTCATGCGCCGCGACGTTGCCAGATCGAGCACGACACGGCTGGGCACCTGTCCGCTGGTCGCACTGGAAGACAGGGTCCGGGTGATTTCACCCGCCGGCACCAGGCTCAGCGGAGGATTCGCCTTGAACACGCTTACCGGGAGATAAGGAAATTCCGCGATCGATTGCGCGGCCGACAGGCTCACCGGCCAATGACGCACATAGTTGGCAAACTGCGGGCTGCGCTGGCACGCGTACTCGAGCTCCTGCTTGAACAACCGAAGCAGGGCTTGGTGCCGCTGCCCGGGGTCCATCCCGTAGGGCGCCCCCTCCAACAGCGCAGCAATCGACTGCTCGACCTGCGCCAACTGCTGTTCGGCCACTTGGCTCATATCAACGCCGGCAACTGGGCGCGCGCGATCTTCCCGTTGGCGGTGCGCGGCAGCTGCGGAACAATTTTCACCGACACGCAAGTCCAGTGTGACGGCAGCGCGCGGCGCACCCGATCCCCGAAATCCTCCGCATGATTTCCCTCGCCGTTCTCGGCCACCACCAGCAGAGCCAGCGCTTCTCCGGCCTCCGGATGCTTCACGCCGACCGCAGCACACTCGCTCACGCCCGCCAGCGCACCCACCTTGGCTTCGACTTCCCCCACGCTGACCCGCAAGCCACGGATTTTGATGAAATCGTCGGTACGGCCCTTGATCCACAAATAGCCGTCTGCGTCGCGGCAGGCGAAATCCCCGGTACGGAGCCAGCCGCCACCGAACTTGCGCTCCGTCGATTCGGCATCGTCTAAATATCCCAGGCAGACGGACGGGCCTTGCACCTGAACCTCTCCCGTTTCGCCGGGCGCCACTTCCCTTCCCGCTTCGTCGGCAATGCGAACCTGCAAGTTGTCCAGAGGCAGTCCGGCGCTGCCCAATCTGTCTATCAAGCGGGCCGCAGGCAGGCAGGAAATCCGCGCCGTTGCCTCGGTCTGGCCATACATCACGAAGAATTCTGCGTTGGGTACGGTGCGCGACATCTGTTCGACGCTTGCGGGAGCCAGCGCTCCCCCCGCCTGCAGGAATCTTCGCAACCCCGGCAGAGGAATTGATTTCAGATTCGAGCGTCGCAGCAGGATGTTGTAGATGATGGGCACGCCGGCAAACGTGGTGCACTCGTGGGTATGGATGGCATGCAACACACGGTCCGGGAACATGAACCGCGAGTCGAAAACCACCCCGCCGCCTTGCCACAGGTGCGAGTGCATCACGCTGGCGCCAAAGCAGTAGCTGATCGGCATAATCAGCAGGGCGCGCTCGCCGGCGCCCAACTGCTGGCTGCGGATGATGGCTTCCGTGTTGGATCTCAAATTCCGGTGGCTGACCATGACGAGCCGGGGCACACCGGTCGAACCCGAAGTGGGCATCAAGGCAGCCAGATCATCGTCGGTGCCGGAAGATGGTTCCAACGATTCGGCACGCTGGTCGTCGAAGGCGGGGGGCAGGATGTGAACCCCACTCTTGCTGGCCCATTCGCAGTTCGCGCTCTTAGCGCTCCATACCGCCTTGGCCTGCGCCTTGGCGGCCAGCGCGTCTCCTGAGTTTGCCAGCAACCGATCCTCGGTGGGCACCGGTACGATCCCAACGTAGATGGCGCCCAGATAGGCCAGCGTGCTAGCGGGATTCAGATCGCATCCCAAAACCAGCCGGTCGCCGGGCTGGAGTCCAGCCGACAAGAAGCCGGCAGCGAAGCCGGCAATTTTTCTGCAAAGCTCACCCCCGGAAACCGTCAATCCGGTGGCGGCGTCGATCAGGCACGAGGCCTCTCCCAGCCGCTGGACCAGCTGGCCAGCGAAGTTCGCCTCACTGCCTTTATGCACTTTGAACCTGGCCCAGCTTGGATTGCACGATGCGGCAGATCTCCTTGACATTCTCCATCGCCATCAGATCATCGACATCGAAAGTCAGGCCGAACGCCTGTTCCAGGCTGCTGGCCAGGGTGACATGCCCCATCGAGTCCCAAGAAGAAACGTCGCCCGGCACGGTGTTGATGGTGATGGAGGTGGGATCGAGGTCAAAGGCCGACTGGAATGCACTTCGAACTTTCCCGAGCACTTCACTGGTGGTTTCCATGAGTTTCTCTCTCACTGCCCCTTTTTATTAGCGTGAACCCCATCCCCGGCTTCGAGATTGCCGGGGTCACGCGTTCCGCAGTTCTCAGGTGCTTGCGATCATGCCCCTAACGCGAGGCACCATTCTCCATCCAGGCGCGACAGAAACGCGTCGCCGCTGTTCAGCAGATCCAGGAAGCCGGGTTGGCGCGAATGCGACAGGGTCCATCCTCCCCGGCAGGTAAAAAAGCAATTCTTCTCGGAAAAGATGTCCATGAGCCGGCGATCGACGGTGCCATGAACCGCCAGGGCCCCGAGACTCCAGGCATCGTGAAACAGGTGGTCGAGGATGTGCTTCATCTGTTTCCGCGGCCCGCCAATCTGGGCCACATCCGCGAAGCCACCCGGGTTGAGGTAGTAGATGTACCACCCGGCGATCTTGCCGCTGTCGTCGCGCAGCACCAGCTTTCGGAGCTGCTCGCCATGACCTTTCATGCGCTCCATGAAGGAAAATAGCCAACTCAATGATTTTGCGTCATATTCAGGAAACAGTGAGTACCCGTCGCGCAGTTCCGCTGCAGCGCTGATCAGGGTCTCGGCGTCCAGTTCCGAGGCCTGCAAACGCGATTGCACCTGCCGGAAAGGACTGGAAGAAAGTCTCGCGGCCACCTTGTCGGCGATTCCGCAGAACGGCTTGGAGACGAACTCCAAAGAGGCGATCAGAGAGCTCTCAGTCAGTTTTGTGATCGCGTGGGTCAGGCACCGTGCCGGCCGCAGCAGCCGCACCCAATGCACGCTGAACGCCAGGATGGTGGTGAAACCGAGCCGCACCAGCAAGGCTCGCGAGGTGTCGTTGGCCGAATCGGTCTGCGACAAATCCTGTCCTCCCCCCATATACGTCCGCAGCAGGTGCAATCCCGCCAAGGTGGTCCGGAACTCGGGATGCACCACGAAGTTGCCCCCGTAGGCAATCCGGACGGTTTCGCCCTTGAACGACATCTTCCGCGGAACCACGCCCAGAAATCCAGCGATCTTGCCTTTTTCGTCGTGTACGAGGGAAGGCAGGGCGCTGTCCATCCACGGATTGGTAAAGTAAAGCTCTTTCAGAAACGACTGCACTGCGGGGGGAGTAGGACCTTTTCGCTCGCGCAGGACCGTCCAGTAAAGGTCTGCGACTTGGGGGATATCTGGTTCAGCAAGAGGGCGTACGGGCATATTTTTTCGCCCGCGCAAAGATTTTCCTCACGTCAGCCATTGGATTGGCCTCCGCTTCGGGCAAGCATCCTCCGTGGAGTCAAGTTTAGCAGCCTATCCCGGCCCGGAGCAATGAAAGTTCCAACCAGAGTAACTGGTCTCAGGTGACCAGTGGACTCACTTAAGTAGGGCTCAGGGAGGTGGCCTTATGTGCCATTTACTCCTGGACGAACTTCTCATAGAGTGAAGCTCGCCAGGCCCCGTCATAGGCCGATGGGGTGGCCTGTAAGTCGTGTCCGGCTGCATTCTTCGGCGGGATGCGTGGCTTCGTTCAAGCTGTGAGTATTTGGCCTCCATACAGCTCTATGGACCAGTTCACCAATCTGCCTGATTCCGACCAACTCCGCGTCCTGGCGGCCGACAGCACTTCGATGAGCACGCAATTGCTGGTCGAGGCTCTAGCCCGGATTCCGAATTTCCAGGTGATCGAGGCGCCGCCCCTCGAGGCGGAAATTCTGTCCCTGGTCCGGCGCGAAAAACCGCACGTGGTCCTGCTCAGCGCCAGATTTTCGCACAACGGCGGGGAAGTTTTCGAACTGGTTCGCAACATTCGTTCGCAGCCGCCGGGGCCCCGCGTCATCGTCATGCTCGATCACTCCGAACCGGCCGTGGTGGTGCAGGCATTTCGCGCCGGCGCGCACGGGATTTTCTGCCGCACCGAGCCTTTTCGTCTTCTCGCCAAGTGTATCGAATGCGTGCACGCCGGGCAGGTCTGGGCCAGCAGCAGCGAGTTGCACTTCCTGCTCGAGGCCCTGGCGCAGCCCGGGGGTGGAAACTTCCGCCATCTGGCGGACTCCCCGCTTCCGCACGCGAATCCGACGTGGTGCGCTGCGTGGCGGAAGGGCTCACGAATCGTGAAATTGCGCAGCGGCTGAAGCTCACCGAACACACGGTCAAGAACTACCTGTTTCGCATCTTCGACAAGCTGGGCGTTTCCAGCCGCGTGGAAGTCGTGCTCTACGCGCTGGGTAACGGCGAGCATCGCACGCTGGCCGCGCCCCATGGCCGGAAGTCGCAAACCAGCGGGGTTGCGCGGAAGCCCGCGGAACTGGCGGCTGCGGCGCGCAAGAACGGTCACTAGCGTTGCCCGCGAACCGGCCAGCTACTCCGGCAATTTGAAATTCAGCGCAATCCTGGTCTGCATCTCGGCCGGACGGCCATTCCGCAGGAAGGGCTTGAACGTCCATTGTTTCACGGCGATGGTGGAGGCCTGCGCCAGAAGGGCTGGCCCGCGGACGACCTGAACGTCGAGCACGGAACCATCCGTGCCGACGTGAATCTCGAGCACCACTTCTCCCTCAATCCCATGCTGCAACGCCGCTTCCGGATACTGCGGTTCGACCCGTTGAAGCAGATTGCGCTTGGCCACATCTTCGGGAAGCTGCACCACGCTCTCCGCTTCGTTTTCGGAGGCAAGCTCGAGTCCGCCATTCCCCCCGGCCACGCCCTCCGGGTGTTCGGTCGGCGGGAGACGGTACACTTCCTTGCCCCGGTCAAACACGATCAGTCCGCCGGGAGGATTTCCGGCATGGCTGGGTGGCGCCGCGGAAGGTTTCGCCGGTACCTCCGCTTGCTTCGGGGCGGCCGGGATGGGCTGCGGCTCGGCCGCCGCGGCGGTGTCTTTCGCAAACACAACATGGGGCGGGCGACTGGCGCGCGCTTGGGTCCAGCCCAGGTGGCGCCCTACCGCCACCCCCAACAGAACCGCGGCTGCCAACACTGCCACGCCAAGCAGCCGGACCACCACATCGGTCTCCCGCCGGGGGGCATGGGGAACTCTCTCGGGCCGAATCTCCAGAACCGGCTCCACGTGTTGGGCAAGCGCCAGAGCCTCCTGGCGCAGTCCAACGCTGGGAGGCTCGAAATCCCGGGGCCTTTCCGGCACTTCCGGCTGGTCCGGTTCGTCGTGGCGGGAGGCCTGCTGCAGATTGCTGAGGGTGCGGTCGGCCAGAGCTTCAAGGGCCCGCTCGTCGCGGACTCCGAAGGCGAAGGGCTGAGGAGAGAACAATTCGAAAACCCCCGCCAGTTCACCCCCGCGCACCAGAGGCATGACCACCACCGAACGAACCCCTACCCGCTCGGAGGCTTCGATATCCGCCCGGGGATCCACCAGAGTGTCATCGCACCACTGGGTACGGCGCGTCTGCAGGCATTGTGCGGCCAAGCCCGACTGGGCATCGATCCGCGAACCCAGTTCGGGAGCCGTCGGACCGCTGCTGGCGCGGCACACCATTTCGCCCCCGCGCTCCAGCAGGATGGCCGCCCCGGTCGCTCCCGTCATGCGGCAAGCCTGTTCCACAATTTCGTTGAGCACGATTTCCAGGGCAAGATCGGCGGAAATATCCGGGCTCAGGCCTCCGCCGCTCTTGGCGGAGAAGCGTGCCACCAGGTCGGCAAAATCGGTTTCGAAGCCGACTTCCTCCGGTTGATCCCGGAGTATCGCCGTAGCGGACGAAAATGGCTTCGATGGATCGGGTCCCGACATCAGTTGCCCTGGCATAGCGGGGACGGAGATGCACAGCCCTCGCCCTGTAGCGGAGTTTCCCCCGTAAACCTGTGCCCTGTCAATACTTCTTAAGTGCCATGTGCGGCACCTCATGGTAAAGGCTGAAGCCAGCGTCAGATGCGGGGAGCGCCGCTACAAGGTGGGGACAGCCGGGCTGCCCGGCGGAGCGCAGCCCGCCGCTTCCCATGCCAGCGGTCTGATGGCCGGCATGCTGTTCCTCCGGCCCTGG
>Ga0209698_10005017_pt1 | contig 14390 bp, 12 predicted proteins | sample LitLauG_LLR_2012_FD_187203 | JGI IMG/M metagenome (GOLD analysis project Ga0209698, IMG submission 187203) | Freshwater sediment microbial communities from Pennsylvania, USA - Little Laurel Run_MetaG_LLR_2012 (SPAdes) (version 2) | ecosystem: Environmental > Aquatic > Freshwater > Creek >...
TTCCCGGGATTTGAAGTGGCAATAAGAACTCGCCGCATAGATCGTTATGAGCGCAGCCGGCGCTCTATGGACAGTCGCCTTCGAAGGAGCAACCAAAGGACCATCGCCGCACTGACCAGCGAAATCCATCCCCCGACAACTCGATCCCATGTGCGGACGAACCGGAGCTCCACTCGATTGATCCCGGCTGAGACCGGCACGAGCATCTGGCCGGTTCCTTCTCGTGCCTGCGTTTCGACTTCGCGCCCGTTGACTTCGACCCGCCACGCCGGATAGCGAAAAAGCCGCAGCGCAACCTGGTCCGCGTCGGACACTTGTACTGTGAAGGTCTTGGATTCCGTGTCCCATTGCAACACATCAATGGCCCCGTGGGCCGGACCTGCCACCGTCACCTTGCGCGCGTTCTTATCGATCGCCGACGGATCGGCCCCCAGCGGCGCGTACTCGTCTGTCCCTTCATAACCCGCTTTCGTCGCCACGTTATCCTGCATCTCTCGCAGATCGGCCGCCGTATCCCACCAGGGGGCCTGTACATGGCGCCACGCCGCAATGATGCACAGCAACGAGAGCAAGCAGACGATTGTTCTCTGCCACCATCGCGGCAATCCAAACGTCACGAACAGTGTGAAGATCATGCTCATGCACAACAGCCAACGCCAGGGAAACTGCATGAATTGCAGCTTGGGCAGCACATTCCACAGGAAAAGCGAAACGGGAAACATCAGAAGCGCGCACAGAGTCGCCCAGATCGCCAGGGCGCTCCATCGTTCGCGTCGCTGCTTGCGCCAGAACTTCGCGGCGACGGCTGCGACCAGGATCACCGCCATCTCCAGTAGCGCGAGCCAGGAAATAGTTCGATTGAATGCATCATGGTCCGCGTCGGTGGTGTGAATAAATAGAAAATTATCCGCCGGACGTGACCCCGCCGAGACCGCATTCGCGATCTCCACCCACTTCTGCTCGTAAATCGCAGGAAAGAGGTAGAAGGCGGAGAGGCAGGCTCCCAGTACCACCGCGGTCGCAGCGATCCACAAAACAGTGAGCGATTTTCGCCTCCAGGCAAAAAACACTACCAGCATGGCAAGCGAATAATGGATCATCACGGCGGCCGGAGCATTGGTTAGCCATGCCGCCGCAAGTAGAACTCCCAGTGGCGCGACCGGTTGCCGCTCGCCATCGGCGATTTTCCACACGAGCAACACCAGTAGAGGGATGAGGCAACTGGCCAACAGCTCCGCAAACGCGCTACGCCAGTACACGATTACCAGGTGGTATGGATTTACCGCATAAAGCACTGCCGCAAACATCGCGTCCCGCCGGTCGAACCAGCGCCGCGCCAACAGGAACATGGAACACCCCGCCAGCACCAGTACCACGAAGATGTAGACAGGAGACGCCAGGTTCCAGGGAAAGATCGCGCTGATGATTCCACCCAACGTCCACGATGCAGGGGGATAGAACACAAATCGAGGTTCGCCATAGGCAAAATGCGCGAGCGACGCCCACCGTGGATAGATAATCGCATGCTTCCACTGGCTGAGAACTTCCAGCCAGGAATACAAATGAAATTCCACGTCATGACCCGAGGGAGTGCCGAAGCGAAAGAACGGAATTTCTGCCGCGAAGACAGCCAAAGCGATGCTCAGCAGCGGCATCCAGCGGAGGCGGGCGGTTTCCCGCGGTCGTTCGGATTCCGCTGTCGCGTCTGTTCTGTCCAGAGCTCCCCCTTCAGGCGGCGAGAGGCGTTCCGCCGAAAAATCCAACTCAGCCAATTTAACCCAGATTTAATACTGCTGAAACCATGACGCAATGCGAAAGCGCTACCTTACTCGTATTGGGGTGGAACAGACCACGAAGAACTGAGGACCCGCACCAGAGACGGGGTTCGGGATCCTCAGTGCTTCGGAAACACCTCGAAGCCTCTCGATTCCGCATTGCGCTCCGCCATACTGCCCAGCCACCGCATCCTGCCAACGAATTTCCGCTTGGAATGACCTGCCACGAGGGGCTTTTTTAGTCGTTAGTCGTTAGTCGCTAGCCGTTGGTCGATCGCATGGCATCGCAGAGCAACCGCTGCATGGCTGGCGCGGGCAGTCTGTGTTGGAGACCAGAAGGGCAGGTGAAGGATTGTTTTGGCCGACGACTAAACGTCCAACGACGATTCTTACGCTGTGGCAACGTCCTGTGGATTCCGTTGGTGCTGCAATTCGGTGAGGAATTCGTCCTGTTGCAGGGATGCTCCGCGACGCAGCAATTCCAGCAGAGCATCTTCCATTTCTTCTTCAGGATTTGCGGCCTTCTCGGCGGGTTCAAATTGTGTGAGATCGGCGACCAACGCCTTGGGCGATATGCTCAGTTCAGGTTGGACACCGGCGGTGCTCTGCAGGAAGCTGATCAGATCCGCAACCTTCGCGCGCTGCTCCTGGGTACGGGACGGGAACTCGACGCCCATGCCATGCCCGGGATGTGCGACACGCACCATGCCTTCGGTGTGCACCTCAAGTTCTTTTGTCTTGAGGCACAGATCAACGAGCGCGCTCTCCGGGAACGGCGCATCCGTCTGAACGTAGCAGCCACCCAGGCTCAAGTCCGTCAATTTGCAGTGGGGAACGGTTTCTTCTTCGATGTCGCCCGCGGCGACGGCCGCAGCTTTCAGCCAGCGCTTAAGCTGCTCCTTCACCGTCTCCGGCACATCGAGGAAGTGAACTCCGGTTTGTCCGTTGGGATTCGCCCAGGCAACTTGACCGTGACCCTCCACCTCGACCGCCCCGTCGGGCAGGGTGAAGTGAAAGGCCAGCATGGAAGCTGCGCTCTGCGGTTCAGCCGTAAGAACATCCATGCCCGTTTCAGAGAGATCCAGCAGGATGCCGTCAACTTTGCGTGTGTCCGGGAGGGTAATTTCTACCGGCGCCTGGACCGGAACGCGGACCGCTCTGCGTCGTTCGCGATTGAGCAGAGCGGCTGCGGCGCGCAATCCGGCTTTGGCAGCTTCTTCCGATACTGGTTTGTACAGGACGAAGTGCGCTCCTCCGCTCAAGATCTGCCGGACTTTGGTTTGGTCCGCGACCAGAGCAACGCTTAACGGGCAGCTTCCCAGTTTTTTCGCCTCGAGGATAACCTGCTCGGCGGCCTGCTGGTTCTCGAAATCCACAATGAGCGCATCGAACTTTTGCTGCTGAATGCGCGCCAGAGTGGTTTCAGGGTCGCTCGAGCGATCAGTTGCGATGCCAAAGCCAGAGAGAACCCGGCTCAGGACATCTGCCGCCGAATCGTCGCTCGATACCAGCAGTGCTTGAAGATTCATAACTCGATCGGAAAGAGACGTTCTTCCCCAGGTTTACGGCCAGCGAGGCGCTGTGGGCCGGGCTGCTTTGGAGGAGGTGGAACCGCCGCCACCAGCGCCAGCCTTCGCCGCCAGTGCATCGGCAGAGCCGGCGTCATCCACTTCCGCCAGCACGACGTTGTCTTCTTCGTCGCTCTCGGCAAGCAGCGGCGCTACTTCGCGCAGTTTCTCGGCGGCCTGCTGGAGCATCTCGATCTGTTTGCCGAGTTGGGCGTATTTCCCCTGCTTTTGACGCAGGACCTCGTGAATATCTTTCATACATCCCCCTACTGGCAATTTAAGAAGGGGAGGATAGGCGGGTCAACGGTAATCCCCGTTTGACGATTACTGGGGTAATGGAAGGAAAACGCGCGAAAGCAAAAACCCCGCCCATTCGGGCGGGGCAGATGTTCAGGAGTAACGGGTGGACTAGGCTTTGATCTTCCGGCGCAGAATGCCAGCCAGGCCGACCAATCCGGTGCCCAGGAGCGTCAAGGAAGCCGGCTCCGGAACCACGATATTCGTATCGCCGCTGGAGATCATCGTCGAGCCATTGAAGAACGACTTCCCGGTGTTGATCGTCAACTGGACGGTTGCACCATTCACGGAAGCTCCGGTATACCAAGTCCCCGAGAGCGATCCAGTCAAGGTGTAGTTATGCGTTCCATTCGCCAGCGTGACCAGGGTCCAAGTAACCGGTCCGTCAAAGGTTCCGCTGAAGATCGTGCCGTTATGGACGCCGTTCATGCCGTTGCCGGAGATGGCGAAGCTGCCACCCGCGGAGAACATCGCGCCATTCTGCAGGTTTCCGCTGCTCAGTCCCGCTGTCGAGAAGGACACACTGCCCAGATCGCCGGTCATCAGGCCGCCCATACCATTGACGGCAATCAGCGTGGAACCGCTGAGGCTCAGCCCTGCGCTGCTTCCGCTAAGGGTACCGCCAGAATTGGTGAAGTCAACCGAGTTGTTGGCAAATGCCGCCATCGGCAACGCTAGAGCAAGCAAAACCAGCAAGAACATCCGTTTCATAACCACGTCCTCCCGAATCGCTTCTTTTTTAGCTTCTTTTTTTTACTTCTCTGGCCCCAGTACTGCTGGATTGGATACACCAGAGGCAAAGAATCCCAACGAACGTAGTGCACGTTGGATGCCAAAAGTTAGGTCAAATGAGACATCTTTTGTTTCATTGGGATACGAAGATTGCAAGAGTTGCGTGAACTGAGGCAAGTGCAAAACGCTGCACACTTGAATCACGGTTTTGCGTCTCAAAAGCCATTCATGACGTTTTCGTCAACGCAACTTCATCCAGTCAACGAAGGCAATCTGAACGCCGACCCCAGCAGGAAAATGGTCCCAACGACGATGCTGTAAACCGAGGTCAAGAGGCTAAGGGCACGCAAGGCATTGGGGCGAGCGAGCGTAGCCGAAAACAGCCCCGTCGCCGCCGCGCACATCAGGGTGTTCATCGCCAGCAATCCCACGATAAACATGAGCAGTCCCAGAAGCCCAGCCACTCCACCCAAGCTCGCTGCCGCGAGAAAAAGCGAAACTTGAGTAAACGTCTCTGCTCCCAAGCCGTGGATCACGCCGACCAGGAACGTCGACGTCGTCCCGTACCCGTTTTTGAAGACTTGGGGCGCTTCCGCTCGTGATCCTCCGAAGATCAGGCTCAGACGCCAGTAAATCCAGAGTATACCGTTGATGAGCAGGGTAATACGGGTGCGCGGCCCATGACTGTGGCTGGAGGGACGGAAAAATGTCCCCAACACATAGAACCCAAGCGCGACAAGCGTGAGACCCACCAACCTTTCGGCCCAAAGGTCGCTGGCCGGGGGCAGAGCCATTCGAAACGCGACCGCGGCTGTCCCCAGAACAGCGACCGTCGCAGCGTGACCGGCGACATACAGCAACCCATAGCGCATGGCATCCCTGGGTTGGGATTGCACGCTGCTGATGTCGCTGATGGCGGCGATGTGATCGTAATCGAGCCCGTGCCGAAACCCAAGCAGCACCGCCGAAATCAGTGCGAGGCGCAAGTTAGTCGGAGCAAGCATGCAAGAAAAAGGGAGAACCTGATGCGCAGGGGCACGTTCTGGAACTTTCCAATGACAAGAACACGTAACCCGAACGCAGTTCAGGCTAGCACATCAGGGCTCATACGTGACTCTGCTCGGAAGCTGAGCTTTTCTTAGCGGCCGCCGCTGGCTTGTCGATGACCTCGCGCAGCCGCCTTGACAGGATGGAAGCCAGAGATCGATAGAACCGCGAACCCAAGTGCGGAAACAGTTCAAACAGGGACTGCAACGCCGGACGATCAAGGTAGTAGGCCCACATTGGTTCTTTGGCCACCACATCGGCGGTGGCTGGCAATTCATCCAGAAAAGAGATCTCGCCGCAAACCTCACCGGGCCCAATTTCTCGCGGCGGACCATGGCCGGCAATCTGCACCGATGCGGTTCCCTTTACCACGAGATAGATCCCGTGGGTCCGTGTTCCCCGGTTGACGAACTGTTGTCCCGCCTTGAATTGCACGCGGGCCGCTTTGTCGGCGATCAGAGCCCAGTCGTTCGCGGTGAGGTACACCAGTCCATTCCTGGCGGAAGAGAGGGCGGACAACTCCTGCTGGTTTGATTCCTTCGACATGGCGCGCTGGCTCGATGACCGAGACGTTCGGCGGCGATTCAACTCAACAACAGGGCTGGGGAAAGATTAACAGAAACTTCGAGGGCCAGCGCCAACTCCGGAGCGGCACGTCTCAACTAAGTAATGCCCGGGACGATCGCCATCGAGGCAGCGCCAGAACGATTGCGATTCGAAATTCGTCTCGCTCGAGATAGGGCATCAAGTTTCAGTGGTTCGGTCCGAGATTCGCACCAGCTTTTGCATCGCCCCGCCGGCTGCCCCCAAGGCATGCATTTCCGTTGACGCCTGCTCCCCGTTGATCTAATCTCTCGCCCAACCGCCGGAGGTGCTCATGCACCGTTTGCCAGCTCGCGGTGTTTGCCGGGAACGGTTCCTTTCTCAAATAATCTCGCATTTGCGCCTGCGGCCACACGGCGTTCGACTCGTTTTTTCTCTTGGGCCCATCCTTCTGTTGACCTTTTACTCGCATGCGCAAGATACGGGCACGGCCGCCACCGAATTCCACGGCAAGGGGGCTGCCCTTACCGTGATCGTGCACGACTCTTCGGGCAATCCGATCTCCTCGGCAGCCATGGTGAAGCTGTTCCGCGGCGGGACGATTCCTGCCGGACAAACCGCAACCGACCATGGCCGGGCCGAGCTCGTGGCATACGATCTCGGCGATTTCACCGTGGTCGTCGACGCGCCCGGCTACGCGAACACTCAGAAAGAAGTTTCGATCAACGCGAACGGCAGAGTTGAAGTGGACGTTTATCTGCGGGCTTTGTCGTCAAACTCTTCCGCCGTTCCCGGCCGTCCTTTGCTGGCGCCAAAAGCGAAGAAAGCTGTCGACGAAGCCTTCGCCGCGCTCGCAGCAGACAACCTGGCGAAAGCCCAGAAGCATGCTGCTGTAGCCGTGAGTCTCGCCCCCGGGCATCCCGACGTCCTTTATCTTCAAGGTGTAATTCTGCTACAACAGCGCGACTGGTCGAAGGCACAGACGGCCCTGGAAAAGGCTACCCAGGTAGATCCTTCCCTTGCCAATGCTTTCGCAGCGCTGGGCATGGCTCTTTGCGATCAGGGGAAATACGATGCCGCAGTCGCGCCGCTCGAAAAAGCCATGAAGCTTGATCCCGCCAGTTCGTGGGATACCCGGTGGACGCTGGCACGCGCCTACTACCAACAGGCGAATTATGATCAGGCGCTGGTAATGTCACAGACTGCGCTGTCGTCTTCGAATGGCAAGGCGCCACAAATTGAACTGCTGGTGGCGCAGTCTCTCACGGCGGTGGGTCGCTACGAAGACGCGGCGCAGACTCTCCGCGGATTCCTCACGGATCATCCGGACCACCAGGAAGCAGCGATGGCCCGGCGCTGGCTCAATGGCTTGGCCGCCAATGGCAAAATTCATAGCCGCTGAATTCAGTGCCCCGCAAATATTTGCTTTGGATAACCTCTCTCTGCAACTTAGGAGCGCTTTCTAGCTGCAATTTCCGCAGTCCGGTGGGGGATCGACCGCCGATAAGTTCTGCTTGCGCACCTGACAAACCTTACAGATAATGGCTGTCCTCAATTTCAGTCGCCATGATCTCACTCCGCAAGCTCCGCCACGCTCTTCCACTTAGTTTGTTGGCTCTAACCCTCGTTCCATCGCGAGCCTGGGCTGACTGGCCGGCGATTTCGCCCGAAGACTTGAAGATGACGGATCTGCCCCAGCAGAAAGGTGCTCCAGCGGTGGTTCTCCTGCGGGAAGAAGTGGCGAATGATCCGCAAAACTATCACTCCGTCTACATGCGAATCAAAATCCTGACCGAGGGCGGCCGCCGCTATGCCGACGTCGAGATTCCTTATTCGCGCCGGCAATTCAAGATCGACGGAGTCAGCGGGCGCACGGTTCACCCCGACGGATCGATTGTCAACTTTGAAGGAAAAGTCTTCGACAAAATGGTGCTGAAGGAAAAACGCGGGCGCGGCGAGCAATTGCGCGTTCACGTGAAGACATTCACCCTTCCGGATGTGCAGGTCGGAAGTATTCTCGATTTCCGTTACTTCCTCCGCTATGACGACCACATCTTCTATGCTCCGGACTGGATCATCCAGACCGAATTGTTTCAGAAGAGCGCCTCTTTCAAATTCATCCCTTATTCCGGCGATCTGATCATGGCCCATAACCGGGTAGGCAACGGGGCAGCTTGGACCTCCTACCTGCCGACCGCAGGCGCCAAGCCCCAGTGGCATAGTTTGATGACGTCGTCGCTTGCCAACCGCCGCACGCCGGACCAGTACGTCGATCTGGCTCTCACCGAAATTCCGCCACTGATCGAAGAGCCCTTTATGCCCCCGTCCAGCGTGCTGCGCTACCGGGTGCAGTTCTACTACACGGTCGACCGCACTTCGGAGGCGTTCTGGAAGGAGGAAGGCAAGTTCTGGAACAAAGACGTCGAAAAATTTATCGACCGCAAGGGTGGGATCGAGGACGCGGTCTCCAAGACCGTGCTGCCCACCGACACGCCCGAACAGAAAGTGCACAAGATCTATGCCTTTATCACCGGACTTGAGAATCAGAGCTACCGTCCCAAACGCGAAGATCAGGAAGACAAGGTAATTGGCCTGGAGCCGAACAAGGGCGTGGAAGATGTTCTGCGGCAGCACAGCGGCGATCACGACGACTTGAACCGGCTGCTGGTCGCGATGGTGCGTGCTGCAGGCATCCCGGCTTCCATGATGTGGGTGCCGTCACGAGAGGAGACATTTTTCCAGCCAGACCTGATGTCGACTCAACAAATGGACGCCGAAATTGCCATCGTTCAACTCGGGGGCAAAGATGTCTTCCTCGATCCGGGAACGAAGTACTGTCCCTACGGATTGTTGAATTGGCGCTATTCCGGCTCGCGGGGACTTCGTCAGAGCCCGGGCAAAGGGACAGAAATCGCCGAGACTCCACTGTCGGATTATTCGCAGGCCGTGATTCTTCGCGGCGCGAAGGTACAACTTACCGAAGATGGCAAGGTCGAAGGCTCGGTCAAAGTCGGGTACTACGGACTGGAAGCGATGGGGCGACGCCAGAAGGCCAACGCCACCGACGCAGAAGGTCGCAAGAAAATGCTGGAAGATGAGATGCGCGGTTGGCTTCCCGGCAACAGCGAGGTGTCGCTCGTGGGTTCACCCAACTGGGATGAAACCGAGCCCCATCTGGCGACGGAATTCAAGATTTCCAGCCCAGTCGCCGTGGGCGCAGGGAAGAGGACGTTGGTTCCGGTTCACATTTTTCAGATCAACGACAAGCCGGTCTTCTCCGCTTCTAACCGCGTCAATCCCATCTACTTCTGGTACCTGACGCGCCAGGCGGATGAAATCCACATCACTCTGCCCGCGTCTCTCGAAGTGGAGAGCCTGCCGGCGAACGACAGCGTCAAGCTCGACTATGCCGTTTATTCCACGATTCAAAAGCAGGAGGCTCCCAGCAGCATCATGGCACGCCGGGACCTGATCATGGGTGGAATGGCCTTTCCCACCAACAAGTACAAAGAGCTGAAGGATTTTTACGACAAAGTGAAAACCGGAGACGACCAGCAGATGATTTTGAAAGGCTCTGCCCATGCGGAAGCGAAGTGAATGTTCTACGTGGCTCGTTCTCGCGATAGCGTTTCTGTTCGTTCTCCCTTCGCACGCTGCTACTCCAGACTGGGTCCGCCAAGCCGCCACTGCAACCCTGCCCGCCTACGAAGCTGAAACCGATGCCGTAGTTCTGCTGCAGGATGCCAACATCAGGATCCTGAGTCCCAACGAATATTTGGAGCACTACCGCCGGGTGGTAAAGATTCTGCGGCCCGAAGGACGCGAGGAGGCCGACCTCGGCGTTTACCTCGAAGGAAAAGAGAAGCTCCACTCCATTCATTGCTGGTCCATCGATCGTGCCGGCAGGGAATTCGAACTTAAGGATAAGGATTTCGCGGAGCGGGGATCTTTCTTCGGATTCGAACTCTACAACGACATCCGCTTTCGCACTGGTACCTGCCCCGGCAGTGATCCCGGTTCTGTGATCGCGTTCGAATACGAGGTGCAACGTCACGAGTGGGTGAATGAGCTGGAATTTGGATTTCAGGAGTCCATCCCGGTTCATGAAGCGCACGTGGTTCTGGCGCTTCCCCCTGGCTGGGAATACAAGGCGCAATGGGCGAACGGCGGGCCAATCGAGCCTTCCAAAACCGGCGACGGGAGTTGGGAATGGACCTTGCACGACCAGGCCGCCATCAAACACGAACCCATGCGGCCCTCCGTCTGGGCTCTCTCCTTGCGGCTGGGAGTGGTTTTCTTCTCTCAGGAAACAAACAGTTCGAGCGCTGGATCGTGGGATGCTCTGGGCCGTTGGTACAGACAGCTTACGGCTGACCGGCGAAATCCATCCCCAGAACTCTCCCAGAAGGCCCGCGATCTGACCGCAGGTAAGTCCGGCTTCGATGCAAAAGCACGAGCCCTTACTTCTTTTCTGCAGAGTGAAGTGCGGTACGTAGAGATCCAGATTGGAGTTGGAGGCTATCAGCCACATCCGGCGGCCGACATTTTCCGCCTCCGTTACGGTGACTGTAAAGATAAGGCAACTCTATTAAGTACGATGCTCCACGAGGTGGGTATTGAATCCGACTATGTCCTGATCGATACAGACCGCGGCTCCGTCAATCCCAGCCTCTCCTCGCCACGCTTCAACCACGCCATCCTCGCCGTCGAATTGCCCGCCGACGCACCCGTTGATCAATATCATTCCGTGGTCACGGGCAAGGCCGGAAAAAAGTATTTGATTTTCGATCCAACCAACCCCTACACGCCCCTGGGAGACCTGCACGGCGATTTGCAGGACACCTATGCACTCCTGATCACGGCCGATGGCGGCGAACTGATTCACACCCCGCTTGCTCAGCCCGAGGCCAACCAGCTTTCACGGACCGGGCACTTCTTGCTTGCTGGAGACGGCAGGATCTCCGGAGAGATTCTCGAAAGCCACAGCGGAGATCACGCGTATCATGCGCGCGCCTCGCTGGTGCATGCCAGTCAACAGCAGCGTACAGACCAGATCGAACGCCGCTTAAGCCGGTCCCTGAAAGGATTCACGCTGGAAAATACCGAACTCCGACAGCTCGACCAGACGGACAAGAACCTTGAAATCGCCATGAAGCTGAGCAATCCGGGCTACGCTCAGATCCGGGGCCCGCTGATGCTGCTGCGCCCCCGGGTCCTTGGAGAAAAGGGCTTCCCCATGGACCGCAAGCCGCGCCGTTTCCCGTTTCAGTTCGAAGACGCTACCCGCGAGACCGATGTCTACGAGTTCGAACTGCCCAAGGAATACGCCGTGGATGACGTTCCCGGACCGGTCGATGTAGACATGGGATTCGCGGCCTATCACAGCAAGGTCGAAGTTGAAGGTAACAAGCTGCGCTATTCCCGCGAATTCATACGCCGGGACGTGCTGCTCAAACCCGAGCGCGTGGAAGACCTGCGGAAGATGCAGGGAATTATCGGTGCCGACGAGAACGCCGCCGTGGTATTGAAGAAAAGCTCATAGACCTCGTTGCAACGACGTCAGCCTAAGCCGCGCTCTCCAATGTTTGTGTGGCGGAGGCCGCTCATGGTTTCGGGTGATCTGCGGTGTAGGGATGGCAGCAGGGATCCTTGGCGGGCGCGAATTCCATGACTTCGACACGGGTGCCGTCGGGATCGTAGACATCGATGCTCCACTTGCCGTCGCGCCCAATTTCCGGTCCGTCCAGTTTTTCCAATCCGCTCTGGTGCAGTTGGCTTGCGGCGGATTGAATTTTGTCCACGCCCACCGAGAAATGATTTTGCACGCCGCGCTCCTTGGCGTCTGCCTTGGCCGGAATGTTGAGCATGTACTCGATCCAGTCGCTGCCGTCGGGGACCTGAATTTCCCACCAGTCGTCGCCCGTCTCCTTGAAACCACCATGCCAGTACATGCGGAAGCCGAGCAGGTCCCGGTAGAAACGATCTTCGGCCGCGCGATCCTTGACGATGAAGCCAGCGTGCAGTATGCGCGTGCTGAGCTTTCCGGGCGGGGCTTTGGACCCGGTGAGAGGGTGAAGCTGCACGAAGGCGATGGAATTACCTTCGGGGTCGTGCATCGCGAAATACTCGACCGAGTTGATGTCCCGGGTGGGGGGGCCAACTGCGACTTTATGGGCAAGGAGATAGGTGCGCATCCGGCCGAGGTCGGGTGTGGCAAACGCGATTTCGAAAACCAGGTTTGAGGGTGGAGCAGCAGACGCTTCCGACAATAGAACTTGCTGGCGATCGCTGAGGATAAAACACGGGCGCGTCATGCCGGTGCAGCCTCCGCTGCGCGCTGGTAAGCCGAGCGCTCGACTGTAAAAATCAGTGGACTTGCGTAGATCGGTGGCATAGATGCGGACATGCGCGATCCCCGTGATGGGCGGGCGTGTGGGCTGGTCCTGAGCAGCGTGGTCCTGAGCAGCAAGGGGTGCAGCGAGGCAAAGGCCGACGAGACATGCGAGCAGGAAGAATGCTGTTCGATTCATTTGTGCCTCAGGGGATTCTGACATGGAATTGAGTCGTGCCCTGCCCAGACGATCCAACCCCGTTGCTTCGATCTTACTCCGAATGCCTTTCGGCGCGGATGAGTTCTCTGCATAGCACCTCGCTTCCCTTATAAAAAAGCTCGCTGGCCGGACGCGACACGGGCATACCCGAGAGGTCGGTGAGATCGTACAGCCATCATTAAGAAGTGTCCACTGAGGCGACGCGACCTCCTGCGCGGTTCACGGCCAAGATTTTTTGAGATGACCGTGGCTCGACTCACTTCCCGTCTCTGACTCGCAGCCCAATGGCGGCCTTGCCTGCCATGGGATTCGGATGGCATAGATCGCACACAGGATCAACTGCATCGCGCAACCAGGAACTTCAACTGGCATCGTGAGCAGGCAGCCAGAACAGGAGTCTTTCCACAGTACTTGAGAACCGAAAATCCAACTTCATTCACCATCGGTGGTGAGAGTTTGACGCGGACTTGCCCGTTCTGCACTTAAATTGCGCTCGGCGGGGCAAGATGAGTGAAATCGAGATGTTTCGACAGTCATCAACATCGTCGGTATAACTTACCGCGAGAGCATTTTTTGGATTCCTGCGTCAATCAGGCACGGAGCCACTTCAAGTATGAACTCTTCTTCCGAGCGGACCGAACATACGAAATTTTTTCTGTGGATGCGAATTGTCACGGGAACCCTTATGCTGAGCATCGCCGCTCTCCAAGCATTTAAGCACCCTCACGATACTGTGAGTTGGGTCAACCCGCTCTCGGTCGCTTGTTTTTTCGCACTCTTTCGCCTGAGACAACCGACTGAATCGAGATGGGCATACTTGACCAATCCCCGACGCTGCTCACCAACCTCGCCGCTCTCTCCGTAGTCGTGACCGGCATCTGGAACCTAGTTCGGATAGCTCAGTGAGCAGTTCCGCATTTCGTTCCAAGGTCCCTGCCGGGGGTTTTGAGTGAAATGGATGTTTCGCCAATTGACTGGCGCCAGTCATACATCTTCAGCCGAGTAGCGAGCATCTAGTGCCACAAACACACCTTTCCCGGCAAAATTGAGAGGGCGAATGCGCAAATTGCAAGTCGTGGTTCTTGTCGTCCTGTTTTGCAGCGCGCTAATGGTGGGTCAATCTGGCAAGTCCGAGGTGTTTGGGGGATATTCTCTGGAACGGATAGCCGGGGGTTGCGGAACGGACTATAGATGCAATAACAACACAGGTGCCACGACCAATCTAAACGGGTGGACTGCCTCACTAACCGGCTACCTTTCTAAGTCCTTCGGGGTGTCGGCCCAATTCAGCGGAAATTACGGTAACGCCGGCTTTGCGGGAGGTGGTGGTGGATTCGCAACAGTGCATCGCTACGCTTACCAATTCGGGCCGGTTTACACCTTTCGCTGGCAGCGCGCGAGTGCGTTCACCCATGTCCTGTTGGGTGGGATATCGCAGGGGGTAATTCAAGCATCCCCAAATGGAGTGGTTCAGAGTTACACATCCTTCCTCTGGTCGGTGGGCGGCGGTCTTGACGTAAAACTCTCAAAGCGTCTTGCGGTTCGCGCCGCGCAGATTGACTACGAGCGGCACAATGTTTCTCCCGCCGCCAATGCGCCCAGCCAAGCGGGTTCGCCTACCAATGGTTTCCGGTATTCTGCCGGAATCGTGGTGCGTTTCTGAGCGGATCCACATCGCTGCCTGCTCCCCCACTTGCGCGCAAGATCGAACGCGCCTCGCTCAGTTGTCGCCATCAGGCGATTACACGCTTTGAGCGGCAAAGTGCCATTTTGAGTGAAATGATTCCATAACAATGTCGGCTCCCAGGCCCGAGTAAACTTTGGAGGCGCAAACCAACCAAAGGGCTCGGAGGAAAGGAGCCGAACATGCTGATTAT
>Ga0209698_10005019_pt1 | contig 14388 bp, 11 predicted proteins | sample LitLauG_LLR_2012_FD_187203 | JGI IMG/M metagenome (GOLD analysis project Ga0209698, IMG submission 187203) | Freshwater sediment microbial communities from Pennsylvania, USA - Little Laurel Run_MetaG_LLR_2012 (SPAdes) (version 2) | ecosystem: Environmental > Aquatic > Freshwater > Creek >...
TGGTAAAATGGTCCCCCACACACCGGAGAGGTGGCAGAGTGGCCGAATGCGGCGGTTTGCTAAACCGTTGTACGGGCTAATACCTGTACCGAGGGTTCGAATCCCTCCCTCTCCGCCAGACCTTTCTCCTACTATTTGCGCCCCGGGCACCAACTGGCCGTAGACTCCAGGCGCCCCTTGCCCTAGCCCCCCGCCACGAAGTGAAAGTGTGGATCAGGCCGGCTCACTGGGAACCCAGAGCGAGCTAATTGCACGCGACCAGGTTTTGGCTCGTCCCTTGCAAGCTGAAAATTGAATTAGCCAGAAGTGGAAGACTCCAGAACTTGCTGTGGTGCCTGTGCAGATAGTAGGACGCTGCCACCGACCCGACACTCTTCGCGGTGGCCACCCCGTACGCACGCCCGACCGTAGGGTGGGTTCCGTACAAATAGGCCGATTGGACCTCCGCGTTACATACGCCCTTCTTTCCAGCGAGCCAGTTCTGCTGGGCAAACAACGTTGTATAGGTGTCGGCGAATGCGCTGCCCGTGGAAATCACAGACAGGAAAAGGAATCTCCTGTCGAGAGTGGCACGCATGGTTGTCTTGAAATCCGGGGTTTTGGATGAGGATTCCCGCGTCGTAATAACGGTCGGACCGTCGTTGGGACGGGCGACGCTGCTTGGGGCCGACGGAATGTCCTTGGCGGACGACGTCGCCGCGAGCAGAAACACTGTCAACGCTGGCGTTAGCACGGATCTCATAAAACGATGCCCACCTGGCAGTTCGCTTACGAACGGGTACGGCGGGCCATGGTTGGAGAGTACGTGCAGGGTGGAGCGTGCACAATCGTACGTTCGTAATGACAGCTTGGTAACCTGGAGGTAACCAACTGCCCGGCCGTTCAGCCAACCTGGGCTAATGGAGACCGGAAGCCCAACAGCGGGTGGAGGATACGCGCGCCTTCCAACTCAAAATATGTCTACCTACCAGCTTGTGTTCGTAGGGCGGGAGTAACCGATTTTTCGTGTGCGTGCCGGCGATCGCATGGAGCAGAATACTTCTTCGCGGTAGAATTTGCGGGCCGACGCGCTCAGCTTCTGCATGACGGGCCTCACGCCCGACAATTCACCCTGGCCTCCTTCCTACACACCAATTCAAATGTGTACGCGCAGGAAGTAGAACTTCTCTGAGTAAAATTCGCCGGAGGAGGGCCAAGCAGGTGCTTCCCGGGCCTCCCGCGGGTCCCGACATCCATTGTTGACCTTGGCCTGGACAAGCAATAGAATTGCGGCGCTAAAGACCTGCTCCCCGCGGAAATGCAAGCAATTCCCCTATCACGCGGGTGCGTCAGGGTACGAAATCTGTACAACCAGGAACGCCCGAAATGGCGACTCGAAGACCCGCGTCTGCGGTTCCGGTGGCTGAAATTGCGGCAGCCCTTCTGGCTCAACCGGAGGTGTCCTCGCGGGCGCGCGTCATCGCCGACCAGGTTGCCGAACATCTGCCCGGCGCTGCTGCGGTGGTGTATGTCATTCAGGATCAGGGGAACCCCTCTTGGACCGCGAAAGCGACGGCGGGCGAGATCACAGTCGGTCAAGTGATGGATTTCAACGCCGGAACCCTGGGGGCGGTTGCAGAGAGTAGAACGATTCAGGTATTCGAGGCAGCCAATTTGCAGCGCGAAGATTTCTCCCACCTCGATATTCGCCGGACAGGCGTATCTCTTGCATATACCCCGCTTCTGAAAGACGAAACTCTGGTGGGGGCTATTGAGGTTGTGTGGGATGGAGAAACATTCCCCGAGGCAGTTCTGCAGTCATTGAGTGAATTGGCCGAACTCGGCGCACCGGCGATTGCGGCCGCTCTGAATTATGAAAGCGAGCGAAACGCCAGCCTACACTCGATCAGCCGGGTCACGCAGATGTACGACCTGGAGAAGGTTTTCAACTCGACACTCGAGATGGATGAACTGCTCGAGATGATTGCCAAGAAATTTCAGGAGATGCTCAACGTCCAAGGCGTAAACCTGTGGATGGTCAATGGTGAAGCGGTGGAGTTGGTGAGCCAGGCAGGATTCGATGCGACTGCGTCATCCGGTGAAGTTCAGAAGGCAGGCGGCGGCATCGCAGGAGACATCTCTGATAACGGAGAGTCGGTGCTGATTGACTACGCGGACGACGAGCGCTTGCAAAAACGCAACTCGGGGTTCGAAGACGGTGCTGTGTTCTCCCTGATTGCCGCGCCCCTGATGGAGCACGAGCATCTGGTAGGCGTGATAGAAGCGGTAAACCGGCTGGACGGCCTGCCGTTTGATGAAGACGATGAATTTTTGCTGGCCAGCATGTGCGAAACCGCCAGCAATGCCTTGCACAACGCAGATCTGCTGCAGGCGGAGCGAAAGGTCGAAGTTCTGGAAGCGCTGGTCAAGGTCAGTGGCGAAATTACATCAACGCTTGATCTGGACCGCGTGCTGCAAGCCATCGTGAACGAACCAGCCACTGTAATTCCCTATGAACGCGCCGCGATCGCGCTGGAACAGCGCGGGAAACTTCAAATCAGGGCGGTAACGGCCGCGGTCAGAATCAACCCCCAGGACCCCGACATTGTGCGTCTGCAGAACCTGCTCGAATGGGCATCCCTTTCGAGCGATCCCATCCTGGTTACCCAGCGGGGAGATCAGGTCGACGACGATCGCGAAGAAACGCGAGCGAAGTTCCAGGCCTACTTTGATCAGACCGGGATGCGAGGCTTTCATTCGTTGCCGTTGTCTGACGACGACGGTAGGGTTGGCATCCTTTCCTTTGAGAGTGGCGATCCGGATTTCCTGAATACCGCGCACCTCGAAATGATCAAGGTGCTGGCAGGGCAGGCCACGGTCGCGTTGCGCAACGCGTCGCTGTATCGGGAGGTCCCGTTCATCGATCTGCTGGAGCCCATTCTGGCACGAAAGCGCAAGTTCCTGGCGCTGGAGAAACGGCGGCGCATGGCTCTGATCGTCGCGGCCGCTCTGGTGCTGACCTTTCTCGCCGCCTTTCCGCTACCTCTGCGCGTGGATGGCCCAGCCACGGTCGCGCCTGCCCATAGCGCGAAGGTCCAACCCGAGGTTGCAGGAGTGGTCGAGAGCGTCTCGGTCCGTGAGGGCGATGCGGTACGCAAGGGGACGGTCCTTGCGAAGCTCGATGACTGGCGATACCGCACTGCGCTCGCGACTGCGCAGGCCAAGTATGAAACCGCAGTCTCCCAGATGAATCGCGCTCTTGCATCCAACGATGGAAGCGAAGCGGGCCTCGAGAGGGTGCAGGCAGACTATTGGTCTTCAGAAGTGCTGCGGGCCCGTGAAAGCCTGGACAAAACCTTCTTGCGCGCCCCCATCGATGGCCGGGTTGCCACCCCTCATATAGAAGACTTGGTAGGACGTAACCTCAGCCCCGGAGACGACTTTGGAGAAGTCGTGGACACCTCGCACGCCAGCGTGGACATTGCCATCGACGAACTGGACGTGGCGCGTGTCGCCGCAGGACAAGAGGCCGCGGTGAAACTGGAAGGGATCCCCAGTCGTACCTTCCACTCCTCAGTCGCGGTGGTGAGTCCAAAGGCGGAACTGCAGGGCGACCAACGGTTCTTCTTCGCGCGCGTCCTCGTGCCGAATGACGATGGAGCGATCCGGTCGGGTATGTTGGGGCGCAGCAAGGTATCAACGGGATGGGATCCTGCGGGCTGGGTCATTTTTCGGCGTCCCATCATGTGGCTGTGGTCCAAGGCCTGGTCGTTGGTTGGCTGGTGAAGCGGAGGGGAATTATGAAGCAACGCATGGCGGCGCTGGTGATTCTGATTTTGGTTTGTAGTGCCTGCAGCAGCCCGAAGGTGACGTCCGTAGCGGCAGCTGCTCCCGTTCCCGCGGCGTCCGCAGCATCGAGTGTGATAAGCGGAAACGGAGAGACCTTTGTCGCTTCCGGCCCCGTGGTCGTTGAGAATCAGGTAGATGTCGCTGCTCTACGAGACGGTGTCGTGGTCTCGATTCTCGCCCAGCCCGGAGCTGCAGTTCATCAGGGACAACTGTTGGCAAAACTTGATGACCGCCAGATCTCGGCTGACCTGGATGCTGCTTCTGCCCGAGTACGGTCCCTCGAGGCAAACCTGCAGAACTGGGAAGCGGAGACCAAAGTGCTACAGGCTGACCGGACGCGGGCCGAAAAACTATACGAGGCGCAGATCATCGCCAAGGAAGAGCTCGAACATGCACAGTACAAAGAGCAGGCCGACGAGTTTGAGATTAAGCGCGAAACTGAAAGCTTGAACAACGCCAAAGACGTCCAGAAATCGCTGGAGCTTGAAAGAGATAAGACCAGCATCACCGCGCCGTTCGACGGGATCGTGGCACGCCGTTATGTGCGCGTCGGCCAAAAAGTGTCAGTCGGCGATCGACTCTTCTGGGTGTCGGCGTTGACTCCACTGGAGGTGAAGTTCACTCTCCCGGAGCGTTTCTTCGGCAAGGTTCACGATGGTGAACAGGTGACGGTAAGTTCGGCCGATAACTCGCGTGAAGCCAAGTATATCGCCAGAATCGCTCAGGTGAGCCCCGTGGTGGATCCATCCAGCGGCACCATCGAAATCCTTGCTCAGTTTGTGGGCCCTGCTCCAGGCCTTCGGCCAGGAATGCTGGTAAATATCTCTATTCAATAGCCCATGAATATTCTCGAAGCTCTCGATGTAGCGCTTCCAGAAATGCCGGCGAAGAGTGCGCGGCGGAACTTTCCCAAACTTGATCCCCAGGTAATCTCCAAAACTCACGTCGAGCATGGAGTGCCGATGGTCCTGGCCAAGATGCCAGGCAGCGACAGCTTTGTCCGACTGACTCGGGAACAGTGGGGGTTGCTGGAGCTGTTCGATGGACAGCGGTCTTATAAAGATATTGCGGACCTGACCGAGGCCAGCACCGGAGTCGCGTTTACAGAGGACGATGTCAAAGAGTTCGCCGCCTTCCTCAAGGACGAGACCGATTTTTTCTATCGCACGCCGCTGGAAAAGAACATCACCCTCAAACAAAAGCTGGGCGCCAATCGCCACAAACGCAAACGCTTTGCATTCTCCGACATCACCGATATTACGCTCCACCGCTGGCCCCACGCCGACGACTATCTGACCGACCTTCAGCCGTATGTGCAGTTCGTTTATACGACCTGGTTCACTCTTCTCACGCTCGGCTGCTTTGGCGTCATGGTCTGGATGTGGGCCGGCAAGATGGACGAAATCTGGGCTGACAGTTTTCGCTTCTACAACTTCACGGAAAAGAGCGTCTGGGACCTGATCGAGTTCTGGATCCTGTTTGGGGTGATGGCCTTCTTCCACGAATCGGCACACGGGATGACCTGCAAGCAGTTTGGCGCGAAGGTGGAAAGGATGGAATTTCTGCTGATGTACTTCGCGCCCACCTTCGTCTGCGATGTCACTCAAATCTGGGTCATCGGCGACCGCAAGGCTAGGCTCAGTACCATCATTGCCGGCATCTGGATCGACTTGATCATCTGTTTCGTCGCCACCACAATCTGGTGGGCCACGGCTCCCGGGATGTGGACTCATGACCTCGCCTATAAGGTCATGATGGTCTCTGGGATCGGGGTCACTCTGATCAACCTGAATCCGCTGATCAAGCTCGATGGTTACTACATGTTCTCCGAGATCATCGGGGAGATGGATTTGAAAGAACGCTCCACCATGTACGTTTCAGAGTGGATCAAGAAGAACGTCCTCTCGTTGCCCATCGAAGTCGAATACATTCCCAGGCGTCGCCGCCTTCTTTACATCGTGTACGCTCTGCTCTCAGGGATTTACAGTTACCTGCTGATCATTGTGGTCGTGATGTTCATTTATCACGCGCTGCAGCACTACAATCCGGAGTTTGCCTGGATTCCCGGACTGCTGGTGGCTGGCTTCATGTTCAAGTCGCGAATCCGGAAACTGGTGAGATTCATGAATGATATTTATCTGGATAAGAAAGATCGGGTGAAAGAGTGGTTCACGCCGCTGCGGACTGCCGTTGTGTCCGCCATTGTGCTGCTGCTGGCACTTGTGCCTTTGTGGCCTGACTTCGTCGAGGGCCGCTTTGTGCTGGAGCCGGCCCGGCGGGCCGTGATCCGGGCAGAGGTTCCCGGTGTGGTCACGCAGGTCTTGATCACCGAAAACCAGGCGGTCGCTTCGGGCGCGCCGCTCTTGCGGTTGCAAAACCTCCAACTCGAGTCGGAAGCGGCATGGGCAGAGGCCAGCTTTCGCGAAGCATCGGCACGCGCCACCACTGCCAGCATGCACTACTCCGGATTCGGACCGGCGGAGCGCCAACGGGAAGAGATGTCACAGCGAAGGAGCTTGCTCGCCGGTCAACTCTTGCATCTGCAACTCACCAGTCCGATCACGGGCGTCGTAGTGACACCGAGGTTGCAGGACCTACTTGGAAACTATGTCGTGGCAGGTACGCCAGTCGCAGAGGTTGCGGACCTCAGCACCATGATTGCTCGGATCTATATTCCAGAGTTCGGCGTTCGCAACGTCAGGCTGGGGACCAGGGCCCGGCTGCAGGTGCAGTCACGGGTGGTGCCAATCACGGGCACGCTGGCTTCCATTGCACCTCTGTCTTCGCCGATCGATCCGGGGCTCACCGAAAAGGAGCAGTTGACTGGAATCGTGCCGCCTCCCTTCTACGTCGGGTCGGTCATCCTCGTCAACGATGGAGCTTTGCGCGAAGGAATGACTGGAACCGCCAAGCTTTTCGTTCGGCATCGCAGCCTGGCGGCAATGCTGTGGAGATTCGTTCGCGACCTGGTCGAACGGCGCTTCTGGTAGGTCAAAAGTAATCATGGACGCCAAAAAGGGCCTGTTTTCACAGGCCCTTTGGCAGACGAAGCGACCGCGCAAGCGGGGTAGTGAGACGGACGGCAGAGCGGCCAGACCGAAGCCGCAACGATCCGACTAGATCACCGGTCTTACGGCATTACCGGCTTCACTGCCGGCTTGATTGCCGGTTTAATCGCTGGCTTAATGGCCGGCTTGATCGCTGGCTTAATAGCCGGCTTGATCGCTGGCTTAATAGCCGGTTTAATCGCGGGCTTAATGGCCGGCTTGATCGCTGGCTTAATTGCCGGTTTAATCGCGGGCTTAATAGCCGGCTTCACGGCTGGGTGAAGGGCCGGACGTACTGCGGGGGACTGCGTCGGCGTCGCCAGAATGGCCTTTCTTACCGCCGTCCGCTGACTAATGAGAGACTTTTTTTGTACTGACATTTGGATCTCCTTTTATCTCTTTTTTGCGCCGGCCGAATCTATCAGCGCTACGACTTGCCATAGTGCAAGGCGAGTGCCAAACCGAACTCGAGCTCAACCAGGTGCATAAATAGCTTGTTTTCATGTTTTTGCCCGGCCATCAATCGACTGCAGCCAAATCCGCAGCGCCCGGCATTTCAGTCGGTGGATTAAATATTGATCCCTAAGGGTATTGATTTTTAATCCCTGTGACCTGATTTCAGTCAGTTTCGGGCTTCTTTTCCAACCTGGTATTTCCGGCACAGGTAATGGATCTTCTGCTTGTCAATGTGGAGCAGTCGCGCGGCGCCGATCTTACTGCCACCGGCCCGTCGCAAAGCAGCCTCCAGATATGCGACTTCGATCCTGGAGATTTCGTCGTCGAAGTTCACCCCATCCTCGGGAATGAGCAGCGATTCCTGCGAAGTTGCGCTGTTGTAGAGCATGCGCTGCGGCAAGTGCTGCACTTTAATGGTCGGCCCATCCACCATCAACACGAGTCTCTGCACGAGGTTTTGTAGCTCGCGTACGTTTCCCGGCCAGGAGTCGTCCTCCAGCACATGCATCACCTCGGGATCAATGCGCTTAAGAGGTACGCCATTCTGTGCGCAATAGATACGGAGAAAGTGGTCCATCAGCAGAGGAACGTCCCCCGCTCGCTCCCGCAGCGGTGGCAGTGCAATCGGCACCACGTTGATGCGGTAATAGAGATCCTCGCGGAAGCGCCCGGTGTGGACCATTTCCTCCAGGTCCTCATTGGTGGCAGTGATCAGCCGAAAGGAGATTTTCTTCGGGGTATGGCCGCCGATCCGTGTAACCGCCCGGTCTTCCAACACCCGCAGCAACTTGGACTGCAGGGCCAGCCCCAGAGTTGCGATCTCATCCAGAAATAGCGTGCCGGTGTGCGCCAGTTCGATATGGCCGGGCCGTGCCGTCTTGGCATCGGTAAACGCGCCTTTCTCGTGACCAAAAAGCTCACTCTCAATCAAGTTCTCTGGCAAGGCAGCGCAGTTGATGCTGACGAACGGCTTGTCAGCGCGTGCGCCCAGCGACACGATGGCCCGTGCCACCAACTCCTTTCCAGTTCCGCTTTCTCCCCGGATCACCACCGAACTGGCGCTGTCGGCCACACGGGTGATGGCCTCGTAGACACGTCGCATCGGTTCACTGGCACCTATCAGTTCCGCGAAGGACTGTCGCTCCTCCTTGGCATCCAGCCGGTTGCGGTACTCAATCTCTGCCCACCTCTTCTCCAGTGCCCGGCCCAGGACAATCCGCAGCTCTTCGAAGTTGATGGGAGCCACGAAATACTCGTCGACCGTCGCGTCCATCGCCTTGTACCGGAGGCCCTTGCTGGTGGAGCGAGTCAGCGCCACCAGCAAAACCTCAGGGATTAGGGAACGCAATTCGCTGAGGGCGGAAACCCCCTCGTCCGGATGCTGACCGACGATGTCAATGTCGAGCAGCACGGTGTCTGGCGGATTCTTCTTCACCAGCGCGATCAGCGCCTCCCAGCTGGGCAGCACCCGGAGGTCGTAGTCAGCGCCGAGGTAGGCCTCGGCTTCCGGCCGCACCAGTTCGTCGGTGGTGACGACGACAATACTGAAACGGGAAGGCCGAGAGTCAGCGGTTTTTGTGCCCGGCATGGTACCTCCCGGAGTCGCATGGAATTATGCCAGCATTTTCACGTTTGTGGGATGAATTTTTCACCTCCGATGCATTGACTCGGCAATCGATGAGCAAGTTTCGAGCCTCTTGCTAAAACCGAGAACTTCCCGTAGGTTAAGCAGCGCCGACCAACATGGACCACAGGATGGGTCCGGCACAACAGTAACGGGAGGACCGTTGGACATTAGCATCCGCAAACGCTCGCAAGTACAGTTGATCCAACTCCGCGGGCAACTCCGGCTCGGGGAGGCGGTCGACGAGCTGCGCAAGACCATCGACGAGGCCCTGGCAGGGGGGGACGCGCGTTTCGTAGTCAATTTGGCTGAAGTGCCGATGATCGATTCCAGCGGCATCGGTATCTTGGTGCGATACCTGGCATCAACCAAGCAGCGGGGCGGTAGCCTCAAGCTGGTAAAGCCTTCTACCTTCGCGGTAAAGACGTTGCGGCTGGTTGGCGTTCTTAACCTCTTCGAGGTTTTTGAGGACGATGAGGCGGCGGTGGAGTCCTTTGGCTGACTTTTCCGTCCATATGCTCGATGTGACAACAAACCTGAGTCCCTATGCCGGCAGAATTTGATGGTGACGCCGAAGATACCGCGCTGTCTGCGCTGATTGATCTCAGCATGCCCGCGGATTCCGAGGCAATTGCCGCGGTCGTAGACACCATATCCGGAACCTTGACAAGGCTGGAGGTTCCGGAACAAAAGCGCTTTGAAGTAGCTTTGGCCGTCCAGGAAGCTCTGGCCAACGCGGTCGTACACGGGTGCGGGAACGACCCCTCAAAACAAGTCCGGTGCCGGGTAAAGTCGGACCCACTGGGCCGCATCCTGATCATCGTCACCGATCCAGGACCCGGGTTTAGGCCCGACCTTCTGGGGGACCCGAAGCGACGTGAGAATCTTTACACCGACCATGGACGCGGGGTCTACCTGATTCGCCAACTCATGGACGAAGTTCGTTTCGAGCGAAGCGGGAACGAAATCCGTATGTGGAAGTACTAAGCGATGCGGACCTAGCGTTGACCGCCGATACTGATCCAGCGAGACTGTTGATCACCGCGTCAACGATCTCAGCGATGTGCGATTAACTCGACAGGTTGCGGCGCATCCCTTTCGTCACGATTGATATCGCCCGTCTGGAGGCGAAATGGAATGCATACGCGTGCGACTGCTCCGCCTCCGGGTATGCTCAGGAGTTCGACGCTGTGATCTTGTCCGTAGAGTGATTCGAGTCGTTCGCGCGTAATTCTCAGACCCACTCCGGTCGATGCCCTCGATCCATATTTCGCGAGTCCAGGTCCATTGTCCCTGATTTCGATTTGCAGTTGGTCATCCTGACTTCTCGCAGAGATTCGTATCTGACCTCCACTATGAAGCTTTGAAATTCCATGCTTGACAGCGTTATCCACCAGCGGCTGCAACAGCAAGTGAGGAACGGATGCGTCGAGTGTCTCTGGGGCAATATCTAGAACTGTGTTCAATCTCTCCGCAAATCGCACCTTCTCGATTTCCAGATAGCAATTCAGGAATTCCACTTCCCGATTAAGTGTAGTAATTTGTGTGCCCGCCGAATTGAGGCTCATCCGCAGCATGTCGCCGAGCCTCGTCATCATCTGGTCTGCAGCTTGGATGTCGGTGAGCATCAGAGACGAAATAGAGTGCATCGTATTGAAGAGGAAATGTGGTTGCAGCTGGCTCTTAAGGGCCTGCAATCGGGCCTTCGCCAACTGCCCTTCCAACTGGATCGCCCGAATTTCGCGCTCTCGCAGTCTTCGGTTGTATGACACGGCGTGTGCAGCGAGCACGATCGGTACGAAAGTTTCGGCAATGTCATCCACCAGCCCGTACAGAAACTGCTTCGGCAGGATGGACCATTGAACTCTAAACGCATGGGCGCTCGAATCCCAGATTGCCGATCTCCAGTCGCGATATCTCGGATCCCAGAAACCCCATGGAGTCACGCACCGCAGCGCCACATGTACAGCGGTGAAGGCGAGTCCCGCCGCAAGATACAAAAGAAAGCGGCTTACCCAATTCTCCCGACGAATTGGATAGCGTGTAGCGAACGCAAAAACAAACGGGGTCAGCGGAGCATAGGTGAGGATTTGGCAAAGCTCCAAGCCGAGCGCGTTCTTGAAAGGCATCGGCGTGCTCGTCGAGCGGTATGCTTCATAAATCGTCAAGGCCGCGGCCAGAGCTACAAAAGACCACACACCGAAGCTGGCGACCCAGATCAGCCAGGGACGGGTCGCCGGCAAGCCTGGCTCCGCATCACTCTCACATTGAATTGATGCCTCCCTCCTCGGCCTGCGCACGAGCTCGCCACCACAGTGAGGGCAAGTATATTGTTTAGCGGCAGCGCATCCGGCGCAAAAAGTAAATTCGAAGGAGCAGATGTAAGCTTCTTCAGTACGCAACAAGCGCTGTTCACACGCATCACAAATGTTTTTCATCTTGAGTAGTCTTCGGATCGTCGAGATTCCGCCGCAAACCTACTGGCGGACCACAGCTGGCAGCCGGATTGCTATTAAATCATGCGGTCGTCTGGAAGACGTGAAATCGGAACCCAGATACCTGCTATTTGTCCCTGAAACGCGCCTACACGTCCCATAAGTCGGAGGGCTCGGTTCCGTGTTGCGTATCTGGGCATACGTGGACCGGTAGGAACGCCGGCAGGCACGAAAGGACTTGACGCGAGGGAATTGCTTCTGGCGACCGCTCTGAACACGGTTCAGGAGAATCTGTTGCGGCAAACCCTTGTGACACAAACGCGTCTAACACTGCACTCGCGGAAGAAGTGAACTTCAATCATGATTCCCGAATCCGCAGTACGCATGTCCGGTGAGCAACCAATCGGGTCTCCGATTCGGGCCATCATTGCTGACGATGAACACCTAGCCCGCAAGAAACTCCGCATCTTTCTGGATACGGAGCCGCAGGTAGAGATTGTTGCCGAGTGTCTGGACGGCGGGCAAACAGTGACTGCGATTCACAGTTTTCGGCCCGATCTCTTGCTGCTCGACATCCAGATGCCTGACATGGACGGCTTTGAGGTACTGAGAGAAGTATCAGCCGAGGAAATGCCTCTGGTGATTTTCACCTCAGCCTACGACCAGTATGCCATTCGAGCATTTGAAACCCATGCTCTCGACTACCTGTTGAAACCATTCGACCAAGATCGATTGCATGCGGCCATCGAACGAGCCAGGTTTGAAATAAGGAAGTCCAAGGATCGTGAGATCACCCACCGTATTCTTGAGCTGTTGTCATGGGTGAAGTCTGAAAAGCGGCCCGTCAGCGAGTTCGAGAATCGCCTGGCAATTAAGACGAAGGGTCGAGTTGTGTTTCTGAACCTCGACGATATTGATTGGATAGAGGCGGCTGCCAACTATGTTCGCCTGAATACTGGCAAAGATTCCTATCTCTTCCGGGAAACTATCTCGAGAGTGTCAGAGCGCTTGAACCCATCTCAATTTGTCCGCATCCACCGCTCGATGATTGTTAACATTCGCCGGATCAAGGAATTGATACCAGTTAACAGTGGGGAATATGTTGTGATCCTAAAGAGCGGCAAGGAACTTTCCTGCAGCCGCGGCTACCGTGCAAACCTGCAACACTTGATTGAGAAGAGTTTCTAGCAGCACTCCCCTCCGAACCCGATGTTCCGACTGTGAGCCGGGTGGAACGCTTTGGCCGAGGTTCGCTCATGGCGACGCTAGTCTACCGAATCTCATAGCCAAGAGGCTCCACGTATACAGACTTACGAATCTACGGCGGCTGTACCGATCGCGTCCGCCCTGGATCAGTAACCAAGTAATGCTCACTTCGTGTGAATCGGATGCTTTCTCGTCATAAAGTTGCGTGTGTTTATCCCACCTTCATCAGGTCCCAGTCCGCCGGGTTTGTGACTTGCTCTCTCGTCAGGTTATGCAAACTCATCATGGCACTCAGACGCCAAAGCTCACGACTTCTCCCGCGCGTGAGGCCGCAAAAGTCGCACGCCTTTCATTTTCAATCTCGCTGATAGTGGTTGCCCTTTGCGCGGTCACGTTCAGCGCCGCGTTTGCGGCTGGTCAGGGTATCGTCACCGGCTCAATTTCCGGCGCCGTACAGGACCCCCAGGGAGCAGTGGTCGTTGGTGCCAAGGTCACAGCCAAGCACCTCGCAACCAACCGCGAGTTCACAACGGAAACGGCGTCAGCAGGAGTTGCTGTGTTGCGGGACTTGCCGGCTGGATCGTACGACGTGCGCATCGAGGCAACCAACTTCCGAATCTACGACGCTAAAGGGGTGTCCGTCGATGTGGGCAAGGAAACTCCGTTAGGGATCATTAAGTTGGAACTCGGCTCGTCCCAGGAGGTGGTGACAGTGGAAGGGACGGCGCCGTTGATGGAGTCCACGACTGATCAGATATCGGCCACGTTCAGCTCGGAAAAGGTGACCAGCCTGCCTATGGGGAACACCTTCGACTCGCTGGCACTGTTCGTCCCAGGCGTAGCGACGGCTGGAGATGCAAGTTTCGGCAACAACAACGGAGCAGAGATTTCAGTCAACGGTCAACGGGCGCGGTCCAACAATTTTCAAATAGATGGTCAGAGCAACAACGATAACTCCATCGGTGGCCCCGACATCTTTTTCGGCAACCAGGACGCCATTTCCGAAGTGCAAATAGTTACGAACTACGACGCGGAGTTCGGCCGCAACACCGGCGCCGTAGTCAACTACGTCACCAAGTCAGGTACGAACACGTTCCACGGGACTGCATATGAGTTCTGGCAGGGTTCGTTGTTTGATTCACTGGAGAATCAAGAGAAGAGCCCGCTGTTTGGCTACTGCACGGGACAAACCACCGGCTGCCGTGTGCCTACAGTCCCACGTTTCGTCGACAACCGCTTTGGGGGCAGCATGGGTGGCCCCATTAAGAAAGACAAGATCTGGTTCTTCGGCTCAACCAACATCGAAAAGCAGCGTTTTGCCGGCTCACCCAGCTCCTCGGCCCCTGGCCTCGTACCCACGCCAACTGGAGTCCAACAACTACAGGCGGCTTTTCCCAGCAGTCCAATCGGGCTCATTCAAACTACCATCGGGCCCAATGCGGTGACAGAAGGGAACCCAACCTTCTCGGGCGTTATACCAATCACTTCCCCTAACGCCGTATTAGTGACCAATCAAATTAATCCCAGCACAGGTCTCGCATATGGCTGCACCGTAGCAGGTCAGAATGGCTGCACTCCAATCGAGTTCGGCCAGATCAGCCGCTTCGTGGCCAGCCCGTTTAATAACTACGAAGGAACTGGCCGAGTCGATTTCAAGCTGACCAACAAAGACAATTTCTTCGCGCGCTACGTCGTGCAGAAGGACTATTCAGGCGGAATCAATTTCGGTCTCGGTATTGATGTTGGCGACTATCAGGATGTTCCGTCTTTGAGCCAGCAGATTGGACTGGAC
>Ga0209698_10005020_pt1 | contig 14388 bp, 8 predicted proteins | sample LitLauG_LLR_2012_FD_187203 | JGI IMG/M metagenome (GOLD analysis project Ga0209698, IMG submission 187203) | Freshwater sediment microbial communities from Pennsylvania, USA - Little Laurel Run_MetaG_LLR_2012 (SPAdes) (version 2) | ecosystem: Environmental > Aquatic > Freshwater > Creek >...
GTTCATGAGCGGCGGCGCCTATGGCCTTCACGCCGCCGCTCATGAACAGCGGCAGCATCGCCTGCAGGTCGGCGCCGGCCGAGAAGGGTTCGTCGGGCGACCAGATCACCAGCCCGCGATAGCCATCCTCCGCCAGCGCCACCGCCTTGAGCAGGCCGGCACCCACGTCGGGGCCAATGGCGTGCACCTTGGTCTTGATCGAGAAGATGAGCACTTCGCCCGCCTGCCCCGATTCCGCGTGCCAGATGCGGCAGGCAGCGTCTTCGTGGAGGGTCTTGCCAGCGACGCGCGGATCGGGCGCGCCATCGCCCAGGAGGGGCGCCCGAAACAGCTGGCGGCCGTAGACCGGCAGTTCCATGCGTGGCACGAACCTGCCGTGGGCCGGACTCCAGGAGCCGTCCTTCGTGTGGACCGCGCCCGCAGCCGCCACCGGGCCGCTGAACACCCACTTGGGCAGCGGCGCCTTGGACAGCGCCTCGCCCGAATCGATGTCGGCCTTCACCCATTCGGCCACCTGCTGCCAGCCGGCGGCCTGCCAGCTCTCGAAGGGCCCGCTGTCCCAGCCAAAACCCCAGCGCAGCGCAAAATCGACGTCGCGCGCCGTGTCGGCGATACCTTCCAGGTGTACGGCCGAATAGTGGAAGGCGTCGCGGAAGATTGCCCAAAGGAATTTGGCCTGGGGATGATCGGTGGAACGCAGCAGGCCCAGGCGCTCGCCAGCGGGCTTCTTGAGGATGCGCGTGATGAGCTCGTCGGCCTTGCCGCCGCTCTCCACGTATTCGGCCTTGCGCGGATCCAGGACCTTGATCGCCTTGCCCTCCTTGCGATAGAAGCCCGCGCCCGATTTTTGTCCCAGGGCGCCTTTTTCCACCAGCGCCTTGAGCACGGGCGGCAGCGCGTAATGAACCGCAAACGGATCCTGGTCGGTGCTCAGGGTGTCCTGCATGGTCTTGATGACGTGGGCCATGGTGTCGAGTCCCACCACATCGGCGGTGCGGAAGGTGGCGCTCTTGGCGCGGCCCAGGCGCGTGCCGGTTAGGTCATCGACCACATCGAATGCCAGCCCGTATTTCTGCGCTTCCGCCATGGTGGCGAGCATGCCGAACACGCCGACGCGATTGGCGATGAAGTTGGGGGTGTCCTTGGCGCGGACCACGCCCTTGCCCAGGGTGCTGGTGAGGAAGCCCTCCAGCTGGTCGAGCACGTCCGGCCGGGTGGCGGGCGTGGCGATGAGCTCCACCAGATGCATGTAGCGGGGCGGATTGAAGAAGTGCACGCCGCAAAAGCGCGCCCGCAGCGCCTGGGGCAGCGACTGCGAGAGCTGCGTGATGGACAGGCCGGAGGTGTTCGATGCAAAGATGGCGTCGGTACGGATATGCGGGCCGACCTTGGCGTAGAGGTCGCGCTTCCAGTCCATGCGTTCGGCGATGGCCTCGATCACGAGGTCGCATTCGCCGAGAATTTCCAGATTCTGCTCGTAGTTCCCCGCCTCGATGTGCCGGGCATCGTCGGCGCGGCCCAGGGGTGCCGGGCTGAGCTTTTTCAGTCCGTCGATGCCACGGCGCACGATGCCATTCCTGTCGGCCGACTTGGTGTCCGGAAGGTCAAAGAGCACCACCGGCACGCGCGCATTGATGCAATGGGCAACGATCTGCGCCCCCATGACACCTGCGCCCAGCACCGCCACCTTCTTGATCACGAAATTCTTCATTGTCTTTCCCCGGGGACTGTCTTCTTGTTGAATACGGCCTGGCCTGACCGGACTGCTTGGCCTGCGTGCCGCCACCGGCGGCTAGAACCAGTCGGCATCGAACTCCATGAGATTTTTCGCGCCCGAACGGGCGGCGCGGATGTGGAATGCGGTCTCCGGCAGCAGGCGCTGGAAGTAGAAGCGCGCCGTGGCCAGCTTGGCGGTGTAGAAGGGATCGACGCCGGCACCGTCGGCGGCGATGCGCGCCAGCGCCACCCGGGCCATGCGCGCCCAGAAGTAGGCGAAGACGAGGTGGCCGGCGACCCTCAGGTAGTCCACCGAGGCGGCGCCGGCTTCGTCCTGGCTGGCCATGGCCTTCATGCCCACCTCCATGGTGAGCTTCTGCACCTTGTCGCCCAGGTCGGCGAGCGGCGTTATGAATTCGCTCATGGCCGCATCGGTGCCGTGTTCGGCCACCAGCGCCTGCACCAGCGCGCCGAATTTGCGCAGCTTGGCGCCGTTGTCCATGAGTATCTTGCGGCCCAGCAGGTCGAGCGACTGGATGGTGTTGGTGCCCTCGTAGATCATGTTGATGCGCGAATCGCGCAGCAGCTGCTCCATGCCCCATTCGCGGATGTAGCCGTGGCCGCCGAAGACCTGCAGGCACTCGGAGGATCGCAGGAAGCCGTTGTCGGTGAGGAAGGCCTTCACGATGGGCGTCATCAGCGCCATCATGTCGCCGCCAAGGGCGCGCTGCTCCTCGTCGGGGTGGTGCAGCTGCTGGTCGGCCATGAGCGCGATCCAGTAGGCGAAGGCCCGGCCGCCTTCGGCGTAGGCCCGCGCCGTGAGCAGCATGCGGCGCACGTCGGGGTGGACGATGATGGGATCGGCGGCCTTGTCCGGCGCCTTGGTGCCGGTGAGCGAGCGCCCCTGGATGCGGTCCTTGGCGTAGGCCACGGCGTTCTGGTAGGCGGCCTCGTTCAGGCCCAGGCCCTGCACACCAACGCCCAGGCGGGCGCTGTTCATCATGACGAACATGGCCGGCAGGCCCTTGTTGGGCTCGCCGATCAGCCAGCCCACCGCGTCATCGAAGACCATCTGGCACGTGGAATTGCCGTGGATGCCCATCTTGTGTTCTATGCCGCCGCAGAAAACGCCGTTGCGCGCGCCCACCGTGGCCGTGCCGTCCTGGTCCACCGGCAGGAACTTGGGGACGATGAACAGCGATATTCCACGGGTGCCCGGCGGCGCATCGGGCAGGCGCGCAAGCACGAGGTGGACAATGTTGTCCGCCATGTCGTGCTCGCCGGCCGAGATGAAGATCTTCGACCCGGTGATGCGGTACGTACCGTCGGCCTGCGGAACGGCCTTGGTCCGCAGCAGGCCCAGGTCGGTTCCGCAATGGGATTCGGTGAGGCACATGGTGCCGGTCCATTCGGCCGTGACCATCTTGGGCAGGTAGAGCGCCTTCTGCGCCTCGGAGCCGTTGTGGGCGATGCACTCGTAGGCGCCCAGGGTGAGGCCGGAGTACATCGTCCAGGCCTGGTTGGTGGCGCAGCGCATCTCGTCGAAGGCCACCTGCAGCAGCTGCGGCAGCGCCTGGCCGCCGTAATCCTCTTCCGCGGTAAGCCCCTGCCAGCCGGCCTCGCGGAAAGCGTCGAAAGCCGCGCCGAATCCGGCCGGAGCCTTCACATCATGGGTCGCCGGATCGAAGCTGCAGCCTTCCTCGTCGCCCGAGCGGTTGATGGGCAGCAGCACTTCCTCGGTGAAACGGCCCGCCTCCTCGACCACCTGGTTGACGGTGTCGGCGTCGAGCTCGGCGTAGCGCGGCATGGCGCGCAGGTGGTCCACCGCGTTCAGCAGTTCGTGGATGACGAATTGCTGGTCTCGCAGCGGCGCCTTGTAGATGGGCATGGGGGTCTCCGTCCGGGGCAGGGGAACGCTAGTGCTGGTTGTTCGATTTGCCGGTGCGGCGCCGGCGCGCCGCCTTGGCTTGCGCGGGGTCGCCGCTGGCCGTGCTGTCGATCAGGCGCTGCAGGCCGCGGCGCGCGCGCTGGATGCTGTCCTTGCCGCGCAACAGCCGCGCATCCTGGTGAAGCATGAGCATGAGACCATAGATCTCGAAGACCATCTGTTCGCAATCCGTGTCCGGGCGCAGATCGCCGCACTGGCGCGCCTGCTCCAGGGCGCGCAGCAGTTCGGCCTTCCAGGACATGACGATGGCAGCCAGCGCGTCGCGCAGCGGGCCGGGGCGATCGTCGTACTCCGACGCGCCGCCGATCAGGATGCAACCCGCCTCTAACTCCGCGGCCAGCAGCGCCAGCCAGTGGTCGACGATAGCCCGCAGCCGCGGCAGGCCGCGTTCGGCCCGGACGGCAGGGCGCAGGACGGTTTCGACGAAGCGTTCGGCGTATTCGCGCAGCACGGCCAGCTGCAGATCCTCGCGCGAGCCAAAATGGGCGAACACGCCGCTCTTGCTCATTCCCAGGCGCTCGGCGAGCACGCCGATGGTGAGCCCCTCCAGCCCGTCGCGCCGCGCAAGGGCCAGGGCCGCATCGAGGATGGCCGCGCGGGTGACATCGCCCTTGCGGCCGCGCGCCGGCACGGCGGCCGCGCCTCGAGCGGGAGCGCGTGCAGGCTTGGCGGGGCGGAATGCGCGGGGGCTGGCGGTCAACATGGAAGATGCGGCGCTTGCCGACCTTGGTTTGGTTGGACAAAAACCGAACGTTCGTACTTTTCTTTGTGCTTGTCAAGTCCCCTGGAGCGATCGTGTGACTAAAAAAATAGAGTCCGTCGGAAAAAATAGAGTCCGTCGGGAATATTTCGCCCTGTGAAATCTGCCCTAAGTGCAATCGGAACAGATGCGGCGCGCCGGCATGCAATTTTGGTCGAGCTGACCCAAGGAAAGGGCTGCGTCGTCAAGCTTCAACAAGGCGAAAGACAAAGTCGGACAAAATCACGTCGCACGATGGCCTGATTACAGGCCATTCCTAAAGAGGAATTTCAATGGTCCGAGCACGCGCTTGTTGCTTAAGAGTAACTTCGACGTTCGAATAAGAAGGCGCCAGAAGACATGATTTGAAACTTGCGGCGGAGGTTTCTCCGACGGCTGGCCCCTCAAACACCTTAATCCCTATACCCAGATCCCATATGTAATCGCCAAAGCGGACGAATCGATCATGATGAACCTGCCCGAATATCGCATTCGGAATCATGATGACTTGGACCCGCTTGATCTGATGGCGAGGTAGATGGCTTCCAATTCGCCGAATCTCTTCGGCAATTGTATCTAAACTTACCTGCGGTTGGCGCTGGTTCAGTTCTACGGTCCACGCAGAAAATACTGTCACATAGCGCGGCCCATTTGCTTCCTCATCCAAGAGTCTGATGAATCGCTCGAGACCAGATAGATAATGGTTCGGACACTCGAAATGCTGGGATATTGAATATCGGTCAACGACGGCTATCGACTTAATTGGCGCTCTAGCGAGAGCGCGAAATCTAGTAGCCCATAGTTCCGAATAGGAAATGCCTGCTTGTATATGTTGCCCGCATAGCGCATCCACTGCAGTGAAAGTTTTCCCTTGGGCAACCGCGAGGAGGCGGCATATCTCTAGTCCACCGAATCCCTCGAGACATTTGAAGAGTTCATCTTCCCTTAGAAGAAAGTCGACCTCAGCCTTCGCGTCGTCCACTACGGCGACCTTTACCGCCGCGCCAAGGACTTCGAGGCTAGCTTGATTATTTCCCACTAAACCATCCCATTCAAGCGGGCCGGGCGCAATCGGCAAACGCTCGAGCACCTCCTGCCAAAGTGGCGCAAGCTTCGGCGGAAGTGCATCAATAGATTGCTTGATACGCGAATGACTGAAGAGCGCACCGTCGTATACAAGGAGTCCAACGCGTTTCCAGGTGTCGAGAAGTGCAAGATGAACTACCGACTGCTGCGCGGGTGTCCATCCCGCGTCGGGCACAACGCTATCGGCATCCAGTACGAAGGGAACGAGCATTGCTACCTGCCCGCAAATTTCTCTTGATAGGACTCCTCAAAAAATCCCCCCGGCCACCTATCGATAAAATCACCATCCTCGTCGACCTTCATCTCGAGCACACGACTCCCACGATCGGGAAGGGGTTCCACAAATAGAATCGCCAGGTCTTCCGCTCGCAATACCTTTTCGCGGATTCGCCGAAGCATTCGCAGTACAAGGTGTTCGCTGTGCGTTTCTAATATGAAAGTGTTTCGTCGGTCACCGGTCGCCGCTTCTATGAAAACGTCAGCAAGTTCCGCCTGAAGCGCAGGATGCAAATGAATTTCGGGCTGTTCCATAGCCACGATACGACCCTTGAGACCATAGGCCGCCACGAGAACTGGCAGAACTTGCGACACACCAATGCCCACATCCCTATGGGAAACCACCGTTTTCGTTCGCTGATCGATCAAAACAAGTTCGTTAATGCGATCTACGTTCGAATCGCGCATCGACTTTAAGATCTGCCGCGCCTCTGCATCTGAATCATCAAGTTGGGCGATGTAGCCAATATCTGTCTCGTCACTCGGAAATACTGGGGCGTTCCTAACGAGTTCGTCGAGTTCTCCGGCCAGTGGTTTTGCCATTTGGTCCAACGCAAACAGCGTCCGAACCCTAATCCGGTATGGCGTCTTTAGGGCCGGAGCACCCAACCATCGATTGACGGTTTCTCGAATTTCCGCATCCTGACGGACAACGTCCCACGCGTAGCCTCCACCTGCAAACCAATTTCGGTCCTCGCTTTCCGCAAACGCAAGATGCCGCGGAGGAAAAGAGCGCAGCGGGCCCAAGTAGGTGAAAGCGCCTACCTCCTTGCGCACAACTTCGTTAACGCCATTCACGAGCTCTGCGACCGCTCTGGGAAAGAACAGACCCAAAGTTTCCGCGAGGTCCGCCGAACGCTGACCACGGCTAACTGGTTGAAGAAGGGCGTCCGTTCTAGATTCACGCGCAGAGGTCGTCAAGATGATCTCCGGCAAAAAGCGATCGGCCCTAGCCGAAATCTCAGGCACCAAACGATCAACTTTTTCGTACAACAGTTGAAAATCTGATTCCGAAACAATTTCAGTCGTCGTGTTGGCCAGCAGAATTGCCTCTAAAACACGATGAAAGACCGAGTGCGTCCGGTTCAATTGATCCAATCGCAAAGTTCCATCGCGGCGGCGACTCATCTTCGCCAGAGATTCTCCGTCGCCAGAAAGGTCATACGACATAACAACAACCTTTGCCTCTGTGCCCTCTTGTGCCTTTCCCGCAAATATCGGCGAAGCCTCTGCGTGTTCTAGTCCAGACAACAGATCGTGGGCACTCAATTCGCCCTCCAATCCGAACAAAACAGATATCGCTATCTTCTTTACTGAACCAAGCCGGTCTGCAAGAATCCCTGTCAACTGTTTGGCGTCCAGTTCCGCGCCCCATTCCACTCTACGGCTACGCTCCGTCTTGTGAACGTACTGACGAAATCCACCCAAATCGATAGCCGTACCACCAATTTCCGTGCGAAATATGTCAAGCCTTCCGACACGGAAAGCTTCATTGGCAAGGGCGAGGCTGTGGATTAGGCTTGACTTGCCAGAACTGTTGGGGCCAAACACTAATGTGATAGGTTTGACCGGCACGTTCTGGACTTCGCCAAAGGCCTTAAAGTTTCCGATCCGAAGCGAGTTTAGGGCGCGGTCGTTCACTTTAAAACCTCCGTTGTAATCTGGCGCGCCCTTTCCAACAAGCGAGCCTGCTCGTTAATTTCACCGGCGAGTTTTAGCATATGAGCCGCGCGCCATTTTTCAGTTAGCCGCCCAGAAAAAGCTCGATCAAGAACCACCGTGAAAATTCGCTCCAAATCATCGCGTGCCTGCTCCTGTGTGTCTTGCACTTTCCGCAATTCCTGAAACCAATCGCAATACGCCTCGTGCTCGGCCCTTCGAGGCACAGGAATTCTCAAGCTCAAAAGCCGCTCGGTGTCCAATTTTCGCGTTCCATGCGCGGCCGTAGAAACTCTCTCGAACAGCGTCTGATCCAATGCTTGCAGTGCCGCAAGCAAGAAGAGAGACGACACCCGCTCGTCAGAGATAGTCAGCGCCTTTATATCTTGATTGATCGCGACTGGCTTTAGATTCATTCCGATCGGGACGCGTCGAGCCAATATCATTCCACGCACAACAATTAGCAATGAATTGACCGGGACCGTGCTTGCGGCTCCGTCCTCAAGCGCTTTTCTAGATATATGGTCCTCCGAGTCTTCTAAAAACGCCCTTTTCATGTCTTTTGGAGATACCCAAGGAATATCGCCGTCCCAATACTCGGCGACCGCTTTGGATGGGGTACCACCAGAGCTAATGGAGACTAGGTTGCCCAATGCCTCCGTCGTCTCACAGGAGCGCGGGTGCCACGCCTCCGATCGGCCGAAGTAATGCTCAAAGCCCGCTCGCAATATGCCGGCTGACTTTGCGTCTGCCGCCAGGCGAAGTGCACGCAACCGCGCTACCTCATCGAGAATCTCCGCGATGCGACGTTGTTCGCTAAGCGGAGGCAATGGAATTGGAAATGTTTTCAGCGACGTTTTCGTGACCTCTTTGAATGTCGTGGATCCAGCCAATCGCAAGATGCTTGGCGTTTGGTGCTGCAAGACCCAAGCCAGATACCGATTGTCGACGGCTGGTCCCGCCACAAAGTTGGCGAAGCCCTGGTTCGTCGCAACCGGCACTTTCGTGATCGCCAGCTTGCCGATCGTTGCCCTCGACGAAAATAGCACCGTTCCTACAGGGAGCAAGTTTGCAGATGAAGACGCAAGCCCCTCCTCCGTTATCTTTTCCGAAGAATCCGCGACAATGGCGATTCCCTTTCCAGGCATTGGAAGATCGGTCGGTGTAATCCACGGGATTGACCCGCCCCAGAATTCCGGGCGGTCTCGACTTGGAGTACTCCCCCCGATCAATTCGGCGATCTGTCCAAGCGGAACTGAGGGCCAGCGCATTAAGTTCTGTCCAAGTCGTCAAGCAAGCGCTCAAGGCCCGTTGTGATTTGACGCTCCGCGACAAGCACTTGACCGATCAACGCCGATGGGTCACCAGCGCTTGCGGCCCTTTCTGATATCGGTTTGTATAGCCCAGCGGCAAGGCTAAACCCGCGTTCCTCGATAAGCTCGTGCGGAGCCCACCAACATCTAGGTTCGTCCGATTCGGATGGCATTATCGCGTTCGCTTCTGCGCCAGGTGGATTCATGTATCCGGCTGATTTGTGGGACTTCCAGCAGGCAAGAAGATCCGGAATATCGTTTTTGTCTGGAGTCTCAATTCGCCCACCCTGCGCAATCCTGTCTGGATCGAAGCCGTCGTTACGGATCTCATAAAACCAAACGCAAGCTGGCCTCTGTGTCGCTTCATTTGTGGGTCGGCGAAAGACTAAAACGGCCGTCTTTACGCCAGCGTAGGGCTTAAACACGCCAGGCGGCAGGCTTACGACCGCAAGTAAATCAAACTCCACGAGAAGCTTCTTGCGCAGGTCCACATGCGCCGAAGTTGATCCAAACAGCAAGCCTTCCGGAACTACCACTGCACAGCGGCCGCCAGGCGCGAGGCTCTGCATCATGACTGCTAAAAATAAAAGCTCGCTCTTCTTCGAATTTGTCGGAAGGTCCTGTCTAATGGAATCCTTCGGCAACTGACCGGCAAATGGCGGGTTCGACAGTATTACCTTGTAGCGACGCCGAAGATCGTCTTCAGTTAGCCCTCCCATCTCGGATAAAACGTTTGCGCGCTTAAGCTGCGCATGACGAATTCCGTGCAATACCAAGTTCATCATCGCGATGCGCATCATTTGACGCGATACATCTACACCGAAGACCGCTGACTCCAGAAGATTCCAATCTGGAATTCGCTCCCCCGCTCCCTTTCTGTATGTCTGTAATTTCGGGGCTTTTGCTTTGGCTTCAGTTATGGTTTCGCCGCGCTTTTCAAGCCATTCCTCGCCATAGATAGGGTGCTCCGTGGGATTCTCGCTATATTTCGCAAGCAAAAAGTCGACAGCGTCGATTAGAAAACCGGCCGTTCCACAGGCCGGATCGTAGATGCTGTCTCCGATATCAGGATCAAGCATTTCAACCATGAAGGATCTGATTTGCCTTGGAGTGCGAAATTGTCCATTGAGTGCGGATTGGCCAAGGTGCGTTAGAAGGTATTCGAATATGTCCCCTTTGACATCTGGGCCCAGTTTGCGAAACTCAAACCCATCCAATTCATCGACAACTTGTTTCAGGACATTTGGATCCAGAATTTCTAATACGGCGTCGCGAAAGTAGTCTGCCACCTCCGGTTCGTCTTTGGCTAGCGAGGCCATATACGGGAAAACTTCGTCCCGAATGAAATTGCGAAGCTCGGCGCCGCTCTTGAATCGCCATTTGTTCCATCGATATCGCTGAGCTTGTTGTGGGTAGAGCAGCGTCGTATTCCCATGCTCCGAGGTTAGGCGAGCGCGCACCTCCCGATCGCTTTCCTCTTCATCCAAAAGCTTCAGGAAGATGAGATATGAAATCTGCTCGATATATGTAACCGGATTTGTTACGCCACCAGCCCACAGCACATTCGTGATGTGGTCAAGCTTTCGTCGCAATTGGTGATTCACTTCCACGTCCTCATGCCGCGAGTACGGCTCTATTTAATTCGTCTACAACCTGTTTTAGCCCTTGCTCGCCGAAGAGTTCAATACCGAGATTGGCAGCGTTGAGGATTGACAGTGGTGGTACAAAGAGGTCGTCTATTGATACCGTCCCCTTGATGATTCCGCGGTTTTTTAGTAAAGAAACATATTGCGCTTGTTCGGGCGCCAGCTTTTTAGCTACCAGCCAAGCCCTGAAGTTCTCTTCGATGCTGTCATTGCGGCTTTTGATTCGAAGCGTTCCGAGCGCTGCACGAATAAAATCGATGAGACTGCCGCCGGGGTTCCGATATGCTCGTCGTAGGTTATCTTCATTAAAATAGCGCTCGGGCTTGTTTAGTTGCGCTGAAAGCATTGCTTCTTCTTGTTCCGAAAGCGCGCCGTCGGACTTGATCTTTTGTATAAGCAGGTCGTCTGACGCGGCGCGAATCGTCTTCTCCCATTCGGTCACGTATTCGCGCTTATCAATTCGCTCCCCATCGGGACCGATTTCGATGAAATTTACGGCTTCGAGCCATTCGTCTTGCAACCCTAGCTCGACTAGCTCCCGGCCGGACGGCAGGCGAGGCGCGCTTTTCCCACTTCCGGATTGCCCACTGGTGCCCGAAAAGATGTCGGTGTCGCTATCATTGAAGTATTCGTGATTTCGAAAAAAGTCGTAGATGACGAAGCCGCGCTTATCGATTCCGGGGGCTGTGCGCGTTCCTCGACCGCGCATCTGTTGGTAAAGAATGGGGCTTCGCACCCGTCGACACATAACGAGGTGGATTAGCTCGCGACAATCGAAACCCGTGTCGAGCATGCCGACGCTTACTGCAATTTGCGGATAATCGTCGCGCTTGAAACGACGAATTAGCGCGTCCGCGTTCGGTACGTCGCTTGTGATGACCTCGGCATACCGACCCATCTGCTCGGGATGAAGTTCGTTTAGATATTGCGCCAACCGAGCGGCGTGGTGCTTGCTAATCGCAAAGACCACTGTTTTTCCCGGTCCGACCCTTTGGCGTGGCGCCAAATTTTTATAGCTCGCCCAAGCTAGTTGATCGAATTCCCTCATCATGAGGCGGTTCGTAGCTTCGTTCGTCCACTTTCGCTCGAACTCCGCGGGATCGTAATGCTCGTCATCCTTTTCTGCACCGGACGCGATGATCTCGGTTATCCCAGTTGCAAATTTGTATGGCACGAGGTAGCCCTGCTTGAAGGCGGTTTGTATTGGGCAGGAAAAGTCCGGTGTGTCATCCTTGCATTGATAAAATTGAAAGGTGTTTCGCTCGACGTAGATCGCAGGCGTCGCGGTGAGTCCGAGGTGAAGAGCGTCGAAATGCGTTAGCGCTGTCTGCCAAGATCCGTAGATCGATCGATGGCATTCGTCAGCAATTACGATGTCGAAGTACCCACTTGTGAATTCCTGATATCTGCCAATCATTGTCTGCAGAAGACATACCGTTATTTGTTTCTCCTGACGAGCCATACTGGACTTTAGCCAGTAACTCGAATGACCGTCGAGCAGGTCTTGGATCGCTTCGATTGCCTGCCTTGCCAATTGATCTCGGTCGACGAGAAAAAGAACTCGCTCCGCACATCCGGCCTGGATGAGCCTCTTTACGTAAAGGCAAATTAGGTCTGTCTTGCCAGTTCCAGTTGGAAGCTCAATCAGGAAGCGACGTTTTCCAAGCTCGACGGTTCGGTCCAGCGCTTGCATTGCCTCTTGTTGATACGGGCGCACCTCGCGGATTTCGCCTTGTCGTGAGTAGATCTTCGGGATTGCGATCGTCGCGAGTGGTTTTCTCGTCTCGCGCAGCTCGAGAAGTCGCTCCATATCGCGCCGCGAGAAGAATGAATCTACGATTCGGGCATCGTCGTTTTGATAGTCCCAGAAGTAAACTAATTCTCCGTTCGTAAGAAAAATGAACGGTGCGCCCAATTGCTTGGCGTAAGGTAATGCCTGCTGCTTTGCGATGTACGGCTGAACCGCCTGCCTTTTTGCCTCGATAACGGCAAGTGGTCGTCCACGTTGGTCGAGAAGTACGTAGTCAGCCCGGCCGCCTACCGCTACTTCACCGTCGTCACTCGTGCGTGCGAGCTGAACCGAGCCCTGTTCGGCGGTTGGTTGCGCAAACGTTTTTACGTGAACTTCCGTTTGGACTTGCGATTTGTCCGCAGGGTCCCACCCAGCAGCGCGGAGCTGGCCGTCGATATCAATTCGAACATCGGACTCCTTTTTTCCGCTCATTTCCAAGCTCTTCCTCTGGCGCTGTGCCGAAAGAAATTTCTCTCTCGGAAATTGATTTTTAGCAAGTGGCGTGCCAACTAGTTTTCCTGGTCATATTTTTGCAGCCAATTCGAAAACGTCTGGTAGTTCTTGAAGCCCAGCATCTCTGCCGCCTTCGTCTTGCTGCCTCCCGATTTTTCCAATGCACGCCGGAGATAGTGCCTTGCGACATCACCCATTATCTCTTGTAAATCAACACCTTGCTCAATATCTCGCCCTAGAATTGGGTCACCGGTCTTGGATCCCAGCTTCGCATCAAGAATCGACTCCCGAATTGTGGCGCTGGAAATGACTTCTTCTGCCGACCAAACGGCCGCACGGCGAAGCGTGTTTAGTAGCTCCCGCACATTGCCTGGCCAAGCGTGCTGCAACATAAGATTTCTTGCGCCTGGAGAAAGTTTTTTGGGTTTGTAGCCCGGCTCGGACACCGCCTCCTTGTTAATCAAAGCAAGGGAGGAATCGATTATGAGACTCACATCCCCGGAGCGATTGCGAAGCGCCGGGAGCTTCAATATCGCGACTGCAAGCCGGTAGTACAGATCCTCCCTGAAGGTCCCGACACGTATTTCGTCCGCTAGGCTTCGATTCGTTGCGGAAATTATGCGCACGTCCACCTTGCGGGGATTGCTCTCTCCAACCCGGACGACCTCGCCAGTCTCGAGCACGCGCAGCAGCTTTACCTGTATGAGCTTCGGAAGCTCGCCAATTTCGTCAAGGAAGAGCGTGCCCGCATTCGCCGCCTCAAAATGCCCAGCTCGGTCAGCGGTTGCACCAGTAAACGCGCCCTTCTTATGGCCGAAGAATTCCGACTCCACCAGCTCGGCCGGTATTGCGCCGCAGTTCACAGCGACAAAAGGCCTCTCCCGCCTCGAACTTGACCGGTGGATGGCTCTTGCCATCAACTCCTTGCCTGTGCCGCTTTCGCCTTCTATCAGGACCGGGAGTGTACGAACTGCGACCCTTCTCGCCCGAGCAATTACTTCGCTCATGAACGCACTGCGATGAACAATCGATTCAAACTCGGGCGCCTCTGCGGGAAGCCCTTGCGTGAGGCGAATCAGCGCCTCATCGGGCTTGCGAAGAAGGTTGGGCAAGTAGTCGGCCGAGATATCAAATGGGACAGCTGCGACCTTGACGCCATGTTCTCTTGACGATTCGATCAACGTCGCTGGATATCGGGTCTTTGCAAGGATGATCCAAACGGAGGCCATCGCGGGAGTGCCTGGGCTTAAGTGGAACGTGAATTCCGCTTCCCCGCTGCTCTTGGCCGACAGCTCCTCCAACACCTCGACCACGGCCTCATAGATCTCGCCGAAATTTGTTGGACCACTCAGCCGGCAAGCTTTTATTTCGCAGGCCGTTCCGGTTTGCTTTTTCAGCCACGCCTTGTAGCGATTGCCGGCCTCCCCAGAAAAGTTCGATAGAAGCACGACCCGGTCGTACTTTTGCGCTGCTACCACCTGCGCGATTGGACCAACCCCGGCGCTCGCCGCCCCCTCTTCGGCCTTCAGATCGGTGTTCCCGATCCACGCCAGTAGTACTTTTGAGCGCATGAAATAACGTTTCTTGTGTTAGATAAGAAAGCTTACTTCCGAATCGCGAATCTTGCAAGCACCATTTCTAGAGCAAATATTGCACTGTCAGTTGATTTCAAAGACAAATTTCCTTGCGACTCCTAGTTGGCACGCAATCTGCATAGAAGTACGGCAGATGAGGCCAACAACCACCGGAGTCGACCATGA
>Ga0209698_10005021_pt1 | contig 14385 bp, 10 predicted proteins | sample LitLauG_LLR_2012_FD_187203 | JGI IMG/M metagenome (GOLD analysis project Ga0209698, IMG submission 187203) | Freshwater sediment microbial communities from Pennsylvania, USA - Little Laurel Run_MetaG_LLR_2012 (SPAdes) (version 2) | ecosystem: Environmental > Aquatic > Freshwater > Creek >...
GCGCGAACTTGCTGAGGCCGGCGAGCGCGGCGGCCGCGCCGCGCGCGCCGGTGGCGACGCGCCCACGGTAGGCGCCGGCGAGCAGCGCGGCAAGCACGAGCACGGCGACGAGCGAGTCGTTCGCGTTGCTCTCCAGCGCGAACAGCGTGAACGGGTAGGACACCCACGCGTAGGACAGCGCGATGCCGAGCGTGGGGCCGCGCATGCGCCTGCCCAGCAGGAACAGCAATGCGACGGACATGAGATCGAAGAAGATCGCCGCGGCGTGCGCTGCGGGCAGGTCATCCCACGTGCCGCCCCAGCCGAACAGCTGCTCGAAGGGTACGTACGCCTCGTAGTTGAAGGGCCCGTAGGTGTCGCCGTGTTCATTGTCCGCGGGGAAGTGCCCGTACAGGGGCTTCTCGCTGGTGATGCGCTGCGCGCCGATCACGCCCGCGTAGCCGACGTCGATCACATTCGAGTCACTCACGTTGAGGCCGATGCGAAAGCCGATCAGGAACACGACGCCGACCGCGAGCACGGGCGCGGGCACGAGCAGGCGCAGCGGCGGCTCCCCGCCGGAGCGCGCGGGCGCATCCGGGCGCGGGCGCGCGCGCGGGCGCAGGCGCGGCCGTGCGAGCGCGAGCATGCGCAGGAACAGGTAGAGCAGCGGCGGGTAGGCGAGCGGCACCGACGCGTAGATGTGGGCGTGGTTGAAGAAGGCGAGCGACACGGAGAAGGACAGCAGTGCGAGCAGGTCGAGGTTGTGCAGCGAGAGCGGCCTCGAGTAGTTCAGGAAGGGCAGCAGGAACAGCACGCACAGCGGCAGCCACAGGTACAGCGCGTTGACGTGCTCGCCGAAGGCACCGGGATAGCCGCGCGCCATGGTCCACGCGATCTGGTAGCCGGTCCACTGTTCGAGCACCCTGCCGCTGCCGTCGAGCAGGATCACGAGGCCGATCTCCTTCGCGCCGTTGCGCGTGAAGAAGCTGACCTGCCAGCGCGTCGTGCCCTTGAGGTAGACGACGCCGTAGGAGCCGGGGTGTTCGCGGCGCACCGCGCGCATCTTCCCGAGCGTGCTCGCGATCGCGAGCACGCGCTCGGAGGACAGCAGGCGCCCGACGGGTGGAGTGCTCGAGACCGTGACCACCACCGGGACTTCGGGGTTGGGCTGATCGCGCGCGGCGCGGGCGCGGGCGGGCCCGGCGAGCGCGATCAGGGCTGCGAGCGCGAGCAGTGCGGCGAGGCGGCGCGCGGAGGTGCGGGTTGTGAGGAGGCCCATGCGTGCGCGCGCGTGCCGGCTACTGCTCGACGCCGAAGTGGCCGCGCACGAGCGCGGCGACATCGCGGATCGCCCACTGCTCGGGCTCGGGCGCGGGTAGCGCGACGCCGCTGATCACGAGCGCGCCGAGCGAGTCGGACGCGTGCAGCGAGCCGTGGCTGCCGCCGCCGACGTGCGCCTGCCGGCCCCAGTCGATGAACTCGTAGTCGGGCGCGGCGGACAGCAGCACCTCGCCGGAGGTGGGGCAGGTGAGCGCGGCCCAAGCACGCGCTAGCGCGTCGGGGTAGTCGGGGCTCGCGAGGCGCCCGTCGTGGACGCTCGCGTCGAGCACCTCGAGCACGCCGTCGAGGTTCCAGCTGCAGCCGCGCGCGTCGAGCGCGGCGCCGCCGGGCGCGAAGCGCAGCTCGCCGCGCTCGCGGTTGGCGATGACGCCTTCGCGGGGAGCGTCGTGCGCGTCGCGCTCGAGCCACAGCACGAGGTCGATGCCGTCTATGGCGAGCACGCGCGCGACGACGGACGCGCGCATCGCGTCGCGCTCTGACTCGCGCAGCGCATAGACCATCGCGGCGCGCTGGGAGGGGCACACGGCGATCCGCGGTTCATCGCTTCGCGAGCCCTCGGAGCCTCGCACCGGGCCGAGCACGCCGAGCTCGTCGAGCTCGTCCTGCAGCGCGATCTCGGCGGTCACGGGCGCCTGGGAGTGGTCGGCCATGACGATCATCGCGTGCTCGTCGAGGAAGCGCTCCACGCCGCCGCCGGCGTTCATCACGCGCGCGAGCTGCAGGTCGGCCTGCGCGAGCGACTGCAGCTGCGCCTCGGGCCCGCGCTTGTGCGAATACCAGTCGTTGTCGGGTAGCGACAGCAGCAGGAAGTCGAAGAGGTCGTGCTCGACGAGGTATGCGGAGACGCATCCGGAGTGGCGGTCGCGCACCCCGGGCATGCCCAGACCGGAGCGGCAGCCGGTGCGCCGCGAGGCGAAGATGTCGGCGTAGAAGAGCTCGCGCGGCCCGAGCACCGAGTGGCGCATCAGCGTGGCGGCCACACGCGTGAGCGCGGTGTCGCGCTGGGGCTCGTGGACGTGGCGCCCGCGGTACATCAGGTAGGTGGTGCCGGCGGTGCGCACGTCGGCGTCGTCGAGCGACTCGAACACGGTGGGCGTGTCGGGCGCGAGATGCGCCCGGTTCATGTTGTAGACGGTGTCGGTGAGCTGCCGTGCGATGCCGAAGCGCTGCGCGGCGCGGAAGCTCGAGCCGTACTCCACGTAGCGCTCCTCCTCGCGGTGGTACCAGTTCATGGCGGGGATGCGGTGCGCGTCCTGGGCGACGCCGGTGACGATCGACGCGGCACACACAGGCGTCACAGAGGGGAACGCTGCGACGCAGTCCGGGATGTAGCGCCCGCGCTCGATGATGCGCTCGAGCACGGGCGCGGTGCCCGCGTCGATCGCGCGCTCGAGCATCGCGGGCGCCATCGCGTCGATCACGCACAGCACGAGCTTGGGAGGGGCCGAGGGCAAGGTCGTGGCCCGGGGCTCAGCGCCTCAGGATGCGCAGGCCGGCGTACTTGCCGTCGCCGCGATTGCGCGTGCGCACCGCGAACCATGCGAACAGCGCGATCAGCACATACCCGAGCGGATGAAGCAGCGCGACGAGCACCGCGGCGAGCAGCGCGGCGAGGTCGAGGTACAGCGTGAGCGCCTCGCGCACCGCGCGCTCGGTGAGGCGTGCGCGCGCGCCGGCGATCACGGGCCCTGCGACGCGCTCGCCGAGCGCGGCGAGCAGGATGCCGCCCACGAGCCCGGGCCACACGCGCTCGCCGTGCGCGCTGAGAGTGCCCGCGAACACGACCGCGCCCGCTCCGAGGCCGAGGCCGGCGAGCGAGGCTGCGAGCGGGTCGGCGGCTGCGCCGGCGGCGCGGGCGCGCGACCCGAGCGTGGGCGAGAGCCGCAGGGTGAGCTGCAGCGCATACGCGAGCACCATCGCGCCCGCGACCGCGAGCAGCCACCAGCCGGACTGCAGGAAGTGGTAGGAGGCGCCCGCGAAGCTCACACCGAGATCGTGGGCGCGCGCGAGCGCGCCCACCAGCAGCAGCGGCAGGAACGGGCGCAGCCCGCAGGCGACGGCGAGGCCGGCGCCGAGACCGATGTCGAAGAAGAGTCCGTGCATTTGGAGGTGCGGGTCTGAGACGATACGGCAATGAAGGGTTCGAACAGGGGGGGCAAGGACAGCCGCGGCACGCGTCAGGCGGCGCACGAGCTCGAGCGCTACGAGGCGCTGTTCGCGACGCGCACGCGCGGCATGAAAAGCTCGGCGATGCGCGAGATGATGGCGCTGACGGAGCGCCCCGACGTGATCTCGCTGGCCGGCGGCCTGCCCGACACGAGCACCTTCTCGCCGGAGCTGTACGCGAAGCTGATGGCGCGTGTGGCGGCGGAGTCGACGGCGCGCGCGCTGCAGTACGGGCCCACGGAGGGGATGGCGGGCACGGTGCGCTGCATCGTGGAGGTGATGGAGGAGGAGGGCACGCTCGTCGACCCTGAGAGCGTGATCGTCACCACGGGCGGCCAGCAGGTGATCGACCTGGTGTGCAAGACGCTGATCGACCCCGGCGACGTGATCGTGGCGGAGGCGCCCACCTATCCAGGCGCGGTGCCCACGTTCAGCGCGTACGAGGCGGCCGTTGAGCAGATCGAGGTCGACGCGGAGGGCATGCCGATCGACGCGCTCGAGCAGACGCTCGATCGCCTCGCTGCGCAGGGCAGGCGCCCGAAGTTCATCTACACGATTCCCAACTTCCAGAACCCGGGCGGCGTGACGATGTCCCTCGCGCGCAGGCGCAGGCTGGTTGAGGTGGCGCGCGAGCGCGAGCTGCTGGTGCTCGAGGACAACCCCTACGGGCTGCTGCGCTACGAGGGCGAGGCGCTCCCGACGCTGTACTCGCTGGACGCGCAGTCAAGCGGCGGCGGCGGTGCGGCGGACCTGGTGATCTACCTCGGCACGTTCTCGAAGATCCTCTCGCCGGGCCTGCGCCTGGGCTGGGCGGTGGCGCCGCGCCCGGTGCTCGAGAAGCTGAACCTCGGCAAACAGGGCGCGGACCTGTGCTCCTCGCCGGTCACGCAGATGTTCGTGGCGGCGTACTTCGAAGAGCGCGGCGCGGGCGGAAATCCACACTGGCGCGAATACGTGCAGACGCTGCGCGGCGTGTACGGCGCGCGCCGCGACGCGATGCTGGCGGCGCTCGGCGAGCACTTCGGCGAGAGCGCGCGCTGGACGCGCCCGCAGGGGGGCCTGTTCATCTGGGCGACGCTCGATGAGCGCATCGACACGACCGACCTGCTCGCGCTCGCGCGCGACAGCGAGGGCGTCGCATTCGTGCCGGGGCGCGCTGCGTACGTGGACGGGCGCAGCGGCTCCTCCTCGATGCGCCTGAACTTCGCGGGCGTGCCCGAGGACGAAATCCGCGAGGGCATCAGGCGCATCGGATCCGCGATGCGCGAGCAGCTCACGCTGCTGGGATCGTTGAGCGGCTCGCGGGCGGGGACGCCCGCGAGCGATGCCGCAGCGCGCGCGGGAAGCTCACGCGCGGCGCGCAAGCCCGGCGCGGCGAAGGGCGCGGAGCAGGGCGCGGCGGGCGGCGCGCAGGACGCGGCGGAGCAGCTTGCGGACGTGGTCGCGCTGCCCCGGCGAGAGCGCTCCCCGCGTGAGCGCCGGCGCAGCGACCGATGAGCGTCGCGCGGCGGGGCGAGGAGTGAGCAGCACGCGCAGGGTGGCGGTGCTCAAGGGCGGTCGCTCGCTCGAGCGCAGCGTGTCGCTGCGCTCGGCTGCGCAGGTGCAGGACGCGCTCGCGCGGCTCGGCCACGAGGTGATCGCTGTCGACGCGGGCACGCAGCTCGTCCCCGAGCTGCTGGCGCGCGCTCCGGACGTGGCATTCCTCGCGCTGCACGGGCGCGAGGGCGAGGACGGCACGCTGCAGGGCCTGCTCGAGGCGATCGGCCTTCCGTACACGGGCTCGAGCCCGGTCGCGTGTATGCGCGCGACCGACAAGCTGATGGCGAAGCTGCTGATGCGCGAGGCCGGCATACCGACGCCGGCGTTTCACGCGCTGCGCGAGGAGTCGATCAAGCAGCTGGACGCGGGCGCGGCGCTGCCGCGCATCGAGGAGGATCTCGGCCTGCCGCTCGTGGTCAAGCCGGCGCGCGGCGGATCGGCTCTCGGCGTGAAGTTCGCGCGCACCGCGCAGGAGCTGCCCGCGGCGCTCGTGGGCGCGTTCTCCTACTACGACACGGTGCTGCTCGAGCGCTACGTGCGCGGGCGCGATCTCGCGGTGTCAGTGCTCGGCGGCTCGAGCGCGACGGAGCGTGCGCGCGCGCTGCCGATCGTGGAGGCGGTGCCCCGCGAGGAGGACTTCTACGACTACGAGTCGCGCTATGAGATCGGCATGACGACGTTCGTGTGCCCCGCGCAGCTGCCCGCGCAGACGACCGCGCGCGCACAGGAGCTGGCGCTCGAGACCTACGAGCTGCTCGGCTGCCACGGCGTGGCGCGCATCGACCTGCTGCTCGATTCCGACGGCGAGCAGCTGTGGGTGCTCGAGGCGAATGTGGTGCCCGGCATGACCGAGACGAGCCTGCTGCCGCAGGCCGCCGACGCGGCGGGCATCTCCTTCGACGCGCTCGTGGCCGAGATCCTCGCGAGCGCGTTCACGCGCTAGCCGGCGCAGGCGGCTCGGCCGCCGGCGTGTCGGCCGGCGGGCGCCGTGTCGGCCGGCGAGCTTCAGCCGCCGGCCGAGCCCGGCTGCACAGCGAGGATCCCGCGCGCGGCGTCGCTGTGTGCGCGGCTGTCGCGCGTTGAGATCAGCAGGAGCGCGAGCGCGGCACCTGCGATCGCGAAGCCCGCGCCGACGAGGAATGCTCGCTCGAAGCCCCTGGTCAGCGCGAATGCGACGCCGTGCGCGCCGCCGTGCAGCAGGCTCTGGGTGCGGCTGTTGGCGATCGTCGCGAGGATCGCGAGCCCGAGCGCGCCGCCGATCTGCTGGCTGGTGTTGACCAGGCCGGAGGCGAGCCCGGCCTCGTCGGGCCGGATGCGGGTGACTGCGGCGATCGTGACGGGCACGAACGACAGGCCGAGACCGACCGCGGCCAGCAGCGACGGTCCGAGCACGTCGGCGACGAAGGTGCCGCCATGGGCGGGGACCTTGGAGAACCAGAACAGCCCGGCCGCGACGAACAGCATGCCGGTGAGCAGCACGGGCTTGAAGCCGATGCGCGTCACACCGAAGGAGGCGAGGCCGGCGGAGAGGATGATCCCGACGGACAGCGGCAGATAGGAGAGGCCCGCTCGCAGCGCGGAGTAGTGCAGCACCTGCTGCATGTAGAGCGAGACGAAGAAGAACATCGAGAACAGCGACATCCCGATCAGCAGCGCGACGGCGTTGGCGCCGCGCACGGTGCGCACGCGGAAGATCGAGAACGGCATCAGCGGAGCGCGCTGGCGCAGCTCGATCGCGAGGAACGCGCATAGCAGCAGCAGCGCGCCGCCGAGCTCGCTGAGCGTGCGGGTGGAGCCCCAGCCGTTGTTGACCGCCTCGACGGTCGCGTACACGAGCAGCGCGAGGCCGGCGGTCACAGTGACCGCGCCGGGGATGTCGAAGCTGCGCGTCTCGGCCTCGGAGTGGCTCTCCTGAAGCAGCCGCGGCGCGAGGACGGCGCTCGCAAGGCCGATCGGCACGTTCACGAACAGCACCCAGCGCCAGCTCAGGCCGCTCGTGAGGATCCCCCCGAACAGCACGCCCGCCGCGCCACCCGCTCCCGCGACGGCGCCCCACACGCCGAGCGCGCGGTTGCGCTCCTCGCCCTCGGAGAAGGTCGTGGTGACGATCGACAGCGCTGCCGGCGAGACGATCGCCGCGCCGATGCCCTGCGCGGCACGGGCGGCGATGAGCCAGGTCGCGGATTGGGCCACGCCTCCGACGAACGAGGACACCGAGAACAGCACAAGCCCGACCATGAACATGCGTCTGCGGCCCATCAGGTCGGCCAGGCGGCCGCCGAGCAGGAGAAAGCCCCCGAACGTGAGCGTGTACGCGTTGACCACCCACGAGAGGTTGGTCTGTGAGAAGTGCAGCGCGTGTCCGATCGACGGCAGCGCGACGTTGATGATCGACGCGTCGATGACGACGACGAACTGCGTCATCGCGAGCAGCGCCAGCGCGAGGCTCTTCGACCTCTGTGTCATGGAATATGAGCTCCGTTTCCGCTTGCGGCGCCCACTATATGAAGCGGGCTGCGGACCGCGGGCGAGCTCACGCAGCGCCGGCGCGGATCAGCTGTCGCCGGCGGCGAAGTCCTCGGGCGAGACGCGATCGAGGAACTCCTTGAACTTCTCCACGACGTCCTCTGACTCGTCGACGTCGTGCTCGAACTCGATGGCCGACTCCGAGATGACCTCCTCGGCCGCGAAGATGGGCGCTCCCGAGCGCACCGCGAGCGCGATCGCGTCGCTGGGGCGCGAGTCGATCTCGAGCTCGCGGCCGCCCACGCTGAGCGTGATCGACGCGAAGAAGGTGTTCTCGCGCAGCTCCGTGACGGACACCTGGGTGCACCTCACGTCGAGCTCGCCGAGGATGTCGCACATCAGGTCATGGGTCATCGGCCGCGGCGTGCCCGCGCCCTGAAGCTTCATCAGGATCGACGCGGCCTCGGGGTGGCCGATCCAGATCGGCAGGAACTTGTTGCCCTCGACCGTCTTCAGAAGCACGATCGGCTGCTTGCCAACCATGTCGAAGCTGACGCCGTAGATGACCATCTCCTGCACTGGATCCTCCGGGAGGGGTGAAGTCAGAGTATAGGTACCGGTCCCCGGGCGGACGGAGCCTGCGCGGGCACTCGCGTCCGTCGCCGGCCGCACCGGGGGGATGCTTCTAGGCCCGCGCCCTGAAGCTCCAGAGCTTGTTGCCGATGAAGTTGAGCGGCGTCGCACAGGCCACCGCGAGGGCCTGCGCGAGCACCTTCTCGAGGCCCGCGCCCTGCACGAAGGCGGTGAGCAGCAGCAGGCTGAGCGCCTCGGCCATGACGCTCACGGTGAGGAAGCGCGCGGCCTGCAGGTGCGCGCGGCCGTGGCGCGCGTCGAAGGTCCAGAGGCGGTTGAGCACGAAGTTGTTGCTCACCGCGACGAGCCATGCGCCCACGTTGGCGACGAGGTAATGCACGCCCGCCCCGTGCACCAGCAGCGCGTACACGGCCACGTTGATGACGAAGCCGACGCCTCCGACCAGCGAGAAGCGGACCAGCTGCAGCCAGTTGGCGGGACGGCGCATCCCGTGAAGGAGGCGGATGTGCGGGCGTATCTCGACGACGGTGGCGTCCTCGGGCATCAGATGAGGGTAGCGGCCCTTCGGGCTTGGACGACCGCTAGCCTAACCGTCATGATCGTTTGCCGGACGGCATGCAAGCGGTGCTGCGTGCTGCTGTGCGTCTGCCTGGCGGTGCTCGCGCTGAGCGCGTGCGGCGCGGCGACTGCCGGCAAGCGCTCCTCCGCGGCGAAGGGCGCGCGCTCCCCCCGCGCGCACGCAGGCTCGGGCGTGGCGCTCGCGAGCGTCGGCGGGGGCCCGGCGCTCGCCGCTGCGGGCGCGGGCGCGGCCGGCGAGGTCGCCGACCCCCAGGAAGCGGCCAGCTACCCGGCGCCCGCGTCGGTGCACCACGCCGCCGCGGCCTCGCCGGCGAAGGCGAGTGATGCGATCGTCGCGGCGGGTGCGCTGTCGAACGCGGAAGTGAGCCGCGACCTCGCGGCGATGCAGGCGGCGCAGCGCAGCGCAGCGCGCGCGCAGAAGAAGCAGCTGCTCACGCCGGTCGCGGGCGGGCAGTCGATCGGCGGCAGTGGCGCGATCCCGATCCCCACCAACGTCCCCGAAGTGGTGCAGAAGGTGATCGCGGGAGCGAACGAGATCGCGGACTTCCCCTATGTGTTCGGCGGCGGACACGCGTCGTTCATCGACAACGCGTACGACTGCTCGGGCTCGGTGAGCTATGCGCTGGCCGCGGGCGGCCTGCTGAGCTCGCCGCTGGTCTCAGGCGAACTGGAGCACTGGGGCGTGGCGGGCCCGGGGCGCTACATCACGGTGTACGCGAACGCGGGGCACACCTACATGTACGTGGACGGGATCCTCTACGACACGGCGGGGCGCAGCGGCGTATACGCGTCGCGCTGGCTGGTCGGCGCGACCGACAACGAAGGCTTCGTCGCGCGCCACTGGCCGGGCCTGTAGCGCGGGGGGGCTCCCGTGATGCACGGCGCGCACATGCTCCTGTCGCTGCCGCTCGCGACGCTGGGCGGAGAAGTGGAATCGCCAGAAGGCACCGGCAGCGGCGTGGGGATCGGCGTGATCTCCGTGGCGTCGATCGTGATCGGCTGGGTGGGGCTGTTCGCGCTGTGGTGGTTCGTGTTCCGCGAGAAGGCACGCGGCAAACGCCGGAAGGACCCGCCGGCGTAGCCTCGCGGCGCCGTCAGCGGGCGAGGTGCTTGCCGTGCTTGTGCGGCGGGGGGCCGAGCGTGACGAGGCTGGTGGATGTGCCCGGTTCGACGTTCAGCCCGTTGCGCACGACCAGGCGCAGCTCGAGCGACACCCTGGGAAGCTTGCGCAACCGCGCGATGACGCTCTTCTGCAGGTTGAGGTGGAGCGTGCTGTGGCCCTTCTTGACGGTGTGCACGACGCGGCTGGCCAGCACGATCATCGGTTCTGTGCCGGCGGGGAGTTCGGTCGCGGCCCTGCCGCGCAGGCCGAGCTTGTGCGCGAGCTTCGCGCTGAGCAGCACGTCCATGTGGCCGGTGACCTCTTCATTGACTTCGTAGCGGACGGCAACGCCGTTTTCGAGCGCGTCACCGAGCGAGCGTGAGACGAGCTGCGCACTGGCGACCGGCTTGGGCGCCTTGCCCGAGCCCTGCGAGCCTCCCGTCGAGGGGCTGCCCGCGCTCGGTTCGGTGCCGCTTTCGTGGTGCGTTTCGTGGTTGGGTCCCGTCGTTTCCGCTTCGTGTTTGACCGCGACCACGTCGACCTGGTGGGTGATGCCCGCTTCGTTGCCGCCCACGTCTTCCGCCTTGAGCGTGACGTTGTAGAGGCCGGGCTTCGGGAAGGTGTGGAAGATGCTCGCCGCGCATTCCGTGGCCCACGGCGCTTCGCACGCGGGCGCTCCGGGGGCGTAACCCTTCACCGTTTCCACACTCACACCGGCGATCGGCGAAGCGGGTGCGAACGTCCATTCGTAGTAGGCGTAGGTGGGCGCCGGTTTGCCGGCTTCGTAGCGCGTGCCGATGTTCAGCGTGATGTTGGACTCCATACCGTCGAAGCCCACCCGTTCGCCGCTCAGGACGGGGTTGGGGGAGGTGAACCGCGGGATCAGGTTCACGCCGGAGACGCACGGCCAGCCGTAGCCGGTGAGCGTGGCGCTCGCGAGGTTGAACGCGTCGTTGAGGTAGTAATGCGCGCTGCCGAGGGCCTGGTTGTAGAGCGTGCCCGCCTGCGTTTCCGGCTGCGCGCCGACGGCGCCGGTCAGCGCGGAGGTGGCGAAGTCGTTGCGGCACTCGTCGGTCGCCTCGAGCTTGCCGTCGCGCCATGAGGCGAGCAGCGGGTCGGTCACGATGTTCTGCTGCTCGACGGCGACCTGATTGACGATCAGGTCCGCGAGACCGGAGTCATACGTTCCCGCTTCGCCACGGCCCGACTGCTCGGGCTCCTGGATGTGCGGTGTTTCGCGCTCCTTGGCTTCGATCAGCGCCAGTTTTTCGCCGGGGTTGGCTTCACTGAGCTTTTCTTCGAACTTCACTGCTTCTTCGGCGGTTTCCTTCTTCGGGGTCTCACGTTCCACGAATTTCGATGTCTCGTTGAAGCCGCCGTCCTGACATTCGTAGGCCCACGTGCGCTCTTCGGGCGCGAGCAGCGTGTTGCCGGCGCTCCCCGCGATCCAGGGGATCGCGGCGTAGATGATCGCTTCGGGCGAACCTTCCGGCGAGCCGCCCGGGTTGATCGCGGAATGGTAGCTGCAGAAGCTCGTCTTGTAGTGGTCGTTCGCCTGCGGCGCTTCTTCACGGAAGGTCTTGTTTTCCTGAGGGCTCGCCTGGCTGCTGAGGGTTTCCCGCTGGAATATTTCGGTCGGGATCAGCGTTTCTTCCCCTGCTTCTTCGCCTGCGAATTTGAACACCGTGCGTGCCTTGGGCCGCGTGTATTCGGAGCAGTGTGCGCCGGCGGCGTCGAGGCACACCGTCACGCCGGGCGGTGTGAGCAGGTAGTAGATGGCGCCGGTGCCCTTCGGCAGGCCGTGGCTCGGGACGAAGCCTTCGAGCTCGGCGCGGATCTGAGCGTCGGTGAGGCAGGTCGTGCGGTTGTATTTCTCGAGCGCCACCGGAGCGGAGCACCCCGCGACGGGGTACGCGTGCGTGTCGGTGTATGCGCCGTGGAAGGTCGATTCATACGCGGCGTGTTCACCCGCGGCGTCGGTGTACTGCGTGTCGACCGCGAACACGCTCGCGGTCGAGCGGTCTTCGCTGCCCACGTTCTGCATGAACGCGTTCACCAGGCGCTGCCATTCGGGGTGATAACGGTCCCACGGGTCCCAGAAGATCACGTACGTGTCGGGTTTGGCGAGCACCTTGTGACCTTCCGGGTTGGCGAATTCGATCAGTTTTTCGCCCTGGCGCAGTTCCGCGGCGTTGCGCGGCTGAAGGCCCACCGTGGTGCCTTCCACTTCCGCGATTTCCGCCGACGCGACGGGCGCCAGCGCGAGCACGGCCAGGAGGGCCGCCACGGGTGCGAGTCCGAACTGCAGAGTGCGCTTCGTCGAGCGCTCGCGCGGATGCGCCTTGAGGGTGCGGGCAAAGAAGGTCACGGCCCACTCATCGGCAGGGGGGCGTAGTTGCCTTAGCGTGCGCGCCGCATTGCACGCAACTAGGTAATTCGTCCAGCGCGCCCGCACGGGGTCGGAGAAGCGCTGGCGGGGTCCGATCCTTCGCGTCAGGGAAAACCCGACCGCGCGAAGCCGATAAAGGCAGATGCGGCCCGCAGCATCGCCCGAGAACTCAGCAGGAGACCCAGTGGCCCCGAGCGCGACCAACCGCAGAGCATCCGGCCCGCCCGTGGACCGCCGCGCGCGGCTCGTGGGCTGGGTGCGCTCGTTGAGGAGCCTGCAGGCTCGTGCGACCCCGTGGCGGGCCGGCCACCGCGGCCTGGTGATCGTGATCACCGCCGCGCTCATACTCGGCGGTATCCTCGCGTCGGTTCTCGGCGCTCGCTCGGTCGCCTCCTCCGAAGCGCAGAAAGCGAAGCTCGCGTTCCACCTGAACTCGGCCGAGATCGCCTCGACGCTGAAGCTCGCGATCCAGCACGAGGAAGACCTCGTCATCAGCGCGAGCGCGTACGTGACTGCGAACCCGCACGCCACGCCCGCCGCGTTCGACCGCTGGGTCGCATCCGTGCACGCGATGGCGCGCTACAGGGAGCTCGAGAACCTCGGGCTCGTGAAGCTCGTGGCGGCCTCCGAATTGAAGGGCTTCGAACGCTACATCGCCGCGAACCCCGTGAGGGCGCTCGGGCCGAACTCGGCCGTTCCCATGGAAGGCTTTGAAATCTCGCCCCAGGGCCAACGTCCGTACTACTGCTTCGCGGTGGCGGGCATCGCGCGCAACGCGGCCGTGTACATCCCCGCCGGCGCCGACTACTGCGCGGTCGCGGGCCCGCAGCTGATGGCCGGACGCGACTCCGGGCAGGCCGCATACGCGCCCTACGCGGGCACGTCCGGCACGACGCTCGGCATCTCCACGCCGGTCTACCGGGGCGGCGGCGTGCCCGCCACCGTCGCCGAGCGGCGCAAGGACTTCGTGGGCTGGCTCGGCGAGCTGCTCGAACCGCACGTCGTGCTCGCGCGCGCTCTCGAAGGGCGCCCCGACGTGGCCATCACCTTCCGCTATGACTCCGGGCAATCGCACGTGTCCTTCTCCGCGGGGCGCATCCCCGCGCACGCGCAGAGCGACACGGTCGACCTGCACAACGGCTGGCGCGTGCAGACGCTCGCGCCACCGGTCGTGCAGAGCGTGCTGCGCGACCCCGCCGCGCTCACGCTGTTGGTCGGCGGGACGCTGCTCAGCGTGCTGTTCGGCCTGCTCGTCGCGGTGCTTGGGACCGGCAGGCGCCGCGCGCTCGCGCTGGTGCTCGAGAAGACCCGCGAGCTGTCCCACCAGGCGCTGCACGACACGCTCACCGGACTGCCCAATCGCGCGCTCGTGCTCGACCGCGCCGAGCAGCTGCTCGCGCGCACCGCGCGCACCGCGGGCACATACGCGGGCGCGCTGTTCATCGACATCGACGGCTTCAAGCACGTCAACGACAACCTCGGCCACGCCGCCGGGGATCGGCTGCTGAGGGTGGTCGGGCAGCGGCTGCAGGCGACCGTGCGCGACAGCGACACCGTCGGGCGCCTCGGCGGCGACGAGTTCGTGGTGCTGGTCGAGTCCGCGAGCGGCGAGGCGGCGCTGAACCTGCTCGCGGACCGGCTCACCGAAGTGCTGCGCGAGCCGGTCGAACTGCGGGACGGGCGCAAGCTGTTCTCGGTGACCGCCAGCATCGGCGTGGCGATCGGCCACTACGACACCCCCGACGCGCTGCTGCGCGACGCCGACCTCGCCCTGTACGCGGCGAAGGCCGCCGGCAAGGACCGCTACGCGCTGTTCGACGCGAGCATGTACTCCGGCGCGGAGGACCGGCTCGCGCTCGAGGCCGACCTCGGCAACGCGCTGCAGGAGGACCAGTTCTTCCTCGTCTACCAGCCGATCTTCGACATGCGCACGAGCGAGCTGCACGGCGCGGAGGCGCTGATCCGGTGGCGCCACCCCCAGCGGGGCATCATCGCGCCCGACAACTTCATCCCGCTGGCCGAGGAGACCGGCATGATCGCGCCGATCGGCCGCTGGGTGCTCGAGCACGCCTGCAGGCAGGCCGCCGTATGGGCCTCGAGGGGCCTCTCGATCGGCATCTCCGCCAACGTGTCCGCGCAGCAGCTCGGGCGCAGGGGCCTCGTCGAAGACGTGCGCTACGCGCTGCGCGAATCGGGGATCGAGCCGAAACAGCTCACGCTGGAGATC
>Ga0209698_10005022_pt1 | contig 14385 bp, 16 predicted proteins | sample LitLauG_LLR_2012_FD_187203 | JGI IMG/M metagenome (GOLD analysis project Ga0209698, IMG submission 187203) | Freshwater sediment microbial communities from Pennsylvania, USA - Little Laurel Run_MetaG_LLR_2012 (SPAdes) (version 2) | ecosystem: Environmental > Aquatic > Freshwater > Creek >...
GCGGCACATCGGTGAACAATTCCTATGACGCCTTGAACCGGCTTTCCACAGTGACGGACAACCGGCTGGCCTCCGGCACAACCACCGTCCTGTTTTGAAAAAAGCCCGAAAGAATGAGAACGTCGATTGCGTGCAATCTTTGGACACGAACCCAATACAACGGAGCAACAAGCAACCGGCGACCAGATTCATTACGTCGTGACGAATCTTGGCACTCTTGGCGGTTCTGCCAGTAATGGTTATGGCGGCCCCAACGACCGGGGCTGGGTCACGGGCGATGCCAACTTGGCGGGTGACCAGACGGAGCACGCGTTCCTGTGGCGCGGCCGCGTAATGTCTGACCTCGGGACGCTCGGCGGTCCCAATAGCTCTGTGCCCACACCGATCAAGAACGACCGGGGCCTGGTCGCAGGAGGAGCCCAGATCGAAGAGGTTGATCCGTTGGGCGAATTCTGGGGAGCAGCCTACGTTTGCACTAGCGTTAACTGCCAGGGCTGGCAAAATCTGCAGCGCGGTTTCTTATGGCAGAACGGCGTGATGACCGCCTTGCCGACCCTTGGGGGCAATAACAGCGAGGCCTTTGGCGTCAACAACCTCGGCCAGGTAGTCGGGATGGCGGAGACTGCCACTCAAGACCCCAGTTGCGTCCCTCCACAAGTTCTCGACTTTGAGGCCGTGATCTGGGGACCGAAGCCAGGCCACATTGACCGGCTTCCTGTTCTCCCGGGCGATGCGGTCGCAGCAGCGTTAGCAATCAATGACAAGGGCCAGGTTGTCGGTATATCAGGTGCCTGTGTGGTGCCGACTTCCTACGCGGGTGGCGTTCACGCCGTGTTGTGGCAACACGGCTCTGTGACCGACTTGGGCGGTTTAGGCGGCGTAATGAACAACGCTGCTACGGCTATCAATAACGCAGGTCAGGTGGTCGGGAGTTCAGATCTGCCAGGTGACACTGCCACCCACGCCTTCTTCTGGCAGCACGGCGTGATGACAGACATCGGCACTCTTCCCGGCGATGTTTTTAGCCTGGCCAACGACATTAACAGCAAAGGCCAAGCTGTTGGCGTGTCGTGCGACGTGAATTTCAACTGCCGTGCTTTCCTCTGGGAAAACGGTGTGATGACTGACTTGAACACACTCGTCGCGGCTGGCTCTTCGCTCTATCTGACTTTCGGTGGCGGCATCAATGATCGCGGAGAAATCGCCGGCACCGCCTACGATCCGGTCAGCGGCGAGGTACCAGCTTTCCTGGCGGCTCCTCGTGACGACGCGCAAGCGGGCGCGCAAGGCTGCGATGTTCCTCTACAAGCCGCACCGGTTGCACAAAAAGTTAGCGAACATCTCAAGATCATTCTTCCAGAGCACGTCCGCGAGATCCTGCGCCAGCGACTTGGATTGCGAGGTATTCCGCTAGCCAGATAAGAACGCGGCCCCTTTAAGAAAAACAACTGCGCCCGGGAATCCCAGAGGAATTATGCGGCCGAGAGCTGTCGGGCGCGGCCGCCGCGGCTGCCTGATCCTCGCTGGCGCAGACGGTGCGACTCTCTCACTGCGCTTTGCCCTCAGCTCCAATACCAATTCCAACAATGTTGCTACCGCTGGTCGAAAGATTGGCTCTGACAGCTATACCGGGGAAGGGGACCATCTGGCAGGACAGATTCTCATGCAGGATCCGGCATCGTTTTCAGCCACGCAATTTAAGAGGTAACTACGTCATGCATGCGACGGGCACCGATCAAGTGGACGGACATTTTGGACTGGTGGGGACATTTACGGCTGACGGTGTCTCGGCCGTCACGTCAGGCACACTTGACGTCAATGACGCCCACCCGACGCAGCAGCACCAAGACAAGCCATGCAGCGACTGGAAGAGTTCAATGCAGCAAAACAGATTGCTGAATTCGAGAAGAAAGACGCAGACTCGCTACAGTGAGACAGCGCAGGATTTTTCGCGTGTCGACAGATGATTGAAAAGATTGGAGGCGCGGGTCGGAATCGAACCGACGCATAAAGGTTTTGCAGACCTCTCCCTTACCACTTGGGTACCGCGCCCCAGAACTACGTTAACGTCCCGGTTGGAAAAAGTCCACACTGGCGGTACGAAGCCGGCCGCGGACACACATCTGGAGCAACAAACAACCCAATTTTACACCGGCTGTGCTACCCAAGTCGATTGCTCTGGAACCTGCCCCACACCTATAGGGACTGGGATTTTAGCTCTGAAAATCGCCGTTGTTGGGCCTAGAGAGCCGGAACGTGAGCGTGGACGCACACCAAAACGGGGCAGTGGTGGTACTCGATCCGTCATTACAGCCCGAATTCACTCCCGCTGGCGAGCCGAAATACTAAACGAGAGCTTCAGCTCATCCTTGAGCCTGATCGTTCCCCCGGCTGCCGTAACCGGTCGAATCCCGTAATCACTCATACGGACGGCAAACTCTCCATCGGCCCGAAGTGTGTTGTCGTTTAGCAATACGCGCGCCGTCACTACCTGACCGCGAGTTACTCCGCGCAGCGTAAGTTCCCCGTTCAAGGCGAACCAGTACTGTTGTTGCCCGAGCTTGCTGCCCGACGTCCGCAATGTCTCGTACACGATACTAGGGGAAGAATCGGATTCGAGGACCTCGTGGTACATTCTGCGGGTGATTTCTTCGCGATCCTTCTCGTTGACCTCGTCGGTGACCATGAGCGAATGCGAATGAACCACGAGGCGCAGCGAGCTTCGCTCCACCGCATCAGGATTCAGGAAGATTTCGCCTTCGAAATCGGGAATCGCGATGGTTAGGTTATGAGCGAACGCCGAAAGCAGCCCACCCGCAAATGCCTTGACGACGAACGTACTCCCGCTGGATTCAGTGATATAGCGAAGCGTGTTTCCCTCCGGTGTCAGCGTTGGCTGTATTGCGTAATGCACTCGATCAACCTCCTGCAGTCCGAGCTGCCTTTGATATTAAATGGTCAGTCCATCTTCCGTGCCACTACATAAAAATAGAACTTCAACTCGTCCTGGAGTTTTAGAGTGCCTCCAGCGATCGACGCGATACGAATGTTGTAGTCACTCTGCAGCAGAGTAAACGAGCCGTGTACGCGGACACTGTCCACTCCGACATGGGCCTGCGCCACCACGTCTTGCTCGTGGGAAACGCCGTGCAGGCCCAGCCGCCCGTGGATGCGGAGCCGGTATTGATCATCCTTCATTTTCTCCGCCGCGACTTCCGCGTCGTAGGCCACCTCCGGGTAACGCTCCGTTTCCAGGACTTCCCTCCTCATCACCCGGTGAAGCTCACTGCGTTCCGAGTCGGGCAGTTCATCCAACACCTCCAGCGAGGATGTTTTCACCCGCACCTTCAGGGACGCTCTCTCCAGTTGTGCGGAAGCCATCTCCGCCACGCCCGTCCAATCCCGAATGGCAATCTTCGGGCTGTGGGCAATTGCTGAAATTAAACCACTGGCAAAAGCCTGCACGGTAAACTGGCTGGCTCGAGGATCGATCGCGTAACGAACACCCGCAGCGCCCGCTGTCATTGAGGCAGTCATTGAGGTAGCCCTCCCACGAAAGCAGATTTTGTCCGTTTCCTGAGCCCTGCGAAGGCTGTGGAACAACCTCAGTCCGTCCGGTTACATCGCCCGCAATCTCAAATACCGATCCAGATCGGGCAGGGCGGCCTGCGCCAGGTTTCCTACTCCGAACTGGCCCAGATAGCGTCTCGCGATCGGATTGGAAAGAATCAGTCCCGCCCCAAACACGATCAGAGCCACTCCGCTCAACATGAGTAGAGTGTCCCGGTCATCAGAGCTTGCATTGCCATTTTGTCCTGTCGCCACGGCAGTCTCCTTTTTCAGCGTTTGTGATTACAGTTTTGAAACAGGCCCACCCACATGCAGAAGCTTGTCGATCAAAGACTCCACCAGCACGACCGCGTCTTCCACGGCTCTCTGAACCACCGCGCTCAGTCCCATCTGCCCGTGTTCGCCCCCCAGAGTTTCCGGCTCGCAGCCGACCAGCAGCACATTTCTGAGCTCAATGTTCATCGCCCGGGCCATGCGCAGCACGCTCACGGGATTCATCGAGTGTGCTTCCACTACCGCCTGCGGAGCCTCCGGGTCGTCTAACGCTTTCAAATCCGGCTCGATGACGAACAGCGTTCCCGGAGCGGATTCCCGCGGGCAAGCGTCTACCAGGATCGTGGTTTCGTAGCCATCCTGCAGGGCATAGGCCAAGTCGAACCCGCGAATGCCGAAGTCGGCGACGCGCACCGCCTTCGGCAGGTTCCGTGCAGCCAGACGGCGCACGACTTCCACGCCAAACGCATCGTCTCCAAGAAAGATGTTGCCGATGCCGGCAACCAGGATGGTCGGTTTCTCGATAGCTTTGATTTCCCGCGCTTCTTCGCCGGACACAGGCTCAACTTCCTCGGCATCAAAAAAGAACCGATGACCGGGCTGACGAAGCATGCCCAGGTCCTTGCCGGGATCGTTCTCCACAACCACGCACACGTGATGCTTGCCTTCGTAGTCCTGCTCGATGCACTCGATGGTGGCGATTTGTCCGGTAAGCGCGATGTCCATGATGTCGCCACCCGGACGCGGACGCAGACGGACGCGGCTTCCCGCCCGCACAGCGACACCGGCGATTTCCAGGTGATCCAAGGATGTCTTTTCTTCGAGGAGCTGCCATTCCCACTCGTTCATGGCCCTCCCTCCCGGATCGGTCGCATCCCGCGCACTACTCCATGCAACTTCATCAGTTTTTCCACGGGCATGGTCTCGGTGCGCTCGAGCATGTGGCGGGCACGCTCGTCCGACTGGCTCATCTCGCGCTTTTCCTCGTCGGTCAGGGTCATGATGCGCAGTGAGAGAATCTCGTCGATCTCAGTGCCATCGAAAAGGTCCCCGGCACTCTCCGGTGCAATCTGGGGATAGTCGTAGAGCGTGATCGGAGAGGAAAGCAGTGTGTCGCTCTGTCCCGCCTCGCCGACCAGTACGGGCCACGTTCCCTTGTTCTCACATCCGGAGGCGATCTCGCCGAGTCGCTGTGGCGGATCGAGCAACGAGACAAAACTTCCATTCAGTGTCCCGAGCACCGTATGAGCCGAGACCAGGGAGCTCAACAATGCCTGGTCGCGCTCATTTTGCTCGATTCCGGCTTCGGGGGCGACGGTAAATGGAGTCGTATTCAGGATCCGAACGCCCACCTTGAAGACCCCGTCCGCAACCCCTTCGCCCATGACGTCGATGGCGCCACAAATCGCTTTCCGTTCCCGCACGATCACGCCGGCGATCAGCCCGCTGCTGTCCCGCACGGGCTCCAACTCTTTCCCCGCGGGAAAACTAAAGGCATTCATTCGATAGCCTATGGCTCCGACATTGAATACCGGCAAAATGACTTCCCTTTCGATCGCCTCTTGCCAGGGCTGGTAAACCCGTCCGTCCACCTCGAGTCTCGTAACCGTGCGGATTGCCGGATTTTCTCCTGGCGTCAACTCGGGGACTCGGACGTCCATCTCACCGACGGAGCGCGCCACCAGGTGGAGGAACCGAACTCGAACTTCAAGCCCAGTCAGCGCGCTGCCCTCGATCAGGCACTCGGTCTGCATCGACCAGGCTTCGGTGCCCTTTTGCACGGCGCTGTAGGACTGAGGGAAGATCACTCCAAAGTTCCATCGCTGCTGATTCTTCACCGACGATGGGCGGTAGGGATACAGCATGTATCCCTCGTACAGCAGCGCCTTCGTGATCTGGTCTACCATCGCGAGATTCATCAGATCACCGTCTCCTCTTTTTCTTCGAGCGGGACCAGGCTCTCCAGCACTTCCTCCCAGGTCGGAATCCCATGCCGGACTTTGTATTGATACAGGCGGTCGAAGGCATCCTTGTGCAGGCAAAGCCACGCACTGTTCGGATAGTAGGATGCCATCATGTCGTGCCAGATTTTTACAGGCAGCTTGAAACGGGCTTCCTTGTCCCAGGAAATCGGCGAGACCTGCAGGCCACCTTCCGCGCCGGCATAGAAAACAGTCCCGCTGAACTGAAGGCAGACCGGAACCTCTCCGTCAGCCAGGCCGTCGAAGTATTTCGTCGCAGCCACATTGAAATCGAACGTGCAGGGTACGGGCAGATCAGCCACGGTCGTGCCCTGAAAGGACGGGACGACGATGCTGACATGCGTCCACAAGAGGTTTTTCAAGGTCTGGCCCCAGCGGCTGGGTTCGTCAAACAGATCGCGCAGCCGCGTCTGGTCCTCCGCGGTGTACTTGCGCCGGGTGACTTCAAGCTGCATCTGACATCGCAAAGCGACGGTGTGGATGACTTCTTCCGGGCGGGAATTACTCAGGCGAAGCTTGAATGCCAGCAGCGGCGAAACCGCTTGCCGCACTACCTCGACACCTTCGACCTGGAAGCTCAGCTCAGGCACAAGACTCCTCGGCGCTCGGGGCGTCCACAGGCAACGGGTCTACCACCTCGTTCGATCGCGCTTTCAGGCTCTTGAAGAACTCGCCGAGATGCTGCCAAACCTCGGTGCCGCCCGAGAGTCCCTTCCAGTGAGCGCGGATCAATCCCACGAGTTTGTAACATTCGTCGATCGGAATCAGGTAGTACTCGGGTGCGGAATATCCGCGCGCGTGTCCCAAGCGGTTGACCAGCAGCGCTTCCACGTCCGGTTCCATCCCGCAGAGCGCGGGATTGCGGTCCACGATGCTTTCCCATGAGTCGAAGGCCAACAACGATTCCATGGCCCCGGCCGGACTGGGATACATCGCCACAACGCGCCGTTCGAGGCTGCTGGTGAAAAAGAAGGCCATGTTGATGGGCACCATCAGGCCATTCCACTCGGCATCGGTCAGCTGGAAGTGGGGAAGCGTATGGAAGCGGCGAGGCACCCGTTTGTACTTCTTGGCCTGGCCGCTGAACAGCATCGCGCAGGCGTCGCACGCACAGACCATTTTGCGGTGAGCCAATTCGATCAAGTGTGGATGCTCGGGACGCAGACCTGATCCGCACATCTCACAGCGCTCGACCGGCCGTTGTTCGCGCCGGGCAAACTGGCGCAACGCGCCAAACGCTCCAGCGGATCCGGAAAGTTGTCTACTCATGATTTACACGTTCCCCTGGAACCCCGGCTCAATCTGCTGCCCTCCCTAAACCGGAGACGCGTGCACCCGCCATTAGTTTGTCCAATGCCACAAAGCCATCCGCGGGCTTCGCCTCCAATCCTTCGATGGTTACGGCTGCGACGTCGGGCGCGGCTTCGTAAATGGCGCCTTCCAGAGTCGCCTGCACGGTCTTCGCGGTTGAACCGCAAGCATGCTCTGGAGTTTGCACTCGCAACCGCACGACGCCGTCCTGCAAGTCCAGCAGTTCGACCTCGCAACCCTGCTTGCGCAACTGCGGTTTCACTCGCTCGATCGCCTGCAGCACGCGACCGTCCAGGTTCTCAGGGTGAAGCCCATACAGAACGAGCACACTGCTCACCATCGGATCTCGCCCCAGTTGGTCGATGAGGTTCATCCCCAGCTCGCCGGCCCCAGCCACGATCTCCAGCGCCCGATCCAGGGCCACGCCATGTAGATCCATCAGCGCCTGAACCAGTTCTTTGGTGTTGGCGCGCACCACAGGATCGGCAATGGTCTCAATCTCCTGTACCAACCCGCCGATCTTCTGTACCCGTTCCCGGAAATCCGTGTTAGCAGCCACACTCCTCCTCGTTATATAGAAACGGAGCGAGAGCGTAGTTTCGTCTCATCAGCGGCAACTTTCGCCCTCGCTCCGCAGGCCCGCATAGGGACACTCAGGGTTGCAGACCAAACATGGGGGAATGATGTGTCTCCAGAACCTTCCCGTTCCCCAGATACATGTGCACGCCGCAGGGCAAACAAGGATCGAAGCTCCGCACCGCGCGCATGATATCAATGCCCTTGAACTTGTCCGGCCCGTTTTCTTCGAAAATGGGAGTGTTCTGCACCGCGTCCTCGTACGGCCCCGGCGTGCCGTAAATGTCGCGCGGATTAGCATTCCATGGAGTCGGCGGATAAGGATGGTAGTTGGCGATCTTGCCATCCCTGATTACAACGTGATGCGAGAGCACGCCGCGCACCGCCTCGTGGAACCCGCAGCCAATGGCTTCTTCGGGCACCTTGAAGTCAGTCCATGTCTTGGTGTGTCCGGAGTGCAATTCCGCCAGCGCTTTTTCCATGAAGTGCAGGGCTGCGCACGCGGCATAAACCTGGAAGTAAGTCCGCGCCCGGTCGCGTTCGATGGCGTTGCTCCACTTGGGAATCTTCCATTCGAATTCGATTTCCGGCAACGAGGTCGTCTTCGGCAAATACATTTTCACGCTGTTCCCGGTGGCCTTGATGTAGCCGATGTCGACCAGGCCCGCCAGCGCCGTCGCCCAAAGGCGCGCGATGGGACCGCCACCAGTGTCCATTGCCAGGTGATCACCGGTGCGTTTGTCGAGCCAGCGCGGTGACATGACCCACGTGTACTTCCCGTTGAAATCGCGTTTCTGCGGTCGAGGGATCGTCGTCTGGTTCCAGGGATGATTCCTGTCGACCGGATTCCCCAAGGGGTCGGTCTTGACGAACGTTTCCGCGTTCTTCCAATCGTCGTAATAGGAACTGCCGAGCAGGATGCGGATGTTCAGGTTGATGTCCACCAGATCCGTGGTCACCAGTTTGCCGTCGACCACGATGCCCGGCGTTACGAACATGCCTCGGCCCCAGTTCGTCATGTTCTTGTAGGTGTAGTCGCAAACGTCGGGATCATTGAACGATCCCCAGCAAGCCAGCAATACCCGGCGCCGGCCCACCTCTTCGTAGCCAGGCAACGCATCATAGAAGAAGTCGAACAGGTCGTCATGCAGCGGAACGACCTTCTTCATGAATTCCACGTACTTCATCAGGCGAACCAGGTAGTCGGTGAACAGTTGAATCGTAGGCACGGTTCCGACTCCGCCCGGATACAGCGTGGAGGGATGAACGTGGCGCCCTTCCATCAGGCAGAACATTTCGCGCGTCATCCGGCTCATGACCAGAGCCTCGCGATAGAAAGTTCCCGTAAACGGGTTCAGCGCGGTCATGATGTCGGCGATGGTGCGATAGCCATGCATGTTGGAGTGGGGCGCGGGAGCGGATTGCGCTTTCGCCCACACCTTAGGATTGGTCTCTTTCACCATCTGTTCGCAGAAGTCCACACCGACCAGATTGTCCTGGAAGATGTTATGGTCGAACATGTACTCGGCGGCCTCGCCGAGATTCACGATCCACTCCGCGATCGGCGGCGGCTTCACCCCAAACGCCATGTTCTGCGCATAAGTCGCGCAGGTAGCGTGGTTATCCCCGCAAATTCCGCAGATGCGGCTGGTGATGAAGTGTGCGTCGCGCGGGTCCTTCCCCTTCATGAAGATGCTGTACCCGCGAAAGATCGACGACGTGCTGTGACACTCGGCCACCTGGCGGTTCTCGAAATCGATCTTGGTGAAGATGCCGAGGCTGCCCACAATCCGGGTAATCGGGTCCCAATTCATCTCCACCAGGTTGCGCTTCTTGCCGGAAACGTCCTTGGTGGGTGCGGTAAGCGTGCTCATGATTTCGCTCCTTGGCCTTCTCAGGCTCCGTAAGTTCGTGGATGATATCCGGTGGTCAGTTCGGTTCGTGCATGACGCCACTTGGGTTCTTTGTTCACCGTGGCCTGGGTCAGCGTGCGCATGACGCGAATGGCTCTGCCGTACGCGCCGACCGCGGCGCTCGAGACCTTCGCCCCCGGCGGTTCGTCCATGAACGGCATGAATTTGTCAGGGAAGCCGGGCATGGTGCAGCCGATGCAGATGCCGCCCACGTTCGGACAGCCGCCAATGCCTGCCATCCATCCTCGTTTCGGAACGTTGCAGTTCACCACCGGTCCCCAGCATCCCAGCTTCACAATGCATTTGGGCGAGCCATACGCTTCCGCGAAATCGCCCTGCTCGTAGTAGCCGGCGCGGTCGCACCCTTCGTGCACCGTCTTGCCGAACAGCCAGGTGGGACGCAGTTGATCGTCGAGCGGAATCATGGGAGCCAATCCCGCCACTTGATAGAGAAGATAGAGGACAGTTTCCATGAAGTTGTCGGGCTGCACCGGGCATCCGGGCACGTTCACAATGGGCAGACCGGCTTTGGAGCGCCAGTCCCATCCCAGGTAATCCGCGAGGCCCATACAGCCGGTGGGATTCCCCTCCATGGCATGAATTCCGCCGTAGGTGGCGCAGGTTCCGCAGGCAATCACCGCTAAGGCTTTGGGGGTCAACCGGTCAATCCACTCGTTGGTTGTGATGGGCTGGTTTGTGTTGGGATCGGTCCCCAGCGCCGCCCAGTAGCCTTCCTTCTTGATCTTTTCGTTCGGAATGGAACCTTCCACCACCAGCACAAACGGCTCGAGCTTGCCCTGCTCCGCCAGATACCAGTACTTCAGAAAGTCGTCGCCATTCTCATACGCCAGCACGGGATTGTGCAGATGTACCTTGGGTAGACCAGGAATGGCCCCAAGTAGAACGTCTTCGATGCTGGGCTGCGTAGCCGCCGTGACGGAAACCGAATCTCCATCACAACCCAAACCCGCCGTGATCCACACAATGTGCACTTCCGCAACCGGCGATGGCCTTTGCGTCACCCGACCGTAGGGAACTGTTTCCGCTGCCATGACTTGGCCCCCCTTTCCGCTTCACTGATTTGTTTCCGAGAGACAAACTGCTTTCTGTGTCAACCGGCAACCGCACCACAGGCACACCTTCAGCATCCGTTGTCCTGGTTCCAAGCTCCGAACAAGAAGGGCGCGAGCCTAGAATCAACAATCTCGCGGGGCATCACAAGCGGGAGCGCCACTTTTTCTATTTGGTGGGAACCACCATGCAGGTCATCGGGGATTTCCCTATGTCAAGGGACTTGCATTCATTCCGAGAGATATGTCACGCAGTGTTTTCGCTCATATGCCACTGGATGGCACGTTGCATCAACTCCCGGGCGCTGCGCAAAGACAGTTTTTCCTTGATGTGGGCCTGGTACGATTCAACGGTTTTTACGCTGATGTGCAGGGCTTCGGCGATCTGCCTGGTTCCGTGCCCCTCCCCGATCAGGCGGAACACTTCCAGTTCACGATCGCTAAGGTCGGCTACGGATGAGTTCCGCAAGGTGCTGGAGCCGGTGATGAAGTGCTTCAGCATCCGGTTGGCGATCCGGTCGCTGAGATAAATCTCGCCATTCAGAATGCGGCGTACCGCGATCAGCACCTTGTCGGTAGCTTCCTGTTTCATGATATAGCCGTTCGCCCCGGCGCGAAGCGCGCGCTCGGCGTAGATCGACTCATCGTGCATGGAGAGGATCAGCACCGGCAGCGCGGGATGAATCGTGCGAATACTCTTCAGCAGATCGAGGCCATCGGGGCCATTCAGCGAGATGTCGAGGATGAGAATATCGGGATGAGACGAGGCCAGCACGTGCATCGCGCCCATCGCTTCTTCGGCCTCGCCGCAAACTACCAGATCGGGCTCGCGATTGATCAACAACGCGAGACCCTGGCGCACGATGGGGTGGTCATCGACCACCAGGATTCTTTTCTTGATTACAGCCGGGGCGCCCGATTTGGTAGTCACGCTCATGCGTTTCCCTTCCCTTCGTCGCTGCTGACTGGAAACAGGCAAGTCACCATCGTTCCGCCGGCAGCAACGCGCTGCACTTCGAGAGAGCCCCCAACCACCCGGGCCCGGTAGTTCATCAGGTGCAGTCCCATCCCCTTGTTGCCGGGAGCAATATCGCCAATTCCGCAGCCGTCATCCCAGATCGTAAGTACTCCTCGATCCCGGGCGGCGGCCAGGCGGATGACGATCTGGCGGGCTCGGCCGTGCTTGATGGCGTTGTTCACAGCCTCACGCGCGACGTAGTAAAGATGCGTGGCCACAGCGTCGTCATGGACCAGGACCGGAGTAAAACACTGGAAGTCACAGTTTATGCCGAACAGATCTTCCACCTCTCCGGCCCATTGCTGCAACGCCGACATCAACCCCCGCGCGTCCGACAAAACCGGAAGCAGACCGTGTGCCAATTCGCGCGTCTTGTGGATGGCTTCATTCACCAGGTCCACAATCCTGGCAGCATCCGCGGCCTCACTCAAGCCCTTGTCCATCAGCTTTTGTTCTTGCACCTTGCTCATGAAGGCTATTCCAGTGAGGTGCTGGCCCAGGCCATCGTGCAAGTCCTGACCAATGCGGCGCTGTTCGCGCGCGCTGATCTCCAGAATCGTTTTCTCCAGGCGTTTGCGTTCGGTGATGTCGCGAATCGCGCTTGAAACCAGCATGCCCTCTTCTGTTTCCAGGGGACTGAGGCTGATTTCCACCGGGAATTCGTGGCCGTCCTTGTGCAGGCCGAACAGTTCTTCTCCCGCACCACCCATGGGACGCACGCGAGGTTCCTGAAAAAAACGCTTGCGATGGTCGGGATGCCGGTGCCGCAGGCGCGCCGGTACCAGCAGTTCGAGCGGTTGCCCAAGCAATTCTTCCCGCTGGTACCCGAACAATTTCTCCACCTGGGCGTTGACCAGAACAATCCTGCCTTCGCGGTTGACGACCACCACCGCGTCCGGGGCCGCTTCGAGCAATCCACGGAACTTGGTTTCCGCCCGTTGTCGTTCGGTGATATCGATCCCCGAGGCGATGACGTACGAGGCGGTTTCGCTGGCGCCGGCAAGGACAGTGGTCGACCAGGCGATGATTCTCTGCGTGCCATCCCGGCTCATCCAAGAACTTTCGTACTCCCGGGGACGCTGGTCGGTGCGCGTCGCATGAAATGCAGCTTGGAAGCGTTTTCCTTCTTCGGCATCTCGGAACAAGTCCCAGATGAATTTCCCCTGAACCTCAGCGAAGCTGCATTCCATCACCTGTTCGCAGGCTCGATTGAAGCGGATGATGCGGCCTGCCGGGTCCAGCACGACCACCAAGGCCGCGACCGTATCGAGGATGGCGGACACGACGTTGCGCTCCTCCTGCAACGCTCCTTCGGTACGCTTGAGGTCGGTGATATCAAAGCCCACGCCATGGATGAACCAGGGCTCACCGTTGGCCTTGCGGATCATTTTGGCTTCGCAATGAAACCAAAGGACGCGGCCCTCGCGGGAAAGGACACGATATGCCGATCGCAGCGGGTTGCCGGTGAGAAACATTTCCGCCGCCTCGGCGCTCCAGCGCCCCTTGTCCTCGGGATGAATATGTCGGTACCAGCGGACCGGATCTCCGAGCCACTCTTCCTGGGAAAAACCCAGGGCAGACTCAATCTGGGGGCTGACGTAAGCCTCACCAATGCCCCGATCCAGGTAAGCCATGAAGACGACGGCGGGAATCTGCTCGACCAGAGCGCGATAACGGGCTTCGAGATTCGGAAGTCGGGGATCGAACGGTTCCGCTTCCGGCTGCCCCGGCGGATAGACGATCCGTCTTGCGCCAGCAGCCTGCTGGCGACTGAAAACTCCGGCTAGATCCTGAAGGATCTCCTCAGCTTGCGAAGGGGTTAACTCAGTGGCTGTCGCGGAAGAAGTGCTCTCATGCGGGTCGATCGTACTTCCGTTCGGCCATGAAAAGGAGATCATTCCAGCCCTTTCAATCGCATCTGGGCGGACAAAACCGTGGAGCTTGCTACCAGGCGGTGATCCACAGGACGGAGAGTTCTTGGAGGGGACTCTGCGTCGCTGGGCGGATTCGGGCGTCTGCCACTTCGCCTGCTCCTGATCTCGCGTATTCTAGCGGATTCTTCCGACCGCTACGCTGAAAAAGGCTGCATGGCGGCGGACGAAACCTGGGAAGCGCTCAAAATATGTCTTCCCAGCTATACGCGGCAAGGGCCAGATACTACGAATCGAGAAGGCTCCGCCCATCCCGACGGGACGGCGAAGGCGCAGGTGGAGGTGGAATTCCCTTCAGGCTGGTGCAAGCGAAGCGGTACAAAAAAGGCCTAGAAGAATGGGCCTCAAGGAGACCCGCATAAAATCTGGAGCGGGAGACGGGGGTCGAACCCGCGACATCGACCTTGGCAAGGTCGCGCTCTACCACTGAGCTACTCCCGCTCGGCTGGTTCATTGTAAAGCACTTACGGCAATTGGCGCAAAGGCGCCGTTATTCCGTGGTGCCTCAGTTTGAATTTCAGCTTTACCTCTGCGTCATCCCGAAGGCCCGCGCTTTCTCCAGCGGGCCGAGGGATCTCCCTCGCAACCGTTGCTCAGGATGACCCCTCAAAGCATGAACTTCAGAGTGAGGCACTACCTGTCATTCCGTGGTGTAGTTGATCTCCAGGCGCCGCACCTGAATGCTCGACACATAGAGCGCAAACAGCGACACCATCAGCAGACCAATCACCGCAACGGGGG
>Ga0209698_10005024_pt1 | contig 14384 bp, 11 predicted proteins | sample LitLauG_LLR_2012_FD_187203 | JGI IMG/M metagenome (GOLD analysis project Ga0209698, IMG submission 187203) | Freshwater sediment microbial communities from Pennsylvania, USA - Little Laurel Run_MetaG_LLR_2012 (SPAdes) (version 2) | ecosystem: Environmental > Aquatic > Freshwater > Creek >...
ACCGCGAAGAATCTGGCCTTCTACACGGCCCGAAACTGTTGCCGCCGAGCTTTGCTCGGCCGGACGGCCGAGGGCGACCGTCCCCACATGGGCATTTCTCGTGACGACAATGTCGTCACGGAAGACCAGATCATCCAGCTCACAATTCATCTTTTTGGCGGCAGCTGCCGTGATCAGCTTCTTCACTTCAGCCGCGGCGCGCAGCGTGGCATTTCCGGCCATGAATGTCACGCGACTGGAATACGAACCGATATCGATCGGAGTCAGGTCGGTATCGGCGGCCACGACGCGTACGCGTGACAACGAGCAGCCGAGGACTTCGGCGGCAATCTGCGCGGTCATCGTGTCGGAACCTTGGCCGATCTCTGAGGCGCCGGTATATACGACCACACCGCCATCACGGTCGATCTTGATATTCACCGTCGAGTGCGGCATGTCGGAACGAATGATCGAATTGGCGGCGCCGCTGACGTAGTGACTGCAGGCAATGCCGAGACCGCGTCCCTTGGGCAGCTTGCCCTTGCGCTCTTTCCAGCCGGAGCGCTCGACCGTCTTCTCAATGCATTCGGGCAATCCGTAACTCTGCACCCGCAGGTCGTTCACCGTGATGCAGGGTGGCTGCAGGAGATTCCGCCGGCGAATCTCAGCCGGGTCCATGCCGATCTTCGCCGCGAGTTCGTCGAGTTGCGATTCGAAGGCGAAGCGGACGTTCACCGTTCCGTGTCCGCGCATGGCGCCGCAGGCGGGTTTGTTCGTGAGCACGCGGTACCCGTCGTATTGAATGTTGGGGATGTCGTAGAGCGCACCGAGCAGCGCGCCGGAATACAGGATCGTGACGACTCCGTACGAACAGTAGGCCCCACCATCCTGCACCACGCGGGCTTTAACGGCGGTGATGCGGCCGTCATTTTTAACACCGGTTTTCAAATCGATGATGGTGCGCGGGCGTCCGCGATGCGCCCAGAAGACCTCCTCGCGCGTGTAGGTAATCTTGACTGGGGCTTGCGCTTTGCGCGCGGCCACCGCCGCGATGATCTCGATGGGAATGACCTCGCTCTTCCCGCCGAATCCACCACCGACCAGCGGCTTGATGACGCGAATCTGCGCCATGGGCATTTCCAGCACGAGCGACAGCTTGTGCTGCAGATAGTATGGGACCTGCGTTGACGACCAGACGGTTAGCCGTCCGGGCTTGCCCGTGTGCGGATCAATTTCGAAGGCCGCGAGCGTGGAGTGCGGCTCCATGGCCGCGTGAGTCACTTCGTTCGCGATGAACCGAGCCTCGGCCACGTGATCGGCCTCGGCAACGCCTTTATCCGGATCGCCGAAGACGTGGTGATAGTCCTTCTCGAGATTGTTCGGCTTGTTGTCGTGAATCAGATCCGTCGAAGCCTTCATCGATTCTTCGGGATCGAAGTAGGCGGGGAGAACCTCATAATCAACGTCGATCAGTTCCAGCGCCTTGTCGGCGATCGCTTCTGAAGCTGCGACCACGCACGCCACGTTGTCACCGACATAGCGGGCTTTGTCGAGAGCGAGCGCGTGCTCGTCGTGACCGACGGGGAGAATGCCATAAGGATTGGGTGCATCCTTGCCGACGACGACGCAAACAACTCCTTCGAGTTGTTCAGCGCGGCTGGTATGGATTCCCTTGATGCGCGCGTGCGGATAGGGAGAATGCAGAATCTTGCCGACCAGCATGCCGGGCAGGCTGAGGTCGTCGGTGTATTTGCCGGCGCCGGTGGTCTTTGCGGCGGCATCGACCATGGCCGTGGGCTTGCCGATGATGGAGTAATCGGTCATTGTTCCTCAGTGGTAGCGCCGGCAACCTGCCGGCCGTCCCGAGGGCGTCTCGCCCTCGAGTGGCGGCGGGACGCCGCCGGGGACGGCGGCGCTACATCTTCGTTCGCTCCGCTGCAACCGCGGAGCGGATGGCTTCATACATCTGGCTGTAGCCGGTGCAGCGGCAAAGATTGCTGCTCAGAGCGTCGCGAATGTCGGCGTCGGACGGATCGGGATTTTCCGCAAGCAGCGACTTCACCGTCATGATGAATCCCGGCGTGCAGTATCCGCACTGCGCGCCTCCCCAGTCGCCGTAGGCTTTCTGAATCGCCGCCAGACTTCCGTGCTCGCTCACGCCTTCGATCGTCGTGATCTCTTGCCCTTCGCAGCTGGCGGCGAGCAGCGTACACGACATCATCGCGATGCCGTCCACCAGCACGGTGCAAGCCCCACAGGACGAATCATCGCAGCCGCGCTTCGAGCCCGTGAGTTGCAGTTGCTGCCGCAACGCGTCGAGCAGCAACGCACTCGGCTCGATGGCCACTTCGTGGGTGCGTCCGTTGACGCGGAGTTCGATGAGTTCTCTTTTCATGAGCAGCTCTTAGCTCTTAGCTGTTAGCTCTTAGCTAGCCGGGTTGGCTAAAGACTAAGAGCTAAAAGCTAAGAGCCGTTTTCAGTACACCGGCACTTGCCCATTCACCCGCCGCGACCAGGTATCGATGCCACCGCGCATGGATTGCGCTCTCTCAAATCCCTGCTGGCGCAGCCACACCGTGACGTTCATGGATCGGACACCGTGATGGCAGACGACGATAATGTGCTCGTCGGGATCAAGCTCCTGATGCGCCCGAGACGGCACCTCGCCCATGGGCATCAGCTTGGCGCCGGAAATTTTGGCTGTTTCAAATTCCCAGGGCTCACGGACATCGAGCAGGGTGAACTGCTCGCCCGCGTCGAGCTTCCCTTTCACTTCTTCGGCTGTGATCTCGTAATCCATGTCGACGACTTATCGGCCAGTCCATTTCGGCGCGCGCTTCTCCATGAAGGCACGGACACCTTCGTGCGCGTCGGCGGTCTTCATCAGATCCTCGAAATACGTCTTCTCAGCGCGAGCGAGGCCCTTGTCGAAGTGGATGGAGTCCCACGCGTAGAGCGCCTTTTTGGTGATGGCGAGCGCGGCCGGACTGAGTTGGAGCAGGTTGCCCACGCACTCCTCGACCGCAGAGTAGGGATCGCCGGCGACCGCAGCAGTGGCCAGACCGATCTGCACCGCTTCCCTGCCAGTGATGGAACGGCCGGTCAGGATCAACTCCGATGCGCGCTTCTGCCCGACCAGCGCCGCTAAGGCTGCGCAAGCCACCGGCGGATAGCAGCCCAACTTAATTTCCGGAAATCCCCACTGCGCATCTTCCGTGGTGTAGACGATGTCGCAGACCATGGCGAGTTCCGCTCCGCCGCCGAGACAGTGTCCGTGCACCGCCGCGATCGTAACTTTTTTCGTGGCAACGAGAGAGCGGATTGCGCCGTGGAACTTCGCGAGCATCTGCTCGACTTTGTCCGGAGTGTGTGCGGCCACATCCACGCCCGCCGAAAAGGCCTTCCCTTCTCCACCGAACACAAGGATCGCGATGTCGGGCCGGGATTCGATCTCCGCGAGAACCTGCGCCAAGTCTTCCGTCATAGGGACGTCAATCACGTTCAGGGGAGGGTGGCGCAGTTGGATGCGCGCGACGGCACCCTCGATCTTCGTGGTAAGCCGCCCCAGTTCCACAATAGAAGGTGTCGTGCTCATTCCTCTGGATTCCTCTGCGTCCTCTGTGGTGAGTTGTTCACAGATTAATCGCCGACTTGCGCACTTCTCCGATGCTGGCCAGCGGGTCGCGCGCGCCCGCTTTCTCAGCAATCCACTTCTTCTCGCTTTCAATGATGTCGAGTAGCAGCTTCTTATCCTCCGCAGTGGGCATGTACTGCTTCAGATGTTCCTCGTAGGCTCGATCATCCAGCGGTTCGCCCGTCTGCGCGTGGAACTTCTGGTTTGCCCATCGTCCGATGAACCGGTTGAACTTGATGTCCGGCGCATACAGTTTCGGCTCGCCCGCCTTCAGCGAATTGTTGAAGCGCTCGATCAGGCCTGCGACCTCTTCACGATAAAGATGGCGGTTGTAGTCATTGAGATCGTCCAGATCAGCTTCCTTGTCGTTCTTCGGTTCGTCGTAGCGGCCTTTGATGCCCCACACATACGCCCAGTGCGCTGAAGAGGAGTGATCGGTGCCGAACAGGTCGTAGGAACTGGAGATCCACTTGTTGAGATACTTCTGGATCAGCCATGCGGGAATGACGCCCGCTTCAACAATCCGCCGCAGTCCGTCGTTGCCCGTGCCCATGTGGAAGGCCTCTTCGCGCAGCATGTACGACATGGAGCGGCCGAGGGGCGCGAAGGCGGAATACGTCAGCATCTGCAACTGGAACTTGCCGTCACGATCGACGAAGTCGGTGTAGGTGAAGAAATCCATCCAGTTGTCGACATCGACGTTGAAGGCGCCCAGCAGGCGCTTGTTCTCGAAGGCACGGCGCTCGAGCATCTTCTGCGCTTCGACCTTTCCGGAGTATCCAAAATGGTCGACTAGCAAGGCGCACATCTGCCAGCCGTGACGCATCTCTTCGATCATGACGCGGGTGATGGCGCGGCGGTCCCAGTCGGTGGGAGCGTTTTCCAGCAGGTTCCGCTGCTGCTCGACGCTGGCGAACTCGGTGTCGCCCTGATAGACGATCATGTTCATCAGCGCGTCGCGCACCTGCTGGGTCGGCATCTGGCGCAGGTTTTCCCACTTGCGGCGGCCCTTGTAATGGCCGAACTCGATGTCTTCCGTGTCGATCGTGCCGTAGAGGGTGTCGAAGTGGAAGGCTTCGATGTCCGCGGTATTGACGCCGATCTCTTTGCGCCAGTCGTTGAACAGACCGATCCAATCACTGAATGTTCCGATTTTTGCTACTTTGCCCGGCATGACAAACCTCTCTCACCACAGAGGACACTGAGGAACGCTGAGGAAACCCTCCGTGCTCCTCTGTGACCTCTGTGGTGATGCTCCTTAACTCATATTCAACCAAACTGTCTTCAGTTCGGTGTAATGCTCCATTGCATGCGCTCCGAGTTCGCGGCCGAAGCCAGAACTCTTGTAGCCGCCGAAAGGGAGCGCCGCGTCCATCAATCCGTAAGTGTTGATCCACACCGTGCCCGCCTTTAGCCGCCGTGAGACTGTGTGAGCTTTCTTTATGTCGCGCGTCCAGACGGCTGCGGCGAGGCCGTAGGGATTGTTGTTGGCGCGCTCGATCACCTCGTCGATATCGTCGAACGTAAGGATCGACAGGACGGGTCCGAAGATTTCTTCGCGCGCGATTCTCATGTCGTTCTTCACGTCGCCGAAGATTGTCGGCTCGATAAAGAATCCCTTGCCGCCATTCATCGAAACACGATTTCCGCCGGCGACCAACTTCGCGCCCTCACTTTTCCCTGCTTCGATGAAGCCCAATAAGGTGTTCATCTGCTCCTGGCTAACGATCGCACCGAGTCGCGTCTTCGGATCCAAAGGGTCGGCGGGACGCATCTTCGAAGCGCGGGCCACCAGTTTCTCGGTGAACTCGTCTTTCAACTTGCTCTCGAGGAAGAGGCGCGATCCGGCATTGCAGACTTCGCCTTTGCCGTAGAAGATGCCGTTGATCGCTCCTTTGACGGCGCCGTCGATATCGGCATCGGAAAAGACGATGTTGGGCGACTTGCCGCCGAGTTCGAGAGTAACTCTCTTGAGCGTGTCAGCCGCACCGCGCATGATTTCCTTGCCGACAGCGGTCGATCCGGTAAATGCAATCTTGTCGATCCCGGGATGCGCGACGATGGCTTTACCCGTCTCCGGCCCGCCCGTCAGGATGTTGATCACTCCAGCCGGGAAACCGGCTTCGATCACCAGTTCCCCAAGCTTTAATGTCGTCAGCGGTGTCTGTTCGGCGGGCTTAAGCACCAGCGTGTTCCCGCATGCCAGCGCTGGACCTAGCTTCCAAGACGCCAACAACAATGGAAAATTCCAGGGAACGATGAGGCCGACGACGCCGACTGGCTCACGCAGAGTGTAGGTAAACGCCGTCTCGAAGGTGTTGACGGTTTCGCCATGGATCTTTGTCGCGAGTCCAGCGTAGTAGCGCAGGACGTCGATGACCATCGGCATGTCGACGTAGCGCGACTCGAAGATCGGCTTGCCGTTGTCGAGGGTTTCTAGTTTGGCGAGCTCGTCGATGTTCTTTTCGACCAGGTCGGCGAGTTTCCAGATCAGGCGTCCGCGGTCGCTGGCGGAGAGCTTGCGCCACGCACCGCTGCGATCCTCGAAGGCGCGGCGGGCGGCTGCGACGGCGCAGTCAACATCGGAAGCCGACGCTTCGGTGATCTCGGTCAAGACCTCTTCCGTCGCTGGATTGATGATGTCGAACTTTTTCGAACCATCGACCCACTGGCCGTCGATCAGCAATTGGCCTGGCTTAACGCTTATCTTCGTCGCTGCAGGCATCCCTATCCTTCCCGAAAAGCCGGGCTTACGCTCGGCGGACGGCCGAGGCGGCCGTCTCCACATTCCACCTCACTTCGCTTTAAACGTGGCCGGGCGCTTTTCAACATACGCCGCCAAGCCTTCCTTAGCGTCTTCGCTCTGGAAGAGCAGTTGTTGATTTTCGCGCTCGACGGCTAGGGCGGACTCCATCGGAATCTCCCATCCCGTCTGCACCGCGCGCTTGATGCGTCCCACGGCCTTCGCGGCTTTGTTCGGCGGGCAGAATTGGCGGGCGTACTCCATGATGTTCTCCATAAAGCCCTCGCGTTCGAACACATCATTCACGATGCCGAGTTCGTGCGCTTCTTCGAAAGAGAACGTGTTGCCGGTTACCATCAATTCGATCGCTTTGCTCTTTCCTACCAATCGCGAAAGTCTTTGCGTGCCACCGGTCCCCGGCAGAACTCCAAGGTTCACTTCCGGGAGACCAATCTTGCCCGCATCTTTGCGGGCGATGCGGATGTCGGCAGCCATGGCAATTTCAAGGCCTCCACCGACGCAATGGCCGTTGATCGCCGCGACGACCAGCTTGGGCGTGTGCTCCAGGCGGAGCAGCATCTCGTTGGCGTGCAGGCAAAAGTAATACTTAAAGGTCGGATCGACGCTGGAGAGCATCTTGATGTTCGCCCCGGCGGAGAAGAACTTGTCGCCCGCACCGGTCAGTACGATCACATGAACGTCATTGTCCATTCGCGCCTTCAGGATCACGTCGTCCAGTTGACGGTTCATCTCGTAGGTATAGGTGTTGGCCGGAGGGTCGCACATCTCAATCACCGCGACCCCGCCATCGGTGCGATAGTTGACTAGTTGCTTGGTGCTTTCGCCGGTTGCCGGCTGCATTGTCGTCGCCATGTTTACGTCTCCTTCTGTCTCCGCAAATATTCCAAACCCTTTGTCATTCCGACCCCGAGCCTGCGAAGAGGAGGAATCTGCTGTCGCCGTTGCCCGAACTCAACGTTTCTCATCCCCGCTTTTTGCCGCTCGCCATCACGCCGCGCAGAAAAATATCGCCCATCTCGCCTGCGACCGAGGCCGCATCCGCGTCCACTCGCGGGTTGTGCCAGGTGTAAATCCAGTTCATCATGCCAAACAGGCTGAGCACAGCGAGACGAGTCTCGAACTGCAGGCCGCAGTCGCGCTTTAACTCCTCGAGCAAGCCCACGCAAATCCGGTAATACTCGCGCTTGATCGCGGCGACTTCTGCGCCAAATTCGTCTTTCAGCACCTCGTCTTCGTGTGAGAGGACCTTCATTGCCGCTTGGTTGGCCAGAAAATACTCGAGGTGATTGAGGACGAAAATGCGAATGCGTTCTTCCGGGTCACCCACACCTTCGAGCCGCGCCTTCAGTCGCTGCACGATGGTGGCGAAGGTGTGTTTCTGAATGAGGTACAGCAGTCGCTCTTTGGATTCGAAGTAGTAATAGAGCCCCGCCAGCGACATCCCGCTCTCGCGCGAGAGATCGCGCATCGAGGCCCCTTCGTATCCTTTCTCGCAGAACACCTCGGTGGCGTGGTTGAGGATCTCGGCAAGGCGCCGCTGATAGCGGGTCTCTGGAACCGGAGACGCGGCACGGTGACGGCGCGCGGGGACTCGTCTTGCTGTGGAAGGACTCCCCATATCAAATCATTCGAACGTTCGTTCGAATAGAGTATACTCCGGTGTGATTCTAATCACAACCGATGGTTAACTATTTTGATTTCCGGCGTTTACTTGCTGCCTCGTAGGCCGCGCCGAGCCAGTCCAAGGCCTCGTGCAAGTCGGCATCGCAGGAGAGTTCGAAGGTGAACCAGCGGGTATTGTTTTGGTCGACGACGCCAATGCGAGGATCTTTCTCCAATCGCGCCTTGAGCCGATCGGGCACACCGTCGATACGGAAGGCGAGCAGACGTCCACTTCCGAAGCTGCGCGTCCGCGGAAGCATGGCAAAGATGTTGTCGCCACGGTAGAAGGCATTAAATCCGAAAAACGAGCGTGCAGTGGCCCGCGGCCAGTCCCCGACTTCGGCCGCGAGCGCCGTAGACCAGGCTTTCATCTGCTCGGAAACGGGGGACAACTTCTCGCCACGTGACGTTTCGCCCTTCAACGCGGAATCCTAGTTCCTGATGTCGGCCAGCAATTGTTCAATCTCGGATTTCAGAGCGGCGGTCAGCGGAAGGAACGGCAGCCGCGCCGCGCCGCCGTAGTAGCCATTGAAGTCCATGCCGTGCTTGAATCCGGGAACACCGAGATCGCCCACTCGCTGTGCAGCCTTCGCGATTCGTTCTTGCTTGAGGCGGGCGAGTTCCGCGTCGCCCTCTTTCCAGGCGGCGTAGATCTCGTAGCAGGCGGTAGGCGCCGGGCAGGCGAAGGCAAGGATGGCTCCGACGGCTCCGGCATCGAGCGACGGATGCAGCTTGTGTGCCGCGCCCACCAGCACTTGAAAGCCAACTACCTTCTGGCGTGTCCTCATCTTACCGACGACGCTCACCGCGGACGACGACGGCTTCGTTTCCTTTTCTCCCGAGAGAGCGCCGACCGGCACCAGTTCTCCGCCGTGGCCGGAATCAGCGGCGATTGCGGCAGCCAGCATCCGCGGCGTGACGGCATCGAATGTTTCGGTCACGGTCGCGGTGCGCCGAATGTGGCGTGTTCCCTCCACCATCTTGCGGACTTTTTCGACGTCTCCACTGGATTCCTTGATACCAATGAGATTGGGATGTTCCGCGAGTTCGATCATGACCTCGGCGGGGATGTCATAGCCGGTGGCCTGAGGGAAGTTGTAGACGATCACCGGAATGGGCGAGTGATCGGCCACCGTTCGATAAAAGGCGAGCATATTCGCGGGGGCCATCTGCTTCTTGTAGTAGTGCGGCGTGCGCACCATGGCAACGTCGTATCCGAGTCCGGCGGCGTACTCGGTCAGACGCAGAGTCTCGATGGCTGACTCGATCCCGGTGCCGGCGATCAGGACCTTGTTCGGGGCGGCAGCTTCACGGGCGCATTTGAAAACGTCGCGGCGCTCCTGGTCAGAGAGCATGATCGCCTCGCCCGTCGATCCGAGCACAACGATGCCGGCGACAGGCGTGCGGGAATACCGCTCGACATTCGACTCAAGCTTTTTGTAGTAGACGTTGCCGTCGGGATAGAACGGGGTGGTAATGGGCGGGAAAATTCCGTCGAGAAGCATAGCGCTAAGTCTACTGCAATCATAAAGCGTAAACCACAAAGGACACGAAGTATCACGCAGGAATTTCGGGGTCTCCTTCGTGTACCTTAGTGTCCTTTTGTGGTAAGAGCGTTGGGGCTCCGTTTACCGATTCACGCCGCGCTCCGCATGCAACTGCTGCAGGGCGTGCACAGTGACCTCTCCACGCTGCAAGGCCGCGATGCCCTCTGCTGCCGCCCGAGCGGCGGCGAGAGTCGTGATCGTGGGAATACGCGCCGTCACCGCAGCTCGGCGGATCGCTTTCTCGTCGAACCAGGGTTCCTGGCCAGTGGGCGTGTTAACTACCAACTGAATGCGCTGGCCCTTGATGAAGTCGACCACGTTGGGCCGTCCTTCTTTCACTTTGTAGACGCGCTCGACGTTCATGCCGGCAGCTTCGATCACATCGGCGGTTCCGGCCGTTGCGACGAGTTTGAATCCCATGTCGACGAATTTGCGGGCAACGGGTGCTACATGGAGTTTGTCGTGATCGGTGACGCTGATGAATACTGCTCCCTGCGTGGGAAGTTTCTGGCCGGCGGCGAGTTGGGCCTTGGCAAAGGCCTCGCCGAAGTTATCGGCGACGCCCATGACTTCGCCCGTGGACTTCATCTCGGGGCCCAGCACAGTATCAACTCCGGGGAACTTGCTCCACGGAAACACCGGCGACTTCACGTAGTAGTAGTTGCCGGTGTCGAGATCGGCGCGGCGCTTGACGAATTCGGGGAGAAACTCCCGCAACTTGCGGCCGGTCATCAGGCGCGCCGCAATTTTTGCCAGGGGAATGCCGGTGGCCTTTGAAACATACGGCACCGTGCGCGAGGCGCGCGGGTTCACTTCGAGAACGTAAACCTTGCCGCCTTCTGATCCGTTGCCTCCGGCGCCGTCGTTGCGGCGGGGAATGGCGAACTGGATATTCATCAGGCCGACAACCTTCAACGCCTTGGCGAGTTTGAAAGTGTACTCGCGCATGCGCTCGAGCAGGTGCTTCGGAATGTCGACTGAAGGCAGTACGCAGGAAGAATCGCCGGAGTGAATGCCCGCCTCTTCGATGTGCTGCATGATGCCGCCGATGACGACATCCGTGCCGTCGGACAAAGCATCCACGTCGACTTCAATCGCGTCTTCCAAGAAGTGATCGATGAGCACCGGCCGGTCGTGCGAGTATTCGACCGCTTCTTGCATATAGCGGACGATCGACTGCTCATCATAGGCGATCACCATGGCACGCCCGCCGAGCACATACGACGGCCTCACCAGCACCGGATAGCCGATACGGTTTGCACCTGCAACGGCTTCTTCGATCGATGTCGCCATTACTCCGGGCGCCTGCGGAATTTGCAGGTCTTCGAGCAGTTTGTTGAAATGCTTGCGGTCTTCGGCGAGATCGATGGACTCCGGCGATGTGCCGATGATCTTGACCCCGGCTTCCTTCAGAGGAAGCGCAAGATTCAGAGGCGTCTGGCCACCGAACTGCACGATTACGCCGACATCGGCACCTTTGGAGGTTTCGTGCCGGTAGATCGCCCAGACATCTTCAAACGTGAGCGGCTCGAAGTAGAGGCGATCGCTGGTGTCGTAGTCGGTCGAGACGGTCTCAGGATTGCAGTTGATCATGATCGTCTCGTAGCCGTCGTCGCGCAGCGCGAATGAGGCGTGGCAGCAGCAGTAATCGAACTCAATTCCCTGTCCAATCCGGTTCGGCCCGCTGCCTAGAATGATGACCTTCTTCTTGTCGGTGGGCGCGGCTTCGTCTTCGTCTTCGTAGGTCGAGTAGAGGTAAGGCGTGAAGCTTTCGAACTCGGCCGCGCAGGTGTCGACGCGCTTGTAGACGGGCATCACGCCATATTTCTTGCGCAGGTGACGGACCTTCTCCTGACCTTCCAGCCGCCAGACTTGCGCGAGGCGGCCATCGGAGAATCCCATACGTTTGGCATCGCGCAGCACTTCCGCGGGAATCGACTCCATCGGGTGCTTTTCCAACTCCAACTGCTGGTCGTTGATTTCCTTGAGTTGGTACAGGAACCACGGGTCCATCGAGGTCATCTTCGCGATCTGCTTGACCGTGTGTCCCTGGCGGAGCGCGTAACGCACGTAAGCCAGGCGCTCGGGATGCGGCGTGACCAGACGCTGCGTAAGAATCTTCGGCTCGATCTTGTCAGAGCCCACTTTCTTGCCGGTGTCGAGCGAGCGGATGCCCTTCATCAGCGCTTCTTTGAAGGTGCGGCCGATGGCCATCACTTCGCCGACAGACTTCATCTGCGGGCCGAGCGTATCGTCGGCGCCGGGGAATTTCTCGAACTGCCACTTCGGAATCTTCACCACGACGTAGTCGAGCGTCGGCTCGAAGCAGGCGGGAGTCTTGCGGGTGATGTCGTTGCGAATCTCGTCGAGCCTGTAGCCGATGGCGAGCTTCGCGGCAATCTTCGCGATCGGGAATCCCGTGGCCTTCGAGGCCAGTGCGGACGAGCGCGAGACGCGAGGGTTCATCTCGATCACGACCATGCGACCGGTTTCCGGATTCACGCCGAACTGAATGTTCGACCCGCCAGTATCAACGCCGATCTCGCGGATCACCGCGATCGAGGCATCGCGCATGGCCTGATACTCGCGGTCGGTGAGCGTCTGCGCCGGGGCGACCGTGATGGAATCGCCAGTGTGCACGCCCATGGGATCGAAGTTCTCGATCGAGCAGATGATGATGACGTTATCGGCGCTGTCGCGCATCACCTCAAGCTCGTATTCCTTCCAGCCCAGCACCGATTCTTCAATGAGCGCTTCGTGGACAGGCGAGAGATCGAGACCGCGAGCCAGCACTTCGCCGAGCTCTTCGCGGTTGTAGGCGATGCCCCCGCCGGTGCCGCCGAGTGTGAATGACGGACGAACGATCACGGGAAATCCGATTTTGCCCGCGAACTCGATCCCATCTTTGGCGTTGTTGACCAGAGCAGACTTGGGGACGTCGAGGCCGATGCGCTGCATCGCGTCTTTGAAGAAGAGGCGGTCCTCGGCTTTCTTGATGGCCGCGACGTTGGCGCCGATCAGGTGGACGTTGTATTTTTCGAGGACACCGCCATCGGAAAGTTCGATAGCGAGATTCAAGGCGGTCTGCCCGCCTACAGTTGGCAGTACGGCGAATCCCGCGCCCGGAGACATCTCGCGCTCGATGCGGATGATCTCTTCGAGATATTCAAGCGTCAGCGGCTCGATGTAGGTGCGGTCGGCCGACTCCGGGTCGGTCATGATGGTCGCCGGGTTCGAGTTCGCCAGCACCACTTCAAAGCCCTCAGACTTGAGCGCCTTGCAGGCCTGCGTGCCGGAGTAATCGAACTCGGCGGACTGCCCAATGACGATGGGCCCGGAGCCAAGTACTAGAATCTTCGAGATATCAGTTCTCTTAGGCATTTATGCGGTCTTGTTCTCAACTCTGTCATCCCGACCAAGTGAGCTGATTGCGAAGCAAGCAACTCGCGCGTGGAGGGACCTTGTGTTCCTCGGCTGCGACAGAGCTCCAAGCCGAACGCAGGGTCCCTCAACTGCGCTCGGGATGACACAACTGATTTCATCTCATCGCAGCGCGCCTTGAAGGCGCGCACTTCCAAAACCTGTTCCTCCGCCCTTTCAAAGCTCGCAGCTGCGTTCGCCCTACCTCTTCCACTCCTCCATCATCTTCGTGAACTCTTTGAACAGATAATGCGAGTCATGCGGCCCAGGGGCGGCCTCCGGGTGATACTGCACGCTGAAGAGCGGCAGGTTCCGGTGGCGCAGGCCTTCCAGCGTGTCATCGTTTAGATCCATGTGCGTCAGCTCGACTTCACTCTGCGCCAGCGAATCTGGATCTACCGCGAAGTTATGGTTGTGAGCCGTGATCTCGATCTTGCCGGTCTGCAGATGTTTGACCGGATGATTCCCGCCGTGGTGGCCGAACTTGAGCTTGAACGTCTTCCCACCTAGCGCAATGCCTGTCAGTTGATGGCCCAGGCAGATGCCGAAGATCGGCTGGCGGCCCATCAACCTGCGAATCGAATCGACCGCATACGTGCAGGGCTCCGGATCGCCAGGACCGTTCGATAGGAAGACTCCGTCCGGCTTCAAAGCCAGCACGTCTTCCGCCGGAGTCTGCGCCGGAACGACGGTCACTTTGCATCCTTCACCACGCAGCTTGCGCAGTATGTTCTGCTTGATGCCGAAGTCGTAGGCGACCACGTGGAAGCGCGGTGGCTCGTCTTTCACTCCGACCACGGCCACTGGTTCGTGCGAGCGCTCACCGACTTCCCAAACGTACGACCGTTTCGTACTGACTTCTTTCGCCAGGTCAGTACCATCCATCTTCGGAATCGACCGCGCTTTCGCGACCAGTTTCTCGGTATCGCTCTCAAGCGTCGATACCACTCCGCGCATCACGCCGTGATCGCGCAAGTGCCGCACCAGCGCCCGCGTGTCGATATCCGACAGCACCGGCACCTTGAATTGCTCAAGATATTCTTCCGCGACCTGTTGCGAGCGCCAGTTCGAGCTCACGCGCGAGAACTCGCGAACGATCAGGCCCTCAATCCACGGACGCGTGGCTTCGTTGTCGTCCTGGTTGGTGCCGTAATTTCCGATTTCTGGATTCGTCAGAACGACGATCTGCCCGGAGTAGGAAGGGTCAGTGAATATTTCCTGATATCCGGTGATGGAAGTATTAAAAACGACTTCGCCGTAGCATTCGCCTTTGGCGCCGTAGCCTTTGCCTCGGAAGACTCTGCCGTCTTCCAGCGCAAGGATAGCCTGCATTCTCGCTCCGAGGAGTGGATTTTATGAATATTAGCAGGGAAATTCG
>Ga0209698_10005025_pt1 | contig 14383 bp, 11 predicted proteins | sample LitLauG_LLR_2012_FD_187203 | JGI IMG/M metagenome (GOLD analysis project Ga0209698, IMG submission 187203) | Freshwater sediment microbial communities from Pennsylvania, USA - Little Laurel Run_MetaG_LLR_2012 (SPAdes) (version 2) | ecosystem: Environmental > Aquatic > Freshwater > Creek >...
GCGCCTGGGTGGTGTCCACCGGATCGGTCTGCCCGTCGGTCGGCAGGAAAATGCCGCCGGCAATGTCATCGACGCGGACGAGCGGGTAGCGCTCGCTTATGTCGGCAGGTGTCAGTTCCTCGACCGGCAGCCCGAACAGCCCGGCCATCGCCGCCTGCCGCTTCAGTTCGATGAGGCGGGGCGCGGTGGAGGCGATGCTGATCGAGCCGGTGCGCCGGTAGCCGGTCTCGCGGCCGGACTCCTGTTTCAGCGTCTCGTAGAGTTTGGCGGAATATTGCGCGAGCCGCGTCAGGTTCAGCGTCGCCCGCAACTGCCCGACGAGGCCGGCGGCGTGCCAGGTGGTGCCGCAGCTGAGCTGACCCTGCTCGAGCAGCACCACCTCGCGCCAGCCGAGCCGGGCGAGATGATAGGCGGTGGAGCAGCCGACGATCCCGCCGCCGATGATGACGGCGCGGGCGTGGCCCGTTTCAGGCACGGTGTCGTTCCGGACGCTGCAGTGTCACGCCGATGCTGTCCAGGCCGGCGCCGATCGCCGCCACCGCGCCGCCCATGCCGTCGGGACCGAGCTGGCCCATGCAGCCGACTCGGAAGGTCTCGACGTGGGTGAGCTTGCCCGGGTAGAGGATGTAGCCGCGTTCCTTGACGGCGTTGTAGAAGCGCTTGAAATCATAGTGCGGGTCGTCGGGTGCGTGGACCGTGACGATGATCGGCGCCTGGATGGCCTCCGGCAGGAAGGCGCGCAGGCCCAGTTCCCGCAGTCCGGCCAGCAGCCGGGCGCAGTTCGCCGCGTAGGCGCCGCCGCGCGCCGCGAGTCCGCCCTGGGCGAGGTATTGCGCCAGGGCCGCATCAAGCGCCGCCACCACGTGGGTCGGCGGCGTGAAGCGCCACTGGGTGGTCCGGTTCATGTAGGCCCATTGATCGTACAGGTCCATGGCGAGCGAGTGGCTGATGCCCTCGCAGCGCTCGAGCAGCGAGCGGCGCGCCAGCACGAAGCCCATGCCGGGCACGCCTTCCAGGCATTTGCCCGAGGCTGCAATCACCGCGTCGAAAGCCGTCGTGCGCGCATCGATCTCCAGCGCGCCGAAGGTGCTCATGGCATCGACGATCAGGCCCTTGCCGCGGCCCGCGACCACGCCGGCGACTTCGCGCAGCGGATTGAGAATGCCGGTGCTGGTCTCGCAATGCACCAGCGCCACGTGCGTGATCGAAGCATCGCGGCCCAGATGGCCGTCGATGTCCGTGGGGCTGACCTGCTGGTCCTCGGCGTAGTCGATCGTGGTGACGCGCCGGCCCAGGATCCTGCAGATCCGGGCGATGCGCTGGCAGTAGGCGCCGTTCAAGGGGACGAGCAGGTGCCCGTCGCGGGGCACCAGCGTGCCGATGGCCGCTTCGACCGCGAAGGTGCCGCTGCCCTGGAGCGGGATGCAGTCGTGGCTGGCCTCGCCGTGGATGATGCGCACCAGTTCCGCGCGCACCCGGGCGGTGATCGAATTGAAGTCGACGTCCCAGGAGCCCCAGTCGTGCAGCATGCTCTGCTTGGTGCGCAGCGAGGTGGTCAGCGGGCCCGGGGTGAGCAGGATCGGTTCTTCGCTCATGGCGGGCATCTTACGATGATTGCCGATTGTCGACAATCGGCAATTGGCTTAAGATCTCCGCCCATGCCGCCGGCCTCCACGCTCACGCCCCTGCAGCTCGTGCAATCGAGCTCCCTGCCGGCGCTGGTGCAGGCCGAGATCGAGCAGCTGATCCTCAGCGGCGAACTGGCCGCCGGCCAGCGGCTCAACGAGAGCGAACTCGCCATCCGCTTCGGCACCAGCCGCGGGCCGGTGCGCGAGGCCCTGCGGGCGCTGGAGGAATGCCGCCTGGTGCGCTCGGAGAAGAATCGCGGCGTATTCGTGCGCGAGATCGACGTGGCCGAGGCCGATGAGATCTACGACGTCCGCGAAGTGCTCGACGAGCTGATCGGGCGGCGCGTCGCGCGCAACGCCACGCGCGCGCAGCTGCAGACGCTCAAGGCCAGCGTCGCCCGGATGGAGGCGGCGACCGCCGCCGGCGACCTCAAACGCTATCACGCGCTGAACCTGCAGTTCCACGACCAGCTGGTCGAGTACGCCGGCAATGCCCGGCTGACCGAAATCTACCGCCTGCTGACCAAGGAACTGCTGCTGTTCCGCCTGCGCGGACTGCAGGATGGCGGCGGTTTTGCCGTGTCCTGCGCCGAACACAAGGCGGTCGTGAACGCCATGGCCGCCGGGGATGCCGAGCGGGCGGGGCGGCTGCTGCGGCGCCACGCCAGCGACAGCCGGGCACGCATGCACAAGGCGGCCGAACTGGCGCCGCCGGGGCCGCGCTGAACGCGCCCGTCATTTACCCGCACGACCGATCCGCATCGTCCAACCCCTGCCCGGAGCACCCCTCATGCACGCCCCCCTCACCGTGAACGGCCGGACCTACCGCTGGATGGATCGTCCGCTGATCGTGGTCTGCGTCGATGGCTGCCAGTTCGAGTACCTCAGCGCGGCCGTGGCCGCGGGCGTGGCGCCGTTCCTGGGCGGCATACTGGCCGGCGGCGGCACCTGCCTGAGGGCCGATTGCGTAATGCCCAGCTTCACGAATCCGAACAACCTGTCGATCGTCACCGGCGTGACGCCCGCGGTGCACGGCATCAGCGGCAACTATTTCTACGACCCGGCCACGGGCGAGGAGGTCATGATGAATGACCCGCGCCACCTGCGGGCCGGCACGATCCTGGCGGCGTTCGCGGCCGCGGGCGCGAAGGTCGCGGTGATCACCGCCAAGGACAAGCTGCGCAAGCTCCTGGGCCACCGCATGAAGGGCATCTGCTTCTCGTCCGAGAAGGCCGATGAAGCGAGCCTGGCGGAAAACGGCATCGAGCACGTCGTGAAGCGCGTGGGCCTGCCCGTGCCCTCCGTGTACAGCGCCGCGCTGTCCGAGTTCGTGTTCGTGGCGGCCATCAAGCTGATGGAGCGGGAGCGGCCCGACCTCATGTACCTGTCGACCACCGACTACGTGCAGCACAAGGCGGCGCCCGGCACGCCCGCGGCGAATGACTTCTACGCCATGATCGACCGGCACCTGGCGCGCCTCGACGCGCTCGGCGCCACGATCGTGCTGACCGCCGACCATGGCATGAACGCCAAGCACGGCCCGACGGGCGAGCCCAATGTCATCTACCTGCAGGACACGCTCGATGGCTGGCTGGGCAGCGGCCAGTCGCGCGTCATCCTGCCGATCACCGATCCCTATGTCGTGCACCACGGTGCGCTGGGCTCCTATGCGCTCGTGTACCTGCCCGCCGGGACGGCGGCCGGGCCGCTGCGCGAGCGCATCGCCGCCCTGGACGGCATCGACGCCGTGCTGTTGCGGGCCGAGGCGGCCGAGCGTTTCGAGCTGCCGCCGGACCGCATCGGCGATCTGGTGATCGTGTCGCGGCAGGACACCACCCTCGGCACGAGCCGCCGCCGGCACGACCTGTCGGGACTCGACGTGCCGCTGCGTTCGCACGGCGGGACGTCCGAGCAGCAGGTGCCGCTGCTGGCCAATCGAGCGCTGCGGCATCCCGAGGCCGCGCGGCGCTGGCGCAATTTCGATGCCTTCGACCTGGGGCTGAATCAGGTCGCGCAGAGCGCGCCGGCCGGAGCGGCCGTTGGTCACTGAGCCCACCGCGGCCGGTGCGGCACCGGGCGGGCCGGTCCGCGAGACGCTGCGCATCGCCGGCGAAAAGGTGGCGCGCGATCGGCTCATCGAGGTGCGCCACCCCTACACCGGTGCGCTCGCCGGCACGGTGGCCAAGGCGACGCCCGAGGACGTCCGCCGCGCGCTGCATATCGCGAAGCACTACCACGCCACGCTCACGCGGCATGAGCGCTACCAGCTGCTGATGAAGGCCGGCGCCCTCGTCGCGGCCCGGCATGAAGCCCTGGCGCGGCTGATCACACTGGAGTCGGGCCTGTGCCTGAAGGATTCCCGGTACGAGGTGGGTCGCGCTTCCGACGTGCTGCTGTTCGCCGCCAACCAGGCGCTGGTGGACGATGGCGAGATCTACTCCTGCGACCTGACGGCACACGGCAAGTCGCGCAAGGTCTATACGCTGCGCGAGCCGCTGCCGGGCGCGATCGTCGCGATCACCCCGTTCAACCATCCGCTGAACCAGGTGATTCACAAGGTGGCGCCGGCCATTGCGACCAACAACCGCATGGTCCTCAAGCCGAGCGAAAAGACGCCGCTGACCGCCCTGGCGCTGGCGGATATTCTCTACGAGGCCGGCCTGCCGCCGCCGATGCTGTCCGTGGTCACGGGCGATCCGGCCGAGATCGCCGACGAACTGCTGTGCAGTCCGGACGTGGACCTCGTGACCTTCACCGGCGGCGTGGCCATCGGCAAGGCCATTGCCGCACGGGCGGTCTACAAGCGCCTGGTGCTGGAACTGGGCGGGAACGATCCGCTCATCGTGCTGGAGGATGCGGACCTGGAGGAGGCCGCCGCGCTGGCGGTGAGCGGGTCCTACAAGAACTCCGGACAGCGCTGCACGGCCGTCAAGCGCATCCTGGTGCAGCACAGCGTCGCCGACCGGTTCGTTGAGCTGCTGGTCGAGAAGACGCGCGCGGTGCGCTACGGCGATCCCTTCGACCCCGGCATGGACATGGGCACGGTCATCGACGAGCGCTCGGCGCGGCGCTTCGAGTCGGTCGTCAACGAAGCGGTCGCCGGCGGTGCGCGCCTGCTGGCCGGCAACGTGCGTCGGGGCGCCCTGTACTCGCCGACCGTGCTCGATCAGGTCGCGCCGCAGATGACGGTCGTGCGCGAGGAGACTTTCGGTCCGGTGTCCCCGGTCATCCGCTTCGGAACGGTCGATGAGGCCATCCGGATTGCCAATGGGACCGCCTACGGCCTGTCCTCCGCGATCTGCACCAATCGGCTCGATCTGATCACGCGCTTCGTGCGCGAACTGCAGGTGGGCAGCGTCAACGTCCGCGAGGTCCCGGGATACCGCCTGGAGATGACGCCCTTCGGGGGCATCAAGGATTCGGGACTGGGCTACAAGGAGGGGGTGCTGGAGGCGATGAAAAGCTTCTGCAATACGAAGACCTATACACTGCCCTGGTAACCCGACCGACTGGCCGCGCCCCACCGAATCGAGCCGACATGCCCAAAGCTCCCGCCCGCTGGCTGCAGGCCGCACCTCCCGCCGTCTTTACGATCTTTGCCTCGCTGGCGGGATTCGCGACCTACTTCTCGATGTACGCGTTCCGCAAGCCCTTCGCCGCCGCCACCTTCGGTACGGTGGCGGGCTGGTCCTTCGCGCTGGATTTCAAGATCGCGATCGTGATTGCGCAGGTGTTCGGCTACGCCAGCGCCAAGATCATCGGCATCCGGGTGATCGCGGGCATGAAGCCCGCCAATCGGGCGCGCTCCATACTCGGGCTCATCGGCGGCTCCTGGGTGGCGTTGATCCTGTTCGCCGTCCTGCCGGCACTGCTCAAGGTACCGGCGATGTTCTGCAATGGCCTGTGCCTGGGGATGATCTGGGGCCTGGTGTTTTCCTACATGGAGGGCCGCCGCGTCTCGGAGATCCTGGGCGCCGTGCTGTGCGCGAGCTTCATCGTCTCCTCCGGCGCGGTCAAATCCGTCGGGCTGCTGCTCATGCAGCGCCTGCACGTGCCGGTGTTCTGGATGCCCGCGGCCACCGGCCTCGCGTTCATGCCGGTACTGCTGCTGTCCGTGTGGGGCCTGTCGGTGCTGCCGCCGCCCAGCGCCGCGGACGAGGCGGCGCGCGTGCGGCGCGCGCCGATGACACCCGGCGAGGTGCGCGAATTTCTCGCCGCCTATGGGTTGGGCGTGGCGCTGCTGGTGATCACCTATGTGTTCGCGACGGCCCTGCGCGACTTCCGCGACAATTTCGCGGCGGAACTCTGGCACGCCCTGGGCTATGCCCACCCGGCCAACGTACTGACGGCCGCCGAGCTGCCGGTCGCCGCCGTCGCGCTGTTCGCGATGGCCGTCATCGTCAAGGTCCGCGACAACGTGCGCGCGCTGACCGTGATCCACGGCATCGTCCTCGCCGGCCTGGTGCTGATGGGCGGGTCCACGCTGGCCTTCGATGCCGGCTGGATCGGACCGCTGACCTGGATGATCGCCAGCGGCGCCGGCATGTATGTGGTCTACACGCCGTTCAATGCCATGCTGTTCGACCGCCTGGTCGCGGTCAGCGGCCGGGTGGCCAACGCCGGCTTCCTGATCTACGTCGCCGATTCCGCCGGCTATGTGGGCAGCAGCGCGCTGCTGCTGTGGCGGAATTTCGCCGTGCCGCACGTCGCGTGGCTGGCCGTATTCCGCTACGCCGTGTACGCCTCCACGGTACTGGGCCTCGCGCTCATGTTCGCATCGCTCCTGTACTTCAACGCGCGGGCGCGCGCGGCCGCCAGGCGTGCCGCGGTGGCCGTGCCCGCAGGCTGATGCGCAACGCCACGACAGTGCTGTTCGACCTCCAGGGTCACCGCGGAGCCCGCGGCCTGTGGCCCGAGAACACGCTGGCCGGATTCGCAGCCGCGCTCGAGCTCGGCGTGGCCGGGGTCGAACTCGATTGCGGCGTGACCCGCGACGGGGTGGTCGTGGTCACGCACGATCCGCAACTGAATCCCGACCACACGCGCGACGCGAACGGCCGTTTCCTCGATGCCCCGGGCCCGCCGATCCGGTCCCTGAGCTATGCCGAACTGCTTCGCTACGACGTCGGCCGCATCCGGCCCGGCAGCGCCTACGCGGCGCGCTTTCCGCAGCAGCAGGCCGTGGACGGCGAGCGCATTCCGCGGCTCGCCGACGTGCTCGGGCGGATCCGGGACCAGGGGCGCGGCGCGGTGCGCGTCAGCATCGAGGTCAAGACCTTTCCCGAGCAACCCGGACTCACCCTGGCACCCGAGCCGTTTGCGCAGGCGCTGCAGCCGGTGCTGGCGGAAACGGCCGCGGCTGCGTTCAGCCTGATTTCGGCCTTCGACTGGCGCGTGCTGAGCGCCGTGCACCGGCTCATGCCCGGACTGCCGACGGCGGCCCTGACCGAACAGCAGCCCGGCGAGGACACGGTGCGGATCGGTGCGGCCCGCCCGTCACCCTGGCTCGGCGGCCTCGATCCGGCCCGGCATGACAATTCGGTGCCGCGGCTGGTCCGGGCCATCGGAGCGCAGACCTGGTCGCCCGGATACCGCGATCTCGATGAAGCCGGTCTCGCGCAGGCGCACGCGCTCGGGCTGCGGGTGGTGCCCTGGACGGTCGACGAGCCGCAGGACATGGAGCGCATGCTGGATCTGGGCGTCGATGGCATGATCACCGACCGTCCCGATCAGCTGCGCCTGATCCTGCAGCAGCGCGGCAGGGCAGTGCCGCCTGGAGCCTACTGATATGACCCGGTCGCTGACATGACCCTGGCGGGCGACACGACGGTACCGCGCATCCTGGTCATTGACGGCAACCGTGCGGCGACCCGGGAGAAGCAGATGGCCGCCGGCGGCCAGGCCTCGGGGGAGGGCTACGTACGGGTTCTCGAGGAGCTGGCTGCGGTGGACTGCGACATCGTGCGGCCGGCGGACGGCGCGGTGAGCCTGCCGGTCGGGGTCGGACTGGCCGACTATGACGGCGTGGCCATGACCGGTTCCGCGCTCAATGTCTACGACTCCGGTCCGCATGTCGAGCGCCAGATCGAACTGGTGCGCGCGGTATTCGCGAGCGAGGTGCCGTTCTTCGGCAGCTGCTGGGGCCTGCAGGTCGCGGTCACGGCGGCGGGCGGACGCGTGCGCCGCAATCCGCTCGGCCGCGAATTCGGATTCGGGCGCCGGATCACGCTGAACGCCGCCGGCCTCGGCCACCCGCTGTACACGGACAAGCCGCCGGTGTTCGAGGCGATCACCGTGCATCTGGACTGCATCGAGCAGGTGCCTGACGGCGCGGTGGTCCTGGCGAGCAACGAGATGGGCGTGCAGGCCATGGCCCTGCGCGACGGCCGCAGCGCCGCCTGGGGCGTGCAGTACCATCCCGAATACAGTTACGCGGAGATCGCTGCGACCGCCCTGCGCTATGGCGATACGCTGCTCGATGAAGGCCTGTTCGCCACGCCCGCCGAGCGCGCGCTGTTCGTGGCCGAAATGCGGCTGCTGATGCACAACCCGCGCGACCACCGCCTGACCTGGAAGCATGGGCTGGGCCCGGCGATGCGGGATCCGCGCCTGAAACTCGCCGAGCTGCGCAACTGGCTGCAGCGGGTGGTCGAGCCACGCTGCCGGGAACGCGATCGCTGAAGGCCCGCTCCCGGGCCGGCGCGCGGCCGCGCTCAACGCAGCAGCCGCTGGACCTCGTGCCGCCAGCGCTGCAGCCGTTCGCGGCGTGCGCCGTCGCTGATGCCGGGCTCGAAGCGCCGCTCAACCCGCCAGCAGGCGGCGCATTCGGCGGTGCTGCGCCAGTAGCCGACGGCGAGGCCGGCGAGGAACGCCGCGCCGAGCGCCGTGGTCTCCGTGACCTGCGGCCGCACCACGGGAATACCGAGCAGGTCGGCCTGGCACTGCATGAGCAGGTCGTTGCGCGCCGCGCCGCCGTCCACGCGCAGTTCGATCAGCGGTATCCCGGAGTCCTTTTCCATGGCCGCGATGAGGTCCGCACACTGCAGGGCGATGGCCTCGAGCGCCGCCCTGGCGATGTGTGCCCGGTCGGTGCCGCGCGTCATGCCCACCAGGGCCGCGCGCGCCTCGGGCCGCCACCACGGTGCGCCGAGTCCGGCGAAGGCCGGAATCAGGGTGACTCCGCCGCTGTCGGGCACGCCGGCCGCCAGGGCCTCCACTTCGTCGGCGGAGGCGATGACCTTGAGGCCGTCGCGCAGCCATTGAATGATCGCGCCGCCTGCAAAGACGCTGCCTTCCAGCGCATAGCTGAGTGCCGAATCGAGCTGCCACGCCACCGCGGTGAGCAGCCGGTGGGTCGAGGGCATGGCGCGCGGACCGGTGTTCATCAGCATGAAACATCCGGTGCCATAGGTGTTCTTGGCCATGCCGGGCGTCAGGCAGGCCTGCCCGAACGTGGCGGCCTGCTGGTCGCCGGCGATACCGCCGATCGGGACCGGCGCACCGAGCCATTGCGGGTCGGCCGTGCCGTAGACCTCGCTGCTGTTGCGGATGCGGGGCAGGAGTTCGCGCGGAATATCCAGCAGGCCGAGCAGCTCCTCGTCCCAGTCGGCGCGATGAATGTTGTAGAGCAGGGTGCGCGAGGCGTTGGAGGCGTCGGTGACGTGCAGGCGCCCGCCCGTGAGTTTCCACACCAGCCAGCTGTCCATGGTGCCGAAGGCGAGTTCGCCGCGGCGGGCGCGGGCGCGCGCGCCGGGAATATGATCCAGCAGCCAGCTGAGCTTGGTACCGGAAAAATAGGGGTCCAGGAGCAGGCCGGTGCGCGCGGTGAACAGGGCCTCGTGCCCAGCCTCGCGCAGCGCATCGCACTGCGGTGCCGTACGTCGGTCCTGCCAGACGATGGCACGGTGCAGGGGCCGGCCGGTGCTGCGCTCCCAGAGCACCGTGGTCTCGCGCTGGTTGGCGATGCCGATGGCGGCAACGGCCGCAGCGCCCACGCCGGCGCCGGACAGGGCTTCGCCGGCCACGGCGAGCTGGCCGCGCCAGATCTCCTCGGCATCGTGTTCCACCCATCCCGGTTGCGGGAAGTGCTGGGTCAACTCCCGCTGCGACCAGGCCCGGGGGCGGCCATCCCGGTCAAACAGGATGGCGCGCGAACTCGTGGTGCCCTGGTCGAGCGCCAGGATGTACCGGGCTCCCTCGTTGCTCATGGCAGTTCCGATTTCATGACGCTTCGGGTTTCACGACGCTTCGGGCGCCGCCGCCGCGCTCGGGCGTGCCCGTTCCAGCCCGTGGCCCTGCGTTCCGGATTCGCGCCACCACAGGAGCGTCACGGAAGTGAGTGCGGCGAGACTGAGCAGGCCGAAGAACCACAGCATGGTGGTGTAGCCCGCCGGATTGGCCGGGCCCGCTCCGGCACGGTCCGCCAGCCATCCGGCCACCCGGTTGGAACTCCACAGGCCGACATTCTGCAGCAGGGTAATCATGCCGAGTGCCGTTCCCAGCCGCCGCGGTTCCACCAGGAAGGTCGTGGAGGGCCAGATGATGGCCGGCACCAGCGACCAGCTCACGCCCATGAGCAGCGTGGAGATCCACGGGCTGAAGTCGGTCAGCCCGAGCAGCACGAATGTGACGGGCAGGAGCAGCGTGCCGGCGGTCAGCAGCAGCGCGCGGTGCCCGATGCGGTCGGCAAGCAGGCCGAACAGCGGCGTGGCGAACACCGCCATGGCGAAGACGCCCGAATTGACGTTGCCGGCCTGCTGCAGCGTCAGGTGCTTGGCGTGCTGGAAGTATTCGATGGCATAGGTCTGGCGGAACGGAAAGAATACCGCCGCGTACAGCACGTGCAGCCCGAGGATGTACCAGTACGAGGCGTCGAAGCGCCAGGTCGCGGCTTTCCAGAAGGCCGACCACGGCATGCGGTCGGCCACACCGGCGCGCTCAGCCGCACCGGCGCGCTCAGCCGCACCGGCGCGCTCAGCCGCCGTGGCGGACGGAGCGTTCGGCGCCTTCGGCGCCTTCCCGCGCCGGGCGTCGATCAGCCGGAGCAGCAGCGCCGCAACGAGCCCGAGACCCGCGATCCCCGCGCCGAGCCACAGGGGCGGCTGCCAACCCCGCTCGTAGAGCGGCCGCGCCCAGGTGGGCGAGGTGTCGAGCGAAAAGGAACCGACGCGCGCGAGGCTGAGGAACACGGCGGCTGCGAGCGCGATGCCCGCCTGTGAGAACCATTGCGCCAGGCCGGCAAGCAGCGAGATGAAGATGGCGCCTTCGCTGACGCCGAAGACGAAGCGGCCGATCCACATGAGTTCGTAGGGCGAGCCGATCGCCGTCAGTGCCGCACCGACGAAGCCGATGGCGGCGGCCCACAGCGTGATGCGAGCGGGCCCGTAGCGGTCGATCAGCACGCCGTTGAGCAGGGCGAGGGCGATGTTGGGCAGGCTGATGACGGCGGTCAGATCGCCGATCTGCGACTGCGTGAAGCCGCGCTGCCGGCCAAGCAGATCGGCGATCGGCCCGATGGCGTCGGACTCGTAATAACTGCTGAAGATGGCCGTGGCGGACAGAACCAGCACGATCCAGCGCAGCGGCGAGGCCTCGTCGCCCGCGGCGGCCGCCCCTGCCCGAGCGTGCGTCACCGGAAGCGCGCACCCTGGCGCGCCAGTTCCGCCTGCACGGCGCCGACGTCCAGGCGATCCAGGGGTTCGTCGCGCCGCAGCGAGATCGCCGCGGCAACGCCCGCGCCCTGGCCGCTGACGGCACAGCACATCATGTTGCGTGCCGAGGCGTGCGAGACGGCGTCGCCGCCGATGCATCGCCCGGCGACCAGCAGATCGCCGACACCCCGGGGCACCAGCGCCCGATAGGGCACGTGCCAGTAGCGTCCCGTGGTCGGCAGGATCAGGATCCCGTAGCCGTCGATGAACTCCGGAAAGATGCCGATCGCATCGTCGAAGCGCGCCTGTTCGCGTACGTCGCTGCCGGTCAGGTTGTAGAGCGCGTCGATCTTGCGGGTGTCGCGCACCCCGAGCGTCATGCCGAAATTACGCAGCTTCGCGTTCTCGCAGCCCGGCATGAACTTCTGCAGCGCCTCGAGCGCATGGATCGCCTCGCGGCGGCCGCGCATCTCACCGATCGTCAGGTCGCCCGGATCCGTGCCGTCGATCTGCGGCACGTGCACGAGGTTCAGGTAGGTCAGGTCGCCCTGATCGGTGACCGTGCCCCAGGTGCCGGCGATGGTATGCAGGTAGGGCGGGATGATGCCGGCATCGAGCGCCTTCTTGAATGGCTTGCGCAGGAACGGGGAGAACAGCCGGTCTTCCTTGCCGGTGGTCTCGTAGTCCCATTCGCCGTTCCCGGACCAGTCGGCGTAGGTCTGCGGGTCGGCCTTGACCGAGTCGAGGAAGCGCCGCTTGTCGACGCCGGACATGGAAAACATGACGGATACCGCCATCATCTTTTCCTTCGGGGTCTTGCGGACCGGTGCGCCGGCGCGCGTGGCGATGTCGGCATCGCCGGTCGCGTCGATGACGCGCCGGGCCAGAATGGCCTCGCGGCCCGCCTTGCTTTCCGTGATGATGCCGCGGATCGCGCCGTTCTCGATGATCGGTGCCACGCCCAGGCGATGCAGCAGCGGCGTGATGCCGGCCTCCTCGACCAGCACGTCCGCGACCCACTTGAACATTTCGGCATCGAGCGCGTGGCTGAGCGATTGCGGCTCCGGCATCGCGGCGCCCATGGCCTTGGCCCGGGTTTCGAACTCGATGCCGATGCCTTCGCAGTCCACGGTCTGTTCATGCCGGTACCAGGCAAAGCCCTCGACGCCCACCTGGGTGATGTTGCCGCCGAAGCAGCCATTGCGATCGACCAGGGCCGTGCGCGCACCGGCGCGCGCGGCGGCGAGCGCGGCGGCGAGGCCGCCCGGACCGCTGCCCACCACGAGCACGTCGGTCTCCAGCACGACATCGACGGAGCGCGCGGCTTCGCTGATCTTTTTCATGGGCGTTTCATTGCAGTTTCATGTCACGGGTCAGCCCCTGACGCGTTCCGAGCGCGGATCATACAGCGGTCCCAGGTGTATGCGGCAGGGCAGGCGCTGCGTGGCCACTTCCAGTTCATAGTGTCCGGCCAGCAGGTATTCGCGGCTCAGCCCCTGCGGGCGGCGCACGTAGCCGAGACCAATGGCGCATTGGAGCGTATGGCCATAGCCGCCGCTGCTCAACCAGCCGACGCGTTCGCCGTCGCGATAGATCGTCTCCCGCCCGTACAGCATCACGGCGGGCTCCGCCACCGTGAAGGTGCACAGCCACTTCTGCAGCGGGCTGCGCTGCTGCGCCTCCAGGGCTTCGCGGCCCAGGAATGGCACGTCAGTCTTCAGCTTCACCGCCCAGCCGAGCCCGGCTTCCAGGGGCGTATAGTCCGGACCGATGTCGGCGCCCCAGGCGCGGTAGCCTTTCTCGAGCCGCAGCGTCTCGATGGCGCGATACCCGCCGTTGGCGATGCCGAATTCACGGCCCGCCTGCATCAGTGCCGCGTAGACGGTCACCGCGTAGTCGACCGGCACATGAAGTTCCCAGCCCAGTTCGCCGACATAGGTGATGCGCAGTGCGAGCACCGGCGCACCGGCCAGGTGCAGCGAGCGGGCGCTGCCAAACGGAAACGCCTCAGGGCTCACATCCGCGTCGCTCAGGCGCGCGAGCACCTGCCGTGCGGCCGGACCCATCAGCGCCAGGACCGCGTGCTGCGACGTCACCTCATGAAGCTGCGCATCCCGGTGCGCGGGCAGGTGCCGCGCGATCCACTCGAAGTCGTGCGTCGCGAAGCCGGTGCCGGTTACGAGGTAGTAGCGGTCGGGCGCCAGGCGCGCCACCGTTAGGTCGCATTCGATGCCGCCGCGCGCGTTGAGCAGCTGCGTGTAGACGAGGCTGCCGACCGGCCGGGCCACATCGTTGGCGCACAGCGCATTGAGCGCGTCCTCGGCGTCGCGGCCGCGCAGTTCGAACTTGGCGAAGGAGCTCTGGTCGAAAAGTGCGACGCGTTCGCGTGCCGCACGGTGCTCGCGGGCCACGGCGTCGAACCAGTTCGGGCGCTCGAAGGTGTACCGGTCGCGGGCCGGCTCGGCCACGGCAAACCAGTTCGGCCGTTCCCAGCCCAGTTTTTCCCCGAACACGGCGCCGGCCGTGCGCAGCGGCTCGTACAGCGGCGAGCGGCGCAGCGGGCGGCCGCTGGAGTGCTCCTCCCCGGGCCAGGCGATGGCGTAGTGCTTGCCATACAGCTCGAGCGTGCGCGCGCGCACCCAGCCCACGTCCCCATGCGGCGGACCGAAACGGCGGATATCGACCGGCCACAGGTCGCAGGGCGCCTCGCCACCGACAATCCACTGCGCCAGAACCTCGCCGGCGCCGCCACCCGAGGCGATGCCGAAGGCGTTGAAGCCGGCGCCGACATAGTAGCCGTCCCGTTCAGGCGCCGGGCCGAGGATGAAATTGCCGTCGGGTGTGAAGCTCTCCGGCCCATTGATGAGTTCCTTGATGCCGGCGCCCGCCAGCGCAGGCACGCGCGCCATGGCCTGGTCGAGGATCGGCTGGAAGTGGTCCCAGTCCGGCTGCAGCAGCTGGAAATTGAAGTTGTCCGGAAAGCCGTCGACCGCCCAGGGCCGCGGGTCAGGCTCATAGCTCGCTGCTACAGGCAGGCGAATTTCGCCTTTTAATCACCCTGTCGCTGCATACGATCGGCATGGAGGATCCGAAGCAGTTCAGGAA
>Ga0209698_10005026_pt1 | contig 14382 bp, 17 predicted proteins | sample LitLauG_LLR_2012_FD_187203 | JGI IMG/M metagenome (GOLD analysis project Ga0209698, IMG submission 187203) | Freshwater sediment microbial communities from Pennsylvania, USA - Little Laurel Run_MetaG_LLR_2012 (SPAdes) (version 2) | ecosystem: Environmental > Aquatic > Freshwater > Creek >...
TGGCAACAGCAAGTCGCAGCTCCATAAGGCGCGATTGAAGCTGCGGGATTTCTTGAAGTTCATGAGAGCCGAAAAGGCCAAGACTGGGTAACGGAAGTTTTGCGGTATTGGGGAGAGAGGTTGCTATGACGTGTTCCGATGTAGAGCGAGCGCTGCCGGAGATGCTCGACGGCACTCCAGACGGTTCGCTTGCGGCCGAATTTGAGACGCATGTAAAGTCCTGTCCAGACTGCTCGGATCTGGTGTCGGACTTGAAGCTGATCGCGAGCGAAGCCCGGCAACTCGCGGCAAGCGAAGAACCGGCCCCGCGGGTCTGGGTGCGGATAGCGGCTGAATTACGCGCCGAGGGACTGATCCATGATCGTGAGCATGATCGGGATTCTGAACCAGCGTCCGCGCCCGGCCGGCCTATTCTTGTCCCTACCTCCCCACGACGTCGATGGAGCGCCTGGTGGCTGGCGCCCGTGGCGGCGGGGCTGGTGGCGGCAGGCTCTTACGTGATCAGCCACAAGCCGGCGTCGGCGGTGGCGAAGCAGCAGGCTCCCGCAACGCCTGGAACTTCTCCATCTACATCTCCGGCCTCGGGATCCCCGACCTGGGTGGCAGAAACCCCTGCTGTAACCTCCGGCGGAACTTCAGGCGAAAACGCGGCCGCCGTGCGGGCCCCGGCTCCTGAACGCCTGGCACAAAAATCGGCTCCCCCGAAGGGCGTTTCGGGGTCGTCCGCGGAACCCGCGCCCAGCCCAGAAGATCAACAGTTTTTGAGTGTAGTTTCGACGCGCGCCCCTTCGATGCGGGCGACGTATGAAAATCAACTGCAAGCGGTGAATGCCGATATCCTGGAAACGCAGGCTTACGTGAATCGCAATCCGGGGGATGTCGACGCCCGGCAGCATCTGATGGATGCTTATCAGCAGAAAGCACTTCTTTACCAAATAGCGTTGGATCGTATTCAATAGTGGTTGGTAATAGTCGATAGTCGAAGGGGCGGACCGGCGTTCCCGGCCGCAGGGGCGGCGTTTTATGGCGAGTTTGCAGCAAGCGGGTCTTCAGCAGGGGCGTTTTCAGCAAGTGCGTCTTCAGCAAACCACGGTGGTAACTCTGGTCCTGGCAACTTATCTGTCGGCAGCGGCCTTTGCCGAGAGCAAGAAGGAATACCGTTTCACGGTCGGCCCCAACGCGAACGTGTCGGTGGATACGCAGTACGGGGCGATTTCGGTCAGGCCCGGCAGCGTCAATCAGGTGGTGGTAACGGCCACGATCAAGTCGGCCAGCGTGGAAGTCGATCAGCAGCAAAGTGGCAACCGGATTGAAATCGCATCGCACTTGCTGCAGGGCGCGGACCAGCAAAACGGCCAGGTTGATTACGAAGTGCTGATACCGCCCGACGCCACGCTCAATCTTCATTCTTCGACCGGCCCGCTCTCGGCCGAGCGCTTGCAGGGGGACTTGACCCTGGAAGGCACGGATGCGGTGGTGAATGTCCGCAACGTCGCCAATGGCCATGTGCATGTTCGGACCATGCGGGGACCGATTACGCTGACCGATGTTCGCAACGGTCACGTGGAGATTGCTTCGATCAGCGGCGACGTCCATTTGAAGTCGGTCTCGGGACCGCTGGTGCAGGCGAATTCCGGCAGCGGCAAGATTTTCTACGACGGCGATTTCAGTTCCGGCGGAGACTACCGGTTCACCACCCACACCGGGGATATCGAGGCCTTGGCCCCCTCCGAGGTATCGGCCGATTTCAGCGCGCACTCGGTGCTGGGCCGCGTCCAGAACGACTTTAAACTCCAACCCAAGCACTCGCGGTTTTCCGTGGAGGAGGGACGTTCCTTCTTTGGCACGGTCGGGAAGGCGGCATCGAAGGTCGTGCTGCGCTCTTTCAGTGGTAGAATCCGCCTCAAGCAACGGTAAATTAGCTATCAGCAACCAGCCGTCAGCCTTCAGGAAAATTTCCCTGTCCTTGCTCTCGGAGGGATCTTCCTGACGGCTCATGGCTGATAGCTGTTTGCTCGGGAGCGCCATGGGAGTGCGCGCGGTGTTTCTGGTGGGGTTCATGGCTTGTGGCAAGACCACCGTGGGACAGGAACTCGCCCGGCGTCTGGGCTGGGATTTTGTGGATCTGGATGCCCGCATCGAGTCTCGCGAGCGACAAGCTATCGCGGAGATTTTTCGGGATCGTGAGGAGCGTGGGTTTCGGCTCGCCGAAGCCGCCGCCCTTCGGGATCTGACGGAATCGCTTGAGCACGACACGGTTGTCGCGCTCGGGGGCGGGACGTTCGCGCAGCCGAGGAACAGGGAGTTGTTGCAGTGCTGGCCCTCGGTATTCCTGGATTCCCCGTTGGACGAACTTTGGCGGCGCAGTCAGGCGGACGCTACGAAACGGCCTTTGCGAAAGGAGGATCCCACCGAGTTCGCCCGCCTCCACGAGTATCGGCTTCCGTTCTATCGCCAAGCCACGGTGACTGTCGTAACCTCCGGTAAGGATCCAGTCTCCCTTTGCGCTGAAATCGAACGTACATTGCACCTTGGGGACACTGAGGTTGACGGCTCATCTCACATTCCCCCCGCTCATTCAGGAACAGGAGAATCACAGTGAAGTTGTCTTGTCGGCTGCTCGCTTTCATGATAGCGATTTGGGTATGTGTGTCCTGGACATCAGCCGCTCCTCTACCTAGAGAAAAGGAGAGGGACCCCGAGGGAAAACTGGTTGACTCCGGTTCCTTCGGCGTATTCCAGAATGGCCATCGCGTAGCGACCGAGAAGTTTTCCATCTATCAGACCGCCAACGGCAGCGTTATACAGTCCGAGTTTAAGACCGAGAATACCCCTCCGGACGTGCAGACTTCGGAGATGCACCTTACCGGGGCGGGGGAAATTCGGCGCTACGAGTGGAAGGAACTGAGCCCGGAGAAAGCGGCATCGGTGGTGGTTCCCAATGAAGATTTTCTGAATCAGAAGTGGAGTGCCGGCGAGGAAAAAGAACACGAGCAACCCTACCTGCTGCCGGCATCGACCAGCATCCTCGACGATTACTTCTTCATCCAACGGGAGGTACTGGCCTGGAAGTTTCTGGGCTCCGCTTGCAGACAGGAGAAAGGGCAAGTTCAGTGCCCGCTGAAACAGCGCGCTCAGTTTGGAACTTTGAACCCGCGCCAGCATTCATCGGCGCCACTCAGCGCGGAATTCATGGGACGGGAGAAGCTGACCCTGAAGAGCGGCCCGCAGGATCTGCTCAAAGTGGAATTGAAGAACGACGCCGGGACCTGGCAACTCTGGCTCGACGATGAATTCAAGGTGATGCGGATGGCCATTGTCGGAGAGAACACGGTGGTGGACCGCGATTAGAGTCCGGCTTGCTGAAGGTCAGCCCCTTTCGGCATTGGATGGCTGTCGATTGCAAGCGCTACGATAGGGATGGCCCTGGACAAGGAGTCCCTTCGCAGAGGGAACCAGACCGGACGGAGCCAGACCGTTGGATAACTCTTGACGATTCTCGATTCACGCACGTCGCGCGTTCTGTTCACGGCCCTGCTGTTCGCGGTGGGCTTGGGATTTCTCTACGCGGCGCGGCGGACGCTCATCCTCTTCCTCTTCGCTATTTTCTTTGCCTATCTGATTAACCCTGCCGTAGGGCGGCTGGGGAAACTGTTTCGCAGCCGCGCCTGGGCGATCACCGCCATTTATCTCTTGTTGCTCGTTGCTCTGGCTTTGTTCGGCTTTCTGGTCGGGCCGAGAATTGCCCGGCAAAGCGCCCGCCTGGGAGAGTCCCTGCCCGGACTTGTGGATAAGGCCAGCACCGGCCAGATCTCCGGCCAGATTGACCAACTGGCGGCGCGCATCGGAAGCCAGCACGGATGGAGCGCTACGACCCAAAAGCGCATTCAGGGTTTCTTGTTGAGCCACCGCGAAGACCTAACTCACCTTGCGGAGCGCATCGGGGTCCGGGCCGCCGAAGCGGTACAGCAAGTATGGGTGCTATTTCTGGTGCCTATCCTGGCGATTTTTTTTCTGCGCGACGGGGGCAGCTTCCATGAGGTGCTGCTTTCGCTGGTAGCGTCGCGCTCGCAGCGCGAATTTCTGCAGGATGTGTTCCAGGACCTGAACCAGATGCTGGCGCAATTCATTCGTGCCCAGTTGACCCTGGCGGCTCTGTCGTTCGTGGCCTACGCCGCATTCCTGGGTGCGATGCGCGTTCCTTTTGCGCTCACGCTCGCTAGCGTTGGCGGCGCGCTAGAGTTCATCCCCGTGGCGGGGCCGCTGCTGGCGGGCGTCGCCATGATGATCGTCGCGGTTCTGGCGGGATACCAGTACTGGGGCTACCTGCTGTTGTTCCTGCTCGTCTGGCGGATGATTCAGGATTACGTCATCTCTCCGCGCGTTATGGGCGTGAGCGTGGAATTGCACCCTCTGGCGGCTCTGTTCGGAATTCTTGCGGGCGGCGAAATTGCCGGCATACTCGGCGTCTATCTCTCCATCCCAGTGATGGCCAGCTTGCGTATCGTGTGGCGCCGGTGGCGCATCTATGCCGAAAAACGCAAGTTCGGACCACTCAACGAGTACTCGTTTCCGCACGAGTTGGGCAGGGAAAGAAGCTAGCTCATCGCGAATCTCTCCTTCCACCTCTGTCTCGGCCCCTTTTCTGATAGCGACGGACCTTATGATCACGCAGACATGGCAAGCCGTTGTTGCTGTCCGGTTAAACGGACCGCTATTGCAGTGCCACCACATCGATCTCTATCAGCGCGTCTTTGGGCAGAGCGGCAACTTGGACTGTGGAGCGTGATGGCGGTTCGTTCTTGAAGGACTGCCCGTAGACTTCGTTCATGGCGGGGAAATCCGACATGTTCTTCAGGAACACTGTGGTCTTCACCACGCGATCCATGCTGCTACCCGCTGCCGTGAGCACAGCAGAAATGTTCTTCAGCACACGTTCGGTCTGTGCCTTTATGTCCCCCTCAATAAGCTTGCCCGAAGCGGGATCAATGGGGATTTGCCCAGCGGTAAAAACGAACCCACCCGCTTTGATCGCCTGCGAATACGGGCCGACAGCTTGAGGTGCCTCCTTGGTCGCAACGACTTTCTTTTCCTGGGTGAAGCTCACAGACGTCATTAGAGCTAGGGCAAACAGCAGTGGCAGGCATCTTTTCATGTTGCCTCCTTGGTGCGATACCTTCGACAAACGGACCCATTCTACGCCGGATTATGAACTCCGGGATCGAGTCGGAAGTTCCCCGAGGTCGCATGCCTGTTCCTCGCGAAAAAGAGGAACGGCCACGGTACCGAATTCGACTCTGCATCGCTCCCGGCATTCCCCGGCGAAATTTCACTGGTATAAAATCAGGACTTACCCTGTCCACCAAAATATGTCGAATAAACTTCCTGTAGGAATTCTCGGTGCCACGGGCATCGTCGGGCAGAGATTTATCCAAATGCTCGAACGTCATCCGTGGTTCGAAGTCGCGTGGCTGGCCGCCTCCGATCGCTCGGAAGGCCGGCCCTATGCCGAAGCGGCGCGCTGGCGTTTGAAAACTGGCATCCCCGCTAACGTTGCCAAGATGACGGTAGCGCCCGCCAAGCCCGAAGGCGCGCCGAAGATTATCTTCGCCGCGCTCGATGCCGCGATCGCCCGCGAACTGGAACCGCAGTTTGCCGACGCCGGTTGTGCGGTCGTTTCCAACTCGAGCGCACTGCGCATGCAGTCCGACGTTCCCCTTGTGATCCCTGAAGTCAACGGCGACCACATACGGCTGATCGACAAACAATCGTGGCGCGGCAAGTCGGGAGGCTATGTCGTTACCAATCCCAACTGCTCGGCGATTGGCCTGGTGCTGGCTCTCGCCCCCTTGCATCGAGCGTTCACTCTCGAAACGGTGATGGCGGTCACCATGCAGGCGGTCAGCGGCGCAGGATATCCCGGTGTGGCTTCACTCGATATTCTGGGCAACGTGATTCCCTACATCTCGAAAGAAGAAGAAAAGATGGAAGAGGAGACGCAAAAGCTTTTGGGGACGCTGAATGGTTCGCACGTCGACCCTGCTCCTTTTGCGATGAGCGCGCAGTGCAATCGTGTCGCGGTGGAAGACGGCCATACCGAGTCGGTTGCCGTTCGTTTCAAGAAAAAAGCAGCACCCGAGGAGATCATTGCCGCCTGGAACGATTTCCGCGCTGAACCGCAGCAGTTGCGCTTGCCGAGCGCGCCCGAGCAGCCGGTCGTGTACATGACCGCGGCGGACCGTCCGCAACCGCGCTTCGACGTTGACCTCGGCGCAGGCATGACGACCGCGGTTGGCCGCTTGCGTAAATGCAACGTGCTCGACTGGAAGTTCACCGTGCTGTCGCACAATACGATTCGCGGCGCCGCCGGCGCTGCCCTGCTCAATGCTGAACTGCTGAAGGCGAAGGGATATCTGGGGTGACGGGAACATCCACCACGGAGGCACGGAGGCACGGAGAAAAGCAGAATCTTGCCTTGGTATTTTCGCGCTTTCGTAGCGAATCGTGGGAACCGTCGACGGGCTCGCGTCCATCGAACCGCGAACACCATTCTTTCGTCCAGATTTTCTCCGTGTCTCCGTGCCTCCGTGGTAGATGTTCTGCCAACCGCAAGGAGCGCGCCCGCCCATGATCGTGATGAAGTTCGGCGGGACTTCCGTGCAAGACGCGAAGGCGATTGACCGTGTGGCACAGATCGTTCAGGGCCGGCTGGCGGACCGTCCGGTGGTGGTGGTCAGCGCCATGGCGAAGGTCACCGATTCCCTGCTCGCGATGGGAAAGGCTGCCGGAAGCGGTGATCGCAAAACCGCGCTCAAGATGGCGCGCGCCTTGCGCGAACGCCACTATGACACCGCCGGAGAATTGCTCGGCACCGCGCTGTTTACCGAATTTCACGGCGACCTGGGCGCCGATTTCGAAGATCTCGACGAACTGCTGCGTGGTATCGGCGCGGTCGGCGAAATTACTCCCCGCACCTACGATTACGTGGCCTCTTTCGGCGAGGTTTTATCGAGCAAGATCGTGGCCGCCGCGTTCACCGCCCGCGGATTGCCCGGCGCGCACGTGGATTCGCGCCAATGCCTGCTCACCGACAGCAGCTATACCCGCGCCGTTCCGCAGTTCGAGGAGACTAACGAGCGCCTGCGGAAAAAAGTCCAGCCGCTGGTCGAATCCGGCAAGGTTCCGGTGATGGGCGGATTCATTGGTTCGAATCGCGCCGGCATCACCACGACGATTGGCCGAGGAGGTTCGGATTTTTCGGCGGCGATTTTTGGCGCCGGAATGAATGCGCAGCGCATCGAAATCTGGACCGACGTCGATGGGATGATGACCACCGACCCGCGCCTTACGCCTGAAGCCCGACGCATCAAGGTCATCAGTTTTGACGAGGCCGCGGAACTTGCCTACTTCGGCGCCAAGGTCCTACATCCGGCAACCGTGCTGCCCGCCGTGCAGCAGAATATTCCCGTCTATGTGCTCAACTCGCAGAATCCGACCTGCGAAGGCACCAAGATCACGGCACGCGCCCCGCGTTGCGCCAATATTTTCAAGGCCATCGCGCTCAAGAAAAAGATCACGCTGGTAGAAGTCGCCTCGCCTCGCCGCCTGTTGGTGCACGGATATTTGAAGTCCATCTTTGAGGCCTTCGATCACCACAACGTTGCGGTGGACGTGGTTTCTACTTCCGAAGTCAGTGTTTCAGTGACGGCGGAGACCAACGAAGCCATCCCGGCGCTGGCGGCCGACCTGGCCAAAATCGCCGATGTAAAGTATGAGGGACGTAAGGCGATTGTTTGCTTGGTGGGCGAAAATTTGCGCGACACTCCTGGAATCGCCGCCAAGGTTTTCGGCATCCTTGAAGATGTGAAGATCCGTATGATCTCGCAAGGTGCGTCCGAAATTAATCTGACTTTCGTGATTGAAGAGGACGACGCGGCTGAGGTGGTGCGGCGTCTGCACCACGCATTTTTCGCGGAAGTGGATCCCGAAGTGTTTGCGTGAGTGATTCGCGGCCGCGATAAGAATATTAACCACAGAGGACACAGAGGAACACAGGGGAGAGAAAACGTGCGGAGGGTTCCCGTGTTTTCCCCCTGTTTTCCCCTGTGCCCCCTGTGGTTAGCTCTACGGTTGCAGCATGGATTTTCTGATCCTAGGCCGGGGCAAGACGGGATCGCTGGTTGCAGAGGTAGCGCGTGCGCGGAGGCATCATGTGCGAGTGTTATCCGCCGCTGAGAATTCCAACGCGGCCGCACTCACTCCCGACGCGCTCGCCGCAATCGACGTGGTGATCGACTTCACTACACCTGCGGCGGCCGTCGCCAATGCCGAGGCCTGCATCCGTGCCAAGAAACACATCGTCGTCGGAACCACCGGCTGGTATGAGCAGATGCCGCGCTTGCGAGAAATGGTGCTCTCGGCGAAAACCGGCTTCCTCTACGGATCGAATTTTTCCATCGGCGTGAACCTGTTCTTCGAGATAGCGGCGATTGCCGGGGCCGCGCTGAAATACGACTACTCGGGGCAGATTTTTGAGCGCCACCACGCGCAGAAAAAAGACGCTCCTTCGGGGACGGCGCTGACACTGCAGAGGATTGTCCGTGAGTCGGGAGGACAGGAAGTCGAGATCGTCTCTTTTCGGGAGGGGGACGTGGTTGGCCTGCACGAACTGGCTTTCAATTCCGCCAGCGATCGAATCTATTTGTGCCACGACGCCAAGTCCCGCCAGGGGTACGCTGAAGGCGCGGTGCGTGCGGCCGAGTGGCTGGCGGCGAAGACGGGGTTCTTCGAGTTCCGCGACGTTTGGCGCGAGCTTTAGGGCGATCCTCGAAACTGGAACACACGAGCACAGCCTACCCATGCAAGCGCTCGCGGGAAGAGTTATATTTTAGCCATGCAACTCCGGGGATGTGGTACTGCTCTCGTCACTCCGTTCTCTCAGGACGGCGCGGTTGACGAAAACGCACTGCGCAATCTGGTCGCATGGCAGGTCGAATCGGGCATCGATTTCCTGATTCCCTGCGGCACCACTGGCGAAACTCCTACGCTCACTCATGATGAGTGGCTGCACGTGATCGACGTGACCATCGAGGTCGTTGCTGGACGCGTTCCGATCGTCGCCGGCGCCACCTCTAACTCGACGCAGGAGGCCGTCAACAAAGCGAAAGAAGTGGCGGCGCGGCCGGGCGTCAACGCCATCCTCACCGCTTCGCCTTACTACAACAAGCCGACGCAGGAGGGCCAATACCGGCATTTCCGCGCCATCGCTGAAGCGGTCGACAAGCCTCTGATCCTCTATAACGTTCCCGGGCGCACAAGCGCCAATCTCGAGCCCGCAACGCTGGCACGGCTATGCGAAGTTTCGAATATAGCGGGCGTGAAGGAAGCCAGCGGCAACATGACCCAGATTGCGGAGGTACTGAACGTAGTACCGGAGCATTTCATCGTGTTGTCGGGCGACGACGCTGTCACTTTGCCTGTGATCGCGCTCGGCGGCGTGGGCGTGATTTCAGTTGCGTCCAACGAAATTCCCCACGAGATGTCGGAGATGACGCGCAACGCCCTGAACAACGACTGGCAGGCGGCACGCACGATCCACCGCAAATTCCTCCCGCTAATGCAGGCCAACTTCATCGAGTCGAGCCCGCTGCCGGTGAAAGCCGTGCTGGCAATGATGGGCAAGATCGAAGAAGTCTATCGCCTGCCCTTACTGCCGATGCGACGCGACACGCGCTCAAAGCTGCAAAAGATCGCAACCGACGCCGGATTAATTGCGCGCCCCGCGGCTCCGCCGGCCGTTGCCCATGAATTCTATATTTACGAAAATTGGGCCGCGGGCCCGCACAAGGCGATGCTGCACCGCGCCTCGTGTGGACAGTGCAGTTCCGGCAAAGGGCGCCCCGCCGGGCACGATCCCAATCATTCGAAGTGGCACGGACCCTACAGCAATCTGGCCGAGGCGCGCGAAGCGACCCATCAGATGCCTGGTGTCCTGATCCGCAGCGAATGCAAGTGCGTGGCGTAAGGAGTAGCTCTGAGCATTTAGCCGTTAGCGCTTAGCCTTTGTTTTCCGGCCGGCCGGGATATAAGGGAGATTCGTATCAGGGCATGCCTTCAGGCATGCCGCCGGGGCATCAGCAACAAAGCGCCTTCAGGCGCTGGATTCGGAAATTACAGCTTCACGACGGGCTCCTAATCCTTCCTATGTCAGATTCGCTATCCACTCTGAAATCAGCCATTGAACGCTTATCGACAGGCGAAACGATCGGCTCTCCCACCGAAGCCCGCCGCACCTTTCTCGACTTCCGCGCTGCCCTGACTCGCGGCGACATTCGCGCCGCTGAAAAAATCAACGGCCAATGGACCGTCAATACCTGGGTCAAGCAAGGCATCCTGCTCGGCTTCCGTCTAGGGGAGTTGCAGCAAATGTCGGATGGCTCCGTCCTCTCCTTTATCGACAAGGACACTTTTCCCGCCCGCCGCCTGACCCTTGCCGACCGCGTCCGTCTGGTGCCAGGAGGATCGTCCATCCGCGAGGGGGCCTACGTTGCGCCGTCGGTCATTTGTATGCCTCCCATGTTCATCAACGTCGGCGCCTACGTGGATGAAGGCTCGATGATCGACTCGCACGCTCTGGTCGGCTCCTGCGCGCAGATCGGGAAGCGGGTGCACCTGAGCGCCGCCTCGCAAATCGGAGGCGTGCTCGAACCCATCAATGCCGCGCCGGTGATTCTCGAAGACGACGTGCTGGTCGGCGGCAATTGCGGAATCTATGAAGGCACGCTGGTCCGCGCGCGCGCCGTCTTGGGAGCGGGAACGATCCTCACTCGATCCACGCCGCTCTACGATCTGGTGCTCGGTGAGATCTATCGCGCGACATCGGAGCATCCGCTGGAAGTTCCGGAGAATGCTGTCGTCGTCCCCGGCTCGCGCGCTGTGAACAAGGGCAAGGGAGCAGAGTGGAACCTGTCGCTCTACACACCCGTGATTGTGAAGTATCGCGACGAAAAAACTGAACGCGGGATTGAGTTGGAAGAGTGGTTACGGTAGGATCGTCGGCAGTTTACTGCATTTGATGACTCCGTTTGACAGCATTCGACTGCGCTCTTAAACTCCAGAAATGGAAGTCCGCCTAGACCCAGACCTACAATCCAAGCTCAGGCGCATAGCAGCCGCGCGCGGAAGTGACGCGGAAGTGTTGGCACGAGAGGCCATTGAGCGCTTTGTGGACTACGACGAGTGGTTTCTCCGCGAAGTGGAAAGAGGCTTGGCCTCGGCGGACCGCGGCCCACTCTTGACCCACGAGCAAGTTGGAACCCGCCTCGGAAAACTGCTCGCCGACAAGCAATCGCGTTCGTAATGGAACTCCGTTGGACAGAAGAAGCCGTTACCGATCTTGAACGCATCACCGATTACCTATTCGAAAAGACTCCGGGACACGCACCGGAGCTGACGCTCGCCATTTACAACGCGCCATCGGCCCTGCTGAGCTTCCCGTATAGTGGGCGACCAGGCAAGAAAATGGGAACGCGAGAACTCGTGCTTGCCCCGCTGCCGTACGTCATGGTTTACCGAATCAGGGACGATGTTATCCACATCGCTCGTATCCTCCACGGAGCTCAGAAGTGGCCCTAGACGAAAATGGCTGGGGGTGCGCGTCTACACTTTACGTTTTGCTACAATGTAAAGCGATGACGGAAGCCACTCTTTCGGCCAAGAACCAGATCGTGATCCCGCGGGAGGCTCGCGAAGCCCTGGGACTAAAACCTGGCGATAAGATTCTTGTGGTTGTCCGGGGTGGGAAAGTGCTCGTCCTCCAAAAACCGAAGTCTTATCATGCTGCGATCCGCGGCTTAGCTGGCGGTAAATATCCAAAAGATTATCTGCAAAAGGAACGCCAGAGTTGGAGGTAGAGCGGCTACGCGTCTTTCTGCGGCGTCACCGCCGAATCGCTCTGGATACGAGTATCTTCGTTTATCAATTAGAACCCAACCCAAAGTATCTGCCGTTTACCGAGCCTATTTTTTCGTGGCTGGAACGGCCGGGTTCTAGGGCGATCACATCCACACTAACGATGACAGAATTGCTGGTCCTGCCATATCGCAAAAGCGACGAACAACGGGCAGATGATTTCTACGGCTTGCTTTCCACCTACCCCAACTTGGATTGGGTTGCACCGGTTCTTGAGATCGCGGAGCTCGCTGCCCGGATTCGCGCCGCGCATCGCCTGGAAACTCCCGACGCGCTACAGGCCGCTACTGCTGTGCATTCGCTGGCCACCGGTTTCATAACCAACGATCCAGTCTTTGCGCGGGTAGACGGCTTCGAAACCCTCGTTCTCGACCAACTAATCTAAGACCTCGCGCAGACCCGAAATTTTACATTTTCCTGACAATTAATCCACCGACTTCCGCCAGAATGTGCAGGTCCGGTTCCCGGTAACCAATCTCTGCGAAGAAAGGGCTCAGCATGAATCGTTCCGGCCTGCTACGAATCCTCTTCCTGCTTCTGGCAACTTCAGGCCCCTGTGCCGCGCAAACCTACACCGTGACCGACCTGGGCACGCTTTCCGGCGATGCCTATAGCGTGGCGCGGGGCATCAATGCCACCGGCCAGATTACCGGCGCTGCCGGCCCCAACAACAGCCCTAACAGCAGCGTGATCGTCTACAGCAATGGCAAGCTCACTAATCTCGGCACGCTGGGAGGGAATTCGGGCATCGGCAATGGCATCAATGCCTCCGGCCAGACCGCGGGATATTCGCAGAATGCTTCCAGCACCTATCGCGCGTTTATCTCGAACGGCAACGCCCTCACCGACATCGGCGACCTTGGCGGCGGTTCCGCCGTCGCGTATGCCATCAACGATCTCGGGCAGGTTGTCGGTTCCGCGGTCACAGCCGACCACAGCAACCACCCGTTTCTGTACAGCAACGGCACGATGACCGACCTGGGGACTCTGGGATCGCCCAGCGGCAACGACTGGTGGAACAGCGCCACCGGCGTGAACAACTCAAGCCAGGTAACCGGCACATCCTACGATTCCCAGGGCAACTTCTTTGCCTTCATCTGGAGCAACGGCATCATGACCAAGCTGGGCACGCTTGGAGGCTCGTGGAGCCAGGGCTATGCCATCAACAACAAGGGTCAGGTCACCGGACTCGCCTATACCGCCAATGGCGGCGCCCACGCGTTTATTACGACCTCAAACGGCCAGCTTAAGGACTTGGGCGCTTTCGCAGGCCAGTACAGCACGCTATGGGGCCTCGGCATCAACGACTCTGGATATGTGGTGGGCCAGTCTACGTATCAGGGGACGTATCACGCCTTCGTCTACAACGGCCTCAAGATCAAGGATCTCAATACCCTGATTCCGAGGGGTTCAGGATGGGTGCTGCTTGAGGCCAACGGGATTAATAATGCCGGACAGATCGCCGGCACCGGTATGCACAACGGCCAGGAGCACGCGTATCTATTGACGCCGAAGTGAGTTTGTGTGGTCTAGCCCGTGGAGGTCCGGGCGGGACACCCGCCGCTCCACCGCATGAATTATCGCGATGGCAACGTCGCCGTAGGCGCGACCGGAAGCTGCGCCTGTTCGGCCGCAAACTTGCCTCGCTCTTCCAGATGCTTGGCACGGAAATGCGCCTGTGCTCGCGCGCCCCATGCCCGCACGAAATAATAATTCAGCGCGCATCCGATGGCTGAGCTGGCGATCGGGATGAGGCGTCCTGCCCACTTCTCTGCCACTTCAGCGCCGGCTTTGACCGCAATCCGCTGGATCACGCGCGGCACAAACTTGTTGACCACTTCCTTTTCCAGTAACTCACGCCCGATATCGACCCCGGCGGCGCTGGCCGCTGCAATCCAAAGCTCGGCAATTTCGTCGTCGGTGTTCAATTCGAAGCCATAAATCAAGCTGAGTTTCTGGATGGTGCGCATAGTGATGGCCGAAAGAATGCCCAGGTCGGGCACGATGGTGAGGATTCCGCCCAGACCAAACCCGGCGCCCTCTGCCGCTGCCAGCTTCATGGCGCCGCGAATTACCGACTCCGCCACATCGTCGAGGCGCTCCACGGGCAGCGTGTACACGCCACGAAACGTTGCCAGCGGTAAGCCGTGCGCTACGCGCAGTTGCATCAGGAAGCGTCCGGGATCCACCTTGATCGTTTCGTAGGCGCGGGTCAGGCCTCCGCGAATCGCGCCTTCGACGCGACGGCGCATCCATGATTGTTTCTCACCGGGCATCGCTAATCATAAGTCTAGCAGCCGAGTTCTTTAACCACGAAGGCCACAAAGGACCACGAAGGAAGCCTGGGAGGCTTTTTAGCTTCGTGTCCCTTTGTGTCCTTTGTGGTTGACGCATTTTGCCGCGCGATTGGCC
>Ga0209698_10005027_pt1 | contig 14382 bp, 12 predicted proteins | sample LitLauG_LLR_2012_FD_187203 | JGI IMG/M metagenome (GOLD analysis project Ga0209698, IMG submission 187203) | Freshwater sediment microbial communities from Pennsylvania, USA - Little Laurel Run_MetaG_LLR_2012 (SPAdes) (version 2) | ecosystem: Environmental > Aquatic > Freshwater > Creek >...
GTCTTCACCCGGCATTTGACCGGTCAGCATGTAAGCGGTGTGGCGCTGCCAGATGTCGGCGTAGCGCATCCAGAGATTGGCGTGGGCTTGGCGCAGGGTCTCCGGCTGTTGGGCCAGATGCGACCAGACCTGGTTGAGCGCGGTCTGCACGCCGAGCGGATCTGGTTTCCAATTGGCGCCTTCCTTGGCCTGTTCGAGGAACGCGGTGGAAAATACTTGATTGGCGCGCGTCATCGCCTGGGTCAGGTTGGCTGAAAGCGCCGCGAGGCTCTCAGAGGTCTGTTCGGCCATCAATTGATTGAGCGGCAAAGGGGCAGGCGCGGCCGGTTTCGGCGACCCCGCTTGGGGGTCAGGCGCCGGCGCCGGCGCGGGGGTGCGTTTGCGCGCCCGCGCTCGCTTCTTCGCAGGCGCCACATTCGCCTGAGGGGTATTGGCGCCGTCGCCGTCCGTCATTGGGTTCTCCTCAACGCTATTGTAAGGCGGCTTCGCCTGGTGGCGCAAAGCCGACCTCTGGTATAGCTAGAGCGTCGCGGGTCGGAATCGCGCCCGGGTGAGGATTTGACGATAATGCGTTTGGCGGCTCTGGGCGTTTTGGTCGCCGTGCTTGGCGCGGCTGGTTGCGCGGGCGGCGCCCATAACCAACCGGCGTGGGTGACCCAGCACCTGGCGCAGGGCCCCCACACCTATCCCAACCTGCACGATGTGCCGCGCACCACCCACTTAAACACCGACGCCCAGCACTGGTCTGCAGTTCAGGCCGATGTGTTGGCCGCGGGGACGACGATGCGGGCTGATCCGCGCGATCAACCGGCGCCGCCGACCGATCCGAACGCCTTCATCAACGACGCCCAGCACGAAATCGATCAGACGCGTCAGGCGCATTCCAACAATTGAACGCCTGAGCGAGGGCGCTCGTGCGCGACTCGCTTTCCAATTTCCCCGGGGGGCATCATTTCGCATGAGCTTGACTGACGATTTCGCGTTTTCCGCAGCGCGGGTGGCGATCGCTGCCGCGCAAGCTGCGGTTAAACTCGTGGGCCGGGGCGACGAGAAGGCCGCCGACCAAGCCGCCGTCGACGGCATGCGCACCGCGCTCAACGCCATGGCCATGAAGGGTCGCATCGTCATCGGCGAGGGCGAGCGCGACGAAGCGCCGATGCTCTATATCGGCGAGGAGGTGGGCACGGGGTCGGGACCAGAGATCGATATTGCGCTCGACCCGCTGGAGGGCACCACCCTCACCGCCAAAGCCATGGCCAACGCGCTTGCGGTGATCGCCTTTGCCCCGCGAGGCGGGCTGTTGCACGCGCCCGACACCTACATGGATAAGCTGGCGATCGGACCAGGTTATAGCGAAGGCGTCGTCGATCTCGACGCGTCGGCCGAAGACAACGTTCGCGCGCTTGCGAAGGCCAAGGGCGTGAAGCCGGCCGATATCGGCGTGTGCGTGCTGGACCGCCCGCGCCACGAGGCGATCATCGCCTCGCTGCGCAAAGTCGGCGCCCGCGTGAACTTGATCACCGATGGCGACGTGGCCGGCGTCATCAATTGCACCAAGCCGGAAACCGGCATCGACATGTATGTGGGCCAAGGCGGGGCGCCCGAGGGCGTGTTGGCCGCAGCGGCGCTAAAGTGCGTCGGGGGCCAATTCCAGGGTCGCTTGGTGTTCCGCAACGAGGACGAGAAGGCCCGCGCCGCGCGCGCCGGCGTCGCCGATTTGAAGCGCCGATACGTCTTGAACGAGCTGGTTTCAAAGGACGCTGTGTTCGTGGCCACGGGGGTCACCAGCGGCGCCATGCTGGAAGGGGTGCGCATACGCGATGACTTTGCCCACACCCATACTTTGGTGATGAACTCCGCCACCCGCACCGTCGTTGAGCTCAAGGTGCGGCAACGGCTTTGAACGGACCCGCGCCCAGCCGGCCAGCAGAAGGGCAAACGCGCGCCTCATAAACCCACGGCCATGTGTTGGCTCACGCTACGACGGCGTTGGCTTTTTTGCGCCTCTGCGCCAAGCTTGGGCTCGTCTGCGCCCAGGATCTTGCCCTCATGTTCAAACCCTTCGATCTCACCGGCAAAGTCGCGTTGGTCACCGGGGGCAATGGCGGCATCGGGCTAGGTATGGCCGAGGGGCTCGCCCAGGCTGGCGCCGCGGTTGAGATTTGGGGCACCAACAAGGACAAGAACGCCCGCGCCAAGGACAAGTTGTCGGTCTACGGCGTGAAGATCAGCACCCGCATTGTGGATGTCGGCGATGAGCAAGCGGTGGTTGAGGCTATGCCGGCGGCGGTGGCCGAGATGGGGCGCATTGATTGCTGCATCGCCAATGCAGGCATGGGCAATCGCTGGCGATCGTTCTTGGATATTGGCGGCGAGGCCTATCGACGGCTGATCGCGGTCAATCTCGACGGCGTGCTTTGGACCACGCGCGAAGCCTGCAGGCACATGAAGGGGCGCGCCGAAGCCGGCGATCCAGGCGGCTCGATCGTCATTATTTCAAGCATGGTCTCGCGCTTCGGCGGGCCTCGCAACCAAGATTACGCATTATCGAAGAACGCGGTGCTTGGCATCAGCAATGGCATTGCGGTTGAGTTCGCGCGCTACGCCATCCGATCAAACGCCATTCTGCCCGGCTGGATAGAAAGCGACATGACCGCAGGCGCGCAGAGCAACGAAAAGTTCGCCGAGCAGGTCATCAGCCGCGTGCCGATGCGGCGCTGGGGCAAACCGGAGGAATTCGCCGGCATTGCGGTCTACCTCGCCAGCGACGCCAGCCGCTTCCACACCGGCGATCATATCCTCATCGATGGCGGCTATGGGTTATTCTGAAGGCGCGGGCCTCGCCGCTTCCGGGGCGCCATCAGCGCCTTGCCATTCAGGCGCGGCTTTGAACCACCGCTGCGGCCGGCCGGCGGCGGCGAATCAGGCTAAGCGGAGCGCATGGGCGCCCCGCTCGCCAAGCCTGCTTCAGATGCCGCCTTTCTCGGGGTCGCCCGTTCGCTAAGCGGGCGCCGTTGGCGCGCCCGCGGCGGTGATGATGCGCTAACGCAAGCCTTCCGCCGCCGCTTTGGCCTGCCAGAGATCGCCGCCCGCTTGCTGGCCTCGCGAGGCGTTTCCCTCGATGAGGCGCCGACATTTCTCGAGCCGACATTGAAGGCGCTGTTTCCCGATCCCTCGAGCTTTGCAGACATGGATAAAGCCGCCTCGCTGATTGAGGACGCCATCGTCGGCGGCAAGCCTACAGCGGTGCTTGCCGACTATGATGTCGATGGCGGCTCCTCTGCAGCCCAGCTGGTCCGGTATTTCCGCGCTCGCGGGCGCGAACTTAAAATTTATGTGCCTGACCGCATCAAGGAGGGCTACGGGCCTTCGGCGCTGGCGTTCGAGCGCCTGCGCGAGGATGGCGTTGAGTTGGTTATCACCGTCGATTGCGGTGCGGCCGCCGAGACCGCGCTCGACGCCGCTGCTCAAATGGGCCTCGATGTGATCGTGCTCGACCATCATTTGATGGCGCACGAGCCGCCCAAAGCTGCAGCGGTGGTGAACCCCAATCGTCTCGACGACAGTTCGGGCCAAGGCGATCTCACCGCCGCGGGGGTTGTTCTGGTGACGCTTGCGGCGGTGAACCGAGAAGCGCGCAGACGCGGTTCCATTGGCGCCAACAATCTTCCTGACCTGATGCAAACCCTTGATCTTGCTGCGATCGGCACCGTTTGCGATGTGGCGCCGCTCACCGGATTTAACCGCGCCATCGTCGCTCAGGGCCTTAAAGTGCTGCGCAACGGGCGCAACATCGGTCTTGTCGCGCTGGGCGAGAGCGCCGGACGCAAGGGCGCGGCCAGCGTCTATGATTTCGGCTTCGTGCTCGGGCCTCGGATCAATGCCGGGGGTCGTGTCGGCGACGCCTCGCTGGCCACCAAACTGTTATCGACCGAGGACGCAGAGGAGGCGCGTGAGCTCGCCGCTACATTAGAGGCGCTCAATGCCGAGCGCCGGGCGCGCGAAAGCGAAATGCTCGCAGAAGCAGAAACCGCCGCGCTCGCTGAAGCCGAGAAGCGCAATGTGGTCGTCGTGGGATCGCATCGTTGGCATCCAGGCGTCATCGGCATTGCCGCGGGGCGCCTGAAGGACCGCCTGATGAAGCCGACCATTGTGTTGGGCGGGGTAAACGCGCACGAGCCTGCGAAAGGCTCGGGGCGTTCAATTCCCGGGGTCAATCTTGGACGTGCGGTTGCTGCGGCGAAAGAGGCGGGATTGCTGATAAGCGGCGGCGGTCACGCGGCCGCGGCGGGCCTTAGCGTCGAGTGGGACCAAGTCGATAAGCTGCGCGATTTTCTTTCCGACAGGCTCAGCGCCGAGATCGAGGCTGTTTCTGGCGAAACTTGGGCGCTCGCAATCGACGCCGCCGGAGCGATTGGGGCAATGGATCTGTCGCTCATCGAGGCCATCGAGCGGATTGGCCCATACGGGCAAGGCCATCCCGAGCCGGTGTTTGCGCTGCCGGAGGTGCGCATTGCCTATTCCAAGCTCGTTAAAGAGGAGCATGTCCGTTTCACCCTGGAGGACGCGCGCGGCGCCCGTATTGGCGGCATCGCATTTCGCGCCACCAAAAGCCCTATTGGCGAGGCGCTATTGAAGCGCGAGGGGCTGTGGCACGCCGCGGTCCGCCTCAAGCGCAATGAATTCAACGGCAATGTCAGCGCCGAGGTCGAAATCGTCGATCTGGCGACCGCGGGCTAAACCGAGACCTCGGTCACATCGCCCAGGGCGGCGGTTCGCCTAACCTCCTTGTCATTGGAGGCCGAGGCCCATGTTGATGCGGTTCTGGAATTTCCTGGTTCAAGGTTACGCCGCGGCCGCCATTGCGCCGATTTGCTGAGCTTGCATCGGGCGCAGCCTGCGTGCTTGGCTCGCGCCCATGACTGAGCTTCCCGAAAAGAGCAGCGATTGGCCGGCCATTGAAGCCAAGATGAGCGCCATGGCCGCCCACGATGTGAAGTGGCGCGAAGGCAAGAGCGCCATCTACGTTTTCAACGCCGGCGTTGAAATCGAACGGGTCAAGAAGGCCGCTTACGCCATGTTCTCTGAAGAGAATGGGCTTGGACCTGCGGCTTTTCCAAGCCTTGCGCAAATGGAGCGTGAGGTTGTGGCTTTCGGGCTTGCGTTAATGAACGCGCCTGCGGGAGGCGCCGGCGCCATGACCAGCGGCGGCACGGAATCGATCCTCATGGCCGTGAAGGCCGCGCGCGATTTCGCGCGCCGTAACAAAACTTACCCCAAGGGTCAGGCCAACATCGTCATTCCTTACTCGGCGCACCCAGCGTTTGACAAAGCCGCGATGCTGATGGACCTCGCGGTACGCCGCGTGGCGCTGAGCGACTATCTCGCTGACCCCGACGCGATGGCGGCGCAGATCGACGCCAACACCATCATGATGGCAGGCTCAGCGCCGTGTTTTCCCTTCGGTCTCATCGACCCCATCGCAGAGCTCGGCGCAGTCGCTGAGGCCAGGGGCGTGTGGCTTCACGTCGACGCCTGTGTGGGCGGCTATCTTGCGCCGTTCGTGAAAATGAACGGCGCTGATCTGGCGGCTTGGGATTTTTCCGTCCCGGCAGTGCAGTCGATTTCCGGGGATCTGCACAAATATGGCTATGCCAGCAAAGGCGCCTCGACTGTTTTCTTCCGCAGTGAAGCCCAAAAGGATTGTATGGTCTTCGATGCCGGGCCCTGGCCGCTCGGGCGCATGATTACGCCCACCGCTTCTGGCACTCGTCCCGGCGGCGCCATCGCTGCCGCCTGGGCAGTCGAAAATTATCTTGGCGTTGAGGGCTATCGCGCCAAACAGAAAATGGTGGTCGAGGCGCGCGAGAAAATTGAGGCCGGCGTGGAACGTTTGGGCTTTCGTGTGCTCGGCAAACCCAAGCTTGGGATCATTTCTTTCCGCCATGAGAACGCCGATGCGTTTGCGCTCTTAGCCAGATTGCACGCCCGCGGTTGGATCACCGGGGCGCTTGTTGATCCCAAGGCGCTGCACCTCATGCTGTCTCCGGTGCATCTGCAAGCGGGGGATGTCTATCTGGGGGATCTCGAAGCGGCATTGCGTGAAACCGGCGAAGCCGCGCCATCGGGGCAAGCCTCAACCTACGCGCGCTAAAGGCCACGCTTGATGGCTTGGGGTGCCGACATCCGGCTTAGTCGCTTTAGCCGAAGGAATGGCCGCCAACGCCCTCGCCAATGCGAAAGAGCTGGCGTTGGATTGAGACGCGTCCGGCGCCCAAAACGCAGCGCCTCCCGCCCCTCAGCATAGTCAAGACTTTGGCGCCTGCCACGCCAGTGGGGCCGCCCAATCGGCCCCGGTCCCTGAAGGGCGCAACGCTTGGCGGCGGTCGAGGACCTGCCGCTTGCCCTCAAGGGCGGGCGCCTCTATATGGCCGCTTCTCCCGCGATCCTCAGCGGTTTTGCGGGCCCTTCGTCTATCGGTTAGGACGTCAGGTTTTCAACCTGAAAAGAGGGGTTCGACTCCCCTAGGGCCTGCCAAGGGTCAACGCCCGTATCTCGATCAATTTCAACATGCTAAGAGGACAGCTCCCACAAGCCTGAGGAAGTCGCCCTCCCATGTCGCTGACAAGTTTGATGCGCGCCACCTTCGCCGCTCTGGTTCTTGTGCTGGCGCCTGCCTGTACGCAATCGACGTTGCCGGGGGACGGACAGACTGATTTACAGCCGCTGCCAAGTGAGCAACTGAGCGTTGCGACCGCGCGTGGCCAGGTGCGATTTCACGTCGAGATCGCCGCCAACGACCACGATCGCGAGCAGGGGCTTATGTACCGCCGCGCAATGGCCCCAGATCATGGGATGTTATTCGATTTCAACCCGCCCCAGCAGGTGAGCTTCTGGATGCACAACACGGTGCTGCCGCTCGACATCATCTTTATCGGCGCGGATGGCCACATCCTCAACATCGCGCCTAACGCCACGCCGTTTTCGGACGCTACCATTCCCTCCGATGGGGCAGCGCGCGCGGTGTTGGAAATCAATGCCGGGCGCGCCCAAGCGCTTGGCATCGCCCCAGGCGATGTGGTGCATCACCGCTTCTTCAACAACGGTTGAGGCGTTGCCCTGAGCGCCAACGCGTGGCAACAGGGCGGTTCAGTCGGGGTGTAGCTCAGCCTGGTAGAGCATTAGCTTTGGGAGCTAAGGGTCGCGAGTTCGAATCCCGCCGCCCCGACCAACACTCAGAAAGCAATAATGGCCCCAATTCGGGTGCTTGGCCACAAGGGATAGAGCTATGCCACCCGGGGGATGCAGCCCGCGTTGGGCAGCGGACCAAGAGTGCGAAAATTCTAGCTGCCCACCAGGGAGCGTTGGGGAGCGGATCGCCTGATAATGGACTGTCTTTTTTCAACGAGGGACCAAACGGTGGGCGCCTCGTGGCGATCAGTTGGATGAAACTGGCTCAAATGCGATTTCGCTGACCATGCGCTGCCCTGCGGTTCGCGAGAGCTGCACAATGATGTCAACGACGCCGCGCGCATACTGAAGCACTTCGTCGCGCGTTAGGTTGACGCCAGCTTGCAGCGCCATGAAGGCAATTTGTTCGAGCGCGCCGCGAGGACTGTCTGCGTGCACCGTGGTCATGGCGCCGGCGTGGCCGGTGTTGACCGCACGCAGGAAAGTAAAGCCCTCCGGACCGCGGATTTCGCCAACCAGCAGGCGATCGGGGCGCATGCGTAAAGCGGCTTGGAGGAGTTCACCTACCCCAACGCGAGCTTCGCCGAGCTCACTCTTCACCGCAATCAGGCTGACCGCATTTGGTTGGCCCACGTGCACTTCAGGCGTGTCTTCGATGACAATGATGCGGTCTTCAATTGGCGCTTCCTTCAGCAACGCATTGAGGAACGTGGTTTTTCCGGTGGCGGTGCCCCCCGAGATGACGATGTTCTTGCCGGCGCGAACCGCAAGGCCAAGAAAGCTCCTGATATCGCCGGCCTCTAACAGTCGCGAAAGTTCAGTGTCGTGCTCTCCAGAAGGGCTGCGAGCGCGGCGCGTTGCAGCAAACGCGCCTTTGCGCGCGAAATCGTCCAGCGAGAGATCGCTTACCATATGCTTTCGGATCGCCAGCGCATGGTGGGCTGGCGTGGCCGGGGGCGCAACGATTTGCACGCGAGCGCCGCCCGGCAAGGTGGCTGCCAGCAAGGGATATTCCCGGCTTACCCCTTGATGAGAGGTGGCCGCGATCTGGCGTGAAAGGCGCTGCAGCATCGTGGTGGTGACCTCAGCGGCGTCGGCGCGTTGCAAGCCTTTGCCTTCCTGCTCGAACCAAACTTCGCCCGGGCGGTTGACGATGACATCGGTAATGTCGTCGCGATCGAGCCAGGGCGAAAGCGGGGAAAGATAGGTGCGAAGATAGACACCCTGTTCAGCGCTCATTGCGGTGAACTCACGTCGGAAAAATCGAGATCACGGGTGACGAAGATGCGCACCGGAGCGCCCTGAGGCACTTCCACCGTCGGCGCGATGTTGTCGGTTTGCTGCCCCGTCTGGGCGCCGAAGCCTTGGGCGCCGGCGATGATTATGGCGGTGTTGGCGTTGTTGGAGGCTGCAGCGGCGCCAGCGTTTAAGAGGGTCAGTAGGATCGCTCCGCCGAAACGGCGCACGAAGTGGGTGTCGACGGCCCCCTCAAGTCCGCCGCGCCCGAGCGCGTCCGCGCCCGGGTCGGCGATCTGCACCGACACCCCGTCGGGGCGCACCAGGCGTGTCCATACCACGAAAGCGCGCGATTGGCCCAACGCGACCGCCGAGCGGTATTGTCCAATCAATCGTGTGCCGCGCGGCACCAATACTTTGGAGCCATCGAAGGAGAGCACATCGCGGCTGACGATGGCGCGCGTGTAGCCAGGCAAATCGGAGTTGAGCGCCGTCTCGAGCACGGCCGGGATCAAGGTGCCTTCAGGAACGATATTGCTAAGATCGCCTGGCGGCGTTGCGTGGGCGCCGTCGGCGCTGTGCGAAAGACGCGAGACGAAGAGTTCATTTGAGCCTTGACCAAAGGCGTCGCTTGGGTTGATGGCGGCGTTTGCGTCGTGGGAACTGGCCGCCCCGTTAGGCGGGCTGCTTTCCGGCGCGGCGGCCGGCGCCTCAGTTAAGTCAACGACCATGGCGCGTGAGCTAAGGCGAGCGGCCTCGTCATTCTGCGCCGCCGCATTGACGTTGGGCGGTGGCGACGACGCAACTTGCAAAATTGGCGCGACTCTATGCTGAGGCGCAGCGTTGGCCGGCGCGCTATGGGCGGGCGCGGGGGTCTCAGCGGCTTCTGCAACACGCGTGCGCCCAAGCGCAAGGCTAAGGAAAACGATGCCCCCGAGGCTCACCGCACCTAACAAAGCAAGCGGCATAACCCATGGGCGCGCCGGCATCGCCACACGCGGCATTTCGGAGGCGTGATTGTGGAACTCGGGGGCAGGCTCGCTCATGGGTGAGTTCCCGCGCGCGCGGCATTTTGCAAATGCGGTTGTGGGAGGTGGTCAGTGTGGACGCGGGTCTGCTCGCGCCCGTAGCGCAAGACAAAATCTGCAGCGATGCGGTCAATCACTGTGTAGTGATCGCGCACCTGTTGGTTCACAAGTTCCTCCCCGCCGTCGGCGCTAATCGCAAAAATGGCCGGCGCATCAGCGCCCGGCGCGAACTGGAAATAGGTAAAGCGCCCGTCGTCGAAGATGCGCGTGGGTGCAAGCGCGCGCGCGCCCGAGATGGAGTAGTCGAAGTTTAGCGCGCTCATGTCGCCGAGCGCTGCACTTGCGGGGGCCGCCGGCGGCGACGGAGGCGGAGGCGCGGGCGGGAAGCGGAAGCGCAAATCATAGATTATCGGCCCTCTGGCGCGTCCTGGCGCCAAAGCGACGAGGTCAAAGCAATAGCGTCGGAGATTGGTGACCACCTCCATGTTTGTGCCTGGACTACTCTCGACAGGCTTGATGAAGAGCAAGTTTGCGGCGCGGTTGGGGGTAATCTGCCAGGCGACACTGTCGCCCACCGAGACCGTCTCAATGCGCTCGCCCTCGCCGAACTCGATCATCATTTGGTAGCCAAGATGACCGGTCAGACCGATGACAGCGTCAGGGTCGTAGGCGACGTAGCGTATGCGGGCATCGCGCGGGACAGCCGGTAGCCCGGCGGTTTGTGCAAAAGCTTCGCTTGCGAGCCCGACGCCGAGGAGCCACAGCCAGGCCAACACGGCAGTGCGCATGTTCATAGCGCTTCTCCATAGCGACGCGCCGGCGTCGGACTACGGCGCTCGCTTTGCCCGAGGCGCTCGACAATCAAGGTCTCATCCTTGACAGCATCGGCGATGGCGCTTGTACGACGCGTTTCAGAAGCGTTGGCGAAATGGTCTTGATCTCGTGCTGGGGCGCCGGCGGCGCCGGGTTGGAGGCGCTCACCGCTATGAGGGGCGTCAAATTCTTGCGACGGCGCGCGGCCGCGCCAATCTCGGCCGCGCTTTGGTTGCCCATGCTGGTTTGTTGAGAAGCCGCTGGTTATCCCGGCGCTCATGCGTATGGCGATAGACATAACAACGGCAAAGACGGCAATGATGAGAGCAATGGTGACGATGGGACCCATCTCGAAGGCGCCGCTCGCAACGCCTTCCTTCAAGGCGTTGATAAATGGCGCGAGGACCAACAACATCGTCGCGCCGAACACGTTGACCGCAAGAGGCGTCAGCGCAAAGGCGATGGTAGTCTTGAGCCAGCCATCAAAGAATCCGCGCGTCGCGTCAAACAAAAACAGCGCGATAAACACGGGACCAATGGCAAGTAAGAACGCAAGCACAATCTTTGCCGCAAGAATGACGCCGATTGTTGCGAGCAGCATCACGAGCGCCGATATCCATAATAGACCCGAACCGAGCATCGGGCCGCCTTGCAGGAGGTTGGCGCTGGGCGTCGCTTGTGCGCCATAGGCGCTGGCAGCGTCGCTTAACTCCGCATAGGCGTGCTCAAGGCCTTTATAGAGGTCGCTGCCCCCATGGGCTGGCGCCATCGGCGCCAGAAGCGCTTGGGCGATGTCGCGAGGGCCGTCGAACAAGAGATCAAAAACAACGTGTTGATACGCAGCCCAACTGGTCACGAAGGCCATGATGAGGCCGACCTTGAGCGCCGCCACTGGCAGATCAAAAATACGCAAGCCCCCGTGGCCGAGCGCCAACTGATAGCCGATGAGCGCGATATAGATGGTAAGTAAACTGGTTAGCACCAAACCAAAGGTCGTTCCGGGACCAACGAGACCGTTATAAGACTCATGCACGAGCACGCGGATGTGGCAGTCGACGCTGCCGATAAGCCCTCCGATCAATCCGGCGTCACCGGCGGCGTGGCAAATCTGGTCCATGGGATTAGGTGGCCCCTTCAAGCAGGCGCGCCATCCAGTCGGCGGGATCATCGCCCACCTGACGACGCAGCTCATCGAGGCGACGCACTGTGCGTTCCCGTCCGGACAGAACAGCGACGATGGAATCAAGGCCGTTCAGATTGAGTCGGGCGATAGTGCTATCGGTTCCGTGCTTAATGAGGAAGCAATGGGACGTGTCCGGGAGCGAGCGCACTAAGTTCAACTCGTGACGGGAAAGACCAAAACCGCCGCAGTATTCGCGCTCCTGGGCCTTTGGGTTGGGAAGAAAGATTTGTGTGGCCGATTGTTGGATGATGGCGCCAGCGACCCGGCTCTCGAGCGCGTCACCAGCGTCTTGAGTGGCGAAACCAACAACGCCGTTGCGCTTACGAATAGTCTTTTCCCAGTCCTTTAGGCGCTGAACGAAAACGTCGTCATCTAGGGCCTTCCATCCTTCGTCGATAACGATGATAGTCGGCGACCCATCGAGACGCTCCTCGATGCGGTGAAACAAGTACATCATGACCGGGGTCCGCGCGATCGGATCGTCGAGCAATTGGGTCATGTCGAAACCGATAGTCATGGTCGCAAGATCAAGCTGGTCGGACTCATTGTCGAACAGCCACGCGCGATCGCCGTCGCCGACCCATGGCGTCAACCGCGACGCGAGATCGCCAACGCTGGGACGCCGAGCGCCGGCGAAGAGTTCCTTGAAGTAGCGCAATCTGCGGAATTCAAGCTTCTGGTCGAAATTTGCGTTCACCGCGTCGGCGATCAGCGCGTGATCATCGACCGTGAGGGTTTCGCCGTGTGCACACAGTAATTTGGCGCACCACTGCTGCAGGAAGCGCCGGTTGGTGGGATTGTCGGGAAGCCGCAGTGGATTGAAGCAGGTCCTTTCACCCTCGCGCAGCACATCGTAGCGCGCCCCGATAGCACGTAGAAAAATCTCGGCGCCGCGATCTTTGTCGAAAAATACGATGCGTGGCGCAAACTTCTGCGCCTGTGCAAGTAGAAAGTTTAGGATGACGGTCTTTCCCGAGCCTGACGGTCCGATCAGAATGAAATTGCCAAGATCGCCACGGTGAAAACTAAAATAATAGGGGGAGGCGGCGGTGGTTTCCAAAGTGGTGACCGCAGGACCCCAATGATTGCCATGCGCCCGCCCCGTTGGGTGATTGTGAAGGCTGGCAAAGCTTGCGAAATTTGACGACGAGACCAACGCCTTGCGCGCAATGAATTGAAAATTGCCAGGAAACTGCGCCCAGAAGCTTGCCTCCATCGCGACGCTTTCGCGCACCGCAATAGCCCCAGTCTCGGCAAGCGAGGCCCCGATATCGGCGACAGCTTCGTCGATTCCCTCCAAGCTTGGCGATTTCACCATCAAGGTGAGGTGATGCTCGCCGAAGACGTCGCGTCCGGCTGCAGCGGCGTCTTTGGCCAAGCTCAACTCTCGTCGCAGCGAGATGGCCTCATCGTCGGCAGCGCGCATGCGCCGGAGCGCCAAATTCATGCGCGTCAGCGCGACCTGTCTATCGGCATAAGCAAAGCTCTCGGTCAGGACAAATTCGCGCGGCGTCCTGAGCAGCGCATCGAAGAGCCCAGGGCTAGTGTAGGGAGGATATTCGCCAAGCGACAGCATTGCGCCATAAAGCGGTTCGGCGTCCGGGTGGCCCCCCAGTTCTAGCGCGTCCATGCCAAAGCTCACGCGGCGAAACGGCAGCGTGAGCGAGGCGTTCGCACTTGGGTCTTGCACCAGGACCGGGCAAAGCTCGGCGTTGAAAAGATATCCCAGAAATTCCAACAACTCTGAACACACGCCCTGGGGTGAGGCATAGCTCGTCAACAGACGCGGTCCGTAAGCATGCAAGCCCGCAAGCATCGCCTCGCTGGCGGCGTCAAGTTCTCGCTTGTCGCGCATGCGTCCGGCGGCATCGATGCTGGCGCTGCGCTCGAGCAGGCGCGTCAGCGTTCCGCTGGCGCTAGCGGGTTTGCGCACCAAGGTAATGAAGATGTCGTTGACATAGAGCCGAGCCGCCGCGAGACGATCACGCCAGGTTGCGTCGAGTTCGGCGGCGAAGCCGCCGATAAATCGCCCCTCCAGGCGGGGCTCTACTTGGCGGCGCACAATGTGATGGTAGAGGGCGAGCTTTGGACTGGCGATGCTGCGCAGCAATGTCTCGCGCACGGTCTTGCGATAGTTGAGCTCTTCGTTGTCGGCAGTTTCGAAAGGGAAGCCTGCAATACGGATGACTTGCATCAGGGCGTTGTCGTGCAGCGCAAGGGTCGCGGCGTCGACATGGCGCGCATAAGGAAGCATTGCGCCCGCCGCGCGTTCGCGCCGGAGGAAGCGTTGTTGGTTGCGGACTAAAATGTCCTTGTGACGCTCCATGTTCATGGCGAATAGGAGTTACAGCGCCAATGGCCATAATTCGGCACCCGCGGGCAGCGGCTGGCGCGAAGAACAAAGAGATCGAAAAAGCGCGGCTCGCGCTTGCTCACAGCATAGCCAAAACTATGAATGATCAACGCGGCGACGATCGCCCAAAATGACTTGGTGAGTAAGAATAGCTCGGTCGTCACCACGAGGTTTAGCACGAAAAAACTGTAGGAAACGCCCGCAAACATTTGCGGACGCGTGAGCGCCGAGAATACCAAGTCGCGATGTAGCGGCCCTGGCATTGTTATCTCGCCGCTCCCGCAACCTGGGCGATGCCGCCTGCAATGGTGGCGGCGCCAAACAGGACGAAGCACCCGATTATGACCGTGACGCCGTGACGCCAGTTCATGCGTCCGCTCAGCATCATGAAGCCCACCATGGCAATGGCGATGACGGCAACAGCGGTCGCGAGGTTGCCGAGCAGCGTGTCCCTCACCCAATCGACAGCCGCAACGATGGGGCCAGCGCCTGCGGGAGACCCCTCGAGCGACTGGGCCTGCGCCATGCCTGGCGTCATTAACGCGCCAAAAGCCAATGCCTGGGTCAAACTAAAACGC
>Ga0209698_10005028_pt1 | contig 14380 bp, 6 predicted proteins | sample LitLauG_LLR_2012_FD_187203 | JGI IMG/M metagenome (GOLD analysis project Ga0209698, IMG submission 187203) | Freshwater sediment microbial communities from Pennsylvania, USA - Little Laurel Run_MetaG_LLR_2012 (SPAdes) (version 2) | ecosystem: Environmental > Aquatic > Freshwater > Creek >...
AACGACAGCACGTCCGACAGCAACGTGGTGATCAAGCCAACCGAATCTGACACTGAGGGTGTGCGGCTTGTTGAAGATGGTTTCCTGGTCGTTACAACTCCTGCGCCGACTTTGAAAGCTACGCTGTTCGAACATGAGGTTGGCTCTAACCAGAACCGTGGCACAAATGCAACGCTGCGTGACGTATTCAACCGTATGGCAGACACGACGGATATCGAGAATGCGCTGCAGGACACTCTTCAAAAAATCACTCTGCCGATGCTGGATCAGCATCCCTATATGCAGATTGACACGCCGTTTCGGCCGAAACTGGAGATTTCAGTCACATTCTATCGCGCAGGAAGGGCGCGCATCAGCGCCGGCGACTGGGTGGAATACCGTGGCGGTGACAATCGCCTGACGAAGCAAATTGGCGCGGAAGCAGCACTGGGTCGTGTTGTGGAGGCAGATGCATTTTCACGGCCACGCATCACTTGGTTCAACGGCACGAAGTGGATGAAACCCTACGCCCTGTTCGACGAGGAGGCCGTCCACGTGCTGTTCGCCGATCAGGCGGCATCGGCTTATCCAGGAGCCTTCGACTCATACTCAGAACCGACTGCGCCCAAGCGGCCAGCTGCGGTACCAACTATGGAAGCGGATGCGAGTGCCTCCATTGCGCCAAGTGCTGTCGCGGCGCCGGCTGTGTCGGCTGGTGACCCCGCTATGGAGGACGCCCGGGAGAACCCCGTACTGTCTAACGCCATCAGCCCTTCGCCTGCCGAGAGCCTGGCCGAAGACACCTTGCCTGTGCGCTCGGCAGGCCCAGTGGCGCGCGGCTTTCTTCCGCATTGGGAAGCGACGTGCACGCAGTTGGTACCCGGGAAGAAGTACCAGGTCCGCCCGGCTCCCTCTGGGGGGTACGGCATCTACGAGCCACATTCGACGATCCTCTTGAAGTGGTATGCCGAGGAGGATGATGCGCGGGATGCGATCGACCAGTTGCAGGAGAGTGCGCTGGTTGCGTGATGCGGAACTTGCTTACTTGTGACCTGGTGAGCAATCCAAGGCCGCAATGAGGATCAGCTGTAAAGGGCCGTGAACTTCCATCGCGATCACCGTGAAGAGCCTTACGAGGAACTCCAAACAAATTCGGAGAGTAGCGGGTGAAACGCAGTATTAGTGACTCAAATAGGGCCTAAAAAGCCCATCCTCTGCAAAAAAATCTTCAAAATAATCAAAATTTTACCGAAAAAGCCAGTATTAGTAGTCAGCGCAGGCTTGGCGAGTACTCTAAGCCAGTTCGCGGGGTGCTTGTCGAGAACACTACTAAATTGACGACGCACTGAGAAAAAGAAGTATGGAGGATAGAAAATATGCAAGAGACCCCAGCTGATCACAACCCGACTCCCCAGAATTCTGGGATGCCGGAACCGGCACCGCAACCTGACGACACGGCCGAAGCCACAACATCGATGGCTGAGGCCGGTGCTACGGACCAGGTCCCGAAGGAGTCGCCCGCCGACACTGAAGCCACGGCGACCCCGCAAGTCACAGAAGTTTTGTCACCATCGGAATGGCGGAGATTCAAAATTGGCGGACTTGGTCTCGACAACTTTCCGCTTAGGATTCGATCCGAGGATCTAATGAGCTTTCAAGAGATGAATGCTCGGAACAAATTCACGCGCGACGCCTGGGATCGGATCCCATTTCCTACTCGGTTGGAACGCATCGGTAACACGGGCAAGCTGTTTGCCAAGATCCGAGGCACAATCGCGTCGCAGACACAGCTTTCTGACAGCGATTGTGCGCTGCCGACCTTCTGGGTCTTCTCGAACTGGCTCCGCGATTACCTCCCTCTCGCACCAGGCTTGGTGATTACCGGCTCGGCTCACGACGGGGATCGTGTTCTGCGCGCATTGAACGCTCTAAGTTATCACCCGGTCCTCCTGGCCGGATTGAACAGGGCCACCCTCAACCAGATTGACTGGCAGAGGACGCCGACGTTGCTGATCTCGGAACCGAGCTTGAGCAGGGAGATGGCAGGGTTTCTCGGCAGCTCCACCTGCCGGGGCTACCTGGCGCTGAGAAAAGAAGCCGGTTGCTTGAACTATCCATACGATTTTTACGGGTCGAAGGCCATCTATGTGGGTGAAGCCCTGCCAGGGAAATCGGTGCTGCCCTATTACTTGCATCTCAACGCATCTCCGGCGCCTGGGGCCGAATCAAATCCTGCGCTACCGTTATCGCAAGAGACGATTCAGAGTTGCCAGAACCAACTCCTCTATTATCGCCTTGATAGCATGGCCGAAGTGGCTGCATCGGACTTCTGCGTGTCAGGCTTGACTTCTGAGGTCAACGCGATTGCGACCGCTCTCGGGAGGTCGGTTGCCGATGCTCCCGACCTGCAGTCTTTGCTTCTGTCCCTGCTCCAACCGGTTTCCCAGCAGCAGATCGAAGAGCGTCTGGATGACCTTGACGCGCTCGCCATCGACGCTGCGCTCTCTCTCGCGCACCAGGGCAAGGAGCAGATTTTGGCTGGGGAGATCGCCACCCTGGTCAATCAAGGGCAGAAGGACCGTGGAGAAAAGTTGCGCTACAGTGCAGAGCAGGTCGGCCACAGTCTCAAGAGGGCGCGCCTCCCCAAGCGGCGCTTGGGCTCAGCCGGGAGGGGATTACTGTTGGATCACACAACCCTGAAGCTTCTCCACGAGATTGCCGCACGTTACGGTTGTGCCGGTTTGACTGACGACCAGAAAAACCTACACTGCTCCTGGTGCGAACAAATCAAATGACTTATGTAGGTTGTGTCGGTTATGTAGGATTTTCGGAGTTTTATGGTGCGTCCGGATACGACGCGCGCACCTGCTGAAGGGGGGCATACTGTTCTGGCGCCCATCGCCTGCAGGAAAGCGCGGATACGCCGAAAGACTCGTTCCTGGCCGTCGCGGGCACACGCCCAAATTGAGGTGCGGTGTAAGAGCTCATGAGGTAGGTATTAGTCTGCCGGGTCGAGTGCTCCAATCTACTCTCCAGGCGTACCCGTTGACCGGTGGAATTCGGGTGGTGCTACCCTGTTGGTAGCGTGCTTTCGTCAGCTTCATTCCGTACCTGCTTCCCGATCGCAAGAGGAATGGAGTAGTACTGAATCTGGGTGATTTATAGTGACCCAAGCAAGCTGCATAAAACGAGTAACAGTTTGATTTTAAGTATGGCCCCGTAGCTCAGGTGGATAGAGCAGCAGTTTCCTAAACTGCGTGTCGGAAGTTCGAGTCTTCCCGGGGTCACCATACACTCCATATTGTTTTCGGCTTGTCTTGCAGCGATTACCAGATGCCGTCGGCTTGGTCGCATTGCCTCTTTGACTTCGTGCGCATTTGCAGCTATAAAAGTTGATGTCATGGAAAATCGTTCCATGGCATCACGGCTGCTCAGTCTCTGCGCAGCGCACTCAACCATCGTTATCGCCAGGATGCACGGGAAGGCGGTGAAACTCCGCCACTGCCCCGCAACTGTGAGCGCCACTGCCTTTTTGTCCGTCGATTCAGGCTGCGGATGAGGGCAGGAAGTCAGCTAGGGTTCTTTTGCAATTCGCGGAAGGCCCGGGAAACCACTGGAGATGGACTTCGTGCCCGTCTTTGGGAAGGTGGCTGAAAGAGGCGCAAGTCAGGAGACCGGTCCTTGGCGCCTTCACCCGCTTTCACGTCCCGAGGGGGACGAAGGAGCCCGTCATGCCTCTCGCCTCATTCTTGCGCGCTCACTCAATCCGCGCTCTTCCGCTTTTTTTCGCTGCTCTTCTCTTTCTTACCCTGTCCTCTGCTTGCTTCGCTGCGTCCATTCGCGGCATCGTCACGGACGCCACCGGCGCCAAGGTCACCGGCGCCAATGTGGTTCTCTTTAGCAATGGGCAAGTCGCCGCCTCGGCCGTTTCCACTGCCGATGGCAGCTTTCAGATTCTGACCGGCACCGACGGCCGTTTCTTCCTGCTTGTTTCGGCCAAGAGTTTCCGGCAACTGCAAACGCCCGATTTTTATGCGGGCCGCCTCGACAACATCGAACGCAACCTGGTGCTTGAACCCGAGTGGGTCCGCGAGTCCATCGTCGTCACAGCCACCGGAACGCCAACCCCACAACCGCAGACCAGCGCGGCGATCAGTGTGCTTGGCCCGCTCGACCTTGCCTTGCGCACCGACGTGGTGAGCCCATTGCGCCTGATGCCCGGAACCGCCATCGCCCAGGACGGCCAACTTGGAGCGCAGACTTCACTATTTGTCCGTGGCGGCGATTCGGACTCCAACAAGATTCTCCTTGACGGCGTAAGCGTGGGCGATATGGGCGGACGCTTCGACTTCGGACCGCTCTCGACAACTGCCATTGAAAGCGCAGAGATCTATCGTGGACCCAATTCAAGCCTGTTCGGTGCCGATGCCGCCAGCGGTGTCGTGAGCCTCACCACCCCTCACGGCACAACGAACTTCCCTTCCCTGATGTTCCAGGGCGATGCCGGCAACTTCCACACTTCCCGCGAAGAACTCGAAGTGGCGGGCGCCCACGCCAAACTTGACTACCTTGGCGCATTCAGCTGGCTCCAGAGCGCCAACAATCTCCCTTTGGACGAGTACCACCTCGCGACCTCGGCAGCCAATATCGGTTGGCAGCCCAGCGGCAACACGCAATTTCGCGCCACGCTGCACTATGGCGTCGATGCAACCGGGGTCCCCAACCAGTGGGATTTCTACCAGATTGCCGACGACCGCAAAGAAGGCGATCAGAATCTCTATGGCAGTGCTGCCGTCGAAAACCAAACCACGCCTGGCTTCCACAATCGCTTCCAGTATGGGCTCACCCGCAAGCGCGAACAGTCTCAGCAGTGGTACGCTGCTGGCGTCTGTATCCCCGCCGGCAGTTGCAATGGCGCCGCAAATTCCTTCATCGGCGGCAACTTCTACGGTTTGCCGGTCACGATTCAGGGCGCCAACGGATATCGCGCGGTCGGCCCCGCTCTGCTGAACTACAGCGCTGCCAATGGGAGCGTCTACCCCAACCGGCTGGACCTTATCTCAAATCGAGACCAATTCAACTATCAGGGCGACCTTCAACTGACGCCCCACCTGTTGCTTTTGGCTGCTTTCCACTACGCAAACGAGCGCGCCGCAGAACGTGAGCCAGTCTACTTCATCAGTGAGTCTCTCAGCCTCAGCAATTACGATTATGTTTTCGGCGCGCATGGCGACTTTAAGAACCGGTTGTTCTACACGCTTCGTGGAAGCGTGCAGCACTTCCAGATGTTCGGCAACGACTTCTCGCCGAATGCCGGCCTGAGCTTCTACGCTCTTCGTCCGCGGCCGGGCGTCTTTAGCGGGACCAAGCTGACCTTCAGCTTTGCGCAAGGCGTCCGCGAGCCTGCGTTGACAGAACAATTCGGCTCGCTTTACAACGTCTTGCAGACCAACGGCGGACAGGCGACCATCCAGCAATTGGGCATCTCTCCAATCGAAGCTCCCACCACGCGTACATGGGAGGGAGGCGGAGAGCAGGCGTTCTGGGGTGAGCGGATCATCTTCCGTGCAACCTATTTTCATAATGAGTTCGGCCGTGCCATTGAATCTGTAGGCGCGGGACTGGTACCCGCATTGCTGCCCAATTTAACTCCTCAGCAGCAACAAGCCCTCGAGGCCACTCTTCAAAACGAAAACGCTTTCTCGCTCGATCTCAACTCGCTCGCTTTCCGAGCACAAGGCATCGAGTCCACCTTAGAAAGCGGAATTGGCAAGAACATCTTTCTCCGTGGCGGATACACCTACCTTGACTCGGTTGTACAGCGGTCCTTTTCGAGTGACAACGCGGCGCTTCTTGGCGGATATGCCCCCACCTTCGAAGGCATCCCAGTCGGCATCTACTCCCCGCTGAAGGGCGCGCGTCCCTTCAGGCGTCCTCCACACACGGGCTTTTTCACCGCCAGCTACGCAGGCAAGAAAATCACCGGCGTCTTCACGTCGGCATTCGCCAGCCGCAGCGACGACTCCACCTTCCTTGGTTACGCTGACCTCAATCAAGACAATTCGCTCGTCCTGCCCAACCGCAACCTCGATTTTGGCTACTCCAAACTCGATCTGGGCGGCAGCTACCAATTGCTGCCATGGCTGAGAATCTACGCCCAGGGAGAGAACCTTTTGAGCCAGCAGCATATCGCGCCCATCGGCTATCCCAGCCTGCCGATGAATTTCCGCACCGGCCTGCGCATCGAGTGGGGCGTCGGAAGCGGCCACTGATCTAAGCCTCTCGGAAGCTTTGAGTTACCGCTGCCATGCCAATTCCGCGGCAACGCACCGCCGTGTGCATGGCGCGATCCTCACTCCCGTCGGAAAAATCAAATTGCTTGCCGCCAAGGCCGGAGCATCCGGTTTTTCCACATTTCATCACGTGAAAGCCGCCGGGTTGAATCGAATTTCCCTTGGCGAAGCGTTGAACCTTGGCCCATACTTCTCACAATCGGGAAATCAAAGGGAGAAAAGCGCTAAACCTGACTTTACTCCCAGGCTGTATTTTCGGACATTCGAATCCGTGAACGGCAAGCCACCATTCGTTTGCAATGTGAAAAAAGCCCAAATCCGCCTGATTATTGCGTCTTTCTTCGAGCGACGTCAGAGGATTTCACAAGTTTTAGTTGTTTTGCGATTGGACTGAATCTTTGTGCGGCGAATTTACAGTTCCTTCATCGAGCTTTTGTAAAATTGTGCCGTACCTGGGCACATTTCAAGACAGTTCTGGGGCAATTCTTGAGCTCGAACCCATCTGTGCAAATCAGGAATCTTCAGTCCTTGACAGCTTGCTTCCGACCCATTCAATGCGCTTTTGCATTTGCGGTAGAAATCAGATCCGTCAACGCAACAATCGATAAACATGAATGACCACTTAGGAGAGCCACCATGACCACAACAAGAACTCTAAGAATGCTTGCCTGCCAGATCCCAATATTGAAGACCATTCGCAGCCGGACCATCTGGTCCGTGCTGCTTCTAGCATTCGCTGTGCTTCCTGTGGCGTATGCCCAGACAGCAGTGGATGGCGCCATTGGAGGGACCGTGCTGGACACTTCCGGCGCCGTAGTGCCCAACGCCAATGTACTGGCCGTCAACAACGGCACCAATGCACAGCAGACGGCCGTGACGGACGCCTCCGGGTATTTCCGCATCATCCACCTTCAACCCGGAGCTTACACCGTCACCATAAACGCCACGGGTTTCAGTTCTTATCGCTCAAGCAACCTCACCGTCCAAGTAGGCCTGCTTACCTCAGTCGATTCGCATCTTAAGGTAGGCAGTTCCACTGAGACCGTACAAGTCACTGACGAAGCGCCCATGGTCAACACCACTTCGCCTGACTTTGCCGACGTGGTGCCGCAGATCGCTCTGCACGACCTGCCTGAGAATAACTACCGCTGGTCGGCCTTCGCTCTTCTTACCCCGGGCGTCGTAAACGACTCCAACGGATATGGGCTTCTAAGCTTCCGAGGCCAGAGCACCCTGCTCAACAACGTCTCCATCGACGGCACTGACGACAATCAAGCCTACTTCTCCGAGGAACGCGGACGCACCCGTGCCGGGTACTCGACCATCAAGGCCGCCATCCAGGAGTTCCAGGTCAACACTTCAAACTATTCCGTAGAGTACGGGCGCTCCGCCGGCGGCATCGTCAATGCCGTGACCAAGAGCGGCAGCAACCAGTTCCATGGTGAAGGCTATTACTTCGATCGAGACAGCGCCTGGAACGCCGTGAACCCGAATGTAACCCACCCAATCGAAACTTCCACAAGCCCCATTGCCTACACAGTGAAAGTCTTCAAGCCCACAGACCTGCGTCGCCAGATGGGCTTCGGCGTTGGCGGTCCCGTTCTCAAGGACAAGGTATTTTTCTTCCTTGCCGGCGACCGCTTCTACCACGACTTCCCGGCGGCGGCTACGATCCTGGGCGCCAGCGCCAACTCCAATTTCTACACGACGGGCGGAAGCTATGCGACTTCGCAGATTGCTGACATCGCCACCAAGACTGGGCTCTCGCAGACCGACGCCACCACTTTCTATACCAACGGAATAGCCGGTCTCACTTCCATGCTCGCCTCCGTGCCGCGCATTGGCGACCAGACCATCCTGTTCCCGAAGATCGACTGGCAAGTCAACCAGAAGAACCACGTTTCGGTTGAGGCCAACCGAATGCGCTGGACCTCGCCAGCGGGCATCCAGACCAGTCCGGCGGTCGCCTACGGAATGGCCTCATTTGGAAACGACTATGTTCGTGACAACTGGATCATCGGCAAGCTGGATACGTTTCTCACCAACGCAATGAGCAACGAAGTCCGCTTCATGTACAGCCGCGACTTCGAGTTCGAGTTCAACCAGAAACCCACCGCTTACGAACAGAGCAACCTGATGAAGACCGCCAGCTACACCAACCCGCTGGGATTGCCGCCAAACGTCTTCCTCAGCGGCTTCTTCCAGTTCGGCACCGCCCAGTTCCTTAACCGCGCCGCCCTGCCCGACGAGCGCCGCTGGCAGCTCTCCGACACCTTTGATTGGATCCACGGCAACCACACCTTCAAGTTCGGCGAGGACGTCCTTCACACCGACGATCTCATCTCCAACCTGTACGATCAGTACGGTGGCTACAGTTACTCCAGCACCACGCCGCTCGGCGATTACTTCTCAGACCTTTACCTGTCGCAGAATCCGGTATTCGGTAAGCCAGCCCAGAACTATACCTCCTTCGCCCAGGGCATTGGTCTGCCTGGGCTAGAATTCACCACGATCGACTACGGCGTCTTCGCCCAGGACGAATGGAAGATTATGCCAAGACTGAGCGCCACCCTGGGCGTGCGCTGGGACTACGAAGCCTTGCCCGTCCAGCAATTGCCCAATTCGGCTCTATCGCAGACCAACACGCTGCACGACGGTATCGGCAACGTGGGACCCCGAGTTGGCTTCGCCTTTGATGTCTTTGGCACCGGCAAGACCATCCTGCGCGCCGGTTACGGCATGTTCTTTGCCCGCGCCATCAACTCCACCGCGTACCAGGCGATAATTGCCAGCGGCAATCCGAAGGGCCAGACAAACCCGAGCCTGAGTCTGTCGCAGAACCCTGGGTGCGCGCCCATGTTCCCGCAGATCGTTCCCGCCGCCAGCTACGCGTCTTGCCTCGGCGGCTCAAGCGGCAACGCGACAGTTGATTACATCGATCCCAACTTCAAACTGCCTGAGATTCATCAAGCCGATCTGAGCATCCAGCAGCAGCTCACAAGCAACGACGTCTTCAGCCTCTATTGGCTCGGCGCCTATGGCCGCCGCCTGCCCGACTTTGTCGATACCAACCTGCCCGCGCCGGTTCCGGTGACCTTTGTCATCGTCGATCCCGCCAACGCCGGGCCTCTTGGCAACGGCTCAACCTTCACCACCAGTGCCTTTTTCACCACCGCCAACACCAACCATCGCCCCAATCCGAACTTCGGAAGCATCACTGACATCTTCAGTGGCGTCACCTCTAACTACGAGGCGATGGTTGCCCAGTACTCGCATCGGATGTCGCATTCCGTCTCGGTCGATGCCAACTTCACCTGGTCGCATGCCCTGGACTACGGCGAAAACAACACCACTGGAGCGGCAGCCAACTCCTTGCTCGATGCCTCCAACATCAAGCTCGACTACGGCAACTCCAACCAGAACGTGCCTCACCGCCTCACCATCTTCGCGGTGGCGCAGTCGCCTTGGAAAATCAAGGGGCCCCTCGGCTACGTTCTCAACAACTTTGAACTGTCGCCCGACTTCCAAGCTCAGTCTGGATTGCCATTCTCGGCCGGCATCAGCAGCCCGAGTTCCAAGCTCTACCAGAACGGAGCCACGACACAGACTTTGCTCGTCTCCAGCTCGTTCAACGGTTCCAATGGCGCGGCCCGCGTCCCCACCGTCATTCGTAACGCCTACCAGATGCCCAACACCTGGTTCGTTGATCTGCGCGCTTCCAAGAGCCTCGTGGTGCGCGAGCGTTACAAGCTCGAGTTCCTTGCCGAGGCCTTCAACCTGGCCAATCACCAAAACGCGACTGGCAACAGTTCGACCGCGTATCAGATCAACGAGGATACGACCAACCACGTGAACCAGTTGATCACCTCCAAGCTGAGCACGCCTTTCAAGGCGATCACCAGCTATAACAACAGCAACTTCGCATACAACGTCCGCCAGATTCAGATGGCTGTGCGCATGACTTTCTGAGCCGCTTGTTGTCGTTCGTGAAGAGACGCGGCGGCTTTTGCCGCCGCGTTCTCTTGTTTGATCATTGGCTCGAGACCGGGGGACCCGATCCCGGTGCGATACCGCGTCAAATTAATCTTCATAAAGCCAAGGTTTTTATTGAGATTACGAAAGTAACTTTAAAATGTCGGGCATCCCCAATGATTTCTGTTGAAAACTCGTTCGTAACCGATTTAATATTGGAGTCCCAAGTTCGACTGTTTCCCGTTTCCTGTTGCCGAGGTATTTGCATGATTTGCCCTAAGTGCCAATCAGGATCGATTTCGATCATTCCCGCTGAAATTCGTCTCTACCGAAACGGACCTCGCACGTTGAGCCATCCTCCCATGACGCCTTCCCCCGATGTCCAGGTCTGTCTGGACTGCGGTTGGTCGGAATTCTCAATTCCCCGTTCCTGGCTTTCCGCCGGTTGGTTGAGCTCGATGCGTTCCCCGATTGCCCCTGGCGCCAATGCCATCGAGTCGGCTATCATCGCGGCAACTTCCAACTAGAGCAGCTCGATCACCGTCCCTCCTGCCCGAAGGCAGAAAGTGGCTCACGCGCGCAGGCAAAAGGCCCCCAGCTGAAGCTGGAGGCCTTTTGCTTATGCGTTGTTCCCAGAGAGTCGGGAGCCGGACGTCTTTCTATGCCATGCTCCCTGTTCCCTTCTCCCTGCATTTAGTACATGCCGTCCATTCCGCCGCCATGGCCGCCGCCTGCCGGAGCAGCCTTCTGCTCGGGAATCTCGACAACCAGTGCCTCGGTGGTCAGCAAAAGTGCCGCAATCGAAGCTGCATTCTGCAGCGCCGTGCGCGTAACTTTGGTGGGATCGATGACGCCGGCCTTGACCAGGTCTTCGAATGCGCCGGTAAGTGCGTTGTACCCGAAGTGCTGTTCCTTGGATTCCAGCACCTTGGCCACAACAACGGCACCCTCTTCGCCGGCATTGGCAACGATCTGCCGCAGTGGCTCTTCGAGCGAGCGGCGAACAATTTGTGCGCCAATCTTCTCGTCGCCTTCCATCGTGGCAATCAACTTGTCAACGGCCGGAATCGCGCGAACAAGAGCCACGCCGCCGCCGGGGACGATCCCCTCCTCGACGGCCGCACGGGTCGCGTGCAGTGCATCCTCGACGCGAGCCTTCTTCTCCTTCAGCTCGGTCTCGGTCGCAGCGCCAACCTTGATGATGGCAACGCCGCCCACCAGCTTGGCCAAACGCTCCTGGAGCTTTTCCTTGTCGTAGTCCGAGGTGGTCTTCTCGATCTGCGAACGGATCTCCTTGACGCGGCCTTCGATGTCTGAGGCCTTGCCGGCGCCGTCCACGATGGTGGTGTTGTCCTTGTCGATGGTGATGCGCTTCGCCTTGCCCAGGTCCTCGAGCTTAACGCCTTCCAGCTTGATGCCCAGGTCCTCGGTGATGGCCTTGCCGCCGGTCAGCACGGCAATGTCGCCCAGAATGGCCTTGCGACGATCGCCAAATCCCGGAGCCTTGACAGCCGCCACGTTCAGCGTGCCGCGCAGCTTGTTCACAACCAGCGTCGCCAGTGCCTCGCCTTCAACATCCTCGGCAATAATCAGTAATGGCTTGCCGCCACGGGCTACCTGCTCCAGCAGCGGAAGCAGATCCTTCATGGCGCTGATCTTCTTCTCGTAGATCAGAACGTAGGGCTCGTCCAGAATCACTTCAAGGCGCTCTGCGTCGGTCACGAAGTAGGGGCTCAGGTAGCCGCGGTCAAACTGCATGCCGTCCACCGTCTCCAGACCGGTGTGCATGGTCTTCGATTCTTCGATTGTGATCACGCCGTCTTTGCCCACAACCTTCACTGCGTGAGCAATAATGTCGCCGATCTCCTGGTCGCCGTTGGCCGAGATGGCGCCCACCTGGGCGACCGATCCCTCATTCACCGGCTTTGAAAGCTTACCCAGGGCTCCGCCCTCGGTCCACTTGCCGTCCTTGTCGCGCGTGCCGATGACCACTGCAACAGCCTTTTCAATTCCGCGCTTCAGGGCCGTCGGGTTGGCGCCTGCAGCAACCGTCTTCACGCCTTCGCGGAAGATTGACTGGGCCAATACGGTTGCCGTCGTGGTGCCGTCGCCGGCCACGTCGCTCGTCTTGGAGGCAACTTCGCGCACCAGTTGAGCGCCGACGTTCTCCATCGGATCCTTCAGGTCGATCTCTTTGGCCACCGTCACGCCGTCCTTGGTGATGGTGGGCGAGCCAAACTTCTTTTCGATTACAACGTTCCGGCCCTTGGGCCCGAGCGTCGCCTTCACCGCGTCCGCGAGGACGTTCACTCCGCGCAGGATCGCTTGACGGGAATCCTCACCGTGCAGAATTTGCTTTGCCATTTCTCGAATTCTCCTAAAAGCAGCTTCTAGCTGCCAGCTTCTAGCCTCTAGCTTGATGTGCTCGCTAAAGACTACATACTCAAATCTGTGCCGAATGCCTTAAGCTAGTAGCTAAAAGCTAGAAGCTAGAGGCTGATTTCGACTACTTCTTCACGATGCCGAGCACTTCTTCCTCGCGCATGATCAGGAACTCCTGACCGTCGAGCTTAATCTCGGTGCCAGAGTACTTGCCGAAGAGGATGTTGTCGCCGGCCTTCACATCCAGCGGAAAGACCTTGCCTTCGTCGTTCGACTTGCCCTTGCCCACGGAGATCACTTCGCCCTCCTGGGGCTTTTCCTTGGCGCTATCGGGGATGATGATTCCCCCACGAACCGTTTCGCCTTCTTCCAGGCGGCGGACAAGAATCCGGTCGTGAAGCGGGGTGAATGTGGTAACTGCCGATTTTGTTGCCATTGCTTTGCTTCTCCTTCGCGCGCGAATCGGGTTGAGCCCGGACCGCGGGATTTGGGTAGTTTCAAAAAAGCTTGGGAAGCTTCGAAATTCTGTTCCCGAGAACGGAGGCGGAATGCCCGATCAAGCAGTTCAATCAGCGATATGCTAGCACTCCAGCCCTCCAATTGCTAAAGATAGTCAAGCCACCTGAACTTGTCAAGAGGGTTTTGGTTAAAATATGAGCGTATCTCACTCATAAATTCTTCTACGGTGGTATCGACTGCTCCGCCCCCCCCTAGACCTTCTTCCTTTTCCTAGTCCCGTCAGACCTATTACAATGATCCTCATGTTTCGCCGCACGCTTTCTCGCTTCAGCGTCCTTGTGGCCGGCTCTGCCCTGGTCCTCGGCTCTATTCATGTCAGTGCCCAGCAGGATCAACCCCGGCGTGGCCGGAAGTACAAGGTTCCGCCTCCTTCCGCAAGAGTCGAAGTCACCGTGCTACGCGACGGAAACGGCAAACCCCTGGAAAACGCCGCTGTCATTTTCCACCCAATTGAGGGCGACAGAGACAAGGGGGGCATGGAGTTGAAGACCAACTTCGACGGCAAAGCCGTCATCGATGTGATCCCGATTGGAGATACAGTTCGACTTCAGGTCATCGCCAAGGGTTTCCAGACATATGGCCAGGATTACAAGATTGACACATCTTCAATGTCCATGGAGATCAGGATGAAGCGGCCGGGTGAGCAGTATTCCATTTACAAGGCAAAGGATGAAACGGCGGATTCCGACTCAGGCTCCACCCCGGGCAAGCCAGCGAGCTCCTCAAAGGACGCCAGGACTCCACCGCCGAACAACTAAACTGCCCCCGAGTCAGCCCCTGATGAAACGGCGCCGGCCTATCGCTGCCCGTTCTTCCGCACCTTGAACTTTGGACTGGATCCACGTCCGGTCCGTAGACTGAATTTGCCCAGCGATGCAAGCCAATCCTCTCCATGGCAAATCGGCAATCGTCACCGGCGCGTCGAATAGCTGCGTGAAGCCCTGCCGGACATAGAGCTTGGCCTCCTTGCGACTCACGAAAACCTGCACCGGGTCTTTGCTCTTATGCAGTTCGGCGTTTGGTTTTCGCGCGTCAGGAAGTTTGATGATGTCGGCGGGGGCCGCTGGCTCAACGATGGCGACAGCGCCATTCGCGATTGGGTCGGCCATCTTGCCAGCCTCGATCCGGCTGGAAGCGGCCATCTCGGTGGTCCCAATCGGCTCCGCCGTAACGGGCGTGGTCAGCGCCGCGATGCTGGCCGGCTTTTCCTCCGGTTTCTTCGGCACGAACAAGCG
>Ga0209698_10005029_pt1 | contig 14376 bp, 11 predicted proteins | sample LitLauG_LLR_2012_FD_187203 | JGI IMG/M metagenome (GOLD analysis project Ga0209698, IMG submission 187203) | Freshwater sediment microbial communities from Pennsylvania, USA - Little Laurel Run_MetaG_LLR_2012 (SPAdes) (version 2) | ecosystem: Environmental > Aquatic > Freshwater > Creek >...
CCCGATCCCACCGGCCGGTTTGCCCGCGTGCATGACCCTGAGGGAAATCCGATCGAATTGTGGCAACCTGCAGGACCAAACGCTCCACGCTAGGTTACTCAGCAGTTCAGGACTGTTTCTGGATGACGAGCAAACCTGAAGTTAAGTCCAGACCAAATTCACAACTACGCGGTCGAGAAGTCGGCTTATGGGACATGATTATCCAAAACGCGCATTTCTCTGAACGAGACGAGAGAGTGTTTGGAGCCGCAGAAATCGCACATCGAAATCGAATTCGCTACCGAAAACACAGACCCCGCCGGGCCCCCATTAAATATTTCCAGCCTGGCAAGGCAGGGTTCTGAGTGTAATTGAGATGTTACGCCAATTGAGCGCCAGTTCGCTCTATCCTATAATCTCCGTCAAACTTGGCCCGAGACGGCGGCTTCCAATGAGACGTACTCCTACCTCAACGATTCTTGCTTTCACGGTCGGTACCCTTTTCATGGTCGCTGCGGTGATCGTCTCCGCGCAGGACAAGCCGACAGGCCTCAGAGATGCGCGGGCTGCAGTCGAGGCAAACATGAGTACTGCCGCGGGCAAAACATACGACGAGCAGTTCGGAACCGAGTTTGGGCAGAAGCATCTTGGGCCGCTAAGACAATGCAAGCAAAGTGACGGCAGCGACCTAACGAGCTTCTGGATGCTGTTCAAGCTCGATAAAGATGGAAGCGTCCGTGAAATGCTGCTTTACCCGGAGACAAAGCTGGGTTTGTGCGCTCGGGAATCGCTGGCGAAAGACCGTTTTGCGACTGTCCCCCCGCGAACGGGTTATTGGGTGAGTGTATACATGAAGCTGAAGTGAGCAATCCCCACGGGAAGGGTTTATTGAGTGTCATCGCGCCAACCATCGCCTGTAGGTACCCGATGGACGAGCACTCACCGATGCCTCCACATCCACGACGCCATGAACAGCATCCACAACGAGAGTGCAATCACGAACGCACGTGCTTTCCAAAGCGGGATCGGTTTCGAGTTGGGCTGAGAGTGCCTCGGATAAAAAGGGCCGGGCAATGACGCTACGTAAAGAAATGCCGCGCCCAAGATGATGAACCAGATCGCCAATGCGGTATTCGCGGCTCGGTTCGGCATGACGGGACAGGATAGCTTACATTGCACATTCCTGTAGGGTGCAATGTTGTTGACGAAACCAGGCTTTTACACTCAGAACCCCCGCAGAGGCTGGGTTGTAAGTGTGAAGGGATATTTCGACATTAACCGCTCTCATTTTGGTGGCGGGTAGTTTGGCGGGAACGGAACCGGATCGCGAAAGTTCTCGCTCCAAGTCCACGCACCGAAGAACCAGCCCCCTAGCACGGATAACAACACGAGTTTCCCGACCACGGCGACCCAGCTATGAGACTCTTCTGCTAACAGATCGCCAGTAGTGATTGCCAATCCGAACGCGACTCCAAAGCCAAGCACTCCGAAGATCAGGATGTACCGCAGCTTGCCCATTCGCTTTATTCGTTCTCGCCTACGGGCTCGATCTTCGGGCTGTCGCATGAAGACCGCAGAGAATGCAATGCCGAACAGATGAAGGCAATAAGCCCAAATTGCCATCCAAGCAACGGCAATCGCTATTCCGCCGACGATGTCGATAAACCACTGCACGCCCAGATTTTACTCTCAACTGACAACCTCAGTTGACGAAACCAAGCGATTACGCTCAGAACCCGCTGTCGTGAGTGTAAAGGCAATTTATCAACAGTTACGTGGCTACAACTTTGGCAAGGTGCAACGTCTCTTCCACCAGAGGCCAACAATTAGACATGCCAGTGCGGGGATAATCGCCTGCGTCACGATACCGATGTAGTCGGACGTGCGCGGTTCGTGCCATCGCCTCAGAATTCGCCAAGCGTTCATGCATCCGCTGTAAAGGTACAAGGCAGCGAGACCGCCAATCGAGACTGAGGGTTTTCTAGTTTCAATCACCCACACCAAACTGATCGCCGCGAGAGCCGCAACGAGGTCGTCGGCGATTCCCTCCGATAGCCACATCATCACAATTCCTGCGTCTCCTGTGAACGTCATTCCCCGGCTGTGGATCACGGCGATGAGAGCATTGAGCAACAATGCGATATTTCTTGCAAGCGCCCACATTCCGATCACGATGACTGCATTTCTTGCGGTCGGTTTGCTCATATTCGAATGCTAAGCGTCGCAGAAACACCCGTCCAAGTTACGTTAGGCACTCGGTCGTCGAGGATTGTTGGCGAAAACACGATTACACTCAGAACCCCCTACCACTGGTGTTTTAGGGGTTCTTGGAGCGCCACTTGTGCCCAGATAATCTGGAAAGCCGCCCTTAGCTGCTGAATTTAGAGACCGATGGTTTGATAGCGCAGTATCGCCAGCGCGAGCCGGTATTCATATCCCGCTTGCGATTGGCTGATCTCCGCCTGGGTCTGCTGGAGTTGGGCCTGGCTGAGTTCGACAATCGAGCTCAAACCAAGTTTGTAGCGCGTTTGCGCCAGGTCCAGGGCGAGGTTGGCCTGCTTGAGCAGTTGATTGGTGACGTCGAGGCGATCGTAAGCAGTATTAGCGTTGAGCCAACTGGTGCGGACATCTTTTGCGATCGTGTTCCGCAGGTCGGCGAGCCTCCGCTCTACGACTTGCGATCGCAGATCGGCTTCTTTCGCGCGCGCGGAGAAGAGAAATCCGTTGAACACTGGGATTTCCATGTTGACCCCGACGGCGCCGTACCAGGGCGACAGGTGATAGTCGCGCACGGGTGTTCCGCCCGCGGCACCTAACGCGGAGATGGTGGGAAAGAGGGAATCCCGCTCCGCAGTCTTCAGTCTTTCTTCCGCTTGATATTGGAAATTGAGCGCCTGCAGTTCCGGGCGGGAGTTCACCGCCTGCGCAACCAGTTCGTCAAGCTTGGCTGGCGGAGCGCTGGGCGCGGCCGCGTCGTCGACTACGTCGAATTCCTGCGGCGTCAAGTAGTCCAGGAGCGCGGCTAGAGTGGCCTGGGAGCCCTTCTCGTTGTTTTGCGCGTCCAGCAGAAGCAGCTTCGCTTGCGCGAGGTTGACTTGCGCAAAACTGAGGTCGAGATCGGATTTTAACAAGCTCTTCGCAAGCGCTTGCACCTGGTCAACCACCACCTGACGATTGGCGACGGTCTCGGTCGCTACGCGCAACACAGCTTGCGCCTGGAGCACGCCGTAGAAGGCCTGATCGATCGCCAGCAGGACCTGCTCGCGCGTGGCGAGCGCGTTCTGGTCTTCGGCCTTGCCAGAGAAACGTGCGCTGGCGACCAGGTTCCTCGTGCGTCCGAAGTCGGTAACCAACTGGCTGACCATTGCCCCGCCGGCCGCGCGCTCAAAGATGATTGGGTTGTTTAAACCTCCGGACGTAATCCGGCTATTCGTTTGCGAGTCGACCGCCGTCAGGTTCGCGATTGCGGTTGGCCAGTAGCTGGAGCGCGCCTCGCGAATAACCTGCTGGGCGGCCAATGCCTGCAGGCGCGCCCCGGTGATTTGCGGGTTGTTTCGGATCGCGAGTGTCTCGGCTTCCTTGAGCGTCAGACGAATTCGAGGTGTTGCCGAGGTTCCGTTGGAAGGCAGAGGTGGTGGGACGGGTGCGGGCGGAGGCGCGGTCTGCATTTCCGATTGCCCTGTGCCCGGAGCATCCTGAAGAGCTGCCAGAAACGCCGCGGATTGGCCTGTGCAAAGAGATGTCAGTGCGGCAAAACAAGAGAGAAGCGCGAGTCTTCGAATCATGCCGCCACCTCGGGAGCGGTGGCCTCCTCCTTGCGGTGAATCCACAGATAGGCTGCCGGCACCAGGTAAACCGTCACTACGACAGAAACCAGCAAGCCTCCAATGATGGAGCGGGCCAGCGGAGCGTATGCCTCAGCGCCAGTTCCCAGTTTCATCGCCATCGGAATCAAGCCGAGCAGCGTCGCCAGTGAAGTCATCAGCACGGGCCGCAGCCGGAGCCGCGATGCTACGGCCGTCGCTTCCCGCAGCGGAGTGCCTTGCGCGCGCAGTTGGCGCGTGAACTCGACGATCAGAATGCTGTTGGAAACGACGATTCCCACCATCATGACAATGCCCATCAACGACATGACATTCAGCGTAGTGCCGGTCACCAGCAGAAACAGCAGCACGCCGGCCAGGCCGGGCGGGATGGCCAGCAGAATGATGAACGGATCAATGAACGACGCGAACTGAGCCACCAGCACCAGGTATACCAGGACAACTGACAGGATCAGCCCGAGGCCGAAACTCTTGAACGAGGCATTCATACTGTCGACGGAACCGCGCACGTTGACCCGTACACCTTCCGGCAGTTTGTGTGCAGCGACGATCTGATTGATGCGGCTGCTGACACGGCCGAGATCTTCCGTTTTTGGCGACACGTACACGTCAATGGAGCGGAAGAGTTGATAGTGATCCACTTCCGTCGGTGTGGGAATGTTTTGAATGTTGACCACAGTGTCGAGCGGTGTGGGTGCCTTCCTGTTCGTGCCCCGAAGTGGGATCAGCTTCAAATCGTTCAAACTTTTTACTTCATCCTCCGGATATTGCACGGTCAGCAGATACGGATTGCCGCTCTTGGGATCAATCCAGTAATTGGGAGCGATCATGCCGTTCGACGTCAAGGCGGTGATCACGTTGTCGACGACTTCTTTCTGTGTCAGTCCGGCCAGGCTGGCCTTCTCGCGATCGATGTCGAGCCGCAAGGCCGGATAGTCAATATCCTGCGGGATCAGGACATCGCTGACGCCATCCAGCTTGCGGATTTCGTTGGCCAGTTGCTGAGCGCTGGCGTACGTCTGCCGCAGATGGTTGCCGGTGACCTGTACATCAATGGGCGCGGGCAGTCCCATGTTGAGCACGGAATCCACCAGTCCGCCGGTCTGGAAGTAGGCGCTCAGCTGTGGCAACTGCTCGCTCAACTTCCTGCGCACCCGTTTCATGTACTCGTAGCTGCCCACTTTGTGGTCCTGTTGCAGGCTGACTTGAACGAAGGCCGTGTGGGGAGCGGAGTTGCTGGTGTAGATCGCCGAGAAATCGGTGGTGAGGCCGATGTTAGAAACAATCATGCCCATTTCGTTCGGCGGCACAACGCTTTTGACGATGTCTTCGACCTGCTTGACGTATTGTTCCGTGTTTTCGATGCGCGTGCCCGAGGGCGCTTTCACGTTGATAACGAACTGGCCGGGATCGGTGCGCGGGAAGTAGGCGACTCCCATCAGCGGGTAGAGTGCGAGACACAGGAGTGAAACGCCGACCAGGCCCAGCGTGGTGGCTGCCGGGCGGAGCAAGCTGCGGCCAAGGCTATGGTCATAGCGCCGCAGCATCTTTTCGAAGTACAGGTTGAACGTAGAGACAACACGTCCGAACCAGCCGGTGGGAGTTCCGTGTTCGTGCGTGAGATGAGTGGATCCGAGCAGCTTGGCGCAGAACAGGGGCACGACCGTCATCGCCACCAGGTACGATGCGAGCAGCGACAGAATTACGGCCATGGCCAGTGCGGTAAACAGGAATTTGCTTATCCCATAGAGAAAGATGACCGGGAAGAAGACGATGCCGGTGGTGAGAGTAGCGGCTAGAACGGCAAGCGAAACTTCACTTCCACCCTTCTCCGCTGCCACCTCCACGGGTTCTCCCATTTCGAGGTGGCGGAAAATGTTTTCGAGTACCACCACCGAGTTATCGATCAGGCGGGAGAACGCCAACGCCAGTCCGCCCAGCACCATCGTGTTGACGGTACCGCCGCCCGCAGCAATCGCCAAAAAGGCCGCCAGGGCCGACAGCGGTATGGAAAGAAAAACTGCCGCGGTCGCGCGGAAGCTGCCCAGGAACAGCAGAATCATTAAGCCAGTCAGAACCAAACCGATTGCACCCTCGTGCAGCAGGTTTTCAATAGCCATCTTCACGAATACGGACTGATCAAACACGACTCGTGTGACCAGTTGCTTCGGAATATCGACAAGATGCCTGGTCGCTTGCCTGATTCCATCGACCACCGCGATGGTATTCGTGTCGCCGCCCTGTTTCAGGATCGGCAGATAGACCGAGCGTTGACCATCGACCCGAACGATATTGGTTTGAATCTGGTGCGAGTCGACCGCCATGCCGATGTCTCTTACTAACACCGAATCCTGTCCGACGGATTTCAGAGGCATCGAGTTGATGGCCTCGGTGTTCGGGACCTGGCTGTTGGTGTAGAGGTTGTAGTCGTAGGGCCCGATCTTCACGTCGCCGGCCGGCAGAATCAGGTTGCTCTCGTTGACGGTGCGAACTACGTCCATCACTGAGAGCTGCCGCGCGTCCAGTTTCAGCGGATCGACATACACCATGATCTGGCGGTAGCGGCCGCCAAAGGGCTGCGGAACAGACGCACCCGGCACGCCTGCGATCTGGTTGCGAACGTTGTATTGGCCAATGTCATGTAACTCGGTCTCGTTGAGTCCCTGACCCTTCAGCGTAATCAGGCACACGGGAAGACTCGACGCATCGAACTTGAGCACAACCGGGGGAAGCGTTCCCGGCGGCAAGCGGCGCAGGTCCGCCATCGCGAGATTGGAGATGGAACTCAGGTCGGAGCTGGCGTCGGTGCCGGGCTGGAAATAGATCTTGATCAAGCTCACGCCCGGCAGAGAGCGCGATTCAATGTGATCGATGCCACTGCCGAGAGTAAACCAGCGTTCAAAAGGATCGGTGATGTCGTTTTCGATCTGCTCGGGTGGCATGCCCGAGTAGAAGGTTGCGACCACGACGACGGGAATATTGATCGGGGGGAACAGGTCCACGGGCATTCTCACCAGGACCACGCCGCCGACTATGGCGACGATCAGGCAGGCAACAATAATCAGATAGGGATAGCGAATCGCGAACCCGGACATCAGTCTTGGCCCTCCCCGGAGGGTTCATTTTGAGCGACCACCTTGGGGTGGACGCGTTGCCCGGCTTGGAGCGCGCTCAAGTTGCCGACTACGACTTGGTCGCCTTCGGTGAGCCCAGTGAGAATCTCGACGCGGGCGCCGCCATCTACTCCTAAGGTAATCGGGCGTTCCACAACGTCGCCCGACTTGTCCACGACAAGGACGCTGGTCCTTGCGCCGTCGCGCTTCACCGCCTGGACAGGCACGGTGAGGGCGTGGTCTTTCTGATGGAGCACCAATGTCGCTTCCGCATACATGCCTTCCACGAGTGTGCCATCGGGATTCTCGACGTCAATCTCGGTATGCATGGTGCGGGTTTCTTCGTTGAGAGCGTCGGCGAAGCGCGCGACCTTCCCCTTGAACGGGCGGCCTAAGGCTGGAACGACCACGTCAATGGCCTGGCCGAGGTGCAGGTCGGGAACGGCAGACTCGGGTACCGGGACAACCAGACGCAGCCGGGACCATTCCGCCAGTCTCACGACCGGCATCGATTGCGTTTCCGACGCGGTGCCGGCCTGGATTAGGGCGCCGGTATCGGCGTATCGCTTGGTGACTACTCCGCTGAAAGGCGCGGTAATGCGCGCGTATGCCTCGAGCGAGGCATACCGATCCTGATTTGCCTTCGCCATCGAGAGCTGGCTTTGCGCTTCCGCGAGCGCCGCACGAGCGCTGCCCACTTGCGCTTCAGTTTCCTGATCGCGCGCTAACGAGTCATCGAGTTCCTGTTCGGCAATCAGGCCCGGGCGAGCCTCGGATGCCTGTTTCAACCGTGCATAAGCGGCGTGGTAGGCGGCGTGCGCTGATTCTGCCCGTTTCACATCCTGTTCCGCCCGGTGGATGGCATCTTCACTGCGGTGAATGTCGGCGTTCGCACCGGCAACCTGAGCGCTCAACTCGGGGACCTCGAGGATAGCCAGCGTCTGCTTGTCTTTCACCTTGTCGCCCACATCGACATAGATGTGCCGGATATAGCCGGCAACTTTGGCGTGAACGTCGACGTCCTGATAAGACCGGAAGGCGCCCGAGAGAGTGATGGAACTCTGGATCGGTCCGCGCGTAGCCAGCGCCACTGCGACCGTGGGAATGGTCGATGGGTCATCCCCTCTGGCCTGCGCCTTGCGTCCGGGAAACTCGAAGATCACCCAGGCAACGATCGCGACAACCGCCAGAGAGATGCCGATGTAACTTCGCTTCAATCTCATGGAGTAGATCCCCGGTTCTGCAAGAAATCCCTCGCCCCCAATTGGAACATGAAAACGTTCTGGGGGCGAGGATTCGTCGCCCGTGACCGGAGACTGATTTTTCACTGGGCGCGAACTTCATCCCGCCACGCTTCAACCACGCGTTCAAGCGGAGTCGTCTCAGTCAACGACTGAGACTGCGTTCAGAAAGCAGCGATCGGCTGCAAGACAGGAGAATCAGCAGGAAGGAGGAGGCCGGTTATAAAGCCAGCTCTCGGAATTGAGATTGGTAGCGAGAACGACCACCGAAGCCGCAAGGACGGAGGGCCGCGGCGGTTGAAACAGCGTGAATCCAAGTGCTGGAATCGTCCACTCGAGCCCGTTAGCAAGAAGGTGCTGCCTCCGGACATCCGGTGCTTGGGATTTTGCGCTTGTTACCTTCTGGACTTCAGGACCCAGCACTGCGAAACGAGTCGCCAGGCTTGCTGAGAGGCAGAGGACGGCTAGAAGAACCACTGCGATCCGACACCGAGACGCGAATCTTGGCACGGCGCGAATATGTTCCAGCTTAACCATGGAAGGTTTAGTGTAGTGGATCGAATGCCGTCACATTATATCCGAACACAACCGTAGACTCCGATTACGGAAGTCACTGGCATTCTCATAGTTCGACGCTCAGAAGACAAGCCAGGTTGTACCGGTGTCATCCGACGCGCAGGACCATTCGTGCAAATGGCTAAGCGCTTCCGGTGCAGGGAAGTCGCACCGGAAGCGATGGGGCCGTTCCAACCTTCGAAAACAACCCCTCGCTCAGGGAAAATTCCAGGGGCGAGGGTTCCTCATAGCCTACGGCAGGTAATAGCGGAACGAGGTATAGAAGACGTTGTCAACTCCGTGCGGGGAAACGAACGTGCCCGCCGTCGCGCCTGCACCCGCCCATGCATTCCGGCTGATGTAGGAAAACTGCGGCCCGAACTGAATTCTGCCCTTGGGACCGTTGTATGGTTTGATCCAGAACCCGAACGTGCCTTCGACTACGTTCTGGGTCTGGCCACTGCAGCTGCCCAGCCCTCCGAAGTTCCAACCGCTGGGGCTCGAGGCTGCAGGCAAGGTTTCGGTGTAGCAGCCCCCGTCAGCGTAGTTGGGTGCTCCGTATCCCACCACCTTGCCCGAACCCAGGGTGTCAGTTTGATAGCGGCGTCCCGAATAGTCCTCGCCGGCGTTGAAGTACACATCGAACTTGGGATAGTGGAATTCCAGCGTGGCCAGGCCCTGGTAACTGCGCAGCGGGACCAGTTTGCCAAAAGGATCGACCGTGGCATCCGGCAAGCCGGACGCGCTGTACCGGCCTAAGCCGTTCCCATAAAGCGCGTGAAGCCCGAAGTCCACGTGCTTGTTGAACACGCTGATACGCGCGTTTCCTCCCACTCCACCTGCGTTCCTGGAGGAGTTGAAGGCGCCGGTCACGGAATTCACGACCGTACCGCCCGGCCCGGTATTGCACAACGTCGGGTTCTGCGCTCCGACCGCGCAGGGATAAACGCGGTCGCGGAACCGGCTGAAGACACCGAAGACTTCATAGTGCCCGAAACCCGGGTCAAGGGCCGCTTTGACGATGATGTCCGGCATCGCGTTGAAGGTGTAGTTGGCCGCGTTGGTGCAGACGGTGGTGGAGATGGGGTTCCCGCCGGCGACGGGGTTGTTGACGGTGGTGGTGGTGCAAGCAGTAACGCCCGGATTGTAGAGTCCGGCGCCCACCCCGTCACTGCCCAAGGCGAAGTTGGTGTTAGCGTTGGTTGCCGCAAAGGTCGTCTGCGGATTTTCAAACGAAGCGGCCACCGTCAGGCGATCGTTGAAACTCTTGACCACGCGGACGCCATACTGCCGCGCAAAACTGAAGCCGACATTGTAATTTGGGTCGATGGTCATGGGACGGGCGGTGTTCAGGTTGTCGATTCCCTTCCTGTTTTCCGTCAACAGAGTCCACATCTGGCCACCGCTAATGCTCCAGCCATTGTCAAAGGCAGCCTGCCCCCAAGCCTGCCGTTGGCGCAGGGTGTAACTGTTGGTCTGGTTATTGTTGGAGGTCGTGCCGGCCGACAGGAAGTCAGCTTCATAGTAGCCGGTGAGCTTCATGTTGCCGACCTTCCCGTCCGCTCGCAGCGTGATCTGCGACTGGCGGCCGGAACCATAGAACTCAGAAATCCTGTTCGCGCCGCTGCCAGGCATGAAAATGCTGTTGAAGGCGGTGGCATCCCCACCTGTCGCCCGACTCCGATACACCGACTCACCCGCCAGGAATCCGCCGGGAGTGATGGTGACTCCCTTGTAGTGGATGGCGGACGGGCTCTCGAATGCCTTCATGCTCTTCTGCGTTTCCTGCAGCGTCAGCGCGGCGCTCGTAGCACTGGTCTTCAAGTCTGTGACATCACTCTTGAGCGCCGTAACCGTTTGTCTTTCCTCTGCCGCTTGAGCGGCCGCAGCGTCGGCTTTGGTCTGCGCCTGCGCAGCCACGCTTTGACTCTGGTCCAGACGCTGTTCGAGTTGCTGTATCTTCTGATCGCGGCTTTGAACCAGATCGGTCAACTGCTTGATCTGCTGTTGCTGCGCATCGATCGACTGCTTCATTGCGCTGAGCTGCTCTGAAATCGCCGGCCCGGTTGATTTGGCAGCCGTCTTCTTTCGCGAGCTCTTTGCCGCTGTTGCAGTATCCGCACCTTGCTGGGCCTGAGCCGCGATCACGCTTCCCACGAGCGCCATCGACAGCACCACAGCCATCATTCGTTTCATTGTTTTCGTCTCCTGAGACATAAAGGTTCTAGAGAGCAGACAAAGCCGTGATGAGAACTGATTCAGTTCATAGTTCATGGTTTGGCGAAGTGTCAGCCTAGACCTCTGTTTGTTAATAATTGATGACAATTTGTTGAATATTCCGTGAATCGAACCGGATGCGGGCGCTTGGCGGCGATTAGTCAGAAATCGAGCGGGACAGCAGACGATTGCAAGTGTGCGGGTCTTCTTCCAGGCCGCGGGCGGCCGGCGCCATCGAGTGGCACGCCGCGCCGACTTCGACGTGCATTCGGTGCAACGCAGTCCCGTTCTTGGTCGCCTGGAAAAGAATATTCCGCAGTGCCGCCAGTCGCCTGCAGAATGCCCGGATCGAGCCCAGGCGACGGTGCTGCGCAAACGGTTGCCGGACGCCAGCAACCGGGCCTTCGCCAGCGCTGGCAAGTGAAAGTGTGAGCGTCACAAATCAACAGCATATCGCCCACGCTTTCATTGACATGCCGGTTCCACCCAAGTAAGATTCGCCACCAATGAGCGGCCAAGACAGCAAGTATGAGGAGGGGTGATGCAGTTGCGCCTGGAGAGCCGCCCGGTCGGTGACGTCCTGGTCATGCAGTGTCACGGACGGATCGTCAATGGCAACGAAGTCTATACGTTGCACGCTTCCGTGGGAGACTCGATCGTCAAGTACGGCGACATCGTGCTGCAACTCGACCAGGTCGAGTTCATCGACAGCAGCGGATTGGGAGCCCTGGTGCGCCTCACGCAGGCCGCACGAGCCAAGGGAGGAGACCTCAAACTCAGCGGCGTGCCACCCCGCATCCGCAAAACGCTGGAGATGACCCACCTGCTCTCGCAGTTTGAAATCTACGATTCGGTCGAAGAAGCGATCACCGCTGCCTATTTAGGCTCGCGCTATTCGCGGGGAAAAGCCGGGGACGCAAGACCACGCATGCTTTGCGTCTACGAGTCGACGGATGTGGGCACCTTTCTGCGGGAGGTGCTGTGCAGTGCGGGATACAACGCCTTGATCTCCGCGAGCCTCGACGACGCCCGTATCCTGCTCAAGGCCACGAAGGCGAAACTGGTGGTGGTTTCGGCGCGAATGCAATCCGTCCTTGGCAAACCGACGCGCAAGTCGTTGGAGGAAATTGATCCAGGCGTCTCAGTGTTTATTCTCGACGAGAACTTTGCCACCCTGGATCCGGGAGAGGCGGCGGAGAAACTCCTGAGTGGCGTGGGAAGTCTGTTGCCAGCTCCCGAGTAACGACCCCGATCCGAACTGGCGGCGACCTCACCCGATGGCAAGCCCGTCAGGCATTCGTCTGGTATGGACGATAGCGAAGCCGGCTCGAATCAGTCTCTTCAACCAGGTTTCTTGCTTCAACTGGCCGCGTCGGCGCAATCCTTGGCAAGGTCGAGAGGACGACGTCAAACGTCTTAACGTGGGGAGTCCCGTCCAGGAGTTCTCCAAGAATCTTCAACGCTTCCGGATAACTGCATGAGTTGTAAGCCTGCGCATTCCCTGGTTGATCCCAAAAGCTGATGGTTGCGACTTCTCTGCCATCGGAAGCAGCGAGCGTGATCAAATCCACAAAGCCTTCCTGCTTTCGCAGCCAGGGAAGAATTTGCTCTTCCACGAGATTCTTGAATTTCGCGAGCGAGTTCGGTTTCAGGCGAGCAGCAACCTTACGGACAATCATGGCGACCTCCTGGTGTTGGACAGATTCCTTGCCGCGATGGAACCCAGTCTCGACACAACACCCATTGGGTAGTGCATTTCAGGACTCAAACGTTACATGCGGAACCCCTTTTTCCCCTATCAAGTCCAGTTGCAAGCCAAAAATGACGCAGATTTTTGAACGGTTCGCACGCCAAATCCCGCGCCTGGCTTGGTAGTACAGCCCCTTCAGTAATCTGTCGCGATACGTCCCTTCGTGCGATTCTCATTGCGCGCTAACCCCCATCGACCGCCGGCGAACAGCTCCATGCCTTCCGCTGCAGCCGCGGAACCCAAGTGAGGAACAGTCATGCTGCAGTCTCCGGAACCGAAGTATTCTCCAGTTACAACCCCCGCGAACACGTACACGCCGGTCAAGCCGGCCACTTCGCCGATGGAGCAGGCCAACATCGGACGCACGCTGGTGATCAAAGGCGAAGTCAGCGGAGCGGAGTCGCTTTTCATCGACGGACGCATCGAAGGTAACATCAATTTTCCAGACAGCCGGGTCACCGTTGGCCGCCACGGAAACGTCGCGGCGAACATCAACGCCAAGGAAGTCGTCATCATGGGAAAGGTCCAGGGCAACGTCGAATGCACGGACCGTGTAGACATTCGCGGCGAAGGTGTGCTGGCGGGCGATGTGATCACCCACCGTATCAGCGTGGAAGAAGGCGCCATCCTGAAGGGCGGCGTTGAGGTTCGCAATCCCGAGAAGAAAGATCAGAAGGCGTCAAATCAGCAGACTCAGGTCAAGCCGGTGGAGCCGCCGAAGACGATCGCTGCGACGGCCGGCAACGCATAGGATTCTTCCGAACTGGATCTCGCAACGATGGAGGGACGGGCGCCTCGCCCGTCCGGCCGGGCAGGGACGCCCGGCGCTCCATCGTTCTTTGTTTTTGGGACTGGCAGAACACCGGTGCGACAGGCTTACTTCTTGGGTTTGAAGTCCAAAGCCGCTGAATTCATGCAGTACCGCAATCCCGTAGGCCCCGGGCCATCGGGGAACACATGGCCCAAATGAGCGTCACAGCGGGCGCAGCGCGCCTCGACGCGGGTCATGCCATAACTCCGGTCGGTATGTTCGCTGATGTTCTGGCGGTCCGCGGCGGCATAGAAGCTGGGCCAGCCGGTGCCGGAATCGAACTTCGTTTCCGAGCCAAACAGCAGCGCCCCACAGCAGACACAGTGGTACGTCCCGTCGTCGTGTTGGTTCCAGTACTTGCCGGTGAAGGCGGGTTCGGTGCCGCACTGGCGGGCAACCTGGTATTGCTCGGGCGTCAACTGCTGCTGCCACTCCTGGTCGGTCTTCCGCATCTTGTCGGTAACTTTCTCAGCCATAGCCTGTCTCCGCGTATGAGATGCGCGAACGTGGAAAAAGTCGCACCGGCGCCTTCCGAGCCACACTCTTGAGACCTCGTTGCGCAAACCATGTTAGCGCAAGGGCAGGGAATTGCCACGAGTCTTGAAAACCGACCCAAAATGGAGTGACCACGCTCACAGCCAGACGTCTCCCCTTCCTGTTTCATGAGTAGATGGGATTGACAACATCACCTCCAGGCGAAAATCGAGAGATGCGGGGGACTTTCATGGGCGATCTGAGCGCAAATTTCTCCCAAGCGGAGTTTGCCTGCCATTGCTGCGGCGAACTGAAGATCGTCCAGGGGCTTATTGACGCGTTGGAACAACTTCGCACCCTGGCGGGCAAACCTGTCCTGATTCACGATGGATATCGCTGTACCGCTCACAAC
>Ga0209698_10005030_pt1 | contig 14375 bp, 6 predicted proteins | sample LitLauG_LLR_2012_FD_187203 | JGI IMG/M metagenome (GOLD analysis project Ga0209698, IMG submission 187203) | Freshwater sediment microbial communities from Pennsylvania, USA - Little Laurel Run_MetaG_LLR_2012 (SPAdes) (version 2) | ecosystem: Environmental > Aquatic > Freshwater > Creek >...
CGTCGATACCGTCTCGTGGTGCTCACACGATTGCGAGTCCGTCAGGCTGGCTACGGATTACTAAACCTGATCCGCTCTGACGAAACTGTGAAACGCCGCCTGGAGATGTATCGCGCTGCTATTCGATGGAACCAACAGCTCGATCCGATCGAGTTTGTGCAACACGGGACTGAGCCAGAGTAAATCTCACTGCATACGACTTGAAATTCATTCCCGTTATCTCAGAGCTTCACTTCACAAGGAGAATCTGAACATGAAACTGACACCTTCATCTCTGGTCACTGGTGGCGCAGGCTTTATGGGATCCCACGTGGTGGAACAACTGCTCCGCATGGGCCACGATGTGGTCGTTTTGGACGATTTAAGCGGCGGGTTCCGTGAAAATGTCCCGGACGGCGCAACGTTTGTTAAGGGTTCGATCCTGGATCACGATCTAATTGATCGGCTATTCGATCGCCATGAGTTCGACTACGTCTATCACTTAGCGGCCTATGCAGCGGAAGGCCTAAGCCACTTCATTAAACGGTTCAACTACAACAACAACCTTATAGGCTCGGTGAACTTGATTAATGCCGCGGTCAACCACAACGTGAAGCGTTTTGTGTTCACATCTTCGATAGCAGTCTACGGCGCCGGCCAAAGCCCAATGTCGGAAGATATGATTCCTATCCCGGAAGATCCCTATGGCATTGCCAAGTTCGCTGTTGAACAGGAACTCCGCGTGAGTCATGAGATGTTCGGCCTAGATTACGTTATCTTTCGTCCTCACAATGTCTACGGGGAGCGCCAGAACATTGGAGATCGTTACCGCAACGTCGTCGGAATCTTTATGAACCAGCTACTCCGTGGAGAGCCCATGACCATCTTCGGCGATGGCACACAACAACGAGCTTTCACGCATATCAACGATGTGGCCCCAATCATCGCAGGTTCCGGTGAATTGCCGACAGCTCGGAATCAGATTTTCAATGTCGGAGCTGACATCCCGTACACGGTAAGCGAACTCGCCGAGGTCGTTGCTCACGTAATGGGTTATCCCTGCAGGGTGAACCACCTAGATGCACGCAACGAGGTCAAGATTGCATTTTCTGATCAGTCAAAAGCGGAACGTGTGTTCGGCACGCACGAAAAGACTTCCCTTCGAGAGGGCGTCGCGAAGATGGCGGCTTGGGTTCGCGAACACGGGGCCCGCGAGAGCAGTGTGTTCGAAGGTGTTGAGGTTCTGAAGAATATGCCAGCAAGCTGGGCCAAGGTAGCCGTTGTAAAGGTCTAGGTACCGCAGGAGCCGCACCGATTAACCTGACCGTGAATTCGCATAGCAGAAAATACGTGGTCATCACTCCCGTTCGAGACGAAGAAGCCTTCCTTCCGGCAACAATCGAGAGCGTGATTCATCAGACGATTCTGCCCCAGGAGTGGATCATCGTAGATGACGGCTCCACCGACAGCACGGGGAAAATTATCGATGGGTACGCCCGGCAGTATCCGTGGATTCGTGCCGTTCATCGAGAGAATCGCGGATATCGAAAATCCGGCGGCGGGGTTATGGAAGCCTTCAACGAAGGCTACGCTGCGATCGTGTGCCACAATTGGGGTTTTATCGTCAAACTGGACGGCGACCTGTCTTTCGAACCTGATTACTTCCAGAAGTGCTTCGAGTACTTTGAGCGCGAGCCGCGCTTAGGTGTTGGGGGCGGAGTCATTTATAACGTGATGCCCGACGGTATCCTGAAGCTCGAGCTGGGAGGGCCCAAGTTTCATGTTCGAGGAGCTACCAAAATTTACAGGCGAGCCTGCTGGGAAGGCATCGGCGGCTTCTGGCCGGCCCCCGGGTGGGACACCCTGGACGAGGTGAAGGCGAACATGCTGGGGTGGATCACCCGAAGCTTCCCCGACCTCGGGCTTCGGCAACACCGGTTGACCGGCTCGGCGGACGGCCGCTGGGGCAACTCGGTAAAGAATGGAAAGGCAAATTACATTGCCGGCTACCACCCGCTTTTCATGCTAGTGAAGTGCGTTTCCCGTCTGTGCTGCCGGCCGTATGTGATAGGGTCAATCGGTCTGCTCTATGGATTCGTGGCAGGTTACCTGAACGGTACTCCCAGGGTAAACGATTCTGAGCTGATCCGATATCTGCGACGCCAACAACTCCGGCGACTTTGGGGAGGAGAAACCGTCTGGAGGTGACCGTGGGGCGCAATAAAATACGGCGTCGAGAGCGAAGCAAGACCGTAGCTAGAAGAAGGCCTGTGCGTCCGAAATCTCCGGCAATCTGATAAAAGAAGCCGTGGTATGTGGCCGTTGCTTCTCTGAGCGATGCTGAACACGATTCGTCACCGGGGCCGACGACTCATTTGCATCAAGTTCTCAACTTCAAGACATCTAGCGAGTTAGCGTAAGGTTTCTGTGTGAACGGATTTATTTTTCTGGAAGGCGGAGTTCAACCGTCGGGGAAGGATCCCCAACGACTGGTACCTCCAGGTCCGCAACTGGGGGCGGGGGAAGTAACCTTTCGTCATGGAGACAGGTTGCTTGCTTGGGGGTCTACTGCGGGCGATGTCCATTATTCTCAAAACGCAGGCGATTCACTGACAGTTCTTTGCGGGTACGTTTCAGAGATTGACGGCGGGCCAAGAATCGTAGATCAACAGCAAGCAGTGAACTTCCTGCGGGAATCCATTGAGGCGGATAACTCAACCGCAGCGTTGACCGCGCTCTTAAACCGCATCCATGGGTCTTTCACGATCTTCCACAAAGACTTCCGACGAAGTGTTTCTCTTTGCCTTGTGGACCGTGTGGCCTCGCGGCCTTTGTGGAAGCTGTGGACCAGCCATGGCTGGATCGTTTCCTCGCACCCCATGGCGATTGCGACTGCTGTGCCTTCGCCGGAAGTGAATCTCGGGGCGCTTGGCGCGTTTTTTTTGTATGGCGGCCCCATCCAGCCTCGAAAGTCGCTCTTTGAGGGGGTGGAGGCGGTCCCGCCCGGGAGTGTCATGCAGCTCAGCAGCACAGGCTCTACGGAGGAAACGCTATGGTACAGATACTGCCATCAACCCGAAAGCAATCGCAGCATTTCCTCCTGGGTTGACATCGCTTGCGAGCGCCTCGTGCACTCCGCCTCCAGAATCACGAGGCAGTGCGATCGACCGGTCATCTTCTTTAGTGGGGGTGTGGATTCACGTCTTACAGCGGTCGCTCTGAAGGCCGCAGGCGCCAATCCACTCTTGGTAACGATTGGGGACGCACGAAATCTTGAGGTGAGAGTTTCCGAACAAGCTGCTGTTGCAATGGGGCTGCAGCACGTCGTCATGTTGCGAGACAAGTGCTGGTACTTGGGAGGTTTGCCGAAAGCCGTGTTTGAAAGCGGGGGAAGCTTCGTCTGGACGCACGAGCATTTCTCGCGGGCCGTTCGCGAATTGGGCGCCAACTTCGGAATGAGGGTTTTCCTTCTGGGCGACCTGTGTGAAGCCTTGAGCAAGCTCCTTTGCTCAGTTGAAAAAGGACGGCGGACGGTTTGGACTGCCGAAGAATTCGTTCGAGAGTTCGATCGGATTCGGCTGCCGCTGTATCGACCTAGAAATCGACATAGGACCCTTTCACTTCTGAATCCTATGATTCGTCGCGAAGTCGAGGCTGCGGTCGTTCAGGACATCTTAAAGCGCTATAACACCCTCCGCGAGGCTTCGTCGGACCCTTGGATCATCGGCGACCTGTTTTTCCGCTGGGAATCTGTAGGCACATGCCCGACCTTCTCGATGTTCCTTGATTTGCGGGGAGCGGCCCCAGAGCGCAATCTTATGCTAGACAAGGACGTTTTAGATCTCCTGGAGATCGCCCCTGCCTCCTTACGGAACGGAGCCAATTTTGGTGCCCTTCTAATCCGGCGACTAGACCCTGCGGCGAGTAGAGTCCCGAACTCGAACAGTCTTCTTCCCCTCTGCTGGCCTCCCGCTGCGCACGCGTTCAGCAAGAAATGCAAGCCCCTGTTGGGGGGGATGCGCCGGTTAATTCTGGGCGATTCTTATCGCACTACAGGTGCCTGGCCAAATAAATCCGCTCTCTACGCGACCGATCCGTTCTGGCGTAATTTCTTCAACGAGGTCCTCAGCAATGATGATCTGTTCCCGGAAGATTTGTTTGATCGTAGCCAAGTGCGTCAGTCTTGGCGCGCGCTCTTAAGTGGCGATCGCGACCTTGCCACTGACGTCGAGAAGTTAGTACAGTTCGGAGTTCTGACCGGCCAAACACGCTCGGAGCTCAGATCTGTCCTCGAACGGTTTACAACTCTGTCGTAACGGCGAGCCAGCCGGCATTGATTCTGGAGAAACGAGAGTCAAAGATCGCAGCAATACCTCGACATGATAAACGTCAAGAATACTCAACTTGTTTCGGTACATCACGACCCGAGCCTCAAATACCCTGACGCAGGGGAGTATTTCTCACCCGACCAAATCTTCCCAGAGTATCAATTTGGCCACACTGCAAAGAAGCCGAATCGCGTATACGCTGCTGTGCGACAGTGCCTCGCCGATGCCGGTCTGGATATCGAGAATTTCGGCAAACCCGCCTGGAACCCTCTTCGTGATTACATAACTCCCGGCCAGAGGGTCTTTGTCCTCTGTAACTTCGTTAAACACAACGTTACACGGGATGCCCAAATAATGCTGGCGAAATGCACGCACGGCTCCGTCGTCCGAGCGCTAATTGATTACGTGTTAATCGCGCTGCGCGGAGCGGGGTCCATCCGCTTCGGTAACGCCGCGCTACAATCGGCCGATTGGGACAGAGTGATTCATGAGACCGGCGCTCAGAGTGTGCAAGAGTTCTACGGCAAATGCGGCAAGGCCGATGTGCCCGTTCAGTTGGTGGACCTTCGTCAGCACATTGTGTACATGAATACTCTTGGCATGGTCGAACCCCTTTACCATGGCGACGATGCGAAGTCCTGCGTCCCCGTGGATCTGGGATCAGAGAGTTTGCTCGATGAGCTTTACAGGTCGGGTGCGGATCCTAGGTTCAGGGTTTTGGACTATGATCACCACCGCATTGAGAGATGTCACAGCAAAGGTAGGCATGTTTATCTCGTAAACAGGATGATTCTCGAAAGTGATGTTATAGTTAGCATCCCCAAACTCAAGACGCACGACAAAGTTGGCTTTACTTGCGGCATCAAGGGGTGCGTAGGTACGGTCGGCCACAAGGATTGTCTTGCCCATCACAGGTACGGTCCTCCGCGATTGGGGGGGGATGAGTATCCTGATGAGCTGTCCATCCTGCGGCCCCTATCCCAACTGCACGACGCAGTGTACAGCAGACGGCCAGGTCGAGGTCAGAAAGCCCTTTATGTATTAAATCGCTTTTCGCGGATGGCTGTAAGACGAGTTACGCGCTCACTAAGCGGTTCCTGGCCAGGCAATGACACCTGTTGGCGTATGGCTGTGGATCTAGCCAGGATAGTGGAGTATGCGACGAACGAAGGGCAGCTCCGACCGGAAAAGCAACGCGTCCACATCATGCTCACAGATGGCATTATTGCTGGCGAAGGAGATGGGCCGCTATCCCCGCGACCCATTTCCCTCGGTTACCTGAGTTTCAGTGATAACGTCGCTGAGGGCGATTATGTCAATGGTCTCGCTATGGGGTTCGATCCAGCAAAGATTCCTATGATCCGGGAAGCGTTTCTCTTGGGCAAATATCCTCTGGCTAGTACCAATAAGTTCGATGCCAGGATTCAGGTTAATGGGAACGCTGTTCAAAGTGAGGACATGAGATCCGGGCTTGGCAGGAGATTCTTACCCCCGCGGGAGTGGCGTCGATATTTGTGAATGGCTTTTACACGTTTCGCTTCTGTTACGGAACACAAAGTGGGCCGCGAAGTGCGGTAATCTGTCAGAATATTCACGGTTAAGTAGCTTCTTGAAGTGCGACTGTGCTAGACATTGGCCGCATAGTTAAATTAGGTAGTTGGCCTTCACTTCAACGCGTCGGCGCTCGGTAACCATTCTCACCATGGTTTTCAACAAAACTTACTTTTTCTTTAAGCCAGTCTTGCCGTGGCGCCTGCGTCTGGCGTTTCGACGATGGCGAGCCAACGATCGACGCAGAGCCTTCGCCGACGTGTGGCCAATCGATCCGAAGTCGGGCACCCCTCCTCCCAAATGGGCAGGTTGGCCCGAAGGCAAACGATTCGCGGTGGTTCTTACTCATGATGTCGAGGGACTCAGAGGCCTGGCACGGGTCAAACAGTTGATGAACCTCGAATTGAAGCATGGATTTCGCTCGTGCTTCAACTTTGTGCCAGAAGGTGAATACAGGGTTCCCGACGTAGTGCGGGAGATGCTGGAACTTGCGGGATTCGAAGTCGGTGTGCACGGTTTGGACCATACAGGCAAGCTCTACAACTCCAGAGCCAAGTTTGGCGCAGACGCCCGCCGGATTAATGACTATGTGCGGCGGTGGAACGTGTCGGGATTTCGTTCTCCCCTGATGCAGCACAGGCTGGGGTGGCTGCACCGACTAGACGTGGAGTATGACACTTCGACCTTTGATACGGACCCCTTCGAGCCCGAACCAGATGGAGTGGGTACCATTTTCCCGTTCTGGGTTGCAAGGACGAACGGTGGCGGTTACGTGGAGCTTCCATACACGTTGATTCAGGATTTCAACCTCTTTAAAGTGCTTTGCGAACCGAGCATAGAAATCTGGAAGAAAAAGCTCGACTGGATTGCAGGACACGGCGGCATGGCATTGCTGAATACTCACCCGGACTACATGTGCTTTGGAGGGAAACAGGCTCGAAATGAATATCCGGTTTCGCATTACGAGGAGTTTCTGCGCTACGTCCGGGAGAAATATGAGGGTAGCTACTGGGCTGCTCAACCGAGAGAGGTCGCGCGATATTACTGCAACAGAGTGCCGGCTTCATCCCGGAATACCCGCAGGAAGATATGCATGCTGGCCTATACCAACTACGAATCTGATAACCGTGTCCGGCGCTACGCAGAGACACTGGCGAAACGTGGCGATCAAGTCGATGTCATCGCATTGAAGGGGTCGCAATTCCGTGAGCCTGTCGAGCGAATTCGCGGGGTCACTGTATACCAGATCCAGAGCCGCGCGTTTAACGAGCGTAGCAAGTGGACTTATGCGTCGCGTTTACTACGATTCCTGAGCAAATCATCAGTTTGGTTGACGCGGCTTCACACTCGAAATCGGTACGATGTGATACACATCCATAACATGCCGGATTTTCTGGTGTTTGCGGCATGGTATCCGAAGCTGACCGGCGCGAAACTCATTCTTGATATTCACGACATCGTCCCAGAGTTGTTTGCGAACAAGTTCAAGACTGCGCCAAAAACAGGCTATGTCAGGCTGCTGAAGGCCATCGAGAGAATGTCTGCGAGATTTGTTGACCACGTCATTGTGTCGAATCACCTTTGGCGCGACAGGTTGATTGCCCGGTCGGTGGATGAACGGAATTGTTCGGTAATGGTAAATCATGTGGACCCGGACGTTTTCTCGCCGCAGGCACGAACCAGAAATGACGGGAAATTTATCGTCCTATTTCCGGGCAGTTTTCAGTGGCATCAGGGTTTGGACATTGCCATCGAAGCCTTTGTTCACTTCAAGCGCAAGGTTCCGAACGCGGAGTTCCATTTGTATGGTGGAGGGAACGACAGAGTGGAAACCGAGCTAAAGGAGTTGGTGCGGCGGCTCGATCTGGAGGAGAGTGTCAAGTTCTGCGGAGGTATTTCGCTCGACCGAATGGCAAGCCTGCTGGCCAATGCCGATCTTGGAGTTGTCCCGAAACGAGCTGACTCGTTCGGCGACGAGGCGTACAGCACGAAAATCATGGAGTTCATGTCCCAGGGTGTGCCGGTGATAGTCTCTCGAACAAAGATCGACACCTTTTACTTCAAGGAGGGAGTCGTTCATTTCTTTCCATCGGGTGACAGCCTAGCCATGGCCCAGGCCATGCTTGATGTTGTTAACGATAAGAACTTGCGCGAGTCTCTCATTGCGCAGGGCTATGAGTACGTTGAGCGCAATGGCTGGGACCAGAAGAAGAAAGAATACCTGGATCTGATAGATGCTCTTTCGACTGAGTGCTTCGACGATGTTCAACTAGCGCCCAGTCCGGCATCGGCAGTACCGAGGTGAATTCCAGGTCAGGCCTGCACTTCATCTACCTTATTACCCTCAAATCTTCACGTTGGTGAGCACCTCCAATGAGCTCTGAACAAATCAAACGGTACCTGAACGAGTCGACCCAGGAACGGCAGGCGATGGTCGATCTGCGTTGTTCGGTGCCGGACTGCTTGATCCAAGACTTGTTCGTTGAACGGGCTGTGCGAGCGCCCGACAACCCGGCCGTCATCTCTACGTCTCGAACGCTGTCGTACGCTGATCTGCATTCCATGTCGCGCGCTCTCGGACAGCGTCTCCAGGCGCTTGGTGTCAAGGCCAACACGCTGGTCGCGATCGTTATGGAGAAAGGATGGGAGCAGATTGTGGCTGTGCTGGGGATCCTCGAAGGAGGTGCGGCGTATCTTCCGATCGACCCGAACGTTCCTGAAGGACGTCTGCGGTATCTGCTTGAGAACGGGGAAGTCGACATTGTTCTCACGCAGTCGTGGTTGGATGAAAAGCTGCCGTGGCCGCCGAAGGTGACCCGACTATGCATGGATCGGGAAGATCTGGGCACTAACCAAACTGAGTCCCCTCTGCGTGTACAGACTCCAGAAGACATTGCTTACGTTCTCTATACGTCGGGTTCGACGGGGAAGCCCAAGGGCGTGATGATCGGGCACCGCGGGTTAGTCAATTGCATCCTGGCAACTAATCGTACTTTTGGTGTGGGGACCGACGACCGCGTGCTTGCCGTTACCGCATTACACCACGATATGTCGGTATACGACATTTTCGGGCTCCTCGCCGCTGGTGGGGCTATCGTGATACCGGACCGCGACGGGACTCGCTCGCCCGACCATTGGGTTGAGCTGATCAATCGAGAACAAGTGACTCTTTGGAACTCCGTACCTGCGTTTATGGAGATGTTGCTCGTCCACGCAGCGGCGCAAAGCATCGTCCTGCGAGATCGGTTGCGTCTCGCATTTCTTGGCGGGGACTGGATTCCACTCAGCGCGCCAGAACGCATTCATGCCCACTTCGGTGACGTGCAGATTGTGAGTGTCGGTGGTCCTACGGAGACGACAGTCTGGAATATCTGGTATCCCGTGCGAACAATACAAGCTGGTTGGAAGAGCATTCCCTACGGACACCCGATTGCGAATACTCACTATTACGTGCTCGATGAGGATCTGAATGAATGTCAGGTTGGCGAACCCGGAGAGCTTTGCTGCGCAGGGGTTGGACTCCTGAAGGGGTATTGGCGCGATCCAGAGCAGACGGCTGTCCGAACTGCGGTTCATCCGCGCACGGGCGAGCGGATCTATCGCACCGGAGATCGGGGCCGTCTGATGTCGGACGGGGAGATCGAGTTCCTGGGTCGAATCGATCGCCAGATCAAGATCAACGGGCAAAGAATCGAGCTAGGCGAGATCGAGGCAAACTTGATCCGGCAGCCAGGCGTGAGACAAGCGGCCGTCGACTCCGTCGAGATGGAAGGCCAAAAGAGACTCGTGGCTTACGTCGTACCGGAAAATGGCCATCGGCCAGAAACGCAGGAACTGCGTACAGCCTTAGAAACATTTCTGCCCGCATATATGGTGCCTGCTTCGTTTTTGATGCTGGAATCGCTTCCGCTGAATGCGAACGGGAAGGTCGATCGTAGCTTGCTAGGTTCTGCTGCGGTTCACGCAGAGCCTGTGAATGGCGGCGCCCCAGTAGAAGAGGGAATTGAAGTAGTTATTTCCTCGGTGTGGCGTCGAGCGCTTGGAGTTGAAGAGATCGCTCCCACTGACAATTTCTTTGACTTGGGCGGGGATTCGATTCTTCTTGTGCAAGTCCATGCCGAGCTGCAAGCGGTTCTGAATCGTTCGTTTTCAGTCACAGATCTGTTTCAGTACTCTTCTGTCCGGTCCCTCAGCAACTATTTCAAGGGCGAAGCGAGTCTGCAACTCGCCGGCTTCGACATCGCAGACAGAACTCGCAAGCGACAAAGTGCGATGGCGAAGCAGCGCCGTTTAGGACAACTTCCGTGAGTAGTCAAAAGCCGCGGGATCTCAGCAACGCGATCGCAATCGTCGGGATGTCGGGGCGTTTCCCGGGAGCCCGCAGCGTGGCTGAGTTCTGGCGCAATCAACTGGCGGGCATCGAGTCGATCTCGCACTTCCGGGAGGAAGAGCTTGAGGTGGCAAACGCCGCCCAATCGGCAAAAGATCCGGCCTATGTCGCAGCACGTCCGATTCTGGACGATGTGGATCTGTTCGATGCCTCCTTCTTCTCTATGTATCCCAAGGAAGCCGAGTTGACGGATCCGCAGCACCGTGTGTTTCTCGAGATCTGTTGGGAAGCGATCGAGGATGCCGGCTACGATCCGATGAATTGTCCCGGCATGACCGGGGTATATGCGGGATGCAGCACGAGCACATACTTCCTGCGACACGTATGCCGCGACCGTCGCTTCATCGAAGACTACGTCACTGGATACCAGGTCGCGAACTATCCGGTGCTCCTGGGCAGCAACATTGATTTCCTGGCGACGCGAGTTTCCTACAAACTCAACTTGAAAGGGCCAGCCTTCACGATGGTGGCGGGATGTTCGACGTCTCTGCTTGCTATCTGTCAAGCGGCGCAATCACTGCAGACCTATCAGTGCGACATGGCACTGGCGGGCGGAGTTTCCATTACCTTCCCGCAGAAGCGCGGCTACCTCTACCAGGATGGCGGCATGGTCTCGCCGGACGGCCACTGTCGCGCGTTTGATGAGAATGCGAATGGCACGGTCTTTGGTGGCGGTGCTGGCGTAGTTCTGTTAAAGCGGTTTGAGGATGCGATGGCGGATGGTGATCAGATCTATGCCGTCATTCGCGGGTTCGCCATGAACAACGATGGCTCCGATAAGGTCGGCTACACGGCACCGAGTGTCGAGGGACAGGCCAAGGTCATCGCCATGGCGCAAGCTCTAGCCGATGTTTCCCCCGATTCGATCGGATACATCGAGGCTCACGGTACCGGAACCCCTCTCGGCGATCCCATCGAAATGGCAGCACTTACAAAGGCATTTCGTGCCCACACAAAAGCTAAACAGTTCTGTGCTGTTGGCACGGTCAAGGCAAATATCGGACATCTGGATATTGCCGCCGGCGTGACGGGATTCATTCATGCCGCGAACGTAGTTCGTGATGGCATCTATCCACCGACGCTGCATTTCCAGAAGCCGAACCCGAAGCTCGATCTTGAAAACAGTCCGTTCTACATCAACTCCACTCGCCAGGAGTGGAAACAGAACGGCAGCCCGCGGCGAGCGGGCGTGAGTGCCTTCGGAGTCGGTGGAACCAATGCGCACGTGGTCCTGGAGCAGGCGCCTAAACGACCGAGCGCAAAATCCTCGCGTCCTGTACAGTTGCTGGTCCTCTCCGCTCGTTCTGAAGCGGCGCTCGATCAGGCGAGCATTAATCTCGGGGAGTATCTAAATGCTCATCCGGATGTGGATCTGGCGGATGCCGCTTGGACTCTTCAACAAGGGCGACACGCTTTCCCGTGTCGCCGGACCATCCTCGCGCGTGACGTGCCCGAGGCGATTGCGACACTCTCGAAACGCGACCGGGACCGAGTGCAAACATGCTTGCGTCCGCTGGAGAACCCTGACGTTTGTTTCTTGTTCCCGGGGCAAGGGTCGCAGTATCCGAACATGGGCCGCGAACTGTACGAATCCGAACCGGTGTTCCGGGCAACGGCCGACCGGTGTGCGGAGATACTACAGCCGCACCTCGGTGCCGATCTGCGCGCGTTCCTATATCCTCCCGATGGTGCGTCCGATGAAGCAAAGCGTCGCGTTACCGATACGCTCGTCGCGCAACCGGCGATCTTTACGATCGAATACGCCCTGGCACAGCTCTGGATGAGCTGGGGTATTCAGCCGGCTGCTATGTTCGGCCACAGTATCGGCGAATTCGTCGCTGCCTGCATGGCGGGAGTGTTCTCGCTCAAGGACGCCCTGGCCCTCGTGGCAGCGCGCGGAAGAATGATGCAGGACTTACCGCCCGGTGGCATGCTCTCGGTGCGTCTACCAGACTCTGAGGTCAGGGCGCGGCTCATCGATGGGGTGTGCCTGGCTGCAGTGAACTCGCCCATGCTTTGCGTTGTGGCCGGGCCATTCGATGCGCTCGAAGAGTTCGAGCGAAGGTTGACGGCGGACAATGTTATCTGCCGGCGCCTCGTGACGTCCCATGCGTTTCACTCCGCAATGATGGATCCCATCATCGAGCCGCTCACCAGGCGGGTATCGCAGGTCCGCCTGAACTCTCCAAAGATTCCTTACGTTTCGGGCGTTACCGGAACTTGGATCACGGAGCAGGAAACTACCGACCCATCATACTGGGCGCGGCATTTCCGCTTGCCGGTGCAATTTGCGGCCGGGGCTGCTGAGTTACGGAAGAAACCCAATCGCATTTTTCTCGAGGTGGGTCCGGGCAACGTACTGGGTACGCTCGTGCGACAACAGCCGGGCGGGTCAGCTGATCGGCCGATTGTTGCCTCGCTGGCTGGTGGGTTCTCCGGGGAGGGCGATGCGGTGAGCATGATGAATGCGCTCGGTGCTCTCTGGCTCGCTGGAGCGAAGCCGGAATGGCGCAAACTCTATGGCGACGAAAAGAGGATGCGCGTGTCCCTCCCGACATATCCGTTCGAGCGAAAACGGTACTGGCTCGATGCTCCCGTACTCGAGGAATCCGCGGCACAACAGCCGCAATCAGCGGCTGTGCCGCAGCCATTCGTTTCAGAAGTCCCAGTTTGGGAGGAACCCACACCTGTGAGCGCGAGCTTGCCAACCCTTGCATCCCCCCTCCCCGTATCCCGATCCACACGAATCGCGAAGGTCCTCACGGAGATTTTCGAGGATCTTTCCGGAGTCGACGTTTCTAAGGCGGACGGGTCCACGACCTTCCTCGAGATGGGCTTCGACTCGCTCTTTCTTACGCAGGTCACGCAAGCATTGTCCGGAAAGTTCGGCCTGAAGATTACTTTCCGCCAGTTGCTGGGTGACCTTTCGACTTTGGACACTCTCTCTAAGTATCTGGACAGCAGACTGGCGGCTGATGTTATGGCAGAAACTCAGGCTCCTGTGCTCCCTGTGGGCGTGTCCGTGTCTCCTCAAATTGCAACGCCGGCGATGCGTCCGATGCCGGCTGTCGTCGGATCAACTCCTACAGTTATTACCAGCGGAAATGGAGATAGTGCTATGTCTGAATCTCCGGTCGAACGCTTGATGCGTGAACAGCTTCAGGTGATGAATCAGCTCTTTGCGCAACAGTTGGATGCGCTGCGCGGAAACGCATTGACACAACCTGCTGCTGCGCCGAAGCCGGTCTCGGTAGTCTCCCCAGCGCCGCCCTTTGCGGCTCCTGGCGTGCCTGTGCCATCCGCCGTGCCGGTTGCCACGCCTACCTCGAGCGCGACTTCCACGGAGGAGTTCAAGCCTTTTGGCCCCTACAAACCACCCGAAAAGGGTGCTTCGGGCCACCTGACAGAGCAACGGGAAGAGGGCCTCCGGAAGCTGATCGAGGTGTACACGCGGCGCACCGCGAAATCGAAGAGCTTTACGCAGCGGCACCGCGGCAACCTTGCTGATCCACGTGTCGTTTTAGGGTTTCGCTCGCAGTGGAAGGAAATCGTCTATCCAATCGTCACGGAGCGTTCGCAGGGATCACGCCTGTGGGACGTGGATGGCAACGAGTACATCGACATTTTGAATGGCTTCGGTCCGATCATGCTGGGGCACCGTCCCGACTTTGTCGAGCAGGCAATTGCGAAGCAACTGCATGAAGGATTCGAACTTGGCCCGCAGACCCCGTTGGCCGGGGAGGTCGCCAAGATGTTCTGCGACATGACGGGCAACGAGCGCATGACGTTCTGCAACACCGGATCGGAAGCGGTGATGGCGGCTGTCCGTGTCGCGCGTACCGTGACGGGCCGCAGCAAGATTGTGCTGTTCAGCGGCGCCTATCACGGCATGTGTGATGAATTTCTGGTCAAGGGCGTGAAGAAGGCCGGAGTCCCGCATTCCGCACCCGTGGCGCCCGGCATTCCTATGGAGAAGGTCTCCAACGTTGTCGTCCTCGATTATGGCGAGGCCGAGTCGCTCGAATGGATTCGCCAGAACGCAAAAGACCTGGCAGCGGTTCTCGTTGAACCGGTTCAGAGCCGCCATCCACATTTGCAGCCGCGTGAGTTCCTGCAGGAACTCCGCA
>Ga0209698_10005033_pt1 | contig 14373 bp, 19 predicted proteins | sample LitLauG_LLR_2012_FD_187203 | JGI IMG/M metagenome (GOLD analysis project Ga0209698, IMG submission 187203) | Freshwater sediment microbial communities from Pennsylvania, USA - Little Laurel Run_MetaG_LLR_2012 (SPAdes) (version 2) | ecosystem: Environmental > Aquatic > Freshwater > Creek >...
CAATGAGACTTTAATTGAATTTATTTTACTTTTATACATAAAGAATTTTTTGCCATAGGAATTTGTGTCACCTGATATGCGTACAAGTCCAGAGTTGTGTAGTCTACGAACCCACCTATACACCTGAGTTAGAGGTATTCCAGACTTTGTGCTAATCTCCCATGCGGATTTTGGTGAGTCAGTGGTAGCCCGGAGTATTTGCATGGCTTGGTCATTGGATATGATCCTTAAAATATCGTCTGCGTTTTTCCTTTCAAGAAATCTGCCTTGTTGCAGTATCTGCACAGTCATCTTACCAGACTACAAAAATATAACAAGAGTGATTAGATTGCACTCAGTTGCAAACGTTTGCAATCACTTATTCAGTAAATTTGAACGATATCATACCAACATTATGGCTAAAATCAACCTTTTTCCCCAAAACTTCTCTGAAGATCAATTCAAGTACGGTTGTGTGATATAATGACCAGTTCTCACCAAGATCATGCTTGATGATAAACGTATGAACATTATTTTTTATGTTATGATTTATCTCAATTGAAGATGCACGCATTCTTGCTTCAAACCAAGTGATAAATGAATCAAGGTTGATATCTCCTTGCATAAACAATGCAGTATCTCTAACTACGTTTTTACCAATACGATCAGCCATATCTACCACTTGATCTCTAGTCATCTTTCCAAAGAGTTCAACAATGATCGGTTTTGCAATAGGGACCATACCCACCTTTGCTTCATACATGTCCCATTCTACGTATCTTTTAAAGATGTGATTGACAAATGTATTAAGACTAGTTTCTCGATGCTCTGATTCAGAGCGAAGTTTACTTAGAACATCTTCATCAATTCTAAATGTCATAGTGGATGTCTTCTTTGTACTTAGAACCATTACTTGGATTTGTTTTCTTTGAATATAATTTGTTTTATCTCTCTAGAATTTTAGAAACCAGCATCTAAGCAGTTTGAGCTGATGCTTTCAACTCGTATGAAGGCCACTGGTTGAATAATTCAACCACTTCGTTCTTGTCATCATCACTTAGGTATTTTCCATCAGACATTGCAGAGAACATCTCAATCTCTTCCTCACTTACTACGGTAGGAAGTACTGATGAGACAGGTTTTTGAGAAAGAATGAATTTAATAGCAAGTTCAGTGATGTTTAACCCGTTTCTTTTTGCAATAGGCATCAACTGATCTACCTTCTTTAGTGCCTCTTTTATCCAGTCCCCAGTTCGTACCGAACGATGATCCTTCTCGCTAATTTTTGTATCTGCATTTACTTTTCCTGTCAATATTCCAGAAGCATCTGGAACTCGAACTAGTATTCCCACATTGCGTTTTTCTGCTTCTGCAATCAGTACATTTCCAGGATTTTGTTCCAGTATATTATAGACAGTCTGTACCGCGGTAGCATTAGTTATCTTCATCGATTCCAGACCTTCCTGTGTCCATCCTATAGCAGGACCTAATGCGATCTGGTAACTTGTAATTACGCCTTCTCTGATCTTTTTATCCAAAAATTCAAAGATTTGCTTGTCTTGGATAGTGCGGATTTTTGGATTGTGTAAACCATATACATCAACATAATCTGTCTGCAATCTTTCAAGACTTTTCTTAAGAGCAAGATCTGTAAATTCAGTTGTAAATTTTTGGGGAAGTTCCTTGTGACCTATCTGTTCAGTAGAGTAAATATCATAACCATATTTTGTTGATAACACTATTTCATTTCTCATTCCAGAAAAAACTTCGCCTATTAGCTTCTCGCTTTTTCCTCTCCCGTAGATGTCACCGGTTTCAAAGTAATTAATGCCTAGATCAAATGCCCGTTTCAGCATTTTTTTGGCCTCGTCATCCTCTATTTTTTTACCCCACCAATCAAGACCAAGAGTCCAAGCTCCAAATCCTATTTCAGATACTTTTATTCCACTTTTACCTAGCTTCCTATATTTCAATTCACAATCCTCCTAAACTCTGATATTTTTTGTTGAAGATCTTCTTCATTTAGAACAGCTTTTCGAGCATCAATATTGACATTTAATTCTATCCAAGATTTGCATCCGTGATATTCTGGAAGAACTGGAATCTCAATTGGAGGGATTTTGTACACCCTCAAGAAAAGCGCAATCATTGGTTTCTGAGGCATCCAGTTCATTCGTTCCAACATATACGAATCACTCCAGATATGAAACTGTGATAGTTCATCGATTTTTTGCAACGAGGAAATATCATGCTCGGCAAGTACTTCGGCATATGACGTTATTCTGTTAAATCCCTCTCGTGGTCTTTGTTCTCTTACTTCTGCAAGATATCTATAAAATTGTGATTTTAGTGAAGCATTATCTTGGTGCTCATAAGTTGGAAAGAGCGCAAATTTTTTGTCCTCAATTTTAAAACCAGATGCAGTCTCAAGTATTCCGCCTTTTCGTAGAAGAACCGTTTGATCTCCATTTTCAAGTGCGGTTACAACAGTTGCCCATTCTTTTAACGCCTTCATCATCCAAGACTCCTAATCAGAGGAACAATGTCTTTTTTGACACAAACAAGCATTGGTGTATCCACTGCAACATATCCACTGACGCGGGTTTCTCGCAGATCCATTATCAGATCCTGGAACTTGTGCAGTGTATCGGTTTCAAAAGCAAGCATGAAATCCTCATCATGAATTCCAAATGAGTACGTAGTGTTTAACTGCACTTCTGGATACTTGTGTCCAACTTGGATATGTTCTGCCATCATCTCTTTTCGTTTTTCAGGCGGTAGAAGATACCACTCTCGCGTTTTGATGAAAGGATATACGATGACATATTTTTTCTGAGATTCACCCCCAATCCAACCACGTGGGGGAGGATTATTTGCATAAATTGACGGTCTTGTGTTTGACAAATAAACATGTGTTGGAATAATATATTTTCCAAAGACGGTAAGATATAATTTGGATATGACATCCTGAATTTTTTCAACCGACTCTGATGCAAACCATAGCATAAATTCCGCATCATCTCTTAGTCCCAATGTAGAATATGTTCTGTACATTATCTGGGAATTTTTAAGAATAATTTCCACTTCTTTTGCGGATTCTTCTTTTGCAAGATCAGCCATCCACCGCCATTTTGGGTCTACTTTGAAGAATGAGAAATTGAAGAAGGTTCTAGGCTGTTCACTCATAATGAGTTAATCTTGTATTACCTTATTTAAAATCTAATCAAGTTAACCAGGTTTGATAAAGCAAGATCTTGGATAACCTACATTCATGTAAAGATTATCTTAAATTAGTGGACTTGAGGGTTTACATCAGATGAAGCGAAATACCAAGATGGCAATAGCAATTGGTTCCATTTTTGGCGCATTTACAATAGTGATGATAATTTTGGTCCTACAGTCAAATTCCTAAAACTATAACTAGAACCAATAGAATCCATGGAAAGAATTAAGTTGAATTTATGATCAGAATATTAAAAATTAGATCTGGACCGGATCCATTAAATGATCCAACCATTGCTCTACAAACATGGTAACAATTAGGCATCAGCCAATAAATGAAATTATAATACATGAACTTGTTAAAGTCAACAGCATCGAAGATTTTCTTAACATCAAGACCAACAATATTCCTCTAGGCAACTCTGCACCTCCTGCACGATGGGCAGATGGAATACTATACGAGCCACAAGGCTTTCCACCCACACCTGAAATTATCAAGGATCAAATCGAGGGAAAGATCCACTTTGCAGCTATAGAGTATACAGAGATGCCACAGTACAAACCATATCTGAAAAATACCACCAACAATGTTCTTTTACCAATAATCGACATGTCACATAATGCTGCGACCAAACAGATTGCGCTCTGGCTGAAAGGGCAGATTATTTCCAAGTAAATTCAAAAATTTATTACAATATCAGTGAGCATAGAAAAAGTAGACTCAATGGCTACGGAAATGATGGATAACACCACTAAATTCTGGATTAGCTCAAAGGTATCTCAAAGGCGTGAGGTTGAGGATGCCAGAGTAGTTTTCCAAGAAGCTAACTCCAAGACATCAAAGCCATAGTTCACGATGGAAACCCCTCATACAATGAAGAAGATTACTGGAAGGAATACTATGAGATGAAAGGCAAAAAAGTACAGAACATCAGATCAGTCAGTGTAAGACACCAAGGATTAAACCAAACTGTTGAGAGATTGAATGGTATTTTCAGGGATAGAGAGGTAGTAATGAGGGGAATGGATCATAGGGAATCAGCACAGAAGCTAATTGATGCTTACAGGATTCACTATAATTTCGTTCGTGAGCACGGAAGTATTAAGAAAACTCCTGCTGAACAAGCTGGAATCAAACTTGATTTATGACAGAATAAAATAGAGAACTTGATCAAGATGGCTTCGAATAGGAGATTGCTTAGATGTACGAAGAATGGCTTGTAGTTGGCACGTTCATTGGAGCGTTTGCGGTTATAGGAACTGCTATTTTTACAATCAAGTATAGTAAAAAACAACATGAGCGATCCGCAATGACTGATATTTTTGAAATGATCAATGATGATGCTCATAAAACTGGAGAATCTATCATTCGGACTTATTATGAGAAAGGAGAACTTATGGTTAGTGGCAAGATAAATCCATTAGCAGAGGATTGGGCAAAAACGGTATGGCGAAATTATGATCAAGCTGGGTTACTTGTTACTAATGGGTTAGTTCCAAAAAATGCTTACTATACAATGTTTGGCAAGATAACAATCATTACATATAATATGTTGCGAGAAGAGATTCTTCGTAGACGTAAAGACTCACTTGAATTTATGATGTATTTTGAAGAATTGGCTACGGATTGTTTTACTAAACAATGGAAAGGCAGAGTAACAGATCCAAGAACAAAAAAACAGATAACTCATGCAGATTTAGGAATTACCGCTTCACATTAATCTCAACACAAACCCCGAAATTGAACACCGATAATTTTTTTAAGCTAAACCCCATTAACTTAACAGAAGTATTCATCAAAACACTTATTATTTGAAGATGGAAAATTTTCTTAAATGCCAAGCATAGACCAACTGGGTAGACCACAAACTAAGCTTGAGCCAGTTGAAGGAGTAATCGAAAGTATCAGCGAACCAAGAACTGTCAACCTCAAAATGGGTGGACAAGCTCAGGTTGCAGATGCAATGTTAAAGGATGAAACTGGACAGATCAAGCTCAGTCTATGGGATGCACAGATAAAGATGGTAAAACAAGGTTCCAAGGTCAGAATTGAAAACGGATACATTTCTACATTCAGAGGCGAAAACGCACTCAATGTTGGAAAATTTGGAAAACTAGTAGTATTAGAATTCTAGATGTATCTGCTAGACTGATTCTTCCCCCTTCTCCAGTCCATTACGCTAAGTATTATCCCAGCAATTACTACAATAATTCCAAGAATTAGTAGAAATCCTGCCTCAGCCAGCGGAAGTATGTTTTTAACAAAGGGTGAGTTAGGATCAGTTAACGCTTTTGATTTTTCAGGGTTTTCTGTGAATAACATTACTACAGTTATTGGTTCCTTACCTTTGTTTTCAACATTAAAGTTGTATGTATCAACTTTGGATACATCAAATGATTTTATGAAGATCGGGTCGCCTTCAACAAACGAGCCAAATTTATCCCCAAAGATATTGGATATAGATATTCCAACATTATCATTTGGGTTATAGTTCACTATGTGAATCCCCCACATCAGAGGCACTTTAGCTGTATTGACAGTATGTGAGAATGTATACACATTACCTGCCTCAATTGTAACTTTATCAGATACATTATCAAACAGGCTTTCCGGAGACGGAAAGAAATCTCCATTAGTATCTTGTTCTTGTGGAATAATCGAATATGCAATGGACGCAGCCAAGATTATCATTACTGTTCCAGCAATCAGAGTTATTGGTCCACGTTTTTTCATTTTAACTGATATACCCCAATCTTTTGTCATGTTGTGGCATTGGCAGAGATTCTCCTCCTGCTCTCTGACCCATTTGCTCCTCAATGGTTTTAACAAGATGTTCAGTATCTTGTGCTTTTTTAGATATTCCTATAAGATCAAGTTTAAGATCCAGCATCTTCATCAAGGTCTCAAGTACAATTTTTGATGCTTTTGCGTCAACAACATATCCAGATGTTTCACCAAGTAAGCAAATTCCAGTTATTCCTTTTCTCTTTCCTACACCAAGAATAAGACCATTCATTCCAGTTATACTTCCACTATTCATTGTGGATACGCCATATTTTTGAAATTCCTGTACAATTTCTGTCACTGTACTTGTTCCATATACTTTTGGAGTTTTAGAAAAAGTTCCTGTAATGTATGCAGCAAGAGTATAGATTGTTTTTACACCCATCTTATCACAAATTTTTACAATTTCTTCTGCCATCTCATATTCACTTTCTGAAGTTACAGGTTGTGCATCACCGCTCAAAAGAATCAAATCATTTGTTTCTCCTTTATAATAATAAAGAGTATTTTTCATCAGGTCAACTGTTCCATCTGATTGAATCAAAACCTGCGGAGGAAACGATGATGAAAACATATTTGTAAATGGAATTGCTTTTAATTCCTCAATCATATGATCTATTGCAAGTTTTCCAACATATCCGCTCCCAGGAAAGCCGCAAACTAGAGAGGGATTACTAAGATTTGGCAATTCAAGTATTTCGACAACAATACGTTGAGGAAGTGGCACATCACTACGGAAAAATTAATTCAATATTAATTAAGCGTATAATTACTATTTTTATCTAGATTTAATTTTTCTTTGAGGGAATTTTCTTTTAGGCGATTTTTTCAAACGAGATTTTGTTTTACTTTTTTCTATTTTTCTTCTAGTGGGTTTTCGGTTTGTTTTGTTGTTTACCTTTCTTTTCTGAGCTGCAATTGCTGCCATTCTCTTTCTTCTCTGAGCTGCAATAACAGCTAGTTTCATTTGAACTGCCGCCAATGTTTTGCCAATCTGGGTTTCAATCTTTTGCAGGGACTCAAATCTTGGTCTCAAGGCAGCCTCTTCTTTTGTACTAACCTTTAGTTGCTCAACTAGTTTAGGTTCGGCATGAATCTGTTTCTTTAACTGTTCTTCGATCTTTGCCTTTTCCTTCTCAGAAGATTCTATTTCTTTTTCTAGTCTTATCTGGTTAGACTCTCTTTCCTTTAATTCTGCATGTAATTCTGCAATTTTTTCATCAATATACTTTAGTCTTTGAACTGCATTGGTCTTTTCTTCAGGGGCACCATATTCACTTTGTTGTTTTGACGCATCTTTTGCATCTTGCTCATGTTTTAGTCTCTCCTCAGCCACATTTTTGAGCCTCTCAATGCTTGCTTTTTGGGAAAGATGTTGGTTGAGAACTTGAATGATGTGGTTTTTTGTCCTTGTTAGATCTTCTTTTTTCTTAACAAGTGCAACAAGCCCAGATGATGATCTTCTTTTTTTAGAGAGAGCTATTTTTAGATTATTTTCAACCTGTTTTCGTAATTTTGATACTTCTGCTTTTTTTATGCCATATGACTTTAGTAGCGCCTCAAGTGATGCCATGTGATTATGAGCTTTTGTAATCGATTAAGTTTGTGTTATGATCAGTATTTGACATACAAGTTAAAAGTTTTAACATATTTTTGATCCTTTTCCCAAAATATTGAGGCACAACAAGTGTCACCAAGTAGAATTTATTTACCAAGGAGGTATTAAAATCATGGAATTTCATCCATCACAACTACCCGTTGCTCATTCTTTTACAATCGAAGATGAGCGAAAGTCGGGAGAGGTGGCTGGGCAAATGGTAAGAATGGGTTTTTCATTGCAAAAAGGTGCATTCAGAGTAATCATGACAAAAGAGCAAAAAGTTGCGAAAAAGATTGGTTTTACAATCATGAATGAATTAAATTTCGGATTAAGAAAAGCAAAACAAGAGCGCGATATTAGATATTGGATATACAGTCATGATAAAGATCATTATGCAATGGTTTTGATAAGCTCCAAAGTAATGCAAGAACTAGGTTTTTGAATTATCAAAGATAAGCTCGATCTTTAGTTTCTTGGATATGATATTGGCAATCAATGTACCAAAGATTACACCAGATATTACAGTCAACGGATATTCTTGCAATAGGTATAATCTACTAATTGAGACAACTGCAGGGTAAATCCACAAAAGGTAGCATCCGCGAGGAAAACGCCTAGACAGAGCATATCCAACAATAAATGCAAATATCGTAGTTCTCACAGTAGCTCCTGCTGGGAATGTTCCATCAATCTGACATGGTATGCCAACATCTGCTCCCGGTTTAATTGCTAGTTGAGTTCCCAAGTACTCAAGCGCAGGTTTCTCATATCCAGTATAACATCTCATGTAAGCTACAACCATGCTACCTACCAACAATGAAAGAAGCAATACTAGACCAAGTCTCCTTGTTCTCTTGATTATAAACAGGATAATGCTTACAAATATGGGATATAGCACCCATCCCAGTTCTGTAAATACTCCCATAGTAAGATCTATTGTTCTATTACCTACAAGTTTTGAAATGTGACTTTCAAAGTTAGTGTCATATACCAATACGATTTTTGCAACAGCAAAATAAAGTAGAATAAAAAAAGACAGTAATAATAAGAAAAATGTTCTACTTCTTATATCAAATATCCAATTCTGCAAAGAAATCTCCTCCCTATTAACATCTGTACTTTGATCGGGTATCCGACCATATTAAAATCAAAGTACCTCTTTGAAGAGGTTCCCTTTGATAGTTTTTTGACTAAAAGATTTTAACCACATCTCTGTCTAGGATAGACATTGAAGATCCTAACAATAGACGATTTTGATACCAGGGGTAAAACTGTTTTTCTCAGAGTTGACATGAATTGCCCCATTGATCCTGTAACCATGAATATAATTGAAACAAGTCGAATTAGAGAATCGACCGAATCTCTCAAAGATCTGGAGGGAGCCAAGGTTGTAATTGGATCACATCAAGGAAGAGTGGGAAACAAAGATTACACCGGAATGGAAAAACATGCAAAGGTACTAGAACAAATCCTAGGACGCAAAATAAAATACATTGAAGATGTAATTGGCTCTGAGGCACAGAGAGAGATTAGAAATATGAAAGACGGCGATGTCATATTGCTTGATAATCTAAGGTTGTGTGCAGAGGAAAATTATGAGTTTGCAGCTTCTGAGGCGTCTAAAACAATAATGGTACAAAGGTTATCAAAGTTATTTGATATCTGTGTCTTAGATTCATTTCCAAGCTCACACAGATCACATCCATCAATAATTGGCTTTGCACATGTCCTTCCCTCTTGTGCAGGGAGATTGGTAGAACGAGAAGTCAGAAAGTTAGACGAGATAATGACTGTTGCCAAAGGACCACATGTGATTGTGCTGGGAGGATCCAAAGTGGTAGACAGATTAGAGGCAATAAAAGAATTAATTCAAAATGGTAGAGCGGATCAAGTTCTTCTTACAGGCATAATTGCTAACGTTTTTCTCAGAGCTCAGGGAAGAATCAAGTTCCCACTAGGAATTAAAAGGGAGGAAGAAGTTGTTTCAAAAGCACATACATTAATTGGCGAATATCCAGATGTATTTTCAGTTCCTGTAGATATTGCCGTAGAAAGAAATGGAAAAAGGGTAGAGATGGATGTCCGTGAACTCATAAAAGGTGATCAAATATTTGATCTGGGACCAAAATCAGTCGATTATTATCTGAAATCAATCCAAAGCGCAGGAACTGTTTTTATGAGCGGACCTGCAGGATTTTTTGAAAATGAGAATTTCAAGTTTGGAACAGAGTCTCTTCTCAAAGGTGTAGCAGATTCATTTGCAACTACAATTGTAAGTGGAGGTCACTTGACCGCAGCGTTGAAGAGATATGGTCTTGCAGAAAAAATAAATCACATCAGTACTGCAGGAGGAGCTTTGGTACTGTACTTGACAGGCGTGAAGCTCCCGATGATTCAAGCATTAGAGGAAGCTGCGACGAGATATCGTTCTAAATAGCTGCCTTACACTCAGAGTTAGGACATACTCGGGGTTCAAATTTTCCCAAGTAAATTTCTTGGTTACATGAATTACACTTCATTTGCTCTACCACATCAAAGAGCTTGTACCAATTAGTAGTAAAGTTTTGGGCAATTTGTCTGATAAGACCACCGTCACGTAATTGGTTAAAGTATTGTTCCACATCATCAATTGTAACATGTGGATCTAGTCCATTATTTTTTAGCAATTCAAAGATCTCATCGTTTGTAAATCTCAGATTGGTATCGTTGAACTTTTCAAAGATAATTTTTCTAATCTGGAGCGGTAGAGCTACACTCTGGATAACCAATTTAGTAAAGGCCTGAGGCCTGTTCTTTTATTTGCTCTGCTGATGCCGTGTCTTTTAACTTGTCAACAAGATAAGAATAGAGACCAGACTTGAGAACCTTTAATGACAATAAAGCGCACTTTATTCTAGCTGGTCCAAGATCATGTAGGCCTAAATTATCAAGGATGTCTTCTTTTGCAAGCTTTTTCACATATTCAAAATCTTTGCCCATGATAAGCTCTGTAAGCATTGATGCACTTGCCTGGCTTATGGCACATCCTTTTCCTGTGAATTTTACGTCTGCAACTTTATCATCTTTTATGTTAATGTGCATTTCTAGCTCATCTCCACAAAGAGGGTTACTGTCTCGTTGAGCAATATCTGGATCTTGTATCTTACCATAATTTCGCGGGTTCCTGTAATAATCAAGTATTATCTCTCGATAAATATCAGCGCTACTCATATCCTAAACAACTCCTTTGCTCTGTTGAGGGATTTAACAAAAACATCTACCTCTTCTTTTGTATTATAGATATAAAAGCTTGCGCGAGATGTTGCAGATACGTCTAATCTTTCCATCAAGACCTGTGCACAATGATGACCAGAGCGTATGGCAATTCCATCTTCGTCAATTATGGTAGCAAGATCATGTGGGTGTATATCTCCCAAGTTAAAAGAAATAACACCGCCTCTTTTTGTTATGTCTTTTGGACCGTATAGAACCATTCCTTTCATTTGAGAAAGTTTATCCAATGCATATTTTGTTAATTCCATTTCATGTTCTCGCACCTTGTCCATACCTATTTTATCAAGATAGTCTATTGCTGCAGCAAATCCTATGACATCTGCAATGTTAGGAGTTCCAGCTTCAAACTTGTATGGAAGATCATTCCATGTTGTCTCATACTTGTGGACCTCGCGTATCATATCTCCTCCGCCGTTGAATGGGACCATCTCTTGAAGTAATTCTTTTCTTGCCCAAAGGATTCCAACTCCAGTAGGGCCAAGCATCTTGTGTGCAGAAAAAGCAAAGAAGTCGCAGTCAAGTTTTTGGAGGTCAACTTTAAGATGTGGAACAGACTGTGCTCCATCAATTAATACTCGTACGCCATATTTTTTACATCTCTTTACAATTTCCTCAGAGTTTGTTATTGTTCCTAGAACATTGGACATTTGACTAAATGTAACAATCTTTACTTTGTTAGTCTGGAGATATTTATCCAGGTGATCAAGAATTAGTTCCCCGTTGTCATCTACTCCAATGTATTCCAGTTTTGCACCTTTTTCTTTTGCCAAAAGTTGCCACGGGACTATGTTACTGTGATGCTCATATTCCGTAGTTACGATAATGTCATCCTTGTTAACATTCTGTCTTCCCCATGCATATGCAACAAGATTAATTGCCTCAGTAGTCCCTCTAACAAAGACAATCTCTTCACGATTTTTTGCATTGATGAATTTTGCTATCTTGTCTCTTGTTGCCTCATATGCAAGTGTTGCCTCTTCAGCAAGTTCATGAACAGCCCTGTGTATATTAGAATTGTAAGTAAGGTAATAGTTGCTAATGGCATCAATTACTTGAATAGGTTTTTGAGTGGTAGCCGCATTGTCAAGATAAACAAGAGGTTTATCCTTGTGCACCTTTCTTTTAAGAATAGGAAAATCATTTCGAATATTTTCAATATTTATGAAACTTGTTTGCAAATCAGTTGACCTCGATGTAGATCTCGTTTTGTTCTATTTTAACATTGTAGATTTTTAGCGGTACTTCTGCAGGAAGATTCTCTGGTACACCGGTCTTTAGATTAAAAGTCGAGAGATGTAATGGGCATGTTACACCCTCTTCGGTTAGTATGCCAGTTGAAAGGTCAGCATCTGCATGAGTACAAATTCTGTCAGAGGCATGGATCTTTCCGTCTAGATTGGCAAGTAGGATCTTCTTGTCTTTGTAATCAAAGTCAATCATCTCACCTTTCTTTAGCTGGTTTAATTTGCAAACATTTACCCAATTAGACAAAATCTCACCTGTATTTGTAATGGCTTTCAAATGTGTCAGTTTCCCGATATCTTGTTTCTTCAACTTCAAGCATAGCTTTGAGTTGTTCGTCTGTCTTGATAGTCAAATTGCGTCCTGCCCACTTGGAATCTATCAGGTAACTTATCCACGCACGAACCTGATATGACATCTTTCTTGAGAGAGGTTCAAGAAATCCTTCTACTATAATTTTCTGAGCATCGGATTTGCTCAAGCATCTCGTGGCAAGATAGAAGATCTGTTCTTCATCCATCTGAGCTACTGATGCAGAGTGTGTTGCCTTGACATCATTTGTAAATATTTCAAGCCCTGGTATCGAATCTGATTTTGCCCCCTTGTCCAATAAGACAGAGTGTCCTGAAAGGTATGATTCGGCATGATGAGCATCTTTCTCAATTCGTATCATTCCCTTAAAGAGGGATTTTGCTGTATCTTTAAGAACAGATTTTTCTAAAACTCTGCCAATTGTAGATGGCGCGTTATGAATTAAATTTGAAGCAAGATCGTACGATTGGTTCTTGTTTCCAAAAACCACTTCAGTATCTTGTGCAGTTGCTCCAGGACCATTAAGAAAATTATCTACCTTGTATCTTGAAAGATGCGAACCAAACAAACCAAGATACCAATTCATCCTCCCGTCACGCTCTATTCTTGCCACCCTCGAAGAGAAATTAACAGCTGTTTCGTCCATTGCTTGGAGTGTAACCAAGTCAAATTGACTGTTAGGATTTACTGAGACATCCAGCAGTTCAAGGTATGCTTGTTGTTTTGCCGCTTGTGGAGCATAGATTTCTTGAACAATTGAGGCCTTGCTATTCTCTTCTGCCACTATAACATTACGAGATATGGTCGAAGTTTGGTCTAGTGAGAGGGAAGATACCACATGAATTGTTTTTTCCAAAATGAGGTTTTTTGGAATATAGATAAAAATTCCAGAATTGAAAAAAGCATTGTTTAGTGCAATGTATTTGTCTCTCTTTGAATCAGTTTGTTCAAATGATTTTTGTATCTTTTCACCATGATTTTTTATTGCATCCTGGATGGAACACATTACAAGGCCCTTGTCTCTTAACTCAGACGGAACACTAATTTTATGAATATTTGTTCCAATCTGGACTATACTGGGATTTTCACCAATTTCTAATAATCTGTCTTTTACAAAATCTGGAGCAGTGCTATCAGAGCTTAGAGAGAATGTAATCTGCTCTGGATCCATTTTGTTTGCATCACTGTACTTGTTATAAAGAGGAGAGACTTCTTGCGGAAGTTGCTGATACATAGCAAAAGCACTCTTTCTGTATTCTCTTAGCCATAAAGGATCGTTATTTGCTTCAGAAATCTCTTCTATATGACTAGAGCCAAGTTCAGAAAGAACAAAAGACGACATTTCACATCACAAATTGGACAGTGGCGCTAGCCGACTGAGCCATCCATTTCCATTTTAATTAGCCTGTTTAGCTCTACAGCGTATTCCATTGGGAGCTCTTTTGTAAACGGTTCAATGAATCCGTTTACTATGAGTGTCAGTGCTTCTTCTTCAGTAAATCCTCTTGTCATAAGATAGAAGATCTGTTCATCACCAATCTTGCCTACAGTTGCCTCATGAGTTACTGTTGCATCTTCTTGGTTAATTTCCATGTATGGATAAGTGTCAGTCTTTGATATGTCATCTAGCAACAAGGCATCGCATCTAACTGAGGCCTTGACGTTGGTTGCGCCCTTTGCTACATGTAAGAGACCTCTATAGGTTGTTCTTCCATTATTTTTGCTGACTGATTTGGATGTTGTCCTAGATGTTGTATTTGGAGCAAGATGTACCATTTTTGCACCCGTGTCTTGATGTTGATTTTTACCAGCAAATGCAATAGAAAGTGTTTCTCCATGTGCACGTTGACCTAGGAGGTAAATTCCAGGATATTTCATTGTCAATTTACTTCCAATATTTCCATCAATCCATTCTACACGTGCACCTTCGTATGCATATGCTCTCTTTGTAACTAGATTG